>Ga0081540_1001464_pt1 | contig 20389 bp, 18 predicted proteins | sample TabmetS2T1R1_FD_71024 | JGI IMG/M metagenome (GOLD analysis project Ga0081540, IMG submission 71024) | Tabebuia heterophylla rhizosphere microbial communities from the University of Puerto Rico - S2T1R1 | ecosystem: Host-associated > Plants > Roots > Rhizosphere ... | reverse complement strand
GACGAACCGGACTCCCCGGCACCGACCACGGCCCGCAGGACGTCGTCCAGGGTGAGCAGGCCCAGGGGTACCCGACCGTCGGTGACCAGGACGATGTGCCGCCGCTCCTTGCGCATGGCCAGCAGCGCCTCGGCGAGCGTCCGGTCCGGCGGCAGCACCGGCAGCGGGCGGATCAGCGATACCGAGATGGGCGCCCGGCGGGCCTGGCCGACCACCCCGAGGACGTCCTTGACGTGCACAAACCCGCGTACCCGTCGGGTGTCCCGCTGCACCACCGGGAACCGGGACAGGCCCGTCCGGGTGGCGAGTACCTCCAGCGAGGCCGGGGACACGTCCTCGGCCACGGTGGTCACGGTCGACCACGGGCGCAGCACGTCGGCCGCGGTCCGGTCGTGCAGGGCCAGCGCGCCGGTGATCCGCCGGTGCTCCTCGGGGTCCAGCAGGCCCTCGGTGCGCGACTCGGCCACCAGGCCGGCCAGCTCCTCGGCGGTGTAGACGGTCTTCACGGCGTCGGTCGACTCGATGCGCCAGATCCGGAGCACCTGCCGGGACAGCCACTTCATCGTGACCAGCAGCGGCTTGGTGGCCATGCAGAACCACAGCATCGGCGGCCCCAGCCAGAGCACCGCCCGCTCGGGACCGACCAGGGTCAGGTTCTTCGGCACCATCTCGCCGAGCACCGTGTGCAGGAACACCACGATCACCAGGCCGAGCACGAAGGCGATCGGGTGGGCCACCGATTCGGGCAGGTGCACCGCGCGCACCGGGGCGAGGACGAGGTGCGCCAGTGCCGGCTCGGCGATCGCGCCCAGCCCCAGCGAGCAGACCGTGACGCCGAGCTGGGCCCCGGCGATCATCAGCGGGATCTGGCTCATCGCGCTCAGGGCCGACCGGGCCATCTGCGACGTCGCGGCGAGCGGCTCCAGCACGGTGCGCCTGGAGGCGATCAGCGAGAACTCCGCCGCCACGAAGAACGCGTTGCCGGCCAGCAGGAGCACCACGATCAGGAACTCAGTCACCGGTCGACTCCGGTGTGGTCACCCGGACCTGCTCCACCCGGCGCCGGTCCACCTCCACCACGGTGAACTCCCAGCCGTGCTCGTTGACCGTCTCGCCGACCACCGGGATGTGCCCCAGCCGGGCCATGAGGAAGCCGGCCAGCGTCTCGTACGGCCCCTCGGGCAGCCGGAAGCCGGTCGCCTCGGCCAGCTCGTCCTCGCGCAGCACGCCCTCCACGAGCAGGCTGCGGTCGCCGCCGGGCACGGTGATCTCGAAGGCCGCGGGCGTCACGTCGTACTCGTCGGCGATCTCACCGACCAGCTCCTCGGCCAGGTCCTCGACGGTCACCACCCCGTCGGTGCCGCCGTACTCGTCGACCACCACGGCCATCTCCGCGCCCGCCGCCTGCAACTGCGCCAGGACGCCGTCCAGGTCGAGGCTCTCCGGGACGAACACCGGCTCGCGGGCGATCCCGGCCACCGTCGTGGTCTCCCGCCTCGCCGGGGGTACCCCGAGCCCGGCGATCACGTCGACCACGCCGGTGATGAGGTCGACGGTCGTCTCGTAGACCGGGAACCGGCTGTGCCCGGTGTCGCGGGCGGAGATCAGCAGGTCGGCGACGCTGGTACCGGCGGGGAGCGCGACGACGTCCACGCGCGGGGTCATCGCCTCGGCGGCCCGCTTGTCGCCGAACCGGATGGTCCGCTGCAGCAGCATCGCGGTGTCCTCGGGCAGCGCGCCGGCCCGCGCGGAGATCGCCGCCAGCAGGCCCAGCTCCTCGGGGGACCGGGCACTGGCCAGCTCCTCCTGGGGCTCCACGCCGAAACGTCGGACCACGAAGTTGGCCGAGCCCTGCAGCGCGCGGATCAGCCAGCCGAACAGCTTGGAGAAGGCTCCCTGCCCACGGGCGGTCGCCCGGGCCAGCGGCATCGGGCGGGCCAGCGCGGCGTTTTTGGGTACCAGTTCGCCGAACAGCATCGAGAACAGCGTGGCGATGCCGAGAGCGACGGCGTAGGTGAGCGCGCCACGGTCGCCGAGCAGCGGATGGAGCAGCCGGGACAGGGCCGGCTCGGCCAGGTACCCGGTGAGCAGTGCGGCCAGCGTGATGCCCAGCTGTGCGCCGGACAGCTGGAAGGACAGCTCGCGCAGCAGCCGGCGCACCGTGCGGGCGGTCTTGTCACCGGCCTGGGCCTGCTGGTCGATCGCCGCGCGGTCCACCGTGACCAGCGAGAACTCGGCCGCGACGAAGAACGAGTTGGCGGCGGTGAGCAGCACAAACGCCAGAAGGGGCAACACGGTCAGAAGTGCGGCGTTAATGGTCCACTCACCTCGGCACCTATTGTGCCTGATGCCCGCCGCGCCCGCGTCGCCCCTGCCCGCCGTCGCGTCCGGCCACGGCCCGGCCGGCGGCGGCTCAGCCGGTGACCGGCTCCGGTTTGACCGACCGCAGCAGCACCGTCGCCACGTCGACCACCTCCGCCTGGCCGGGCGCGACGCTGTTCACGCCGTCGGACAGCATGGTCATGCAGAACGGGCAGCCGACCGCGACGGTACCGGCGCCGGTGGCCACCGCCTCCTCGACCCGCTCGACGTTGATCCGCTTGCCGATCCGCTCCTCCATCCACATCCGGGCGCCGCCCGCGCCGCAGCAGAAGGAGCGCTCGGAGTTGCGCGGCATCTCGGTGACCCTGCTCGCGGCCGCGCCGAGAACCTCGCGGGGCGGGCTGAACACCCGGTTGTGCCGGCCGAGGTAGCACGGGTCGTGGTAGGTGACCTTGTCCTCGATCGGGGCGACCGGGGTCAGCTTGCCGGCCGACACCAGGTCGGCGAGCAACTGGGTGTGGTGCACCACCTGGTACCGGCCGCCGAGCTGCCCGTACTCGTTGGCCAGGGTGTTGAAGCAGTGCGGGCAGGTGGCGACGATCTTCTTGACGCCCGCCTCGTTGAGCGTCTCCACGTTCTGCGCGCCGAGCATCTGGAAGACGAACTCGTTGCCCATGCGCCGGGCCGGGTCTCCGGTGCACGTCTCGCCGTTGCCGAGGATCGCGAAGGAGACGCCGGCCTCGTGCAGCAGGGTCGCGACCGCCCGGGTCGTCTTCTTGGCCCGGTCCTCGAAGGCGCCGGCGCAGCCGACCCAGAAAAGATATTCAAAGGACGCCGCCGAGCCGTCAGCGTTGACTGAGCTGACCCTCGGTACCTCGAAGTCCAGGCCCTTGGTCCAGTCCTCGCGGGTGGCCGGCGGCGCGCCCCACGGGTTGCCCTTGCTCTCCAGGTTGCGCAGCATCACGCCGGCCTCGCTGGGGAAGTTCGACTCGATCAGCACCTGGTACCGGCGCATGTCGACGATGTGGTCGACGTGTTCGATGTCGACCGGGCACTGCTCCACGCAGGCGCCACAGGTGGTGCAGGACCACAGCACGTCCGGGTCGATGACGCCACCGTCCTCGGCCCCGCCGATCAGCGGCCGCTGCGCCTCGGCAAGCGCGAGCGCGTTGACCTTGGAATGGTCCGGTACCCCCGCGTCCACGTCGCTGACCGCGTCCGCGCCGCCGGCCAGCAGGTAGGGCGCCTTGGCGTAGACGTGGTCGCGCAGGGACAGCACGAGCAGCTTCGGCGACAGCGGCTTGCCCGTGTTCCAGGCCGGGCACTGCGACTGGCAGCGGCCGCACTCGGTACACGTCGTGAAGTCGAGCAGGCCCTTCCAGGTGAACTGCTCGACCTGGGCGACCCCGAACTGGTCGCGCTCCGGGTCGGCCTCCTCGAAGTCCAGCGGCTTGCCCTTGCTCATCATCGGGCGCAGCCCGCCGAGGGCCGGTTGGGCCGATGCGGTCCGCTTGAAGAAGATGTTGAAGAACGCCGCGAACCGGTGCCAGGCCACGCCCATCGTCAGGTTGAGCGCGATGACCACGAACCAGGCCAGGCTGACGAGGATCTTGACGAGCGCCACCACGGTGATCGCGGCGAGGCTGGCCGGCAGGATGCTGCCCAGGCCGTGGGAGATCGGCGCCGCCCAGGTCGGGTACGGCAGAAGGCCGCCGGCCGCCTTGAAGCCGCGGATCAGGAAGATGCAGACGACGATCCCGACGATCGTGTACTCGACGTAGTACGCCTGCCAGAACGTGGAGCCGGCGAACCGCGAGCGGGACCGGCGGCGGGGCAGGTTGACCAGCCGGATGGCGATCAACGTGGCGATGCCCAGCCCGGTCAGCGCCGCGATGGCCTCGGTGAGCAGGCCGTACACCGCCCAGTGGCCGATCACCGGGATCTCGAACGACGGGTGGATGGTCTCGCCGTAGGCCTCGATCAGCGTGAAGACCAGCGCGCCGAAGCCGACCATGACGAACCAGTGCGCCGCCCCGACCACCGTCCAGCGCAGCATCCGGGTGTGCCCCAGCGTCTCGGTGAGCATGGTGCGCAGCCGGGCTCCCTTGCGGTCGAACCGCTCGGGGTCGGGCTGGCCCAGGCGCACCACCGCCAGCATGCGCATGACCGCGCGCACCACCAGGGCGATGCCCACGACGGTGATCAGGCCGGCCAGCGTGGCCGCCACGATCTGCACGGGTCCCATCCGGTACGCCTCCTCCGGGTCGACGCCTGCCGGCAGCCTAGCGGCTTAGTTACCGCGTAGTAACGTGAGGTACCGCACCCGGATCCCGGTTACCCACAGCCTGTGGACAGTCGCTGGGGAAAACCACACTTGTGTAATCTACCCAAGCTAATCGGACAGACGGCCGGCTACCGGACGGGCCGAAGGTGGGCGCGGACGCGCGTCAGCGCCAGCGGGTGAAGACCGCCAGCGCGCCGACCATGGCCCCAAACCCCACCGCGAGGTTCCAGTACCGCCAGGACAGCACCGGGTAGACGCCGTCGGAAAGGTAGAAGGTCACCAGCCAGCCGATGCCGACCACGACCAGCACCACGGCCGTGACCGGTACCCAGATGGAGCTGGGCCGCTTGTTCAGCGTCGTCACGCGCGGCGCGACGTCGGTCGGCGGGGTGTAGACCTTCTTCTGCCGTACTCGGGACTTGGGCACCGGGCTCTCCTGGAAGGGGCGTCGGTGAACACTACCGCGCCGGATCCGGTGGTGAACACCCGAGTCCCACCGCAATAATGTCCACGGAAAAGCGTAGCTCCGGGGGCCCTAAGGCTGTTGGAGATCAGGGGGCCCAAGCCGGAGAAGGGTGCGATGGAGTATTCGTCTGGCACCTCTTCCTGGCGCACCGCGGTGCGCCGGATCCGATCGCTGCTGCCCGTCCGCCTGCGCCGCCCGACCGTGTGGTCCACCCTGGTCCCGGTGGTGGCCCTGCTCACCGGGCTGCTCGTCAGCACCAGCGCGCACACCGCCCGGGGCACCGCACTGCGCGACGACCGCGCGCCGCAGCTCACCAGCCTCATCGCCGACCGCAACCGGCAGATCGAGCAGCTCAGCCAGCAGGAGTCCCAGCTGCGCAGCAGCGTCGAGGCCAGGACCAACGCGGTCGCCGGCTCCGACGCGGACACCGCCAGCCAGCAACTGCGCGGCGACGCGAAGAAGGCCGCCGCCGGGCTGACCGCCGTGCGCGGCACCGCCGTGACCGTCCGGCTGAACGACGCTCCGAAGCGCCCGGACGGCGGGCTGCCGCAGGGGGTGCGGCCGGACGACGTGGTGGTCCACCAGCAGGACGTCCAGGCCGTGGTCAACGCGCTGTGGGCGGGCGGCGCCGAGGCGATGACGATCATGGGGGTACGGGTCATCTCCACCAGTGCCGTGCGCTGCGTGGGCAACACTCTGCTGCTCGGCGGCCGGGTCTACTCCCCGCCGTTCGAGGTCACCGCGATCGGCGACCCGGACCGGCTGCGCGCCGCCCTGGACGCCTCCGACGGAGTGTCCGCCTTCCGCGACGCCGCCGCCGCGTTCGGCCTGTCCTACCAGGCCACCAACCGGACCGACGTCACGCTGCCGGCCTACGACGGCTCGACCGACCTCCAGTACGCCCGGGTCGCTGGTTGACCGATGACGCACATCCCGCGTCACAGCGCGCCCAACAACGACGAGACCGCGGTGCTCCCGGTGGTCACGCAGCGGTCGCCGTCCGGCGGCTCCCGGCTCCGTGTGGCGGTCCGCAGCGCGGGTGAGTTGCTCATCACCTTCGGGCTGATCGTGCTGCTGCTCGTCGGGTACGAGCTGTGGGGCAAGGTCGCGATCATCAACTCGCACCAGCACGACCTGAACCAGCAGCTGTCCCGGGCCTGGGGAGACCCGACGGTCAGCCCGAGCGCGAGTCCGAGTCCCTCGGCGTCGCAGCCTCCGCCGCCGGCCGGCAGCGCGATCGGCCGGCTCTACATCCCCAAGCTGAAGCTGCAGTGGGTGGTGGTCGAGGGGGTGGCTCTGTCGAACATCCGGTACGGGCCGGGGCACTACCCGGGTACCGCGATGCCCGGCGGGGTCGGCAACTTCGCAATGGCGGGGCACCGGTCCCCGGGCATCTTCTGGGACCTCGACGACGTGCAGCCGGGCGACGACCTGATCTTCGAGACGGGTACCAACTGGTATGTCTACGAGGTCTTCCAGAGCCACATCGTGACCCCGACGTCTGTCGAGGTCATCGCGCCGACGCCCAACCAGCCGGGGGTGGCGCCGGCCGACGCCGACATCACGCTGACCACCTGCAATCCGAAGTGGGACAACTACCAGCGGCTGGTGGTGCACGGGAAGCTGATCCTCGCGACACCCCACGAGGTCCGCCCGCCGCAACTGCCGGAGGTCTGAGGTGTACGGGTGGATCTGGCGCCGGCTGCCGTTCGGGCTGCCCGGCAAGGTGATCGGATCGGTGCTGTTGGCGTGCGCCGCGGTAGCTCTACTGTGGTACGTGGTCTTTCCCGCGATCGATCCCTACCTGCCGTTCAACGACGGCGGGGTGACCAGCCAGGACGGGCCGCTGGCACCGTCCGCCCCACCCTCGACAAGGTGACCCGATGCGCATCCTGGTGATCGACAACTACGACTCGTTCGTCTACAACCTCGTCCAGTACCTCGGCCAGCTCGGCGTCGACTGCGACGTGCGGCGCAACGACCAGATCGAGATCGCCGAGGTGGGCCGGCTCAACCCGGCCGGGGTGCTGCTCTCACCCGGCCCGAGCACCCCGCAGCGCGCCGGTGTCTGCATGGACGTGATCACCGAGTGGGGTGGCCGGCTGCCGATCTTCGGCGTCTGCCTCGGGCACCAGGCCTTCGGGGCGGCCTACGGCGCGACGGTCACCCGGGCGCCGGAGCTGCTGCACGGCAAGACGTCCGAGGTGGTACACGACGGGGACGGGGTACTGGCCGGGATGCCCAGCCCGTTCACCGCCACCCGGTACCACTCGCTCGCGGTCGTGGAGTCCACGCTGCCCGAGGAGATCGAGGTCACCGGGCGCACCGAGTCGGGCGTCGTGATGGCGATGCGGCACCGCACGCTGCCGATCGAGGGCGTGCAGTTCCACCCCGAATCGGTGCTGACCCAGTCCGGCCACCTGCTCCTGGCCAACTGGCTGGCGGCGTGCGGGTACCCGCAGGCGCTGGAGCGGGCGCCTGAGCTGGTCACCGAAGTCGAGTCGCGCCGCCAGGCCGCCTTCGCGACCTGACCGCACGCGGCGGTCGGGGTCAGCCGCCCTGGGTCGGGGACGCGGTCGGTGAGCTGGGGGTGGTGGCCGCGGCCTTGCCGATGTAGACGGTGATCTGGTCGCTGAGCAGCTTCGTGGCGTTCTTGGGATCCTGGCCGGTCACCTTGCCCACCTGGTCCGGCGCGTCGATCCGGTCAACGAACATGATCTTGGTGAAGCCGAGGTCGTTCAGCCGGGCCCGCGCCTCGTCCTTCGTCATGCCGGTCAGGTCCGGCACCACGTTCTGGTTGCCCAGCGAGACACCGACGTTGACCGTGGTGCCCTCGGCGACGCTCTGCCCCTCCTTGGGGTTGATCGAGTCGGCCACCACCTTGCCCTTGCTGTCCTTCAGGCCGTTGACCTGGGTGAACTTGGGCACCAGCTTGACCTGGCGCAGCGCCTTGTCGGCCTGGTCCTGGGTCAAATTGGCCAACTGCGGTACGGCGACGGACTGCGGACCGCCGCAGACCTCGTACTCGACCGCGCTGCCCTCGGTGACCTTGCGACCGGCCGGGGTGTCCTGGCTCACCACCGTGTCCTTGACACAGTCGGACTTGAACACCGGGGTCGGCGCGCCGTGCAGCTTCGCCTCGGTGAGCAGCGCATCGGCCTGGGTCTGGTTCTGCCCGACGATGCCCGGTACCACCGACTGCGGAGTCTTGTTGGCCAGGTACAGGCCGGTACCCAAGGCGGCCAGCGCGAGTACGCCGAGCACCACGAGCGACACGAGCAGCCACGGCGAGGACTGGCGCTGCTGCGGCGGCGCCACCCGGGGGTACGCGCCGGTGTTCCGGTTGCCGACGACCCGGGGCGGCGGTGCGGCCACCGGCATCCGCTCCTCGGCGCGCATCACCGGAGTGGCCAGCACCGGCCGGCCGCTGGCCGCGCGCAGCAGGTCGCCACGCATCTCGGCGGCACTCTGATACCGGTTCATCCGGTTCTTCGCCAGCGCCTTGAGGACCACCGCGTCGATGTCCGGCGGGACGTCCCGGTTGGAGTCGCTGGGCGGCAGCGGGTCCTCCCGGACGTGCTGGTAGGCGACCGACACCGGGTTGTCACCGACGAACGGCGGGTGGCCGGTCAGCAACTCGTAGAGCACGCAGCCGGTCGCGTACACGTCGGACCGCGCGTCGACCGCCTCGCCGCGGGCCTGCTCCGGCGACAGGTACTGGGCCGTCCCGATCACCGCGCTGGTCTGCGTCATCGTGGTCGCGCCGCTGGCCAGGGCCCGGGCGATGCCGAAGTCCATCACCTTGACCTGGCCGGTCTGGGTGAGCATGACGTTGCCGGGCTTGATGTCGCGGTGGATGATGCCGTGCCGGTGGCTGAACTCCAGCGCGGCGCAGATGTCGGCGGTGATCTCCAGGGCGCGGCGGGGCATCAGGCGACCCTCGGCGGCCAGCACCTCCTTGAGGGTGCGGCCGTTGACGAACTCCATGACGATGAACGGGATCGTCTCGCCGGTCGGTGCCCGCTCCTCGCCGGTGTCGTAGACCGCGACGATCGCCGGGTGGTTGAGCGAAGCGGCGTTCTGCGCCTCCCGGCGGAACCGTTCCTGGAAGGTACGGTCCCTGGCCAGGTCGGTACGCAGCATTTTGATCGCGACGTCCCGACCGAGCCGGAGATCGCGTCCGCGGTGCACCTCGGCCATTCCGCCATAGCCGAGCAGCTCGCCGACCTGGTACCTGCCCCCGAGCAGGCGGCCCGCACTCATCTCGTCAGTCGTCCCTCAGTCATCGACATTCATCCGTATCTGTCATTCCTACCCGATCAGTGCCCGGTCGGGCCGACCGGCCCCGACGGCAGGCCGCTGGCACACTGCGCGATCGGTGTGTCGATGCCGCAGCCCGGTCCCTTCGCGGTGGCGCTGGGTGTCGGGCTCGGCCGGTCGCGCCCCAGCGACACGGACACCGTGATGGTGTCACCCTTGTGCGCGCGGCACGGACTCAGGTCGACGACCTCGCCGACCGGCCGGTTCGTGCCCGTGGTGTCGGCGCGCGCCACCTCGAACCCGTCGTCGCGCAACGACTGCCGCACCACCGTGTACTGCTTGCCACGCAGCTTGTCACAGTTGATCGTCACCATCGCCTGGCCGGTCGCGGCGGGTGGCGTGCTCGGGGTCCGGCCCGCGGCGCTGGTGGTCGCCGGCACCGCGCCCCGGCCGCGCTGGCCGTCGGCGGAGTTGTGCGCCGAGGCCAGCCGGTAGGCGACCAGGGCGGCGGCGATCAGCAGCAGGATGAACAGGCCGACCAGGACACCGATCAGCACGGCGCGGCCGGTGCTGGTGGGCGGCGGGGCCGGGAGGGGACGGTACGTGGGCTCGGGCCGGGCCGGCACCGGCATCGGCGGGGTGGCGCTGCCCCGGTACCCGCTGGGGGACGTGGGCCGTGCGGCACCGGGGCCGGCCGGGACGCCCGCCGGGAACCCGGCGACGCCCCGGTTCGTGGGCGGCCGGGGCGTGGCCGCCACCGGTGGGGTACCGGTCGGACCGGGCGAGGCCTGCGCCGGTACCGGACCGGGCGAGACGGGCGTCGACGTGCTGGTCAGGCCGGCCGCGGTGCGCCGGGCGACCTGGCCGAGCGCGGCGGCGGTCGGGAACCGGGCCGCGGGATCCTTGGCCATCGCCCGCTCGACGATCGCCCGTACCGGCGGCGGAATGTCGGCGGGCAGCGGCGGGGGCTGCTCCCGGACGTGCTTCATGGCGATCTCGAGCGGGTTGTCGCCCTCGAACGGACGGCGCCCCGCCAGGCACTGGTACGCGACGACGCCCAGCGCGTAGACGTCGGACAGCGGGGTCGCCACCGAGCCGGACGCCTGCTCGGGCGAGATGTAGGAGGCGGTGCCGAGCACCGAGCCGGCCGCGGTCAACTGGCCGACGATCGCCGAGCGGGCGATGCCGAAGTCGGTCAGCACCAGCGTGCCGTTCGGGCGCACCAGCAGGTTGCCCGGCTTCACGTCGCGGTGCACGATCCCCTTGTCGTGGGCGGCCTGCAGCGCGTCGGCCGCCTGCGCGACCAGCGCCATGGTCCGGCCGGGGGTGAGCCGGCCGACCCGGCCCAGCGTGCGGGACAGCGCGTCGCCCTCGACATACTCCATGACCAGGTAGGCGCCGACCACCGGGTCCGAGCCGTAGTCGTAGACGTCGACCACGCCCGGGTGGTTGATGGTCGCCATGGTGCGGGCCTCGCCGCGGAACCGCTCGGCGAAGCCGGGATCCTCCAGCAGCGCGGGGAGCAGGATCTTCACGGCGACGGTCCGGCCGAGCACGTCGTCGGTACCGCGCCAGACGTCGCCCATCCCGCCACCGGCGATCCGCTCGTCCAGCCGGTACCGCCCACCGAGGATCGTGCCCTGGCTGACCATCACTTCAAGCCCCGCTCGGTGAGGACGGTGTTCATCAGGTCGCCGGCGATCCGGGTCGCCTCGGCGCTGCCACCCGAACCAGCGTGCTCCAGGAACACCGCGACCGCGGCGATCGGCTGGTTGCCCTTCATCACGAATCCAATGAACCAGCCGTGGTCGCCGTCGTCCTCACTGTTCTGTGCCGTTCCGGTCTTGCCGCCGACCTGGAAGCCGCTGATCCGGGCGTTCTTGCCGGTGCCGTTCTGGACGACGCTTTCCATCATCTGCTGGAGCTGGCCGGCGACCTGGCCGCTGATCGGGTCGCGCAGCTGCTTTGGCTGCGCCGTGTAGGCGTTGCTGAGGTCGGGCGCCTGGGCCTTCTCCACCAGGTACGGGCGCATCTGCGAGCCGCCGTTGGCGATCGTGGCGGCGATCATCGCGCCGAGCATCGGGGTGATCCGGACGTTGAGCTGGCCGATGCTGGACTGGGCGACCGCGTTCGGGTCGTCCTGCCCGCCGGGCCCGGTCATGTCGCCGGTGTGGCTGGCCGCCACGCCGAGCGCGGCCGGCGCGCTGGCGCCGTCGCGGGCCAGGGTCAGCCCGTCGTCCTCGAACCCGAACGCGCGCGCCATGGACTTGATCTTGTCCGCACCGAGCTTCACGCCGAGCTGGGCGAAGCCGGTGTTGCAGGACTGGGTCAGCGCGTTGATCAGCGTGATGGTCGGGTCCGGGCAGATGTCCGACTCGGCGTTGTGGATGGTGAACCCGCCGCCCTGGATCGGGGTGTAGCTCGGGCCGGCCGGGATCACGGTCTGCGGGTCGTACCCGCCGGACGAGAGCGCGGTGGCCGAAATGATCACCTTCATGGTCGAGCCGGGCGGAAAGGTGTCCTGCGTGGCCCGGTTCAGCAGCGGCTTGCCCGGGTCGGCGTTGAGCTGGTCGTACGCCTTGAGTGCCTCGCCCGTGTCGTGGCTGACCAGGGGGCTCGGGTCGTAGCTCGGGGTGGAGGCGAGCGCCAGCACCGCGCCGGTCGTCGGGTCGAGCACCACCGCCGCCGCGTTCTTGGCGCCCTTCTGGTTGTGCAGCAGGTCGTTGTAGGCGCGATCCTGCACGGTCTTGTTGATCGTCAGCAGGATGTTGCCGCCGGTTGCCTTGTTGCCCGTGAACATCTCCTTGAGACGATCGGCGAACAGCTCGGGAGCGTTACCGGACAGGAAGTCGTTCTCCGCCCGCTCCACACCGGTGGGCAGCCCGCTCACCGGCCGGTACCCGACGAACGGGGCGTACGGCGCACCCAACGGGTACTGGCGCTGGTACTTGAGCTCGTCGTCGGTCGGCACGCTCTGCGCGGCGATGACCTGCCCACCCGACAGCGCGATGGTGCCCCGCTGGCGCTGGTACTCGCTGAGCTGCACGCGGGCGTTGTGCGGATCGGTCCGGTACGACTGGGCCTTGTAACCCTGCACCCAGTTGAGGTTGACGAACAGCAGCCCGAACAGGATCAACACGACGACGCCGGCACGGCGCAATGGGGCGTTCACCGGTCCACCTCGTTCCGGGCGGTCCTCGCCTTACCGGGCGTCATCGAACGATCTCCGTGGTCAGGCCGGCCAGCTTGACGGGCTGGCCGGCGGGCGTGGTGGACGCGCCGACCGGGCGGCGGGCCGCGTCCGAGATCCGCAGCAGCAGGCCGACCAGCAGCCAGTTGGCCACCAGCGACGAGCCGCCGGCGGACAGGAACGGGGTGGTCTGACCGGTCAGCGGGATCAGCTTGGTGACGCCGCCGACGATCACGAAGACCTGCAGTCCGAGGGTGAACGCCAGGCCACCGGCGAGCAGCTTGCCGAACGAGTCGCGCACCGCGATCGCGGCCCGCAGCCCCCGCTCGACGATGATCAGGTAGATCGCCAGCAGCGCGGTCAACCCGAACAGGCCGATCTCCTCACCGAGGCCGGCGAAGATGAAGTCGTTCTCGACCTCGGGCAGGATGAAGCGGTGCAGCTCTGAGATGTAGGGCGTGCCGAGCCCCGGACCGGTACCGAACAGGCCACCGGTACCCAGGCCGAGCAGCGACTGGACCAGTTGGAAGCCGGTACCGTTGGCGTCCGCGAACGGGTCGAGCCAGATTTCCACCCGCTCGTGGAAGTTGGCGAAAGGGCCGCCGACCGTGGCGCCCAGCGTGTACGCCAGGAACGCGCCGCCGCTGAACAGCAGCAGGCCGATGATCAGCCAGCTGACCCGCTCGGTCGCGATGTACAGGGTCACCACGAACATGCCGAAGTAGAGCAGCGCGGTGCCGAGGTCCTTCTCGAATACCAGGACCATCAGGCTCAGCGCCCAGACCAGCAGCACCGGCCCGAGGTCCCGCCCACGCGGGAAGTCGACGCCCAGGAAGCGCCGGCTGGCCAGCGACAGCACCTCGCGCTTGCGCACCAGGTAGTAGGCGAAGAAGGAGAGCAGTGCCAGCTTGGCGAACTCACCGGGCTGGATCTGGAAGAACCCGCCGAACCGGATCCACAGCTTCGCGCCGTTGACGGTCGACAGCCGCGCCGGCAGCACCGCGGGGATCAGCACCAGCACGATGCCGATCAGGCCCAGGGTGTACGCGTAGCGGGACAGCGCCCGGTGGTCCCGGATGATCGCGAGCGCGGCGGCGGCGACCACGATGGACACCAGCGTCCACAGCCACTGCCGGAACCCGAGCCCGGCGAAGACCGAGAGGTCCGCGCGCTGCGCCGGCGGCTGCGCGCCGAGGTCCAGCCGGCGCAGGTACACCACGCCGAGCCCGTTGAGGAACGCCACGCACGGCAGGATCACCGGGTCGGCGTGCGGCGTGAGGAACCTGACCACGACGTGGGCGCCCACGAACACCAGCGTGAGCATCGCCGGCATCAACCAGAAGCCCGCGGTGACCCGCCCGATCAGGCCGTACTCGGCCGACGCCGAGTAGGCCAGGACCAGCACCATCGCGACCACGATCAGCGCCAGCTCCGTGTTGCGCCTGGTCGGCACGCGCGGAGCAGCCGGCGCACTCGGCGGGCGCGGCGCGGCGGACGCGTTCGGCGCGGTCACGTTCGGAGCAACCCCTTGATCTCGGTACCGCGGTCAGCAGCTGCTGGACGGGCTGGGCATCGGGCTCGGCGAACCGCTCCCGGTCGGTTCGACGGTCGGGCTGGCCGTGGGGATCCCTCCGGTCGGCGACGGGGTGATGCCGGGCAGGTCGGCGGACGGGGAGGCGCTCGGGCTGGCCGAGGCGCTACCCGATGGCGAGACCGACGGCGACGGGCAGCGGCCCACCACGTTGCCGTTGGCCGGGTTGATCAGGTCGGCCAGCTTGCGCTTGGCGTCCGTCTCGTTGTCCGCCGAGATGCCCTGCTTGACCTTGTCCTGCGCGACCTTGGTCAGGTCGGCGACCTTGGTGCCGCTCGACTCGTGCACCTTGGACAGGTGCACGCCCGCGATCTGGCCGGGGATGCCCTGGTACACGGCGACCGTGCCGTCCGGCGTGGCGCCGACGTAGTACTGCGACTGGCTCCACGCCCACCCGCCCCACAGCAGCCCGCCGAGGACGGCCAGGAGCAGGACGAGCAGGGCCGAGGTGCGCAGCGGGTGCCGCTTGGGCCGGTCGTTGTCGTCGTCCGGCGGCGGCTCGGGCGCGGCAGCCCTCGGGGCGTTCAGGGCGGAGGCGCGGGAGGCCGGGGTCGAACCGTCGGAGCTGGGTACCATGCCGCGGTCCCGGGCGGCCGCGCCGCCCACCATCGGGCGCTGCTCGCGGATGTCGCCGCCGTCGGTCACGTCGGCGACGATGACCGTGATGTTGTCCGGGCCGCCGCCGCGCAGGGCGAGCTGGATCAGCCGCTCGACGCACTGCGCCGGGTCGGCGTACTCCCGCAGGGTCTGCGCGATCGTCTCGGCGTGAACCACGGCGGTCAGCCCGTCGCTACAGATCAGGTACCGGTCGCCCGGCACCGCCTGGCGGACCGAATATTCGGGGTCGATGTCCCGGCCGTCCAGTGCCCTGGTCAGCAGGGAGCGCTGCGGGTGGCTGCTCGCCTCCTCCGCGCTGATGCGGCCCTCGTCGACGAGCATCTGCACGTAGGTGTCGTCCTTGGTGACCTGGACGAACTCGCCCTCCCGCAGCAGGTACGCGCGGGAGTCGCCGACGTGCACCATGCCGAACTTGCTGCCGGAGAAGAGCATCGCGGTCAGCGTGGTGCCCATCCCCTCCAGCGAGGGGTTGGCGTCGACCACGTCGCGCAGTTGCTGGTTGGCGGTGTCCACGGCGGAGCGCAACGCGTCGACCAGGGCGTCACCGGGGACGTCCTCGTCGAGGGGTGCCATTGCCCCGATGGTGATGTTGCTGGCGACGTCACCGGCGGCCATGCCGCCCATGCCGTCGGCAACGGCGAGCAGCCGCGGCCCGGCGTAGACGGAATCCTGGTTTCCGTCACGGATCAAGCCGCGGTCACTGCGGGCCGCGTAACGAAGAGTCAGGGTCATTGAGCGCTCCGCGCTCGCCTGGTAAAGGTCATGGTCGCAACTCAAGGGCTGTGCGGCCGATCCGGATCGGCACGCCGAGGGGTACGGGGGTGGGACCAGTGACCTTATCGCGTTCCAGGTAGGTCCCGTTGGTTGAGCCCATGTCCTCCAGCAGCCACTGTCCGGCCCGGGGGATGAGCCGCGCGTGTCGGGCCGACGCATAGTCGTCGGTGATCACCAGAGTGGAGTCCTCGGCACGACCGATCGTTATCGGTTGCTCACCAAGGGTTATCCTGGTACCCGCGAGGGCTCCGGCTGTCACCACCAACTGACGCGCGGCCCGCCCGCGCTTTGTCTTTGCCGGTCGAGCACCGGCCGCCGCGACGCCAACCCCCCGGGGCGCCGCGACGAGTCTTGTACGGGAACCCGCGAACAGGTCGCGCCGGACCACCCCGACCACCGTGAACACGAAGATCCACAGGAGGACGAGGAAGCCGACCCGGGCGACCGTGAGGACAAGTTCCTGCGGCAAGGTCTAGCCGTCCACGCGGAACGTCAGGGTCGTGGTACCGAGCTGGATCATGTCGCCCGGGTTGAGCGCTACCGCCGACACCCGCTGCCCGTTGACCATCGTGCCGTTGGTCGAGCCGAGGTCGGTGAGCACCACCTGGGCGCCGTCGTAGTCCAGCCGCGCGTGCCGCCGGGAGATGCCCACGTCCGGCAGCCGCAGATTGGCCTGGTCCCCCCGGCCGATCACGGTGGAGCCGATGGACAGCGGATAGGTCCGCCCGTCGTTGGCCACCAGCCGCACCGTGCGCCCCCCGGGCGGGCCACTGACCGGCCTGCCCTGCTGCTGGTATGCCTGCTGCTGGTCGTACGGCGGGTACTGCGGCGGCGGCGGCTGTTCGTAGGACTGCATCGGCGGCACGTCCCCGCCGGTGTAGACCTCGGCGGTCACCCGGAACATGCCGGTGTCCAGACCGTCGCCCCGCTCGATCTCGACGATCACGTCGCCGTAGACCGTCCAGCCCTGCTCGCCGATGAACTCCGCCTGCGACTGGGCCAGCTCCTGGGCCAGGGCGGCGGCGTAGGGAGCGAGCCGGCTGTGGTCATAGGGCGAAAGGTCGATGACGTAGCGGTTCGGCACCAGAGTGCGCCCGCCGGCGAGGATCGCTTTGTGCGCCTCCGCCTCCCGCTGCATGGCGTTCAGGATCTCCACCGGGTGGACCACACCCTTGAAGACCTTGGCAAAGGCCCCTTCGACCAGGCCCTCTAGACGCTTCTCGAAGCGTTGCAGCACACTCACCGGCTCCTCCTCGGGTTCCGAGGTCTGATGGTATCCGGACGCTGCACGCGTGCACGCGCACCGATCGGTTTGACTCGTGCTACAGTTTCCCCCGCCGCTGAGGATGGCGCCGGCAGGCGCCCCACCAGCACCGCGGGGAAGTGGCGGAATGGCAGACGCGCACGGTTCAGGTCCGTGTGCCCGAAAGGGCGTGAGGGTTCAACTCCCTCCTTCCCCACCAACGACGGCCGGCCCGGTGGGCCGGCCGTTCGGTTTCCCGCCGGGCTCGCACGGCTATGCTCCGGGGGTTCACTGTCTGGTTCGAAGGATCACCGGACCAGGTGCGGAGAGATGAGGGAGTTGCCCAGGTGAGCGTCGCGCTGGTGACGGGGTCTGCCGGTCTGATCGGGTCCGAGGCGGCACGCCACTTCGCCGGCCTGGGCCTGGACGTCGTGGGCATCGACAACGACATGCGGGCCAAGTTCTTCGGACCGGAGGCGTCCACCGCATGGAACGTGCTGCGGCTGTCGAACGACCTGGGCGGCTCGTACACCCACCACGACGTGGACATCCGGGACCGCGACGCGCTGGCGACGATCTTCCGCCGGTACCGCGACGACATCGCCGTGGTGATCCACACCGCCGCGCAGCCCTCCCACGACTGGGCCGTCCGCGACCCGTACACGGACTTCGACGTCAACGCCGGCGGTACCCTCAACGTCCTGCAGAACGTGCGTGAACACTGCATCGACGCCGCGGTGATCCACTGCTCCACGAACAAGGTCTACGGCGACCGGCCCAACTTCCTGCCGCTTGTGGAGCGGGAGACCCGCTGGGAGATCGAGCCCGGGCACCCCTACGAGCAGGGCATCCGCGAGGACATGTCGATCGACGCCTGCCTGCACTCGGTGTTCGGCGCCTCCAAGGTGGCCGCGGACGTGATGGTGCAGGAATATGGCCGGTACTTCGGCATGAAGACGGCCTGCTTCCGGGGCGGCACGCTGACCGGCCCGGCCCACTCCGCCACCGAGCTGCACGGCTTCCTCGGCTATGTCATGCGGTGCAACATGGAGCGGCGGACCTACAAGATCTTCGGGTACAAGGGGAAGATGGTCCGCGACGCGATCCACAGCCACGACGTGGTCAGCGCGTTCGAGGCGTTCTTCCGCAACCCGCGCAGCTCGGCGGTCTACAACCTCGGCGGCGGCCGGCACTCCAACTGCTCGCACCTCGAGGCGTTCAAGCTCGCCGAGCAGATCACCGGCCAGCCGATGATCAGCGAGTACCACGAGGCCAACCGGGTCGGCGACCACATCTGGTGGATCGGCTCCAACGCGGCCTTCCAGGCCGACTACCCGGAGTGGAAGCAGGTCTACGACGTGCCGATGATCCTCGGCGAGATCTACCAGGCCAACGTCGACAAGTGGGTACCGGCCTCATGAAGGGCAACGTGCTCGGCGTGCTGGTGGACCCGACCAGCTACGCCGAGGCGACCGACGCGGTCATCGCCGCGGCCCGCGACGGGCGCCCCTTCGCGCTGACCGCGCTGGCCGTGCACGGCGTGATGACCGGCGTGCAGGACCGCGAGCACGGCGCCCGGCTCAACGCCTTCGACCTGGTGACGCCGGACGGGCAGCCGGTGCGCTGGGCGCTCAACTCGCTCCACCACGCCGGGCTGGCCGACCGGGTCTACGGCCCGACGCTGACCCTGCGGGTACTCGAACGGGCCGCCGCCGAGGGACTTCCGGTCTATCTCTACGGCTCCACGGACGAGACCCTGGACCGGCTGGTACCGCGGCTCCAGGAGCGGTTCCCGGCGCTGAAGATCGCCGGGCGTGAGGCGTCCAAGTTCCGCGCCGCCAAGCCGGGCGAGGCGGACGAGATCGCGGCCCGGATCAGTGGCTCGGGGGCGAGGATCGTGCTGGTCGGGCTCGGCTGCCCGAGGCAGGAGGTCTTCACCTACGCGATGCGCTCCCACCTGCCGATGCCTTTGCTCGCGGTCGGCGCCGCCTTCGACTACCACGCCGGCTCGCTGCGCCACCCGCCGGAGTGGATGCAGCGGCGCGGGCTGGAGTGGCTGTGGCGACTGGGCCTGGAGCCCAGCCGGCTGTGGCGCCGGTACCTGTTGTTGAACCCGAACTACGCGGCCCGGTTCGCGGCGCAGAAGCTGCGCCTGTGGCGCGCCACCCCGCCGCCGGCCGCCACCGACCGGCTGGACACCTTCCCGGTCTGACCCAGGTGCCGGCCGCTCAGTCGCCCACGGCGGTGCGACGGCGGCGCACGACGTGCCGGCGCAGCGCGCTGTCGACCGGTACCAGCATCAGCGCCATGGCCATCGCGAAATACCAGCGGCCGAGGACGGTCAGCCCGGCGACGTTCATCAGCACACCGAGCGAGTAGACCCCGATGAGCCAGGTCACCCGGCGGGCACCCCGGTTCTCTCCGTTGTAGGCGTCAAGCAGGCCGAAGGCCCCGACGACCATCGCGAGCGTGCCGAAACCGCTCAGATAGAACACGATGACCTCGGTCGTGGACATGCGGAAACCCCTTCATCCCCAGGAAGCTCTGACCGACCCTACCCAAGCCCGGGCAGCCGTTGACCTCGGCCGATCAGGTACCTGTCGTCCCCAGTCGAGCCAGACGCAGCCTGGTCTCGTCGTCGCACAGCGCGCCGGCGATGCCCGCCGCGAACGCCTGCGCGGGATCGACGCCCAGCCGCGCGGCCACCTCATACTCCTGGCCCAGGTCGGTGCCGAACATCGCCGGATCGTCGGTGTTGACCGTGCACAGTGCACCGGCCTCCAGCAGGGCCGGCAGCGGATGCCGGTCCAGGGACGCGACCACGCCGGTGCGCAGGTTGGAGGTCGGGCACACGTCCAGCACGACGCCGCGCGCGACGATCTCGGCCAGCAGCCCGGGGTCCTCGACCGCGCGGATGCCGTGCCGGATCCGGGCCGGACCCAACTCCAGGACCTCCCGCACGGAGTCGGCACCGGCCGCCTCGCCGGCGTGCGGGACGAGAGCCAGGCCGCCGTCCCGCGCGATTTCGAACGCCCGGCGGTACGGCGCGAGCGGCCGCGCCTCCAGTCCACCCAGGCCGAGGCCGACCACCCCACGGTCCGCGTACCGGATGGACACCCGGGCCACCTGCTCGGCCACCTCCGGGTCCATGCCGCGGTACATGTCGGGGGTGAACCGGACCGTCACGCCGTGCCGCTCGTACGCCTCGACGGCGCCGTCGCAGTAGCCGCCGAAGATGTCGTCCCAGCCGACCCCGCGCACCACCCGCTCACCCGGCGAGAAGATGCCCTCCAGATAGACCGCGCCGAAGCCGGCCGCCTCGGCGGCGTAGTCGACGACCGTGCGCCGGAAGTCGTCGCCGGTGCGCAGGCAGTTGGTCGTCAGGATCCAGACCTCGATGAAGTGCGCGAAGTCGGTGAACTCGTAGAGCTTCTCCAGCTCCTCCACCGAGTCGACGGGCAGGCTCTCGCCGTTGCGGCGGGCGATCTCCAGGAGGGTCGCGGGCCGGATCGACCCCTCGAGATGGACGTGCAGCTCGATCTTTGGTACGGCCTGGGTCACCCGGCCAGTCTGGCACGCGGTACCCGCGCGGCAGCGTCCCGGGCCGGCGACCGGCCCGGGCCGCGCTCAGCGCCGGGCGG
>Ga0081540_1001463_pt1 | contig 20397 bp, 13 predicted proteins | sample TabmetS2T1R1_FD_71024 | JGI IMG/M metagenome (GOLD analysis project Ga0081540, IMG submission 71024) | Tabebuia heterophylla rhizosphere microbial communities from the University of Puerto Rico - S2T1R1 | ecosystem: Host-associated > Plants > Roots > Rhizosphere ... | reverse complement strand
CGCTCGATCACCGCGTCCAGCGCGGCCGCGCCCCGGGTCTCCGAGACCTCGACGAGCCCCGCCTCGGCAAGCCGGTCCAGCAGCGGAGCGGCGTCGGTGTGGGTCGCCCCGGCGGACCCGGTCCCGGCGCGGTCCACTGTGGAGGGAGGCGGCCGCCCGTCGACGAGCATCAGCTCGGCGGCCAGGTCCGCGCGGACGGCGGCGGTCAGCACCGAGGCGGCCGCCTCGCAGGCGTCCTCGAACCTCTCCGGATCCGGGTACCCGGCGGACCGCGCGTCGAGCAGCACGACCACCCTGGGGAGGCTGGTGTCCACGTATTCGCGGACCATCAGCTCGCCGACCCGGGCCGTCGTGCGCCAGTGGACCCGGCGCAGCTCGTCGCCGAGGACGTATTCGCGCAGGGTGTCGAAGGTGATGCTGCCGTGGGGCACCCGGTCGATGCGACCGTCGAGGCTGCGCGCGACCCCGACCGGTACGGCGACCAGCGGGTGCACCCGGGGATGCACCCAGACCCTGGTGGTGCCACCGTAGCGGCGTCGGGTACCGGCCAGGGCCAGCGGGTCGGTGCGGACGACGGTCAGCGGCCCGATCTCCACGACCCCGCGCCTGGCTGTCGGCACGGGGTAGTCCACGGCGGTGTCCCGGCCGGGGCGCAGGTGGACCAGGGGTACGGCGACCGGCTGCCCGCCGCAGCGGTCCTCGGCGACGAGGGTCGCGGGGCGCAGCCGCCCGGCCAGGCGCACGGTCAACGTGTGACTGCACGGCTCCCCCCGGCTGAGCCGCTCGGGGTCGACACTGCGCGCCACGGTCAGGGCGGGTCGCCAGGCGACGTACACGACCGCGCAGCAGGCGGCGACCAGCGCGGTGGCGCCGAGCACCGCCAGCTCCGGGTACCCGAAGGTGAACCCGGCGGCGATCAGGGCCGCGCCGGCCGCCACCACGGCGAGCCCGCGCGGTCGGGCAGTGCTCACACTGGCTGGGCCGCGGGCACCGGGACCTGCTCCAGCACCCCGTCGAGAACGGCGGTGGCGGTGGCGCCGCGCAGTTGGGCGTCGGGGGACAGCAGCAGCCGGTGGGCGAACACCGGCTCGACGAGTGCCTGCAGGTCCTCCGGCACCACGTAGTTGCGTCCGTCGAGCAGCGCGTAGGCGCCGGCCGCCCGGGTCAGCGCGATGCCGCCACGGGGACTGACACCCACCCGGACCTGGGGATGGGTGCGGGTGGCGGCGGCCAGGCGCACCGCGTAGGCGTAGAGCGGGTCGGCAAGGTAGACCCTGCGCGCCAGGCTGATGGCGTGCGCGATGGCGTTGGTGTCGGTGACCGGCTCCAGCGCGTCAGGGCTGCGGCCGGCGACGGCACCCCGCAGCACGTCGACCTCGACCGCCTCGTCCGGGTACCCGACGGACAGCTTCATCAGGAACCGGTCCAACTGCGCCTCGGGCAGCCGGTACGTGCCGTCCATCTCCACCGGATTCTGGGTGGCCACCACCAGGAACGGCCGCGGCACCGGATGCCGCACCCCGTCCACCGTCACATACCGCTCGTCCATCACCTCCAACAAAGCGGACTGCGTCTTCGGCGAGGCCCGGTTGATCTCGTCCGCGATCACGATGTTCGCGAACACCGGCCCCGGGTGGAACTCGAACCCCCGCGAGGCCTGGTTGAAGATCGTCACCCCGGTCACGTCCGAGGGCAGCAGATCCGGCGTGAACTGGATGCGCCGCCACGCCCCGCGCACCACGGCCGCCACGGCCCGGGCCAGGGTGGTCTTGCCGACCCCGGGCACGTCCTCCACCAGCAGGTGACCCTCGGCCAGCAACGCGGTCAGGGCCAACCGCACCACCCGCGGCTTGCCGAGCACGACCGAGCCGATCGCATATCCGAGCCGGCGGGAGAAGTCGGCGAAGCCGGCGACCTCGTCCGGGCTGGGCGCGTCCAGTTGGTAGCTCGGCGCCTCGCGGCGCTGGGCGGGCATCGGCGAGGGGTCGGTCACGGTCGGTCGCTCCTTGGGCTGGTCAGCACTGCTTGAGGTTGCCGATGGTGGCACCGCCGTCCAGGTTGACCCAGGCGTACGGGATGTAGTTGTTGCCGTTGAAGGGTATCCGCAGCCAGCGGTTGTCGCTGTGGCCGCCGTAGGGCTGGGCGTTGATCGTCGCGCCACCCGAGTCGTACGTCCAGCACTCCGGGTGCTCGACGGTGCCGGCGAAGTGGGCCCCCACCGCGTGGCCGTTCTGGGTCGGGGTGCTGTAGACCCAGATGCCGCCGGTGGACGAGCCGTGCCCGCAGTAGCTGTCGACCGTGCAGACCACCACGCCGGTGACCGCCTGGGTCGTCGCGCTGCCGTCGAAGAAGATGCTGCCCGCCTTGTTGGTGGCGGTGACCCGGAACGGGTAGGTCGTCGCCGGCCACAGCCCGGTGACCGTGGTGCCGGTACACGGGATGCCGCTGTCCGGCCCTCCGGCAACCGACACCGTGCAGCCGGTCGCGCTGCCGTTGCCGTTGGTCGTGAAGCCGATGTCGATGGCGTTGAAGCCGTGCGGCCCGATCGCGCCGGCGGTCAGCACGGGCGCGCTGATCGTCCGGGCGCTGGCGCTCGCGGGCGGGCCGGCGCCGGCCTCGTTGACCGCGCGCACGCCGACGGTGACCGTCGCGCCGTCCGGCAGGCCGGTCAGCGTCACCGCGGTACCCGCGACCTCCTGGTCCGCGCCGTTGACGGTCACGAGGTACTTGGTGACCGGACGGCCGTTGGCGTCGGCCGGCTGCCACGCGACCGCGATCGTGCCCTTGGCGTCCACGGTCTGCGCCTGCGGCCGCTTGGGCGCGCCGGGCAGCGTGAACGGCACGACCGTGTTGCTCGGTACGGACGCCTTGGAGGTCGCCCCGCGGTCGTTGACCGCGGTGACGGTGAACGCGTACTGCGTGCCGTAGGCCAGATCGCCCGGCTTGGTGGTGACCGTGGTGCCGGTCGCGGTCAGCGGGGCCGCCGGCGCGCCGCCGGAGATCGGGGTCACCGTGTACTGCGTGACCTTGTGACCCTGGCCGTTGGCCGCCGGCCAGCTCACCACCACGGAGCCGTCCTTCTGCGCCTGCGCGCTCACGCTGGCGGGCGGGTCCGGCACGTCCGACGTCGGTACCACCGGGTTGGCGGCCCGCTTGGGGCCCGCGCCCTTGGCGTTGACCGCGTGCACGGCGAACCGGTATTCCTGGCCGTTGACCAGGTCCGGGACGTCCAGGGAGAACTGCTTGGCGCCCACCTCGCGCGGCGCGCCGGCTCCCTCGACGACGTATTTCAGGATCGGTGACCCGTTGGCCGGGGCGGCACCCCAGCTCACGTGCGCCGAGGCGTTGCCGGCCACGGCGGTGACCCGGCTCGGCGCCCCGGGCGGACCGACCGGCGGCGGCGGGGGAGGCGGCGGCGGTGGCGGCGGTACCGGCGGCGGTGGCGGCGGATCCCCGCCGAGGACGTTGTTGGCGTACTTGTCGACGGCCTTCACGCGGTGCTTGTCGTCGACGACCCGGGCCGTGGACGCGTCGGGAGCGTTGATGAACAGGTGGTCGGAGCGGACCGTCAGCTCCAGCGGTGCCCCCGACGTGGGGATCTTGATGGTGTCCGTGAGCGCGCCGGACTGGTCGAGCGCGTAGACCGTGCCGCTGGCGTTGTCGGCGACGTAGAACATGCCGGCGAACGGGACCGCGGGCTGCAGGGCGCCGCCCGAGCCGGGCACGGTGAACTCGCCGACGTGCGTGCCGTTGACGACGTAGACGTGCCGGTCGTCGAGGACCGTCACCGGCACCGCGTCGCCCGCCGTGCGCTGCGGCAGGGTGCCGGCTCCGGAGAGGGTCACCGGCAACTGGTGCCGCACGCCGCCGGTCACGGTGGTCAGCGTCCCGGCGGTCCCGTCCAGTACCGCCACTCCTGTGTCCAATGTGGACAGCGTGAGGTCGTGCCCGGGCTCGCCCACCTGGACGGTCTGCGCGACGGTCGGGTTGCCGGGCTTCGCGCTGCCCGCCCCGCCGTCGCGGGCCTTCGAGGCCGCGGCGGACGGTCGCGCGCCGGGCCGGATGCCGACCGCGGTGCCCTCCGTGGCCACCAGGACCCAGAGAATGCCGTTGCCGTCGAAGGAACCGCCAGCGATGCCGGGCGGAAACCGCAGCGGGTCGCCGGTCGGGGCGAGGCTCAGCGGGTCGATCTGGCGCACCACGCCCTGCACGGAGTCGATGATGAACCCGCTGTCACCGGACAGCGCCACGGTCACCCCGAGACCGGGCGCGGTCTGGTTGGAGGCGGCCAGCTGCAGGGTCGACAGGTCGAGCGAGGTCACCTTCCCCGACGTCTGGTCGCGCAGCACCAGATAGCGGTCGGACTGGCTGACCTGCAGCACGTGCCCCTGCGCGTCGACCACCTTGTACCGCGTGTCGACCCGGCCGGTCTCGCCGTTGACCCGGGCGATCTCGCCCCGCGACGACGACCACATCCAGAGGTTGGCCGTTGAAGTGGCCAGCGCGTGGTCGGCGGCGCCCAGTCCGAGCACCGTCGCGCCCAGCGCGGCCAGCAGCCCGAGCACGGTGGCGAACGTGACCCATCCGCCCCTACCCCGGAAACGTTGTGCCCATCCCACCATCGCACGCCTCACTCGTCGGCGTTCCATCCCCAAGCCCGCGGCCATCATATGGGCCGGTCGGCGTACAGGGAACCCGTAGCGTGCGCCTGTGGATACTGCGCGCTACCGGCCCGGACACGAGATTGCTACCGGCTCGGGCTCGCCGTCGGCTCGTGCCGGCGATCCGTGCAGACCGGGTCGGAAGTGGCCACATAGGTGGTGCTGTAGGTGGCCACGACAGTGAAGCAGTAGTCGAGGGTCGGGTTGAGGCCGTTGACCGTGTAGGCGGTCTGCCCGGCGGGCAGCGGCTGGAAGGCGCGCAGTTGCTCGCCGACGCGGCCGCCGGCGACCAGGAACGGTACCGATCCGGAGCTGGGATCGGTCCAGGTCAGCGTGACCGATACGCCGTCGTCGCGCAGTTTGAGGTCGCTGGGTGCGGCGGCGGCGCTCGGGCTGGCCGGCGGCCCCGCCCCGGTGTCGACCGAGGGCCCGCGGGCCAGCGCGAACGCGGTCACCGCGATGCCGGCCAGCACGGCGGCCGCGAGCACCGCGCCGAGCGCGATCCACCAGCCACGCCGGGACGGCCCGGCCGGCGCCGCCGGAGCCGGGACCGGCCGCTCCCAGCCGTGGTTCGGGTCGGCCCAGCCCTGCGGGACGGGCAGGCCGGCGACGGGCGCGGGTTCGGCGGGCGTGAGTGGCGGAGTCGGCGCCGCCGGCACCAGCGCGGTCGACGGCGGCGCGGCCCCGGGCGGGCCCTGCTGGACCGGCACCCGATGGGTGTCCGCCGAGCGGTAGACGCCGGGCTCGACCGGCTCCCACGGCGGAGCGTCCTCGGCCGGTTGCGGGGCGGCGGCGGGCGGCTGCTCTGGCGCCACCCGCTGCGCGGGAGCCGGCAGGGGCGCGTCGACGCCAAGGTAGCGCTGGGCGGTCCGCACGTACGGATGGTCGCCGCCCAGTACGGCCGGCCCGAACCGCGCGACCCGCGCCAGGTTGCGCCGCGCCTCGTGCTTGTTGCCCAGCTCGTCGGCGATCGCACCCAGCTCGGCCGAGATGCCGAGGATCAGCGCGTCGGCCTCCCCCAGCCCGAGCAGCCCGCCGTCCAGCGCCTCCTCCAGCACCCGCCGGGCCTGGGCCAGCTCGCCCAGTTCCCGGTGGACCGTGGCCAGCCGGCGCTGCGTCTCGACCACGGCGCGGTCGTCCGGGCCCAGCCGGATCGCGGCCACGTCGGCGGCCGGCTCCAACAGGTCCCGGGCCGCCGCGAAGGCACCCTGGGCGCGCAGCTCGTCGGCCTGCTGCCAGGTTGCGCTCAGTGGTGGTGGGCCGGACACCCCGTCATGCTGCCCGTTCGACCGGGGTCGGCGCCAGCCCACGACCACCGGTTGTCACCGCATCGGGATGTCCAGCCAGGAGGGCTCGGCCACGGTGATCGGCGTGGCCGGGCGGTTCGCGTCCAGGTACAGCGGGTCGGCCGTGTCCAGCACGACGGCCAGGCTGTGGCCGGCGGGTACGTCGTAGGCGGTCGCCGGCAGCGCCGCGTCGAGCGATGCCGTGGGCGCCAGCCAGGTCACCGGGGCGTGCGTGACCAGGCGACCGGTACCCGTCCAGTCGACGTCGTACAGGTAGGCGACGAGGGTACCCGTGGCCGGAGCCGACGGTACCGTCAGCTGGAGCCGGGGGATCCCGCGGATCGCGGCGCCGGACGGCAGCGCGCCACCCTGCCAGACCGCGCCGTTGATCCGGCTGACGGCCGGCAGCCAGACCAGCGGCGGCGTGCCGGTCAGCGCCTCCAGCCCGTTCGACAGCAGCGCGACTCCGGCGTCCGCCACGGTGTCCAGCCCGGTCCAGATCGTGTGCCGCCCGGACAGTCCGAAGTGGACAGTACCGCCGCTGACGTGCGCCCAGTCGGCATACTGCTCGACCGCGCCCGTCTCCCGTACCCTCAGCACGACTGGCGGCTCGGCCGCGATGCCTGTGTCTACGGTGGACAGGTACTGGTCGAACCAGCGCCGAACGCTGGTCCACACGTGGTTGTCCAGGCCGAGCAGCCCGGTCGCCTCCACCACGGCATGGTCGCCGGCGGCCAGCTCCAGCCGCTTTGGCCCGGTCAGCCGGCCGAAGAAGTCGACGAGCTGGTTGGGGCCGAACAGGCTGTCGCCGTAGGCGTTGGCGATCAGGACGGCCGGTCGGCTGGCGTTGAGCGCACCCAGGTAGGTCGAGGCGCTGCGGGCGCGGCCCCACGCCTTGACCGTCTCCAGGTTGCGGTTGGCGAAGTAGTTGTCGAGGTTGGTGGTCAGCTCGGCGCTCGGCCGGCCGGTGAGCCGGGCCAGGGCGGCGAGCAGGAAGGCGGCCTGCGGCCGGCGGGTGTTGCCGCCGTAGAGGGACTCGACCAGGTCGGTCCAGGCGGACATGGCGGCCACGGCGCGGATGCGGGGCTCGAAGGCGGCCGCGATCAGCCCGATGCCGGCGCCGTAGGAGACCCCGGCGATGCCGATGTGTGCCGGGTCGGCGCTGCTGTGGGCCAGCAGCCAGTCGATCGCGCACGACACGTCGGCGATGTCCCTGGGTCCGGCGGTGTCGATCTGGCCGCCGGAGCCCCAGAATCCCCGGGTGGTGTACGACAGCACGGCGTAGCCGGCCTGCGCGAAGGCGGAGGCCTGGGCGAGGTACTCGGCGTCGTTGAGGCCCCAGCTGTTGACGAACACGATCGCAGGGTGGCGGCCGGGGGAGGCGGGCTCGATGACGTTGGCCTTCAGGACGGCTCCGTCCGCGGCCACGATGTCGGCGGTGCGGAAGCCGGTGGTACCGGCGGCTGCCTGTGGGGCGGCCGTTTGCGGCGCGGCGGCTTGCGGGGCCGCTGCGGCCCTGGTCGCGGTGGTGGTCAACAGGCCGGTGGCGGCCAGGAGAGGGGCGGCGGCGAGGACCGACCGCCGGGTGAGCGCCATTGGCAACTCCGTTTCGGGTCGAAGTTACTGTTCGGTAGCTCGCGAGTTACCGAAGGGTAACCTCCCTGTGAGCCCGGACACAAGAGCGAAGTTTGTCGATGGCCTGGCGACCGTTGTCGATCATCGACTCCCGCTCGGCGGTGGCCGCCCGTGGCGTGTACAGTGATGGCCCGTGCAACCTGCCGGCCGGGCGGGGCGGCCTTCGTGCCCTCCTGACCGGTCCAGGTAAGGTTGGGCGGCAGGTCCGAGTGGCGGAATGGCAGACGCGCTAGCTTGAGGTGCTAGTGCCCGCATAGGGCGTGGGGGTTCAAGTCCCCCCTCGGACACAAACCATACTCACAGCGGTGCGCGCCTGGATCAGCTTCGGCGCGCACCGTTTGTGTGTCGGGGTGGTAGGTCGGCATCGACAGCGGTAACGGGCGTCGTTGTGGTTCCACTGGCCATGCATGCTGCGCCGGCAGGCGCCGCAGTAGAAGGGCGACCGAACACGTACGGGTTGCGAGGGTGGCTGCGTTGGCGGCGGCCGGGTGACGGTTCAGCCAGGACAATGGCGAGATGCAGCGGCATGAGTGGCCCCTGAACGTGGTCGCCGAGCTGTACGTGTTCGGCTCGTACGCCCGCTGGACTACCGACGCTAATTCTTGCCAGTACCGGCCGGCCAGACCCCGCATGGCGGGCTCGCTGGCGGACTTCGGCCACGGTCGCTGACGATGACCCGACGGCGGCCCGCGGCCGGCGACCAGGCCGCGGCCTTGGGCACCGAACCGGTCCCGCGGCTACTGTGGCACGCCTGCACCCAGACCACCATGTCCGTAGGCGTGTACGGCATCTATGCGCTGACCAACGCCTGGTTCGTCGCACGCGGTGTCGGCACGGTCGCGTTCGCGGCGGTCAACCTCGTTGCCCCGCTCCTGCTGCTGCTCGGCGCCGTGGCCACCACGGTCGGTGTCGGCGGTGCGTCGTTGGTCTCACGCAGCCTCGGCCTTGGCGACCTCGACCAAGCCGCCCGCGCCGCTGGCAACGCGTTCGTCGCGTTCTGGGCCACGGCGATCGGCGTCGGCGTCGTGGGTGTGGTGCTACTCGATCCGCTGCTGATCCTGCTCGGCGCGACCTCGCAGACCCGGGGCTACGCGCACGACTACGGGCTCATCGTGTTGGCCGGATCGGTCACGGCGACCGGTTTCTCCAGCGTGGTCCGCGCCGAGGGACGTTTGCGGTTCTCCACGCTGCTGTGGGTTATCCCCGTCCTGATCCACATCGCTCTGGATCCCCTGCTGATATTCGGCCTTCATCTGGGGGTACGCGGCGCGGCGCTGGGCACCGTGGGCGGTCAGGTCGTATCGATGGCGATGAGCGTATGGTTCTTCTTCGTCCAGCGCCACCGTCCCTACCGCATCACCCTGGCCCACCTGCGACCCCACGGTCCAACCCTGCGGCGACTCGTGTCAGTCGGCGGACCATCGATCCTCGGCGGCATCGGCCTTACCGTGGTGACGGTACTGGCCAACAACCTCCTCGTGACCGTCGGTGGAACGCTCGCGCTGAGTGCCTTCGCCCTGTGCACCCGGATCGGCACGTTCGTCACGATGCCGCAGACCGGCATCGCTCAGGGCCTGCAGCCGGTCGTCGGCTACAACATCGGGCGCGGCCTTCCCGACCGGGTGAGGCAGGCGACCTCCCTTACGCTGCGGGCGACCGTGATCTACGGCATTGGTGTCTGCGTCGCGCTGCTGGCCCTGGCGAACCCGCTCACCGGCCTGTTCACTGACGACCCCGCCGTACACGCGCAGGCGACCGGCGCGATACGCGTGCTGGCCGTCAGCTACCCGTTCGCGGGCATAGCGCCACTGGTGTCCGCCCGGCTGCAGGCGGCCGGCCAGCCCGGTTACTCGTACTGGCTGTCGGCGGGAACCATCCCCGGCGTCAGGGCGCCTCTGCTGCTCGCCTTCAGTCGTCTCGGCACCGCCGGCCTGTGGATCAGCTTCCCGACCGCTGAATTCGCGACGGCCGTTCTGGCCGTCATCGTCCTGCGACGAACCCCACTGCTCGTGCCCCTGCGGGCCGGCCCGCCACCGCCGAAGAACCGCATGGCCGAACCAACACCCAAAACGCATCTACATATAGAGATGAATCGTTGACCAGGCGGGGACACCGCTGCTAGCGTCCGCTCACAAACGGACCCTGCGGGGGAGAGGTGTTCCCATGACATCATCGAGGCGATCGACCCTGCTGAAGAGCGGGGCGGTTGGCGGCGCGGTCCTCGGTATCGCGCTCGCGCTGGCAGCGACTGCCGCCGGAAGCAGCCTGGCCGCGACCGCCCCGGGTGGCGGCGGGTGCAGCGCCACGCCGCATGTCAGCTCGCAGTGGGGTTCCGGGCCGACCGGGGGCGAGGTCGTCACGGTCACGGTCGCCAACACGTCGTCGACGACCGGTACACAGTGGACGGTCGGTTGGACCCTCGCGACCGGACAGCGGATCGTCAACTCGTGGAACGCCACCGTCAGCGCTTCGGGTACGGCCGCGACAGCGGTCAACGAGTCGTACAACGGGAAACTGGCCCCGGGCGCGTCGACCACCTTCGGCATGGAGCTCGCCGGTACCGGCCAGTTGTCCGGGTTCACATGCGCCAACGACGCCGCCGGGAAGTCCCCGTCCCGGCCGGCCAGTTCGCCGCCGGTCAGCGCGTCGCCGGGGACCGGGCGGACCGTCACGGTCACCACCGCCGACAACGGGTCCAGCATCAGCCTGCGGGTCGGCGACATGCTGGTGGTGAGCCTCTCCGCGATGTATCAGCCGCCCACGGTCGCGCAGGCCGGGGTGCTCACCCAGATCGACGTCGCCGGCGGGTACCCACAGAACCTGCCGCTGATCGCGCGGTACCTCGCCGCGGCCCCGGGCAACGCAGACATCTCCACGCTGACCGACTCGGCCTGTAACCACGCGCCGACCCCGTGCCCGTCGCCGCAGATTCCGTGGCGGCTCCACGTCACCGTCGTGAACGCCAGCGCGCCGGCGAGCAGCAGCGCGTCGCCGGGTACCGGGCGGACGGTCACGGTAACCACCGCTGACAACCAGTCCAGCATCAGCCTACGGATCGGCGACACCCTGGTGGTCAGCCTGCCGGCGATGTACCAGCCGCCCGCGGTGGCGCAGGTCGGGGCGCTCACCCAGCTCGACGTCAACGGTGGATACCCGACCGGGGTGCCGCTGGTCGCGCGATATCTCGCGGCGGCCCCCGGCAACGCCGACATCTCCACGCTGACCGACTCGGCCTGCAACCACGCGCCGACCCCGTGCCCGTCGCCGGCGGTTCGGTGGACGCTCCACGTCACGGTCGGGGCCTGACCGCATCGTCGGGACGCTGGGGCTACCGGCCGAGCCGTCCATGGCCGGCATGCTACGGACCACCTGAGATACGACCGCTAGGGTTCGGGGCCCCGCTTCATGCGGAGCCCCGAACCCGGTGCGGTTGGCGATCAGTGACCCGGACGCCGCGGCGCGCCGGCGGCCAGCATCAGGTCCTGCTGCAGGGTCGTGTACGCGGTCTTCGGCTTGAGGTTGGTGTCGTACAGAGTCGCGTACCCCTCGCCGGTGAAGACCCCCGGCACCCAGGAGTCAGCGTCGTCCACGTCCCAGATGGTGAAGGAGATGCAGCTGCTCACCGCGAGGCACGCCTTGAGCTCCTGGTCGAACTCGAACGGCTGGGCGAACTGCGCGAGGCTGTCGGTCGGGGTCTGCAGGCTGTCGGTGGTCTCCACGAAGGTGCGCACGTCGGCCTCGGTGATGGCTACCTTCAGCCGAAGGCTTGCGTAGCGGGCCAAATCGGCCTGCATCTTGGCACCGCTGAAGCCGTACTGGGTGTCCAGGTGGCCCTGCTCGCCGACACCGTCGATCGGTACGCCCTGGGCCTGCAGCGACTTGACCCATGCGTACACCGCGTCAGCTTTGGCGTTGGTGCCGTCTTCACCCGCGATGTTGAAGTCGTTGTAGAACAGCAGCGCGTGCGGGTCGGCCTGGTGCGCCCACCGGAACGCGTCGGCGATGATGCCCTCGCCCAGGTGGGACACCCAGAAGTCGTCGCCGTTGATGCCGTCGGCCAGCGGGTGCGGATCCCATGCGTTCGCGAACACCTCGTTGGCCACGTCCCACTGCCAGATCTTGCCCTTGAAGTGGCCGACCTCGGCGAAGATGTGCTGCTTGAGGATGTCACGCAGCTGGTCGTTGCTGATCGTTCCGTTGCTCACGCCGGTGGTCAGCCAGCCGGGGAGCTGGTTGTGCCAGAGCAGCGTGTGGCCGCGTACCAGCTGGCCGTGCTGCTGGGCGAAGCTGATGAGCCGGTCGCCCGGGCCGAAGTTGAGCTGGCCCTGGTTCGGTTCGATGCTGTCCCACTTCATGACGTTTTCGGGGGTGACCGTGCTGAACTGGTTGGCCACGATCGAGGTGTACGCGGCGTCGACGTTGAGCTTGTCCATGTTGACCGCGTTGCCGATCCGCAGGTTGAGCGGGGCGGCCAGCGCGCCGAGTGAGTCGGCCGGCGGGTGGAACGGGCCGGGCACCTTGGCCTGGCTGGTCAGGGCGTTGGCGGCCGTTGCGCCCGCCAGCAGGGTCGCCGTGACGGCGGCCGCCACGACCATCATGCGATGCGCTTTTCTCACGTCTGATCTCCTCTGATGCCGGTGGGGCGTCTGGTACGCGGCCTTCCGCTTGCTGACGGCCACGTAGCTCACGGGTCAATATGATCAACCGATGAGCTGGCGGAGTGTTGAGCTGTAGCGGGTCCCGTCAGCCGTGGCGATGCCCGAAAGTTTCGAGCGTGTTGCGAACACTTATCGACATCGGACCCTAGGTCGCAGTACCATGCACGTCAATACACCCCGTCAAGTCGGCGCGCATTTGCTGCCTGCCAGCGGCAACGTGAGAAGTCGTCAGGTTGACACACCCGCGCGGTCCGTCGATGCGTTCGCGAAGCGCACAGCCCCGAAAGTTTCGAACGGGGCACGCTGGGCGATCGGTTCGGGGCCAGGCCGGGTTGCGCCTGGCCCCGAGGAACGTCTCAGCTGCGCAGGCTCCATTGCTGATTGGAGCCACCCCAGCAGCTGTACAGCTGGATCTTCGTGCCGTTGCCGGTGCCGGCGCCGACGGCGTCGAGGCACAGCCCGGACTGCACTCCGCTGATCGAGCCGTTGGAGTTGAGGTTCCATTGCTGGTTGGCCTGGCCGTTGCAGTCCCAGATGATGACCGTGGTGCCGTTGCTGGTGCCCTGCCCGTTCGCGTCCAGACACTTGTTGCCGTACACCATCAACTGCTTGCTCGACGTGTAGGTCCAGCGCTGCATCGTGCCGCCCCAGCAGTCGTACAGCTGCACCTGAACGCCGTTGGTCGTGCTTCCGTTAGGGACGTCGACGCACCGGCCGGAACCGGTTCCCACGATCTCCTGGTTCTGCTGGCCACCGCCGCTGCCGCCGGACGAACCGTAGCCGGCGGCGATGATGTTGGCCTGCACCGAGTTCTCGGTGGCGTCCGACGGGTAGCCCGAGGTCATGACACCTTCGTAGAACGTACCGGCCGCACCCTTGCTGTTGTCGCCGCCGATGCCGAGGATGATGGCGCCCTGCTTCTTCATCGGGTTGTAGCCGGAGACGTTGGGGCGCGGTCCACTGTAGAAGGTCGACAGGCCGCCGGACTGTGCGTTGCCGCCTCGGATGGCCCATTGGTTCGCGCCGCCCTTGATGATGGCCGTGGTGAACCGGTAGTTGACGGTGGGGTCGTTGGCGTTGTAGCCGGCGTTGATGCCGGAGTAGAGGCCGTTCTCCAGGTCGGCCATGATCCAAGGGCCGTTGCCGGTACCGTAGCCCCAGACCTTGATGTTGCCGAAGTAGATGGCCTCCATGGTGCCGTTGCCGTCGTCGTTGTTGTTGGTCTCGGCGTTGCCGTAGTCGAAGCAGCAGCCGCCGTTGTAGTGGGTGCCGTCGAAGATGGCGTACATGCCTTCGGGGTTGTCGCCAGTGGCGATGCCGTTGGTGCGGTCGTTGCGGTAACCGGTGCCCGACGGGATGTACACGCCGTAGGCCTTGTTGCCCTTGATGGTGATCGGCGCGGCGGTGGCGTTGGCGAGGTTGTCCGGGCCTCCGGCCGCCCCGCCGCCGGGCGCCTGGGTGAGGTTGTTACCGCGCCCAGACTGGTCGTAGATGATCGTGATGACGCAGGTGGTGCCGCCGCAGAACGAGTCCTGCGCGGCCGCGTTGGCGTACCCGCCGGCGCTGAGCACGCCGATGTCACGGGTGGTGTTGTCCGAAGAGCGGCGGACCTGGTACAGCGAACCGTTGTAGGACCCGTATAAGGCACGGGTGGTGCTGTGCGCGGCCACGCACGGCGTACCACCGGCGGCATAGATGTCACACGGTCCCTGCGTGGCGGCTCGGGCCGCGGTGACGCCGACGATGCCCGTGGCGGTCGCCGCCGCCACCATGGCCGCGGCCAGCAGCCCTCTTCTCAGTTTCGGGACGAGCATGGTGAGACCCTTCAGGGCGAGGTGGGGACGGTACCAGCTTGTTACCGTTAACATGGATGGCGGCCAGCCTGGTGCTTGCAGTGACGGTTGTCAATCAGTAGATGTCTGCGCCCGTCCCGGCTCGCACTCGGATACCTTCGGGTTCGCGCCGTTGCCGGTGACCGGACGCGAGACGTCGGTATCCGCGGGCCGCCGGAAAGTTACACAAAGTGCAGCATCACCCGGTCGACGCTGAGGAGTCGCACGGCCGGCACAACCGCGACGAGACGGGACCGCGCCTTTGCTCACCAGTACCGGGACTCTGGACCCTGCGTTTCGTGTCGCGCCGGTCGACCGGCGGTTGTTCGGCTCCTTCGTGGAGCACATGGGGCGGTGCGTCTACGGGGGGATCTACGCCCCGGGCGACCCACAGTCCGATGTGGACGGTTACCGGACGGACGTCGCCGAACTCGTCCGCGAGCTGGGGATCACCGTGGTGCGCTACCCGGGCGGCAACTTCGTGTCCGGGTACCGGTGGGAGGACGGTGTGGGCCCGGTGGCGCAGCGGCCGCGCCGGCTGGACCTGGCGTGGCACTCGGTGGAGACCAACGCCTTCGGCCTCAGCGAGTTCATCGGCTGGACGCGGCTGTCCGGTGTGGAGCCGATGCTCGCGGTCAACCTGGGTACCCGTGGGATCGAGGCGGCCTGCGACCTGGTCGAGTACGCGAACCATCCGGGCGGTACCCGGCTGTCGGACCTGCGGGCAGCCCACGGTTCGGCGCAGCCCTACGGTGTGAAGCTGTGGTGCCTGGGCAACGAGATGGACGGTCCCTGGCAGATCGGGCACAAGACCGCCGACGAGTACGGGCGGCTGGCCGCCGAGGCGGCCCGGGCGATGAAGCTGGTCGACCCCGGCATCGAACTCGTCGCGTGCGGATCCTCCGGCCGGGACATGCCGACTTTCGGGCAGTGGGAGGAAACGGTACTGGGCCACGCCTTCGACGAGGTCGACTACCTGTCCCTGCACGCCTACTACGAGGAGCACGACGGGGACCGAGGCAGCTTCCTCGCCTCGGCGCACGCGATGGACGCGTTCATCGACGCGGTCATCGCCACCTGCGATGCCGTCGCGGCCCGGAAACGGTCCAGGCGGAAGCTGAAGCTGTCCTTCGACGAGTGGAACGTCTGGTACCAGTCGAGGTTCGACGGTGCCGCGGACGCCGAATGGGCGCAGGCACCAAGGCTCATCGAGGACGTGTACTCGACGCTGGACGCGGTGGTCGTGGGCAACCTGCTGATGAGCCTGTTGCGGCACGCCGACCGGGTCGCCGTGGCCTGCCTGGCCCAGCTCGTCAACGTGATCGCGCCGATCCGTAGCGAGGCGGGCGTGCCGGCGTGGCGGCAGAGTACCTTCCATCCGTTCGCGTTGACCGCGCGGTACGCGGTCGGGGAGGTGCTGCGGGTGGAGCCGGTCACGCCGGTGTACCAGACGGACCGCCACGGGGAGGTGCCGGTGCTGGACGTGGTCGCGACCCGGGATCCGGACAGCGGCGCGGTGAGCCTGTTCGCGGTCAACCGCCACCAGACCGAGCCGGTGGCGTCGACCCTCGACGTGCGGGGGCTGGCATTGACTGCCGTCGTCGACCACCGGTACCTCGGCGGCGCACTGGACCTGACCAACTCGGCGGAGGCACCGCAACGCGTGGTACCTCTGGAAGGCACCGGCGCGCGGCTGGACAGCGGGCGACTGGAGGTCGCGTTCCCGCCGGCCTCGTGGACCATGCTGCGCCTGTCCTGAGCGGAGTGCGCCGAAGCGCCGCGCTCATCCGTCGATTCATGCGCACGCTAACATGCTGACCGAGTTCGGGCGGACGTCCATGCCGTGCCGAGGCTTTGCCGAATGATCGCGGTTGGCCCGACATTATGCCGTTTGCCCGGTGGCCGCGGCGGCGTCAGGATCGCGGTGACGCGACGCTGTCGCGGCTGATCAGAGTCGGCGTGAGTATGCGGCGGTCGCCGCGCCGGCCGCTGTCTCGGATCTGGGCCAGGAGCAGGTCCAGGCTGGCCGCGGCGACGGCGGCGAAGTCGGGCCGGACGGTGGTCAGCGGAGGGACGAAGTACGCCGCCTCCGGCACGTCGTCGAATCCGACCAGGCTGACATCCTCGGGAACCCGGCGGCCGCGCTCGTGCAGCGCTCGCAGTATGCCAAGGGCCAGGTGGTCGTTGGCGGCGAAGATCGCGGTGACATCGTTCATCCGGGCGAGGAGCTGGCCAGCCCGGTAGCCGGACGCGGCAGACCAGTCCGCCGGTATCAGGGGCGGTAGCTCGGCACCGGCCTCGGCCAGCGCCCGCTGCCACCCCGCGATGCGGCCCCGGGCGTCGAACCAGTCATTGGGTCCGGACACGTGCCACACGCTGTGGTGTCCGGCTTCGAGCAGATGGGTGGTGGCGGCGTACGCGCCGGCCGCCTGGTCGACGGTCACCAGTTCGGTGGGTCGATCCGGGTCACCATCGATCGTGACCACCGGGATGTCCCCGGGCAGGCCGTCCAACGCGTCGTTGGCGGACTCGACCGGCGCGATGACGACCAGTCCGGCGACCCGCTCGTCGAGAAGTCTTCCGATCGCGTCGCCGATCGGTTGACGGTCCAGCGTGCGCACGCTTTCGACGCTGACCGTGAACCCATGCTGGATGGCGGCCTCGGCCAGGGCGGCGAGCGTCGCGGCCGGCCCGTACAGCGTGGAGGAGCGGGACACGACGCCGATAACCTGGGACGTACCGGTGACGAGTGTGCGAGCTGCCCGGTTGGGGCGGTATCCGAGTTCGGCGATCGCCGCGCGTACCCGCATGCGGGTCTGCTCACGCACGTTCGGGTGGTCGTTGAGCACGCGCGACACGGTCTGGTGGGACACCCCGGCCAGCTTCGCCACATCTGTCATGGCCGGGTCGCGTAGCGGCTTGCTCACGTGTTCCTCGCTCAATCCCTGTAACGGCGACCAGTGCCTCGCTCCACTGTAGACGCGACCGCCGGTTCCGCCGGCGACCCGCTTACAGCGCCTTCGACCGTGGCCGTCGCCCGGGCGAGCCCTGCTGCCGAACGCTGCGATGGCCAGCTCGGGGGTGGTGCGGTCCGCGTTCCGCCGGCTGTTTCGTGCGATGAACGCTAACACGCCTGACCAGCGCGTCCGTCGCCAACGATCCCACCCGCTACTTGGCTGCGATATTGGCCTACGCAACGGGTCGGTTGCGGACCCACGCAGGGTCTTGACACGGCAGATGTGCGCGCTAACAATCGCAGTCACCAATGCCGGTTACCTGCTCGACACCCCATCGACACAGTCCTGAATCACCTGGGCGTAGCCCACTCTGCAGGTGGAAGGCGACGTGACCTCTCCCTTTGCCGACCTGACTTCGATCCGCCACGTGGTCGGGGTGGACTTCGGAACGCTGTCGGCCCGCGCGGTCGTGGTGCGAGCGAGCGACGGCAGCGAGGTGGGCACCGGTGTCGCGGACTACCCGCACGCGGTGATTGAGCGCGGGTTGCCGGATGGCGACACCCGACTGCCGGCGGACTGGGCGCTTCAGGATCCCGCCGACTGGCGCGCGGCGCTGGGCGGAGCGGTCCGCGCGGCGATGCGCGACGCGGCGGTGGCGCCGGAATCGGTCGTCGGGATCGCCACCGACTTCACGGCGTGCACCGTCCTGCCGGTGCTGCGGGACGGTACGCCGTTGTGTGAGGTTCCGCGGTTGCGAGACCGGCCGCACTCCTGGCCGAAGTTGTGGAAGCACCACGCCGCACAGGAGCAGGCCGACCGGATCACGGCGCTGGCGCACGAGCGTGGCGAGTCGTGGATAGCCCGCTACGGCGGCCGGATCTCCTCCGAGTGGGAGTTCGCCAAGGCGTTGCAGGTGCTGGAGGAAGACCCGGACCTGTACCACCGCACCGAGCGGTGGATCGAGGCAGCCGACTGGATCGTGTGGCAACTGTGCGGCATCGAGACCCGTAACGCCTGCACGGCCGGGTACAAGGGCATCTTCCAGGACGGCCGGTACCCGTCGACCGACTACCTCAAGTCGCTGCACCCGGAGTTCGGCGACTTCGCGCAGACGCGACTCGGCGGCCTGCCGCTGTCACCGCTGGGCGCCAGGGTCGGCACGCTGACCGCGGCCGCCGCGGCCCTGACCGGCCTGCCCCAAGGGATCGCGGTGGCGACCGGCAACGTCGACGCACACGTGACCGCCCCGGCGACCTGCGCGATCGGTCCCGGCCAACTGCTGGCAATCATGGGTACCTCGACGTGCCACGTCATGAACGCCGGCGTTCTCGCCGAGGTACCGGGCATCTGCGGCGTGGTGGACGGGGGAATCACCCCGGGCTGGTACGGGTACGAAGCGGGCCAGAGCGCGGTCGGCGACATCTTCGCCTGGTGGATCGACCAGGGGTTGCCGCCGTCCTATCTGGCGCAGGCGCGCGAGCGCGGCGAGGATCTGCACGAGTACCTGTCTGCCCGGTGCGCGGGGCAGCCGGTCGGTGGACACGGACTGGTCGCGCTGGACTGGATGGGCGGTAACCGCTCCGTCCTGGTGGACCACCACCTCTCAGGCGTGCTCGTCGGTCTCACGTTGGCCACCACACCGGAGGACATCTACCTCGCGCTCCTGGAGTCCACCGCGTTCGGTACCCGCACGATTGTCGAGGCCTTCGACGGCGCCGGCGTACCGGTCGACGAGTTCGTCGTCGCCGGCGGCCTCAAGCGCAACCCGTTGCTCATGCAGATCTACGCCGACGTGCTGCGCCGCCCGGTCGCGGTAGCCGGGTCGGACCAGGCCCCGGCATTGGGCTCGGCAATCCACGCTGCCGTCGCCGCCGGCATCCACCCCGACGTCGAGCAGGCGGCGGCGGTGATGGGCCGCGTGGAACGGGGCGCCTTTACCCCCGATCCGCACCGTGCCGACGCCTACGACGCGCTGTTCGCCGAGTACCGCGCGCTGCACGACTACTTCTCCGGCCGGGGCAGCGCCGCGAACGACGTGCTGCACCGGTTGCGCCAGCGCAGGAACGGCGCCGCCGCGGCGAACAGCGCCTCCCAGCAGGACGGAGGCGTGTCGTCATGACCGCCGTCACGACCGACATCACCGCCACGGTGCGGCGGTTGCGGGAGCAGGTCAGTGGGCTGCACGCCGAACTGGTGCGCTACCAGCTGGTGGTGTGGACGGCCGGCAACGTCTCCGCCCGGGTACCCGGGCAGGACCTGATGGTGATCAAGCCCAGCGGCGTGTCCTACGACGAGCTGAGCCCCGACTCGATGATCCTGTGCGACCTCGCCGGAACAGTCGTCGAGGGAGACCTGGCACCGTCCAGCGACACCGCGGCGCATGCCTACGTGTACCGGTACCTGCCGCGGGTGGGTGGGGTCGTGCACACCCACTCCACGTACGCCAGCGCCTGGGCGGCACGTGGCGAACCGGTGCCGTGCGTGCTGACCGCGATGGCCGACGAGTTCGGCGGCGAGATCCCGCTCGGCCCGTTCGCACTCATCGGCGACGACTCGATCGGCCGCGGCATCGTCGACACCCTGACCGGGCACCGGTCGCCCGCGGTGCTGATGCGCAACCACGGGGTGTTCAGCATCGGCCGGGACGCGCGCGCGGCGGTCAAGGCCGCCGTGATGTGCGAGGACGTGGCCCGCACCGTGCACCTCGCCCGCCAGCTCGGCGAGCCGGTACCCATCGCCGCCGCCGACATCGACCGGCTCTACGCCAGGTACCAGAACGTCTACGGACAGAAGTGAGGAGCGCCTTGCCAACGACCAACAGCCCCGACCGCGCCGAGGTCTGGTTCCTTACCGGAAGCCAGCACCTCTACGGTGAGGAGACCCTGAGCCTGGTGGCCGAGCAGTCACGGCGCATCGCCGATGCCCTTGGCGCCGACCCGGGCCTGCCGGTGCGGGTGGTCTGGCAGCCGGTCCTCACCGACGCGGACTCGATCCGCCGGTTGTGTCTGGCGGCCAACGCGGAGGACGGCTGCGTCGGTGTGGTGGCGTGGATGCACACGTTCTCGCCCGCGAAGATGTGGATCGCCGGCCTGGAGGCGCTGGACAAGCCGCTGCTGCACCTGCACACCCAGGCCAACATGGCGCTGCCCTGGGACACCATCGACATGGACTTCATGAACCTGAACCAGGCCGCGCACGGCGACCGGGAGTTCGGGTACGTGCAGACCCGCCTCGGAGTGGCCCGAAAGACGGTGGCCGGACACGTCGAGGATCCGGTCGTGCGCCAGCGGACCGCCGCGTGGGCGCGCGCCGCCCTGGCTCCTGCCGCCCCCCGGGGGGGGCGGCCGGGGCGGCGCGGCGGCCACAAG
>Ga0081540_1001462_pt1 | contig 20401 bp, 17 predicted proteins | sample TabmetS2T1R1_FD_71024 | JGI IMG/M metagenome (GOLD analysis project Ga0081540, IMG submission 71024) | Tabebuia heterophylla rhizosphere microbial communities from the University of Puerto Rico - S2T1R1 | ecosystem: Host-associated > Plants > Roots > Rhizosphere ... | reverse complement strand
AGACCGACGCCATGCTCAGCACGCCGACGATAGTAGCTGGCGACCTCTGCGGTCGGCACGCCGCCGTGAGAGACGGACCGAGTCATCGGAGCCATGACGACGCGGTTCGGCAGGTAAAGTGCGTTCAGCCTGTAGGGTCTAAAGAGGACTTCTAGATTGGACATGGGATGAGAGTCGTTCCTATTTTTGGTCCCGGCCAAAGCATCGCTTGGATTGTTGAAGGAGGGAGCGAACGTGCTGAGTAACTAGGATCGCGCCTGCCCGGGCGGGATTCGCCAATTTCTCGACAACGGCTGTGCGTTAATGCACCATGCGCGGATCGACCGCGCGTTGGCTCAACCACGGCCATTCACGTCTCTCACTTTTGGCTGGTCTTGCGATCCAGTGCGCGAACCAGGGTTGCGGCACGCGTAGCCGGAGACCTTCCGCTTGTCAGTAGTGGGAATAGGATAGTCCGGCGAGAAGCGGCACGTACGCGCCGAGCTTGCGAGACATGAACTCCGTGAAGAGCCGCACTCGCTTCGTCTTGCGTGACTCACCTTGCGTGAGGAGCCAGAGCGTTCCGTGCATGTGTAGGTCAGTGCCCGGCACCCTCACCAGTAGCGGCTCGGCATCTCCGACAAAGCAGGGCAGCGTCGTTATCCCGAGCCCCTGCCGCACCGCGACGATCTGTGCCGCGGCGTCCGTAGTCCAGAACGGAGCCTCGGCGGTGCGGATGTCACCCGCACTCGCCCGGTCAGGGATGCCATGCTTTTTCCTGACGATCCAACGGATGCGATCGGGCGCTCCCGCGCGGCATTGGGCAAGGAGGTCGCGGGACATGTAGACAGCGCCGAACAGCTCCGGTCCCTTCAGGCCGTGAACATTGAGCGGCAGGGTGTTGCGATCGTAGACGACGCGCATCGCGACGTCGGCCTCGCGGTTGGTCAAATTCACCGGCTCGTCGATGGACAATATCTCCATCTCGACCTCGGGGTGCAGACGCGCGAAATCGGCGAAGTCCGGCATGAGCAAGTGTGTCGCGAGGGTCGGCGCCAGCGTCACCCGTAAGAGCCCATGTACGCTCTGGTCGCGACCGAAGACACGTGTCTGCAACTGGTTAGACGACGCTTCCATCTGCCCCGCGAACCCGAGGACCTCCTCCCCTGCATCCGTCAAACGATAGCCCGAAGGCAGCTTCTCGAACATTTGCGCGCCGAGGCGCTCCTCCAGCTGGGCGATGCGCCGCAGCACGGTGGAATGGTTCACCCCAAGGCCCTCGGCGGCGGCCCGGACCGAGCCTCCACGCGCTACGGCGAGAAAGTAGCGAACGTCATCCCAGTCCATCATGTGCTTCAATCCTGCATCGCGAGGCCGCTTTGTGAAGCCCGCGTCCAATCACCAAACGCATCGCCTATGTAAGCAGCGGGGCGGTGAAGCCAATCCGGAGCTGGTCGAAAAGCGCACCGCCAATAGCGAATTTAGCCTGCAGGGTCGCCGCCAACGTTGGCGCTGGCGGTTTCCCGGATCGTTTACGCACCACCGGTGTGCGAATTTCCGCACTGAGCGGCTGACGCCGGCCGACTTACTTGAAAGTTCCCCGGACCCGCCGGGACGCAAATTGAAGGAACCATCATGTCGAGATTGGAAGGCAAGGTCGCCATCATCAGCGGCGGCAACAGCGGCATCGGGCTCGCCATCGCCCAGCGCTTCGTAAAAGAGGGCGCGGACGTGTTCATCTTCGGTCGACGCCAGGAAGCGCTCGACAAGGCGGTGAAGCTCATTGGCGGCAACGTCACGGCCATTCAGGCGGACGCGTCCAAGCTCGGGGATCTCGACCGCATCGCCAACGCCGTCCGGAGTGCGAGGGGCAAGGTGGACGTGGTCGTGTCCAACGCCGGCTTCACCGAGCAGGTGCCGCTGCGCGAGATCACGGAGGAACACTTCGACCGTACATTCAACTTGATGGCCAAGGGGCCGCTGTTCCTCGTGCAGAAGATGCTGCCGATGATGGGTAGCGGAGGATCGATCATCCTCGTTTCCTCCGCCATGCACTATATGGGTCTGGCGAACCACTCGACCTATGCGGCCACCAAGGCGGCGGTGCGTTCGTATGTCCGCACTTGGGCTGCCGAATTCAAGGACAGCGGCATCCGCGCGAACCTCCTGAGCCCGGGTCCCGTCGACACGCCGATAATGGACTCCCAGGCGACCACGCCCGAGGAGGCCGCTGCGATTCGTAAGATGTACTCCAACTACGTTCCCATGCTGAGGATCGGGCGTCCCGAGGAGCAGGCGGCAGCGGCCATCTTCCTCGCCTCGGATGAGAGCTCGTTCATGACAGGCTCTGACATGCTCGTTGACGGTGGCGTCAGCAACGTCTGACAGCGACCCGAGCCGAACTGAACTCCCTGCGACGATCCATTTGGAGATCAACATGACCAACGCCATCATAGGCACGGGGCTGGTGGGCACGACGCTCGCCCGCTTCTTCGCCGCCAAGGGCATTCCCGTCCTCCTGGCCAATTCGCGCGGTCCCGAAACACTTGCTGAGGCCGCCGCGAAAATCGGGCCGCACGTCAAACCCGTCACGGTCGCGGAAGCCGTCAAAGCCGATATCATCCTCGTCGCGGTCGGAGCGGTCGCTTTCAAGGACGTCGGAGCCGTACGTCAGGACTGGTCGGGCAAGATCGTCATCGACGTGACGAACGGCTTCATGTTGCCACCGGAAGTGCAGCAGGTCGAATACCAGGGACGCCTGACCTCCGAAGTCAACGCAAAGCGTGTCCCGGGCGCGAAGCTGGTTAAGGCCTTCAATCAACTGCCGTTCAAGGTTCTCGCCAGCCCATTACCCGACAATGTCGGTCGAAGGGTCGTGTTTGTCTCGAGCGACCACGAGGATGCGAGTGCGACGGTAGCGGCTCTCGCGGAACGCCTTGGCTTTGCCGCGATCGAAGTCGGCAAGATTGCTGAAGGCGGCCGCCTGATCCAGGCGCGGGCCGCTCTCGTATTTCAGAACCTCATCAAATACCCGATGTAGATTGGCGGAGAGGTGACCAAACGACGTCGGTCGTCCACGACCAGCGAGTGACTGGCTAAATCTTGCCCTCCAGGCCCGTCATCGGAGAGACCGTGGCACGGCAAGCTTCCAAGCGGCCATGGTGAGGTGCCTGGCCAGCAACGAATACCCACCGAACGGAAGACGATATCCTGATGCATGAAACAGAGAAATGCGAATTGGTCACCTCTTCGAGAGTGACGGAGGAAGACGGCCCAGCGGCACCGCATTGGAAACGCAACCTCGCGGTTTGCATTTTCGGGTCCTTCACGACCATTGTCTCGATGACGCTGGTCGTCCCTTTCCTGCCGCTCTACGTCGAGCAACTCGGAGCACAGGGTCGGGCTTCGATAGCTGAATGGTCCGGAGCCTGCTTTGCAGCCGCTTTCTTCACGGCCGGCCTGGTCGCGCCATTGTGGGGCAGGCTGGCCGACCGTTACGGCGGAAAGCTCATGCTAATCCGGGCAAGCCTTGGTATGGCCGTCGGCATGTCGCTCATGGGAATGGTCGGAAATGTCTGGGAGTTCTTCGGATTGCGATTGCTCGTCGGCTTTCTCGGCGGTTACGCGTCGAGCGCGATGGTTCTGGTCGCCACCCAGTCTCCGAAGAACCGGTCGGGTTGGGCGCTGGGCATGCTGTCTTCCGGGGTCATGGCCGGCAATCTCGTGGGACCGCTGGTTGGCGGCCTGCTGCCGCAACGGATCGGTATCCGGGAGACCTTTTATCTGGTCGGGAGCGTCATCTTCGTCTCCTTCCTCGCCACCGTTTTCCTGATCAGAGAAGACCCGCGTCAGCCGCCCAAAGAGAGCGAAACGCAAAGCAGGTCGCCTTCCTCCATCGATGGTCGCATCGTGGCTCTCATGCTTGGGCTAGGGTTGCTGTCTGTGCTCGCCAACATGTCGATCGAGCCGATCATCACGATGTATGTCGGGGAGATCGTAAATGAGCCCGGGCAGGTGACTTTCGTGGCAGGCCTTGTGATGTCCGCCGCCGCTCTAGGGAGCATCGTATCAGCTTCCCGCGTCGGCAAGCTTGCTGACCGTATGAATCATCGGATCGTCATCGCGGGCAGCATGGCCCTTGCCGCTTGTTTGCTGGTGCCGCAGGCCTACGTGAGCGAAGCTTGGCAGTTGATCGGGCTGCGCTTCGCGATGGGGCTCGCGTTGGGCGGGCTTCTGCCTTGCATAACGAGCGTCCTGCGCCACAGCGTGCCCGATCGAATCGCGGGCTCCATCCTCGGCTATCTGGTCTCGTCCCAATTCGCGGGTCTTGTCGTCGGTCCGTTGCTCGGAGGCTTCGTGGGCAGCCACTTGGGCATGCGAGCCGTGTTTCTCGCGACCGCCGTACCTCTCGGACTCGGAGCCGCTGCTACCTGGGCGATGACGCCTGAGGCGATCAAGAGGCCGCCAACGCCGAATGCTCAATTTTGAATGAAGCGGGTGCGACCTCAGGCATGGGTCGGCTCAAGGCCTCACTGAGCAGTTGCCCCGCCATCAACGCGTAGACTAGTGCCGGTCACCATCCGGGCAGCTGGTGACGCTAGATATACGACCGCTTCGGCCACGTCTTCGGCTGTGGCAATCTGCTTAAGCGGAATGGTAGCCATCGCAAACGAGCGATATGTCGGATCGGCCAAGAATGGCATCGTCATTGATGTCTCCACGATGGTCGGCGCGACGGCGTTGACGCGAATTCGTTCGGGCGCGAGCTCGATCGCCATCGCTTTGGTCAGCCCCTCGATCGCATGCTTCGTCATGCAGTACACGGATCGCTTGGGTGCTCCCACATGGCCGAACTGCGATGAGACGTGAACGATGGAGCCTCCCCGACCCAGCGCGACCATCCGCAACGCGGCCGCACGTGACACCTGGAAGGCTGACCTAACATTCAGGTTGAGAAGCAGATCGAGCGCCTCGTCGTCGACTTCGGCGAGCTCTTGCAGCTTGTTCGTGCCTGCGTTGTTGAAGAGGACGTCGAGGCGATCCATCTGTCCGATAGCTTTGATGAATTCCTGGGAGGTCACATCGAACGCCATGGGCGTTAGCGACCCCGACGCTGACGTTGCTTCGTGCGCCAACTTGTCCAAGTCCGATCGCGTCCGCGAGACGGCGATGACGTTCGCTCCGGCGTCCGCACAGGCAAGCGCCGCTGCTCGTCCGATACCTCTGCCGGCGCCAGTGACGAGAACGGTCAGATCGCGCAGCGGCACGGCGCGATTCCTGGCCCACGGTCCAAAAGCGACTTTTGCTTCTCTGCTCGTTGGCATGATTAGAACTCCGTTCTGTCGGATCCTTTGAGCGCAAGAATCGTGCGGGCCTCGTCCGGCGTCGCGACCTCAAGCCCCAGTCCCTCGACGATCTCGCGTACCCGAGCGACCTGCTCGGCATTCGACGTGGCCAATTTGCCCGGGCCGCTCCACAGTGAATCTTCCAGGCCTACCCGAACGTTCGCTCCCATGGCCATTGCCATCGTGGCGATGCGCACTTGAGCCGCACCGGCTCCCAGCACCGACCAACGATAGTGATCGCCGAACAACCTGTCAGCAGTGCGTTTCATGTGCATCATGTCTTCCGGATGGGTACCGATGCCGCCGAGAATGCCGAAGACAGACTGAACGAACAGCGGTGGCTTGACCAAACCCCGCTCCAGAAAATGCGCCAGATTATAGAGATGGGCGATGTCGTAACACTCGAACTCGAACCGAGTGTCGTTCTCACCGCAGGTCCTAAGGATGTATTCGATATCCTTGAACGAGTTCCGGAATACCAAATCCCGTGAATTCTCGAGGTGCTCTCGCTCCCATGCATGCTCGAAGTCACGATATCGGCTCAGCAACTGATACAGCCCGAAATTGATCGAGCCCATGTTCAAGCTTGCTACTTCTGGCTTGAATTTGTGTGCCGGTTGGACCCGCTCCTCAACTCGCATGTAGGGACTGCCACCGGTCGTCAGATTGATGATGGCGGCAGTCCGCTGCTTTAGCTGAGGCAAAAATCGACCGAAGCCTTCGGGCGTCTGATCGGGACGCCCGTCAGCCGGATTACGTGCATGGAGATGCAGAATAGACGCCCCTGCTTCGGCAGCCTCGACTGCCGAAGCGATAATTTGCTCAGGCGTTACGGGCAGGTGTGTCGACATCGAGGGCGTATGGATCGCCCCAGTGATCGCGCACGTAACAATTACCTTTCGGGTGCTGACCATAGCTGACAACATCCTAGTCGAGCTCGACGAGATCCGATTTCGTTGGATCGATGATTGCCACCGCGCGCGTCCAGCCAGCAGAGGCTCCGCGGATCTTCACGGGAAAGCAACAGACCTCAAAACCTTTTGCAGGGACACTGTCCAGATTGTGAAGCTTCTCCAGATGGCAGTAGCCGATTTCCATGCCGGCCCGATGTCCCTCCCAGACGATGCTCGGGTCCTTGGTTTCGGCAAAGCGCTTCGCCATGTATTTGAAGGGTGCATCCCAACCCCACGCATCGATGCCCGTTAGCCGGACTCCACGTTCCAGCAAATACAGGGTCGCTTCTCGCCCCATTCCGATGCCAACATCGACATAGTCCGGGAATCCATAGCGAGAGCCCGCTCGGGTGTTGACGAGGACGATATCGAGCGGCTCGAGCTTGTGGTCAATGCGCTTCAACTCAGCCTCAAGGTCCTTGGCCGTCACCACGTAACCGTCAGCAAGATGCCGAAAGTCCAGCTTCACGCCGCGCTGGAAGCACCATTCGAGCGGTACCTCATCGATGGTGATCGCACGCTGCCCCCGGTCCATCGTTGTATGATAGTGATAGGGAGCGTCGAGGTGCGTTCCGCTGTGCGTTCGAAGCTTGACGGTCTCGTTTCCCCAGCCCTCGCCTCCCGGAAGCTGATCAACCGTCAACCCCGGAAAGAAGCGCAGGATTTCCGGCACGTTGCTCCTGGGATCCTGATATTCGATCTGCGGGCCAAAGCCCGGCTGGTCAGCAGGCGTTTCATTGTCTAGCGCGATCGAGATGTCGATGATTTGACGGGCCATTGCCGCACTCCTCCTTGTTGTGTTTCACGCAAGTTCAGCGGCGGTCCAAGCTGCAACCATCAACGACCGCCAATGCGAGCGGCGATGAGGCGTCCGCCTTGACGACTAGCCGCGCTCGCAAACGACCCATTCGCCGTTGTGACGGAGACGGTGGACGACCGGTACCGACATCACCTGCTCCGCAAAGCACCCTTTCGACGCTGCCTCGATCACGCGCTTCTGCGCTTCCAGCGTGGCGTCAGTCTCGAACTCGATGTCGATGGTGAATTTCTCGGGATGCGCCGTATACGGCTCTTGCCCACGGCGTTTCGCAACCCACTCGAATCGGGCCCGCGTATTCAGGCCTGTGACCTTGACGCCGCACTGACGGGCGAAGGTGCGCATCTGTGTCATGAAGCAGGTGACAACTCCCGCGGTAAACAGCGCAAGCGGCTTGGGTGCCGTCTCGTCACCACCATGGAATTTGCCCTCATCGCTCGCCAGATCCCACAGCTGGAGCCGTTCGGGCGCCACCATGCCGACCTTGACGTCGTTCCTTCGTTTGCCCGACGCATAGCCCTCGAGTTCGAACGCCACGGAGAACCCGGGTAGGGAAGTCCCTTCGGCCTCGATATACTTCCGTTCTGCAGATGCGCTCATCAGAGCCTCCCTTTGGTGTTTCAACGTTCTTCTTATTAGGGCAGCAACTGAGCCATACGGTAGAGACAAAGAAGCTATTGCCGTCATTCATGATTTGAATGGCAATCAGTGGCAGGCTTGACGCTAACCAACGGACTCGGAAACGCCACGCTTCTTTCTCAGGGTATCGGAGCTGGGCAGTTTTGGACGAGCGGCTCAGGTGCTCATCTTTTCACAGCCGACGTTGAGCCGCCGCATCGCATTGCTCGAACGGGGGGTCCGCGCCCAGGTCTTTGTACGTCATCAGCGGCGCGTCAGCCTGACGCCGTCCGGGCATCTGTTGGGTTGTCTCGAGGAAATCGTGAAGAGGCAGATTCGAAGCGGAAAATGGAAGGCCGCACTCTTACGCTTTTTTAAGCGTTTCAGAAGTCCGCTACCCTGTGGTGGCTCGTTAGTCTATCCGGCGCTCGCCGTCGAACTGGTTGATCGACCCGCCGCGACCGACCGGCGGCGCGCAACGGTCACCGCGGCGGCATGATCTTTCCAGGATTGAAGATATTCAACGGGTCGAGCGCCTGCTTCAACACGCGCATGGCGTCGAGCGCCTCGGGGCCAAGCTCGCCGGCGAGGTATTTCTGCTTGCCCTGGCCAATGCCATGCTCGCCGGTACAGGTTCCGCCCATCGCCTGTGCCCGTTCGACCAGGCGATGCAGGAATTCCTCGCCCCGCGCCATTTCGTCAGCATCGTCGACATCGGCGAGCAGCGAGCAATGGAAGTTGCCGTCGCCGACATGCCCGACGATAGGCGACTGCAGACAGAGCCGCGTGAGGTCGGCTTCGGTCTCGACCACACAGTCCGCGAGTCGCGAAATCGGCACGCAGACGTCGGTCGCGACGACGCCGGCGCCCGGCCGTAGCCCCCTCGCCGCCCAGTAAGCATCGTGCCGCGCCTGCCACAGCCGGGTGCGCTCTTCCGGCTTCGTAGTCCATTCGAAGTCGCCGCCGCACTCCTCAGCGATCTCACCGAACAGCCGCGACTGCGCTGCGACCTCGTCGGCGGACCCGTGGAACTCGAGCAACAGCAGCGGGCTTTCTGGCAGCGATAACTTGGAATAGGCGTTGCTCGCTCTGACCTGGACCTCGTTCAACAACTCGATGCGGGCGAGCGGAATGCCGATCTGGATGGCAAGAATGGTCGCTCGGCAGGCCCCCTCGAGGGTCGCGAACGAGCACGCCGCGGCGGCGATCGTCTCGGGGATGCCCCGCAGCTTGATGGTGAGCTCGCTGATGATGCCGAGCGTACCCTCGGCACCGACAAATAGATGGGTCAGATCGTAGCCGGCCGATGACTTCTTGGCGCGAGTGCCGGTGGTGATGATCTCGCCGTCGCCGCGCACCACCTTTAGCGCCAGCACGTTCTCGCGCATGGTACCGTAGCGCACCGCGTTGGTCCCCGAGGCGCGTGTCGACGCCATGCCGCCGAGCGAGGCATCTGCGCCGGGGTCGATCGGAAAGAAGACGCCCTGATCGCGGAGGTGCTCGTTGAGCGTCTTGCGCGTGACGCCCGGCTCGATCACGCAATCGAGATCGTCGGCGTGAACGGCGAGGATAGTATTCATATCTCGCAGGTCTATGCAGACGCCGCCGGCCGGCGCGTTGACCTGGCCCTCCAGCGACGTCCCGGTGCCGAAGGCTATCATCGGCACCCGCCACGCCGCGCAGATCCGCACTGCGTCCTGAATATCCGCTGTCGCCTGCGCCATCACCACGGCATCGGGAGGCTGCGGCGCCAGCCATGTGGTGGTATGCGCGTGCTGATCGCGCACCACCTGCGAGGTGACGAGGCGGTTGCCGAAGCGTGCCGCAAGGGCCTCGATCGCGCCGGCCAGCTGGTGCGGCCCGGGCCGCAGCAAGTTTTTTGGCGCAATCATCGACACAGCGGCATCTAATCCACGTTTGCACTTGTCTTTTGTAGGGTAGGCGCAGCGCCATACGATAGAGGCAAACTAGCTATTGCCGTCATTCATGTTTTGAATGACAATCAGGCGGCAGGCTTGGCGCAAACCAGGCGCAAATCAATGGACTCGGAAACGCTACGCTTCTTTCTCAGGGTATCGGAGCTGGGCAGTTTTGGACGAGCGGCTCAGGTGCTCAACATTTCGCAGCCGACGTTGAGCCGCCGCATCGCTTTGCTCGAACGCGAGGTCCGCGCCCAGGTCTTTGTACGTCATCAGCGGGGCGTCAGCCTGACGCCGTCCGGGCTTGCGCTGGAGCGACGGGCGGCAAGTCTGATGCAGCAACTGCAACACCTGCACGAGGACGTCGGTGTGTCCAGTCGGGAGCCGAGTGGCTTGCTGGCGCTCGGTTTGCCACCCTCCCTGGTGACAGTAGTAAGCGGTCCGCTGATCGAAGCCTACAAGAGGTCTTGCCCGCGGGTCGAACTGTTTATCTTCGAAGGCATCACCGATGAGCTTGAGGAAAAGCTTGCGAATCGTGTGCTGGACATCGCGCTGATGCTTCCCATTCGATCGAAGCTGCACAATGTGACGGTAAGACCGCTCGCGACCGAGCAAATGGTTTGCGTGCAGGGATCGCCCAGGTTTCGCGGGAAATCGTGGCTGACAGTTGCGGAGTTATCTGACGTGCCGCTGATCCTGTACAGGCTTCCAAACTACATCAGATGGCTGGTCGAACTTGCCTTCCAGCGACGCGACTTACGCCCGAATGTCGTGGCAGAAGTTAACTCGCTGCCGATGTTGCTTGAACTTTCCAGGCAGAACGTTGGCTTGGCGATTCTGCCGACGTCTGCCGCGGCGCACGATATTCGATCAGGGGCGCTGCACGCCAATCCGGTCCGTGGAATGCCAGTTAAATGGACCTTGGCGGTTGCGCGCGAGCGGCAGGGATCACTCGCCGTGCAGGCTCTGCTGAGTTGTCTTGAGGAAATCGTGAAGAGGCAGATCCGCAGCGGCAAATGGAACGCGACACTTGCTTGAAGTTTCATGCCGTGCAGCGTTCAACGCGCTTGGCCGCAAGGCCGAGTTCTTCAGCACACCGAAGAACCTTATGGACATTGATGGAGTTGGGACGTTGGGACGTCCCCCAAGTTATCAACATCGAGAGAACCTCATCGGCCCACGCCTTAATAGGCCGGAGTGTGCCGTCCCAATCCGCCGAATAGGTCTAGCATCCGTTCGAACCATCCGCGCAGTGGGCCGACTTCATCCAGCAAGGCGAGGCCACTCGCGCATCGGGCCCATTGGAATGGGCCAAACAGGGCGTAGTCGGCATAGAGCGGCTTATCGCCGCCGAAAAAGGGCTGATGAGCGACCACCGCCCGCAAGGGCGCAAGACTCGCGCGAAAGCCCTGAATTCGGGAAGAACGATCTGCGACCAAGTCCTCTAGAGGCTTCCCAACCCATTCCTCCCTGCTTTTGCGGAAATAGTCGACGTCCTTGTCGTGAACCACTGACAGGATATCTAGCGCGATAAATGGAAAGGTCGACGCCACAAGTCCGTCCGCCAAGGAGTTATAGATTTTGGTGAGGCCCTGGGAGCCGGCAAACAAGGAGGGTCGCTCTGGATACTTGCGTTCCAAATGGATGGCGATGGTCCAGGAATCGGCGATCCACTCGTCGTCATCGACCAAGACCGGTACTTTCGTCTGACCGGAGGGCGCGATCGCCTCCTTGTCGGTAAAACGCCAAGGAATCGTTTCGACCGCCAGCCCCTTGTGAGCAAGCGCCAAGCGCGTCCGCCAGCAGTATGGACTGAAGCGGCGCCGTTCATCGTTACCTGCCAGATCGTATAGGGATAAGGTCATCTGTCATTGCTCCGATCGATCACTTGGAAACGGAAGCGCTCGTCTGTCCGAAGAAGAGCTTGCGCGTCTGCCCGTCAACAACGGGCCTGGTGTTGATTTTGTCGGCCATCGCATGTGCGCCAATCTTCGGCGCCGTCACATCACGGCCTAGACGCTGTCGCCTCTGGCGGGCGTTCAAGGCTCAACTTCATGTCCGGGGAGGATTCGCATGGCCCTCACGGGCATCGACTTTGACGAGGGGCGTGCTCGGCCCGACTTCCGATTGGAGTCCATCCGAAATGGCTTCGAGCGAGCGGCCCTTGGTCTCCATGCCGAAGACAAGGTATGCAAGACCGGCCAATACGTACCATATCCCGAAGTAGAGGAAGGCAGGCGTCAACGCCTCCCCGGTCGCCGCTGGCGCAACCAGGTTGGAGGAGCCGACAACAAGAGCAAGTCCCAATGGTCCAATGATTTTTCCGATGCCGCCAAATCCATAGGCCGAGCCCAATCCGGATGTCCGCAGTGCGGCGGGCCACACTTCGGCGGAATAGGGAGCGAGCACGGCAAAGCCGCCTTCGCCAAAGAAATAGGCGAGCATCAGAAACAGCAAGAACAGCGAGCCTGCGCCAACTTCAAGGTTGCCAACATGGGCGGCAACCGAGACGGCACCGACTCCATCAAGGTTGCCAACATGGGTGGCAACCGAAAGGGCGCCTGCGGCACCAAGACTGCCAACGTAGGCAGCAGCAGAGAGGGCGCCGGCGGCACCAAGGCTGCTAAGTATACCGGTCGCACGGCGGCCGAATTTTTCGGCGAGGATCGATAGCGTCACCCGGCCGATGAACGCGCATAACATGAGAGCCATCATGCGGAGTGCGGCCTGTTCGGGTGTGATGTGCAGCAATTGAACGAGCAATGTGGGCGTCCAGAGCGCAAGGCCGTAATAGCCAGTCTGGGCGCCAAGATTGATCAGCCAGGACACGAGGAGACTGCGGGGGTAGCGAAAGAGATCTCGAAAGACCGTTTTCGGCACCGCCTTGATGTCTGCTTCCAGCGGCAACGTGTCTGCCGGAACCTGTAGCGCCCAGGCGACCGAGCGACGTGCATCATCAGGCCGATCATTGAAAATCAACCATCGCGGTGATTCGGGTATCCAGCTTCGAATGATGAGCGTGACGAATCCTAAGGCAAAGCAGATGACCATCAGCCCCCGCCATCCGATGAAGGGCGCGAGATACGCAATCATGATCGAGCCGATGAAATAGGCGATCGGCGTTGACGAGGTGATCAGTCCGGTGATGACGCCGCGCTTGTTGATCGGCATAAACTCCTGCACGAGCGGCAGATCGACGCAAACAAGGCCACCCACGCCGAGCCCCATCATGAAGCGGAAGAAGATCAGATAAGGCCATCCGTATTGGCCGTCGTACGGCGTCAAAGCGAGCGCACCCGTTCCGAGCGTCAGAGTCGCTATTGTCAGCATGAAGACCTTGCGGCGACCGATCTGATCTGCGAGGCGACCGAAATAGCCGGCGCCAATGATCGCACCGACGCCTGACGAAAGCAGGATCGCTGCCGAGTCCCCAAAGGAAAGTCCCCACGGCCCCGTGATGAAGGTCAGGATAAATGCGATTAGAAAATAATCGAGGAATTCCAGTCCAAAGCCAAAAATCGCCGCGGCGATGAGTTTGTATTGATTCGTCGAGAGCTTTTGCTGCTGATCTAGCGCTCGGAGCATGGGATCCCCCTTTTTGGGAGTGGAATTGCGCGGCATCTCGACTAATTCCGGCGATTGCCTCGGAGCAGCCGCATGCCGCTCCGTGACCGGACGAGGCGTCCGCCTTGACGACTAGCCATGCTCGCAAACGACCCATTCGCCGTTGTGACGGAGACGGTGGACGACCGGTACCGACATCACCTGCTCCGCAAAGCACCCTTTCGACGCCGCCTCGATCACGCGCTTCTGCGCTTCCAGCGTGGCGTCAGTCTCGAACTCGATGTCGATGGTGAATTTCTCCGGATGCGCCGTATACGGCTCTTGCCCATGGCGTTTGGCAACCCACTCGAAACGGGCTCGCGTATTCAGGCCTGTGACCTTGACGCCGCATTGACGGGCGAAGGTGCGCATCTGCGTCATGAAGCAGGTGACAACTCCCGCGGTAAACAGCGCAAGCGGCTTGGGTGCGGTCTCGTCACCGCCATGGAATTTGCCCTCGTCGCTCGCGAGATCCCACAGCAGAAGCCGTTCAGGCGCCACCATGCCGACCTTGACGTCGTTCCTTCGCTTGCCTGACGCATAGCCCTCGAGCTCAAAGGTCACGGGGAACGCACCGGTTAGCGACGTTCCTTCGGCCTCGATATACTTCCGTTCTGCAGATGCGCTCATCAGAGCCTCCCTTTCAGTGTTTGAATGTTCTTCTTATTAGGGCAGCAACTGAGCCATACGGAAGAGACAAAGAAGCTATTGCCGTCATTCATGACTTGAATGGCAATCGGCGGCAGGCTTGACGCCAACCAATGGACCCGGAAACGCCACGCTTCACTCACGCCCGTCTACCGCGAGATCGAAAGTGAATACACCATCGTCATTGGCTGGCCGTCCGACCACTTCCGAATGGCGCAAGGTACGGACCGCATCGTAGTACCCAGCACGCCAGTGCTCTTCCATGCTCTCACGCGAGAACTCGTAGTCCTTCGCGGGCCCTTCATAGGTCCTGGCACGGTAGATCAAGTGCACGATGTTATAGACTTTTCGATCGCCTACGTTTCGCAGGAATGCGGCCTCTTGGCTGCGGCGGAGATCGTCCGGCAACCTGTCAAGCAGATCGGCGACGGCGCGGCGAAGCCGCTGCACACGCCTGAAGGTATCCGTGCCGGCCCTGCTTCGACTGGAGTACTGGATGTCCTTTAGACGCGTCGACACCTCCGTCAGGTTGCGCGGTAGCGCGCCGCGTGCGCTCCAAAGATCAACCTGAAAAGCCAACGTGTCGAGCCGGGGCCGGCTTTCGACGATCCACTGGAGCGGCGTGTTGGAGACCAAGCCGCCATCCCAATAATGTTCGCCTTCGATCTCAATCGGAGGAAAGCTCGGCGGCAATGCGGCACTCGCCATGATGTGCTCTGGGCCAATTGTGTGCGTTGTGGTATCGAAATATACGAAATTTCCACTCCTCACGTTCACAGCGCCGATACTCAGACGGATTGCACCTCCGTTGAGGCGATCGAAGTCGACAAATCGTTCGAGTGTTTCCTTCAATTGGCCCGTGTCGTAAAAGCTCGTGGCATTCGTCGTTCCAGATGGAGATAGCCATGGCGGAGGGGATCGCGGAGCGAAGAATCCGGCCGTGCCGGCAAACACGGCGAGGCCGGCGTGCAGCCGGTTCAGCCACTCGCGCGCAGTATCCCCCGTCGGTCCATTCGTCCATCCGAACCAATTGCGCCACGGGTTGCTGGTGACGCATTCCCAGAACCCGCGCAGCCTTTCGATCCGTGACTCCGGCGGATTGCCGGCAATGATCGCGCAGTTGATGGCACCGATTGAGATGCCAGCAGTCCAATCAGGATGAATGCCGGCCTCGGCGAGTGCCTCGTAGACTCCGGCCTGATAGGCGCCGAGCGCGCCGCCGCCCTGCAGCACCAGAGCAATACATTCGAAGGGAAGATCCTTTTTCACCACAATCGCGCGTGGGTTGATTCGAACATTCACGGCCTTTTTTCTCCTGCTGGTGACGCATCTTCGTATCGGCAATTTACTGAATACCTCGATCCGGCATTTGTCCTGGCGTGACCGGATTGTGCCCAACCCCAACGGTTCCTCCGGGAACTCGTCGTCGCATCGCGTCTGTCGTTTGCGGAGTGGTTGGATGACTGTCGCCGCCGTTGGCATCGCGCGCCATTTCCAAACAGGTCAGCAATTCGACATAGCTTGCGAAACCGCCGATCGTCGTCTCGCCCAGGCACGTGCTCTTGTCGGCATCGACAAACTGCGTCCAGCTCGCCCGGAGCTGATCGAGAGCGGCGGATTCATCCCGCTGACACCGATCGAAATCGACCGTCGACTCGCCCTCAAGGCGGCATTCTCTGACAATATCGAACGTCGGCACGGTGTTGGAGACGGCAACGGGTGAAAGCGTCGCCAGCATTACGATGGGCAGATGAAGCAACATGTCGACCTCCTTGCGAGAAGAAATGCCCCCGATACGTCTGATCAGCCTGTGCGCGCGGCACCCGCGAGCGCTCGAACTTTGCTCCCGTCGACGAGGTTGACGGGGGGATTGAGGATCACCTGATCTCCCGCCTTGATGCCGCTGTCGATCTCGACGCTGGTGCCGCGATCGCGCTTCACATTCACCTTGCGGAGATCCGCCTTACCGCGGCTCACGACCGCGACCTGCATTCCATCGCGATTGAAGATCAGTGCATCGGCCGGCACCAGCAGGCTCGGCGTCTTGCGCGGCACCTTGAGCTCGACCGAGCAATAGATTCCCGGTGGCAGCGCCCCGTCCGGATTGGCGATATCGATTTCGGTCAAGAGCGTGCGGGTGCCGCTCTGCAGCGCATCGGCGAGCCGGGTCACCTTGCCTGGAACCTCGCGATCCGGGAGTTCGGGCACTCGCACGATCGCATCAACGCCCGGGGCGACACCGAATGCGGCGTCTTGCGGCACATAGACCCAAACCCGGATCACGTTCTTCTGTACGATCTCGAACATGAAGGTGCCGCTGCTTTCGTTGCCCTGCACGAGCGCGCCGACGTCGACATTGCGCTGGGTGATGACACCATCGAATGGCGCGACGACCGAGGCATAGGCCCGGTTCTGCCGCAGCACCGTGAGCAGACGCTCTTGCGCCTCGACATTTGCCTGTGCGACGCTGACCGCGGCCTCGTCAGCCTTGACAGTTTGCAGGTCGATATCGCCCTGGTGTCCGGTCACCCATCCATCCCTGAGCAACGGCTTGTCGCGGCTCCAGGTCGCTTGCGCGAGCGTTGCGTTGGCTTCCGCCCTTTGCACCGCTGCCTTGAGTTGTTTGAGCGTGGCCTCGTTCTGGGAAATCTGGTCGTCGACCTCAGGCACTGCGAGCTCTGCGAGCAGTTCGCCCTGCTTGACGTGATCGCCGATGTCGACATTGCGCTTGACAATATAGCCGGTCGCACGGGCGTAGATGTTCGCGGCAGCGAATGCCGCCGTGGTGCCCGGGAGCGTTACCGGAACGGTCGCGGGATTAGCCTCGACGGTCGCAACGCGAAAGCTCGGCACGAAATCGTGCTTCTGTCTTGCAGTCGCCTTGACCTCTTGCTTGAGCGAATAATTTTCCCACCCGCCCAATGTCAGGCCGCTGGCAAGCAGCAGGAATCCGCCAAGCGCAAACAGACGTCCACCCCGCCGGCGGCGCGCCGGCGCGCGATAGGCTGGCTGCTTCTTGTTCTCCTGATGCGACGTGGTGCCGTGCATTTGTTTCCGATCGATCGCGTCATCGGTGTTGGGGGGAAACAGATCATTCATTGGGGAGCTCCTCGAACACGCCATAAGCCGCGACGCCGTCATTGCGCTTGCGCAGCATGGCAAACAGATAGGGGACGATCAGCAGGGTGGTGGGCGTTGCAAACAGCAGTCCGCCGATCACGGCGCGCGCCAGCGCCGCGTTCTGCTCCTCGCCGGGACCGCCAATCGCCATCGGGATCATGCCGACGACCATGGCGGCTGCCGTCATCAGGACCGGGCGGATTCGGGTGCGGCCGGCGTCAATGGCGGCGCGAAACGCGCTCCGTCCCTTGAGTTGCTGCTCGCGCGCGAACGTGACCAGAAGAATGGAATTCGCCGAGGCGACGCCAACGGCCATGATCGCGCCCATCAGCGAGGGGACGTTGAGCGTCGTGCCTGTCATGAACAGCATCGTGACGATGCCGCAGAAGGTGGCGGGCAGCGCCAGGACCACCACCAGGGGATCGCCGAAATTCTGATAGTTCACGACCATGAGCAGATAGACGAACACGGCCGCGAACAGCAGCCCGATGCCGAGATCCCGGAACGAATCGTGCATGCTCTGGATCTGTCCGAGGACCCGGATGGTGTTGCCGGGCTTGAGCTGCTTCTGCAACTCGCGGACGACCTTGCCGATATCGTTGGACACGCTGCCGAGATCGCGGTCCTGCACGCTGGCATAGATGTCATACACCGGCTGAATATTAGTCTGATTCAGATTGGTCGGAACGCTGTCGCGCTTGAGCGTCGCCACGTTGCTGAGCAGCCCCGGTATCGGCGGGCCGTTGGCGGCAAGCGCGGTCGACACTGGCGTGTTGCCGATCTCGTTGAGCGAACTCACAGAGCGCTCTGGTGCCTGGACCGCGATGTAATAGGGAATCCCGCTTGCTGGGTCGGTCCAGAAATTGGGCGCGACTTGTTCCGAAGAGCTGAGACTAGTATTGACATCAGTGGCAATTGCCTGGGCGTTAAGCCCAAGCTGCAGCGCCCGCGACCGGTCGATGTCCGCCAAGAAGGCCGGTGCATCGAGCTCCTGCTGGAGATGGGCGTCGGCGATGCCCGGAATGGCCGCCAGGCGGCGGCGAAGCTCCTCTGCTACGCGTCGATTGGGGCCGCGATCGCGACCAACGACCCGGACGTCGATCTGCGACGGCAGTCCGAAATTCAGGACTTGGGTGGTCATGTCGGCAGGCTGGAAATAGAAGGTCTCGGATGGAAATACAGCCGGCAGCACTTCGCGGAGCTTGCGCACATAGGCGGCGGTCGGCGCGTGTCCCTCCCTGAGCGATATCAGAATCGTGCCGTCGTTGACGTTGATGGTGGAGCCGTCGGTAAAGGCGAGGTTGTACACGCGCTGCGGCACGCCAATGTCATCAACGATAAGGTCGCGATCGCGCTCCGGAATGACCTCGCGGATCTTGTCCTCGACATCCTGGAAGATCCGTTCGGTGGATTCGATGCGCGTCCCCGCGGGCGCGCGGACGTGAAGCTTGATCTGTCCGCCATCGATGTCGGGGAAGAAATCGCGGCCAACCAGCGTCACCATGACGCCGCCCAGCATCAGCATCAGCGCGGCGGCGACGGGGATGATGAAGCGCCGCTTCAGCAACATCGTCAGCACGCGCGCATAACCTCGGCGAAACAGCTCGAAGGCTTGGTCGAAGCGCTGGTGCAAGCGCGCGAAGTAGTTGCTCGGGTCGCCGGTTCCGCCGTGATGCTCGCCCTTGAGCAAGAGGCCGATCATGATCGGCGTCAGCGTCCGCGACAGCCCATAGGACGCCAGCATCGCGAACACCACCGCGAGGCCGAGCGGAGTGAACAGGAATTTAGCCGGCCCCTCCAGGAACAAAACCGACGTGAACACGCAGCTGATCGCCAGCGTCGAGACCATGGTCGGCACGGCAATGCCGGCGGAGCCGTATAGGGTCGCCGCCGCCAGGCTCATGCCTTCGCCGCGAAGCCGATGGGTATTCTCGATCGTCACCGTCGAATCGTCGACGAGGATGCCGACCGCAAGCGCCATGCCGCCGAGCGTCATGGTATTGAGCGTGTGGCCCATGAAATGGAGCGCGATAATTGACGTGAGGATCGACAGCGGAATCGAGATCAGGACGATCAGGGTCGAGCGCCACGAGCCGAGGAACATCAAGATCATCAATCCGGTGAGGCCGGCGGCGATCGCGCCCTCGCGCAATACGCCTGCAATCGATGCGGTGACTAGCTTCGACTGGTCGAACAGCTCGTCTATGCCGAGGCCGGGAGGCGCCGCGGCGCGGGCGACCGCGAGGACCTTGCGGACTCCCTTGACGACCTCCACCGTCGAGGCGTTGCCGTTCTTGAGCACGCTGAGCAGGACCGAACGCCGGCCGTCGTTGCGGACGATGTTCTGCTGCACGGCCCAACCATCGTGCACCTGCCCGACATCGCTCAGGAACACTGTCTGCCCGTTGACGTATTTGATCGGAATGTCGTTGAGATCCTTGATGCTCGCCGGCATCGCGTTGGTGCGTACCGTGTATTGCGTATCGCCGATCTTGGCGAGGCCCGACGGCAAGGTGAGGTTCTGGGCGTTGACCGCGTTCACCACATCCGCCGGTGTCAGACCTCTGGCCTGAAGCTTGAGCGGGTCGATGTCGACCATGATCTGCCGGTACTTGCCACCATCCGGGGTCGGGAACGTGACACCTGGCACCGGGGCAAGCTGCTGGCGCAGGTTGTAGTAACCGTAATCGTAGAGCTGCTGCTCATTGAGACGGTCCGACTTCAGACTGAGCTGTAGCACCGGAACGCTTGAGGCATTGTACTGCACCACGGTCGGCGGCTGGATGCCGGCCGGCAACAGAGCGCGGATTGCGTTCGTCGCCGCGACGACCTGCGCGATGGCGAGATCGAGGTTGACGTCCGGCTGGAAGTAGAGCTTCTGCACCGAGATGCCGTTCAGCGTCTGCGCCTCCATGTTCTTGATGCCGGTCACGTTGGCGCTGATCGAATATTGACTATAGGTCGTGACCCGCTGCTCCATCTCCGGCACGCTGAGGCCGGTGTACTGCCAGATCACCGTCACCACCGGGATGTTGATCTCCGGGAAGATGTCCTGCGGCATGACGATGATGGAGGAAATGCCGAGAAACAGGATGAAAGCAGCCAGAACGTAGAACGTGTACGGAAATCTCAGCGCGAAGCGAACGATGCCCATTGAATTGCCTCACATCTTGGTGGGTAACCCGCCTGCCTTTGCGATGGTCGTAGAAGAACTGATTGATGAGGTACCCGTGCGCGCCCATCAGCTCTATTCCGTCGAACCCGAGCCGCTCGGCGTGTCCCACATGAACCAGCTGCGGCGCGATGCGCCCGCCCGCCGCGTGAACCTCGTCCACCACCTCCTTCCAGCCAGCGAGCGCCGCTTCGCCATGGAAGTGGGGCATATCGGGCTCGTTGAGT
>Ga0081540_1001461_pt1 | contig 20423 bp, 20 predicted proteins | sample TabmetS2T1R1_FD_71024 | JGI IMG/M metagenome (GOLD analysis project Ga0081540, IMG submission 71024) | Tabebuia heterophylla rhizosphere microbial communities from the University of Puerto Rico - S2T1R1 | ecosystem: Host-associated > Plants > Roots > Rhizosphere ... | reverse complement strand
AATTTTCGTCAGGGAAAACGCTCACCGCAGCCGGAATGTCGACGTCGGCGGCGTTGTACAAGTTGAGCTTGTTTTCCCAATAGACGCGCCCCGACGAAACTCCCGTGTTCGTGAGCCAGTAGAGCGTGACATCGTCGAGAACGTCGTCGCGCGTTAGATCCCCTGCGGGGTGCCCGTTGATCGTGCGCCCAAGTATGGCTGACGTGACCGCCGCCGCCGGCTGCGCCACACCGTCGCCGTGGTCAATCATCCAGGCGGCAAGCCCAACGGGTGAATCAGCGATTCCATATAGCGTTTGCGGGCGCGTCGCCATGAAGGATGCGTAGGCCCGTTTTTTCGCAAACAGCTCGCTCAGTTGTCGGTAGGCGCGCTGTTCCTCGGCCGAGAGATCTGACGGCGCGGGATCGCCGAGCTTGAGTGCCTTTGCGATGTCGGGCGGAACCGTGCCGGGCAAATTGACGTGAATGCCGAGCAATTCCGGATGCCCCTGCTTGGCCATCAAATGCGAGATCGGCGAACCCAGGTCGCCGCCTTGGGCCACGAATTTCGTGTATCCGAGGCGCTTCATCAGCACGACCCAGGCACGCGCGATGCGATCGGGTCCCCAGCCGGTCGCCGAGGGCTTGCCCGAAAAGCCGTAGCCTGGCATCGACGGGATCACGAGATGGAAGGCATCCGAGGCGCTTGCGCCGTGTGCCGTCGGATTCGTGAGGGGATCGATGATCTTGAGCTGCTCGATGATCGAGCCCGGCCATCCGTGCGTGACAATGAGGGGCAGCGCACCTTCATGCTTCGAGCGAACATGAATGAAGTGAATGTCCAGCCCATCGATCTCCGTGATGAACTGCGGCAATGCGTTCAGTCTCGCTTCGATCTTGCGCCAATCGTAGTCGGTTGCCCAGTAGCGCGCCAGCGCTTGCATCATTGCAAGCGGAACCCCCTGTGAATCGTCCGCGACCGTTTCCCGATCGGGCCATCTCGTTGCGTTGATACGTTGACGAAGATCGACGAGCGCGGCTTCCGGAATGTCGATCCGGAAGCGGCGAATCGCGTTGTCCGAAATGCCCGCAGCGCGCGCGGGACTGATGAAACTGCTGGAAGTGGAACTGATAAGCCCGAGCGCACCGCCCGCAGCCGCAATCTGTAGAAAGTTGCGTCGGGTCCGTGGCGACGAGTTCGTAGACATGACAATCTCCTTGCTCAAGGCACCGCCTGAAGTGACGGAGCTCTCGTCGCAGATACGTCCATCCAGGCATATGAGTAGGCGGGCGTCTTGGTAACGATCCTCTCATCAATGGGAGGCTTGGTACGTTGGAGAGGCCATTACCGTCCTGGCGGGGCCGCGCCTCAGATTGGGCTTAACTCGTGAGGTTAGCGATAAGCCAGTGCCTAAGTATTCTTGTAGCCAAATCGCTTTCTCAATCGCGGGACTGCAAAATCAAGGAAAGCACGCAGCTTTAGCGGCACCTGCCGCTGGCTGGGATAGATAACGCTGACTGGCAGTGGTGATGGCTCGTGCGCCTCCAGTAGAGTCACCAACGAACGAGACTGCAGCAGATCCTCGATGAGGTACGACAAGACACGGGAGATTCCAGCTCCCGCTACCGCGGCAGCCACCTCCGCCTCACCCTGATTCACGCTGAGACGAGACGGCACACGAATCATACGTGTTGTCTTGTCGATAACAAGCTCCCAACTGTGTGATGCAGTTGCATGACCTTCGTGAACGATACAGTCGTGTTTATCCAGGTCCCCTGGCGTTTTCGGCACACCTCGTCTCTTCAGGTAAGCGGGACTGGCGCAGAGGACCGGTCGGGTTAGCCCGACACGCGTCGCAATCAAGCTGCTGTCGGGTAGTTCGCCCACGCGAACCGCGACATCGACGTGCTCCTCGAGAAGGTTCACCATTCGATCGGTCAATTGCAGGCGCATCCGGATGTCCGGGAAATTGCGCTGAAACTCCATAACAATCGGTAGAACGTGTGTTCGGCCCAGCACCGCGGGCAAGCTGATCGCCAGTTCCCCCTGAGGCGCGCGATATTCACCGGACGCCTCGCGCTCAACTTCCGCAATCTCTTCAATGATCCGTCGGCAAGACGCGACGTAGCTTTGCCCAGCGTCGGTCAGGATCACTTTGCGGCTACCCCTGTGGAGCAGTCGGACATTCAAGTGCTCCTCCAGCTCCGCAACCCGGCGGCTGACCGTTGCCAGCGGAATGCGGAGGCGACGGCTGGCGGCCGAGAGGCTCCCCGAGTCTGCCGCAGCCAGCAGGATGGTCATCGCCTCGAGCCGATCCACGACTTGCCTTCCACCAGTGAAAGGATTGTTCTCGAATTTACCAGCTACTTCGTCAATCTGGGAAGTCCTAAATCGCCTGCAAGCAAGCGCCGCTGTGGCGGGTGCGATCTGGCACGGAGCAAGACGATGAAAGCAGTTCAGTACCGGTCCTATGGAGGTTACAGTGAGAACCGCGTTGTTGATCTTCCTCAGCCTCCGCTCAAGGACGGTGAAGTTCTCGTCGGGATGCGCAGAGTTGGCGTGAATCCGCTCGATAACACATTCCGTGCGGGCCACATCTACATGTCGACCCCACAGAACCTGCCTCGCGTAGGCGGCCAGACGGGCGTTGGCGTGGTTGTCGAAACGAAGAGCCAAGATTTCACAATCGGTGACCGCGTGTTCGTTAGGGCACCAGGCCTTGGCCTTGTCTCCGATGGGACATGGCGTGAGTTTGCAGCCGTGCCTGCGGCGGCGCTATCGCTTATTCCCGACAACATTGATGATGATCGCGCCGCCGCTTTCCTCGCCGGCGCTGGATACTTGACGGGATATTTGGCCCTAACGGAACTCGCGAATTTCAAGCCCGGACTGACGGTGCTCGCGCCCGCGATTGGGAGTTCAGTCGGGATGGAAACGGTGCAAGTCGCCCGCCGCCTCGGCGCGTCGCTGGCTATCTCGACCGCCGGCGCCACAGACAAGGCCGAGCGCGCTCGTGCTGCCGGGTACGAGCATGTCATCGATCTCTCCAAGGAGAGTCTCAAGGATGGCGTTCTTCGAATCACCGACGGCAGAGGTGTCGATATCGTCGTCGACGGCGTCAGCGGAAAGCTGACCGGCGAGGCGCTCGGTTCGCTTGCCTTCGGTGGCACGCTGGTCATTGCCGGTTACGCCGGAGGACGTGAGGCGGAGGTCAACGTCACCGACATCATCTGGAAAGCCGCAACTATCCGCGGATTTACCTTCAGGTCATTCGCTCAGCAAACGGTAATCGCAGCCAATGCGAAGCTCATGGAATTCCTGAAGGAAGACACGCTGCAGCCGACGGTCGATCGAGTATTCCCCCTGTCAAGCGCAGCCGAAGCCGTCCGCCATCTCATTGAGGATCGTCCGTTTGGGCGAGTGCTCATGAACGCGCAGCACTGATCGCGATTCCTCACATCCCCTCTCAAACGGAGTTTGTCATGATCATTGAGCCTCTTAAGGCGAGGCGTCACTTCCTAGTCGCCTCGACGGGCGCGCTCGGGCTTGCGGTTCTGGCCGCACAGTTCGTTCCGTCGGGGCTTGCGGCGGCGCCTTTGGCCCACAGAGTGCCTTCCAGCTTGTCCATGCCCAAAGGGCCTGGCTCGATCACCGGCGCACCAAACCTGCCGACATCGTTCGCTCACACGTTCAGTAGCCGGTATATCGATGTTGGCGGTTTGCGCCTGCACGCGGTGATTGGCGGCAAAGGTCCGCCCCTGTTGCTCGTTCATGGATGGCCTCAGACCTGGTACCAGTGGAGGCTGGTAATGCCAGCGTTGGCACGCGAATTCGAGGTCATCGCGGTGGATCAGCGTGGCATCGGGCTCTCGGACAAACCAGAGACAGGCTACGACTCAGGCACTCAGGCCAACGATCTCGTTGGATTGATGGATGTGCTCGGACACAAGAAGTTTGCGGTGGTGGGGTTCGACACCGGGATGGGAATCGCATACGCGCTGGCGGCAGATCATCCCGATCGCGTGGAGCGTCTTGTCGTCGGCGAGGCCATCATACCCGGCGTCACTCCGTCGCCGCCACTGCTGCTTCCTGGCCACCTCAACAAGCGGCTTTGGCACATCGCGTTCAACCGTTTGGGTGCTGATGTAAACGAAGCACTCGTGCGTGGCCGCGAGGACATTTACTTTGGTGCCGAGTATGTCGGCTCGGCCGGGACACCACTGCCCGAAGAAGCCGTCCAATATTATGTCGATCGCCTCAAATCGCCTGACGCTCTACGCGGTAGCTTCGGGTCTTACCGCGCGATCGACACGACCATCACGCAGAACGAAGACCGCAAAAAGCATCGACTATCCCAACCTGTTCTGGCGATCGGAGGTGAGAAGGGCATCGGCGAGGGTGTCGCAAAGACGATGAGGCTTGTCGCAGACGACGTGCAAGGCGCGATTATCCAAGGCAGCGGTCATTGGGTTGCGGAAGAAGCTCCCGACAAACTGTTGTCCGTATTGACCCCGTTCCTGGCGCCGTATCGCAGTTCGATGTTGTGAGTTCCGGTTTGGCAGAGTTTGCAAGGAGAAGATCATGACGACAAAAGACAAAGAGGGCACCGCGCTTCTGGTGATTGATCCGTACAACGACTTCATCTCGGAAGGTGGCAAGGTCTGGAACAGAATTCGCGGTGTTGCGGAGGCGAATGAATGCGTTCCTCACATGCTTCAGGTTTTGAACGCGGCACGGAATGCTAGGCTTCCCGTATTTTACGTGATGCATCATCGATACCGGCCGGGCGACTACGAGTCGTGGACCTCCATCGCCCCCATCCAGCGAGCGGCCTGGAAAAACAAGACGTTCGAATATGGGACCTGGGGCGGCGAGATCCGCTCCGAGTTTGAACCTCGACCAGGAGAAATCATCGTTTCCGAGCATTGGTGTTCGAGCGGGTTCGCCAACACGGATTTGGACGTGCTGCTCAAGCAACATCGGATCCACAAACTAATTGTGATCGGCATGATCGCGCACACCTGCGTCGAGGCAACCGTGCGCTTCGCCGCCGAGCTCGGCTACGACGTTACGGTGATCAAGGACGCCACAGCGGACTATTCGGACAGGGAGATGCAAGCTGCCCTTGAAGTCAACCTACCGAACTACGCCAGCGCCATCGTAACCACGGACGAAATCGTCCGCTCGATCTCAACCGATCAACATGCAAGCTAAATGGAGAATTTCGTGTCAGTGACTTTCGAAACTCTCAGGACCACCCAAGAGAAGGGCGTCCTGTTCGCGGAGATCGACGCGCCACCTATGAATCTCCTGAGCGCGCAGTTGGTCCGCGACCTGGTTTCGCTCATTCGACACGCAGAAGCCGACAGACGCATACGGGCGGTCGTGTTCAAAAGCGCGGATCCCGATTACTTCATCTCCCACGTCGACGTGACGCAGATCAAAGAGTACAGGCAAGAAGCCGCAAAGTTGACCGGCGAAGCGTCAATAGCACTGTTGTTCAGGTACTTGAGTGCAAGCCCCCTCGTCACGATCGCTCAAATTGAGGGGCGTGCGCGAGGTGCGGGCAGTGAGTTCGTGCTGGCATGCGACATGCGCTTTGCGGCGCGGGAATCGGCGATTTTCAGTCAGATGGAGCCGGCGTTCGGGCTAGTTCCGGGCGGCGGCGCTTCGCAACACCTTGTACGTCTGATGGGTCGCGGTCGAGCTCTTGAAGTCATGTTGAGCGCCGATGATTACAATGCAGATCTCGCTGAACGCTATGGTTGGATCAATCGCGCGCTGCCGGCCGCGGAGCTCCAGAGCTTCGTCCGATCGCTTGCTCTGCGCATTGCCTCGTTTCCGGCGGCTGGACACGCGGCGGTCACGGAGCGCGTCAACGCGATCGCATTAGCACCGATTGAAGATTTCCGTCGCGACTCCGAGCTCTTTGGCGATGGCGTGCGAGAGCAGGAGGCGCAAAATCGAATCCACACCGCGATGTCGCGAGGGTTTCAAACCCGCCAGGGTGAAATCGCTCTCGGTCAGATGCTCGCTGATCCTGATCGATAAATTTGAGCGAAGGCAGCTAAATCTTCGTGATCGCTGACCGATGCTGAGATGTCTGAGAAACAAACTAGCTTATCGTCAAGACCGGCACGATACAATACGCGCAATCTCCGCCAGGTCCCGTTATGGGTCACGAGCGCCGTTTTTGGCAGCAAAGCCGCCACTTCCGGTCCACGCTAACAGCGGACGTCATCCAGCTATCGCTTGCATGAAATCGCGATCCTCTGCGGGAAGCGCCCTCATCCAATCATGTTCATCACCGGGCTCCGGCAGCAAGTGGCCGAACTCAATCATTTGCCGCGGGGCCAACTCGTTGAGATAGATCCAGACTGCCCGACGACTCTCAACCTGAGCCGCTAAGGCTACAGCTTCGGCCATAAGCCTTATCATCCGAACCTTGTCGACGGCCGCACGACCGGCTCGGATGTGGCCATAGATGAAGATGTGTTCGTGTGTCAGCGGCTTCCCACCCATGAACCAATCGTCGGGCACGACCTCACGGAAGATCACCTGCGCAAAAGAAGTCGGCGCGCCCGTCACCTCACTATGTATTCTTGTGATCTCACCGGCGATATTTGCCTTCTGTTCCACAGTCAGGCGACCGCTGGCGCTTGTGCAGAAATATGTCGGCATAAAGTTAAACCTCCCATTGAAGCGGAGCTTGCGAACCGATACGCGAGCGCATCGATTCATTTCTAATTACCTCACGAGGATGCCATCTCAGCTCGCTTGCCGAACTGTAGTATCGCGACGCCGGCGAGAATGAACAGAATGGCGAAATAGCCGAAAGCATCCGCCTTCTCGCCGGCGAGGAACACACCGATGATAAGCGCTACAACTGGGGGAATGTAGGTGACGCTTGATGCGGCAAGCGCACCGAGCTTCGCGACCACGAAATAGTATAGCACGTAAGCCAAGCCAGTTCCACACACCCCAAGGCCGAAGACCAACGCAATCCAGGCGCGCTTAGTGCTAAAAATCATCTCTATCCCGTCGAGGTCGGTTACCGTGAATAAGAAGACTATGGCCAGCCCGACTTGATAGGTTGTGAGCGCAGTCGCATCGAGGTTGAGCGGGCTAATGAATCTGCGGGCATAAACGAATGAGCATCCGACGCTCAGCGAGCCCATGATCATATAGGCGACCCCTGCGATGTCTATGCCGTGCGCAGCGGACCAGGGACGTGCGATAAGCAACACGCCGACAAAACCCAAGCCGACTCCTCCGAGCTTCATTGTGCTGATGCGCTCTTCATTCGGAAATAGCCAAGTACAAACGAAAGTGAACAACGGAATCGCGCCACTTAGTAGGCCAGCAATGCTCGACGGAAGAAGCGAGGCGCCCTTGGCAAAAGCGAAATAGTAGACCGCTGTTGCCAGAAGCGACATAACGATGAAATGGTGAGCATGGCGGGCGTGCTGCCAGCTTAATGCGCGCCGTGATCCGGCATAGGCAAACACTGGCAGGAAACCGAAGACGACGCGCAGCAATACAATCTGGGCTGGGGTGATCTGCTCCGCGGCCCATTTCATAAAAATAAAATTGCTCCCCCAAATCAGTCCGAGAAAGCCGAAGGCGAACAGAGCACCTATTTGCGCGACGTTTCGGTCTGCTAAATCGGAGCCCCCACGGAGGTGAGCGCGGCTGTTCCGCAGCGCGAAGTCCTTTAGAGTCATCGAAATTCTCGCGTCAATGACCTCGCCGATCTGGAGCCGGAAAGGAACGCAAGGTCGAGTTGTCATGGTTTGTCCGGCCAGCCGCGATCGTGGCCTGAGGACTCCTCCAGGTCTTGTCGATTTCTTACCTTCTGCGCGAGGCAGCTTCAGCGGCAAAACGGCCCGGCGTCGCTCCCGTTAGCCGTTTGAAGTGGCGCGTGAATTGGCTTTGATCAGAGAAGCCAGCCTCGAGGGCGACCTCTGCTAGACCCATCCCGCTTCGTATCAATTCCTTTGCTCGTTCGACCCTCAGGCTGATGAGGTAGGCATGCGGCGGCATTCCTGTTGCGGCCGAGAAGGCGCGTATGACCTGTGTGTCCGAGACGTTGGCTGCCTGCGCGAGATCACTGATGCTGATCGAACTCTGCGCCATACTATGAAGGTAATCGCGAACGATCGCCGCAGTGCGTCCTGCGACTTGCGCTCGGCTTACCTCCGGCGAAAAATTGCCGTGGCGCTCGAACAATCGCCTAAGAAAAACAACGGTGCGGGACTCCCGTTCTAACAGTGTCTCACCGAGTTGCGAAGAAACGTGCAGTCGCACGAATTCGTCGTAGAGGGCGGGATCATCGATGACATGTCCGTCGAGACCCCACTCGCCGCTGATAGGGTTACGTTGCGGACTCGCCAGTGTCCGGGCAACGAGAGTTGGCGACGGGTAGAACATTCGATAGCGCCAGCCCTGTTCCGTTGCAGGGCGTCCCTCGTGGACGACACCCGGATTGATTACGCATAGCTTGCGAGCTGGCATAATTAGCGAGGGCGCTCGCCCTGGCCGGAACTGCTGTCCCCCAGTTTCGATGACGCCAATTGCGAATCTTTCGTGCACGTGCGGAGGGAAGACGAAGCTGCGGTAATCCGCGAACAGGAATTCCGTGGCCTCGAATGCTTCGTCAGACCACGACATCGACATATTAGCGCTTGGTGTAGGCCGCTTCATCGAATTCAATCCGATCCAAGTAGAAGACCCGACCAGATAAGACGGCGTTGCTGACGCTCGTTGCCACCAGCATATGGTGACTAGTGCGGACGAACAAGCTGGAAGCTATGGGCCGTTGGGCTCGTCGTGCGGGTCAAAGCGACAACTCCAAGACCACGGCTTTCTTACCTAAGACCAAGGTATGAGACGAATGCCGCTAACTCGCTCGGTTACGCAGATCCGAAGGTAAGGAATCGCCAAGAAGAACGCTCGTCGGCTCCGATATGACGAGGCGACAGATGGCTGATGAGTCACATCCACTAATCCATAAGGCGGCCGGCAGGACCTTCAAGCAGTACGCTACTCATAAAGGAGATACGCATTGAGCAAGCCAGTTATGACATCCCTAGAAAATCCCCCTTCGAGCGCGAGCACCCCGCTGCGAGATGTCGTGTCCGCGCAGGCGGCAAATCTCTTCCTACTTGAGGATCTCGACGACGCCAATCGGACACGGAAGCTCGCAGAGAACGATGTAGCAGCCCTGCGCATCGTCGCGGATTGGATTTCGACGTTCGTGGGCCAACCTCACAAGGATGTCGGCCGCGCCGGCGCCGTGTGTCCCTACGTGCCTGGGGCTCGCGATCGCAAAAAGCTTTGGCTCGCCCATGAGCGAATAAGTGGTCTGGGCGTCGCCGACACCGTCCAGCTCGTGAACCGCTACAAGAGCCGTGTTCTGAATGCCCAATCCAGCAACGTCGACGATGCCATCTACAAGTCAATCGTCGTTGTTTTCAGTGATTTGTCTGCGGACCGCGCAAAGGATCTCTTCAACGACGTCCTGCAACAACTCGGAGCGCCGTCTTATGTGGAGGATGGCTTGGTGCTGGGCGCTTTCTACGAAGGCAACGAGGGGGCCGCGATATACAACCCAAGCTTTCGCTCCTTCGCGGCTCCTGTGCCGTTTCTCCTCATCAGAAGAGCGATCATCAGTGATTGGAAGTTCTTCCTAAGCAACGATACCTGGCTCAAGCGCTGGGCTGGTCGCTACGGCGAGTCTGCAGTCCTGACGCTGGCGGAAGAACTGCGCCGTCTGCCGTGGCGCATGAGACGCGACTAGCTCGACCGCATCCCAAACCGATCCAGAAGACGGTCCTGCATTTTTAAGGAGACCGTGCCATGCACTTCACCAAGACGCTTACCTTAGCCGCCGCTGCGGCCAGCGCTATGCTTTCCGCGAGCGCCTTCGCCCAGAGCGCGAAGGAGGTCCGCGGCGCTTCACCATATATCGCGATCGATAACGAGGCCATGCCGAAGCTGATCGTGGACCCACCACTTCCCGAGGCTTTGGCCAAAGGCGTTTTCTGAGCGCAATACCGAGTGGAGAACGTGCGCATCGTACAGGTGTTTGGGGCCGGTGCTTGCCAGGTGTCCCCGCGTGTCGGGCATCTGCACATAACGGTCGACGATTTGCCCTGGTGGTGGGCGGATGCCAGCGACAACAACACGGTCGACATAGCCGGGCTACCTGCTGGCCCGCACAAGGTGACAATCGCGTTGGTCGACGCCGACCACACAGTCTTTCCGGGACAGGTGGCGACGCTGACTTTCAGTGTGCCGGAGCACGACGGCAAGGGTCACAGCGGCCACAACAAATGAATCATGCATGGCGAAGCCACGACCAGGCAGGCTTCCTCGCGGCAAATAACGCAACACGAAAACTCAAGGACAGATCCATGCTTAACGGAAAGACTGCTCTCGTTACCGGTGGCACTTCGGGGATTGGGCTCGCTACCGCGAAGCTGTTGCACGCCAACGGCGCACGGGTCGCTATTACCGGGCGCGAGCCCGATACTCTCGAGCGGGCACGGAAGGCGATCGGAGAGGATGTGCTGACATTGCAGACTGACGTACTTTCGCGCGACGCTCTCCAGAAGATGGCTTCCACCGTGCAGCAAGCCTTCGGCGCGCTCGACGTTTTCTTTGCAAATGCGGGCGTCGCCTACGTCACGCCGTTGACGACGACAAACGAAGCGCAATACGACAGCCTCATGGATACGAATGTGAGGTCCGTGTTCTTTTCGATCCAGTCGGTCGAACCTGTCATGCGCGACGGAGGCTCGATCATTCTGAACACGGCCTGGCTTAATCAGGTCGGCGTACCGGGCCGCGCCATTCTTTCAGCGTCAAAGGCGGCGGTGCGCTCGTTCGCTCGAACTTTGTCGGCCGAACTGCTTGGCCGGCGCATTCGGGTCAACGCAGTTAGTCCAGGCCTGATCGAAACGCCCATCCTTCGTGGCGTGGGCCAGTCTGAACACCCGGGGCAGACCGAAGCGCAGTTTCGTGATTATCTTGCCGGCGCCAGCAAGCTAATTCCGATCGGGCGACTTGGCCGGCCCGACGAAATCGCCGCTGCCGTTCTCTTCCTCGCCAGCGATTTATCCAGCTACATGCTCGGATCGGAAATGGTCGTCGATGGCGGGTTCGCTGAACTCTAACGGCAAAACGAGCGCGATGGTGCGCCAGCGAAGGTGCGCGGCCATTGCGCGTCGCCAACCGCATCCGGTCGCCGAGGGCTTCTAGTCGATGAACGCCGCGAGTTCCTCCGGCGGGCCCGACGGAAAGGCTCCCTTGAGGAAGTCGAGGAAGGCGGAGACGCGGGCAGCGTCCGCGCCCCGCGCTCGAAAACCGGCAGGTCGAGGCCGCGGCGACCCGGCGGGAAAGCGTGGCCTTGGATGGTCCGCCCCCGGGCGGCTTTGCCTAACCCGCCGCATTGCGAGCGACCGCCTGGCGGCAAGCCGTCCTCCTCACATCGGACCCACGGTTCTGCTCAGCCGCGTCGTGTCTTGAACAACTTTGCTAAGCCCAATTGGACTCTTCTGCGTTTCACAGGCGCGAGGCCGCTATCCAACGAACACGGCTGGATCCCGCGAGCCATCAACTCGACCATGCCCGCTATCTCAGAAGCGTTTGATTTCGTAAGGGCTACTTTGGCTCATCGCTGCCGCAAAACGATAATGCCTCGCTCGTTCCAGCAAGTTGGCTCTCCATATTTCTTGCCGGCCATGGGGGGTGGCCGCGGTCGATATGGTGCCCGGTGCGGACATTCTCTCGTACTTGAGATTAGTAAGCATGAGGTGCCGATAATCGGTGCGACCAACCGAGGCTGATTGTCGAAGAACCCGAATACATTGTCCTCGATTCTGGGGATTTGGAGCTTCCTGACGCACGTAGGAGCCGTGGAGTTTTGTGCGACGTCGATCGCACGCGGATCAGGAGAAGCGATCATGGCCTTCCTGGATGAAGTCATCGAGGCGCACGGCGGAAGTCGCCGCTCAACCTTCGAAAGGATCGAAGCGGATATCGCCACCACCGGAGGACTATTCCCTCTCAAGGGGCTTGCGACTGATCCAACCGTGAGGCGGATGACCGCGTGGCTCCACAAGGAGCGTGCATCCGTTACGCCCTTCGGCGCCCCCGATCAACGGACGAGCTTTACACCCGATCGCGTGGCGATCGAGAAGCTTGACGGATCGGTCGTTGCCGAGAGCCGCGATTTTGCTGGAATGTTTTCCGGACATGGGCTCGGCACTCCGTGGGGCCCGCTTCATCGCGCGCATTTCAACGGCTATGCGATGTGGACCTATCTCAATACTCCCTTCTTGCTCGGGATGGACGGTGTTACGGTCATCGAGCGCGAGCCTTGGAAGGCGGAAGACGAAGAATGGCGCGTCCTGCGCGCCTGGCTCCCGGGAACGATGGTCTCGCACAGCCGATATCAGGATTTTTACTTTGGACCCGATCTCATGCAACGGCGTCACGACTATCAAGTCGACGTCGCCGGCGGGATGCTCGCGGCCCAGTTGACGAGCGACTACATCGAGGCCGACGGGATCCGGCTGCCGGCACGCCGCCGCGCCTAAGTGCGCGGGCCGGACAACCGGCCGGTTCTGGATCTGCTTATGGTCTCGATTGATATCAGCAATGTTCGTCTCGCGTGATGTTGGCCTGCTTCAACGCAACGATCGATTGAAATTCTTCGCGTGCCGTGACACGATGAATATCCCGAGGGGCTACACCCTGGGGCTACACCAGAGATCCTGGCGTGCAGTGAGACCTTGTTTTACGGGGCTTTCTCGAAGCCGTTTTATTATGGCGGAGAGGGAGGGATTCGCATCCCTCTTTGCAGAACAGCGCTCGCTTCTGCTACGGCTCCAGCTTCCACCACTAGCTCACATCGATGTTTGGAAACCGTCCGATGGCCCTTGCCTTGGCGACGATGGTTACATCTCCATAGTCTTCAGAAGCGTTGCGCGGCGCATGTCCCTGTATGGCATCGAGCACGCGCATGGCCACTTCCTGTTCAATGCCGACGGTCTTGAAGCGATGACGCCAGCCGTGACTCGGGTCTACGTGCGGGTCTTTCACAACCTCGCGCACGAAAGCATTGACCTTATTTCGCGCCGTCTTCACCGCCTTGCGGACACCAAGATCGCCGGGTTTGGGGTCTATGAAGAGATAGCCTCTCTTTGAGCTCTCGTAGAATGCCAAGAAGCCCTCCTCGATGATTTGCGGGTGCAGTACAACGTCTCTGGCTTCGTCTGTCTTCACGGGGCCAGCTTCGGGCGTCACGTGCACGACCCAATGCTTGCCCTCGCGTCGAACATCCTCCTTGCGAAGCTGAAGCATCTCGCCAACCCGAGCCCCCGTGAAGGCGCACAACCAGGGCACCCACCGTTTGGCTGCCGCTAGCTTCGGCGCCTCCTTGCCCGCCGCAAAACTCCGGGCGTGTTTGAGAATGGCGGATGCCTCCTGGTCGTAGAAGCCCTTTGATCTGAGCTTGCGTGACTTGCCCACCTTGATGGTCAGTCCTTCGGCAGGATTGCTGGCCATCCTTCGGTTCATGACTGCCCAGCCGAAAACCGTCTTTAGCCCCGCGAGGTCACTATCCTTTACCGTCTTCGCGCTGGCGCCGCCTTCGAGCCTATGATCCTTGTACCGAACAATGTCCTGCGGCGTCACGCGGCTCGCTTGGTCATGTTTCAGAAACCCCACAAGCTTTGCCACAGTGTTGCGATAGCTCTCGTAGGTGCTCTGCTTGCGACCAGCAGCCTTCGCCTCCTTCCACCAATGCTCGACCAGTGCCGATAGCGAATCATCGGAGGCGCCGCTCTTGGTATCATTCTTCGCTTGCTGGGCCCGGGTGGGCCATTCCGGGAACCGAATCATCTGAGGTTCGGGCAAGTCTTGGCCTTCCCCTTTTGCGAGTTTCGCCAGAGTCAAACTTGCACGTTGTATCGCCGCGCCCAGGGCACGGGCCATAGTTCGGCGGTTCTGATCGTCGACGATAATCCCATTGGTCGTTAGATAGCCGTTTGCAGCGTCCAAACACGCTTGCTCCATCCGGAAAATCTTGTCCTCTGGCAGCTCGGGGGCACCATCTAATGCCCGCTGAGAGGCAGCCAGGATCTCTTTCGTGGTCCGCGCGGGACCAAATAGACGATCGCCAGCCAGGGTATCCCAGTTGGTCTGTTGGCTTGGATTGTCCCTGTACTGCTCCAGCCATTGATCGTGGGCAACCGTGGCGAAACGGTGCGCTTCGCGTTCGGTCAGGGGTACCGGGCCCGCGCGCAAATTCGCCCAGCGAGCCTCGAGCTCGGCGAGCACGTTCGCATGCCGCACCTTTGCCTCCGCCGGATCGCGAGTCTGGAGGCTTACCTTCTCCTCGCGCTTGCCAACAAGCTTACGCAGATCCTCCGGAACGGCTTTCCGAAGCTGATAAATTCCAGTTTTGGGGTGCTTCCACGGACGCGACATGGCTAACGGCATTGTACCACTCTTCTGTACCACTGAGGAGCGGGTAAGCCGTTGAATTTGCTGAATTGCTTTGGATATCAGGCTCTTAGATGAGCGGTGGTGCCCAGGAAAGGACTCGAACCTTCACGGCTGTGAGGCCACTGGCACCTGAAGCCAGCGCGTCTACCAATTCCGCCACCTGGGCCCGGGCGGGTTACTAAGGACGCGTCGCACGATTGTCAAATCGGCATTTTGCGATCCAAATCCGCTGTACAGGAATGACATGATGGCGTATCGCGAAACCGCTAAATCCCCGCCATCGCGCCATTTTCGACCGCAGGATTGACCCTCATGGCATCGAACCAGGAAACGCTCGTCACGGTTTTCGGCGGATCGGGCTTTTTGGGTCGGCATGTGGTGCGGGCGCTGGCCAAGCGGGAATACCGCATCCGGGTTGCGGTGCGCCGGCCGGAACTGGCGGGCTATTTGCGGCCGCTCGGCCGGGTCGGCCAGATCCACCCCGTGCAGGCCAATGTGCGCCATCCGGCCTCCGTGCAGGCCGCGATGCGCGACTCCGGCATTGTCGTCAATTTGGTCGGCATCCTCACCCCGACTGGGGAGCAGACGTTCGAAGCGGTCCATGCCCGCGCCTCCGCCACCGTGGCGAAGGCGGCCGCCGACATCGGCGCGCGCATGGTGCACGTCTCCGCAATCGGCGCGGACGAGAATTCGGCCTCCGTCTATGCCCGCACCAAGGCAGCGGGCGAGCAGGCGACGCTGGCGGCCGTGCCGTCGGCGACCATCATCCGCCCCGCTGTGGTGTTCGGGTCGGAAGATGAGTTCACCAACCGCTTTGCCGCGATGGCGCGGCTGTCGCCGGCGCTGCCCCTGATCGGCGGCGGCCACACCCGCATGCAGCCGGTTTATGTCGGCGACGTCGCAACCGCCGTGGCCGATGCCGTGGACGGCAAGACCAAGGCGGGCGCGACTTACGAGCTCGGCGGGCCGGAAGTGCTAACCATGCGCGAGATCATGCAGCTGATCTGTGAGATCACTGACCGCCGCCGCGCGCTGGTGACGCTGCCGTTTGGCCTGGCAAAACTGCAGGCGCTGTTGCTGCAATTTGCGCCGGCCGCGCTGAAGCTGACGGGAGACCAGGTCGAACTGCTCAGGACCGACAAGGTGGTCTCCGATGCCGCCAACGCCGCCGGCCTTACGCTCGCCGGCCTCGGCATTTCGGCGGATTCGATGGAAGCCATCGCCCCCCAATACCTCTGGCGCTTCCGCCCGATGGGCCAGTTCCAGCGCAAGGATGCGTGAGGTTTTTCTCCGCTGTCGTCCCGGCCAAGCGAAGCGCCGGGACCCATAACCACAGAATCGCGTTGCAGCTGAACGATGGGGCTCCGGCGGGCCTCAATTACTACCGCCCATAATTATGGGCCCCGGCCTTCGCCGGGGCGACAAGTCACCGTCCCACAGCCAGCGCGATCAGGCCGAGGGTGCCGATGATGACGCGCCACCAGGCGAACAGGATGAAGCCGTGACGCGTGACGTAGCTGAGGAACGTTTTCACCACGATGATGGCGGTGATGAAGGAGACCACGAAGCCGATCGCGATGATGCCGAGATGGTCGGTCGTCATCTCCGCGCGGTTCTTGTAGAAGTCATAGGCGAAAGCGCCGATCATGGTCGGGATCGCCAGGAAGAACGAGAACTCCGCGGCCGACCGCTTGTCGGCGCCAAGCAGCATTGCCGCCACGATCGAGGCGCCCGAGCGCGACACGCCGGGGATCATCGCAACGCACTGCGCGATGCCGATCCACAGATACATCAGCAGCGGAAAGCGCGTGGCGTCGTGCTCGCGCGGCTTGAGATCGAGCTGGTCGACCCAGAGCAGGATGGCGCCGCCGACGATCAGCGTGAAGCAGACCACCCATGGATTGAACAGCATGCTCTTGATGTACTTGCCGCCAAGCAGGCCGACCACCACGGCGGGCAGAAACGCGAGCAGGATGCCGATCACAAAGCGCCGGTCGTCGGGATTGGAGAACATGCCGAGCGCGACATGCCAGAGCTTGTCGAAATAGATCACGACGATGGCGAGGATGGCGCCCAACTGGATCAGCACGATAAAACTGTCCCAGAACGCGCCCTCGCCGAGGCCGAAGAAGCGCTCCGCCAGCAGCAGATGGCCGGTCGAGGACACCGGCAGGAACTCGGTGACGCCCTCGATGATGCCGAGAATGATTGCCCTAATCGTGTCAGACATCATGCGGAGCCCACTTTCGTGTTATGATCCGTGATTGCTATAAATTGAAAAAAGCCGTGTTCTTCTCGCCTATTCGCATCCCGGTCGCAATCGTAAAAAGCGCAAAAACACAGGTTGCCTCAAACGTGTGCTCGGGTAGTTTGCCGGCCGCCGCGATTGAGGAAATCTTAAGTCGCTTCCGCGTAGTCCCTTCCGCTTGAACCCAAGAGCTGCATGTTCACGCTATTTCACCACGCCTTCTGTCCGCATTCGCGCTTCGTCCGGTTGATTCTTGGCGAATACGGCTTTGACGTGCGGCTGGTCGAGGAACGGGTCTGGGAGCGGCGCGAGGCGTTCCTGGCGCTCAATCCCGCGGCCACCACGCCGGTGTTGTTCGCGGAAGGCATGCCCGCCATTCCAGGCGCAGGGGTCATCGCCGAGTTCATTGATGAAGCCTATGGCGCGGAGATGGAGCAAAAGCGGCTGATGCCCGTTGCCAGGGGCGAGCGCATCGAAGTTCGCCGGCTGGTGGCCTGGTTCAACGACAAGTTCTTCGAGGAAAGTTCCAGCCCCCTCGTCACCGAGCGCATCTACAAGCGCTTCATGAGCGAGCAAGAGGGCGGGGGCTCGCCGGCCACGGACGTGATCCGCGCGGCCAAGAGCAATGTGCGCTATCATCTGTCCTATATCGGCTGGCTGGCCCGGACACGAAACTTCCTTGCCGGCGAGCGGCTGACCTACGCGGATCTCGCCGCCGCGGCGCAGCTTTCGGCGATCGACTATCTGGGCGATGTGCCATGGTCGGAGGACGACGCGGCAAAGGCGTGGTACGCGCGGGTAAAGTCCCGCCCGTCGTTCCGTCCGCTGCTCAGCGAGTGGCTGGCGGGCGTGCCGGCGTCGCGCACCTATGTGGACCTCGACTTCTGAACACGATCGAAAAACGCATCGCCAGTGAAGTGAAGATCGCGCTCGCGCGCGAGGCGGCCGCGCTCGGCTTCGATTGCATCGGCGTGACAAGTCCGGACGCGATCGGCAAAGCGGGAATCCATTTTCGCGAATTCCTCCAAGCAGGCAGCCATGGCGACATGGACTGGCTTGCGCAAAATCCCGAGCGGCGGATGCATCCGCGCGCGCTGTGGCCGGGCGTGCGCTCGATCGTCATGCTCGGCTTCAACTACGGGCCGGACGAGGATCCGTTGCTTGCGCTGGCGAAGCGTACCCGCGGGACGATCTCGGCCTATGCACAGGGCGATGACTATCACGACGTCATCAAGAAGCGGCTGAAGGCGCTGGCGCGCTGGCTACACGCGACGACCGGCGACGAAGTGAAAGTCTTCATCGATACCGCCGCTGTAATGGAAAAGCCGCTGGCGCAGGCTGCCGGCCTCGGCTGGCAGGGCAAGCACACCAATCTCGTCTCGCGCGAGTTCGGCTCGTGGCTGTTCCTCGGCGCGATCTTCTCGGCAACCGATCTGCCGCACGATGAACCCGATATCGATCACTGCGGCACGTGCACGGCGTGCCAGGAGATTTGCCCAACCGCGGCCTTTCCCGCGCCCTACAAGCTCGATGCGCGGCGCTGCATCTCCTATCTTACCATCGAGAACAAGGGCCCGATCCCGCGCGAATTCCGCAAAGCCATCGGCAACCGCGTCTATGGCTGCGACGATTGCCTCGCTGTGTGCCCCTGGAACAAGTTCGCGCAAGTCGGCCGCGAGGCAAAGCTTGCCGCACGCGCCGAGCTGCGCGAGCCATCGCTTGCTGAGCTTGCGCGGCTCGATGACGCTGCCTTCCGCGCGCTGTTTGCAAAATCGCCGGTCAAGCGCATCGGCCGCGACCGCTTTGTCCGCAATGTGCTGATTGCGATCGGCAACTCCAGCGCAGCGGCGCTGGCCGTGGAGGCCCAGCGATTGCTTGATGACGAGAGCGCGCTGGTGCGCGGCGCAGCCGTGTGGGCGCTATCGCAGTTGCTGCCGCGCGAGGCATTTGATGCGTTAGCTTTAACGCGCGGCGGTGATGAGGAAGATCAGACGGTGCGCGAGGAATGGAATTTTGCGAACACTCCTGGCAGACCCTCATCCTGAGGAGCCGCGAAGCGGCGTCTCGAAGGATGCGGGCCCGTCTGTGGCCTCATGGTTCGAGACGCGCGTACCGCGCTCCTCACCATGAGGAAGACGAATGGAGGCAGCTAAGCCAGATGCCTTCGCATCTCCGGCCGCGCCTTCAGCGCCGCGCCCTGCTTGGCAAAGATCTTCGCAATGCGCTCCGGCGCGAAGTTCATGTCGACGAACGCCGGCGCGGTATTTGCCACCTCATGATATTCGAGAATCTTCCCATCGCGCAGCTTCATCATGGCGACGCCTTCGAACATCACCCGCGCACCCTTCGCTTCCGGAAGCGTCGAGCGATAGCTGAAGGTGTAATGGGCATACAGCGTCTTGCCGTCGGTGACCGGCGAATGCATGTCCCAGCGGAAATCGGCCGCGGTGCGATAGAAGACCTCGTCAATCATCTCGGCGATTTTCGTCCGGCCATTGAACGCGCCATAAAACACGTCGTGATAGACGCCGTCCTCGGTAAAGAGCTCGGCGAACGCCTTGCCATTGTGCTGTTCGACGGCGTCGCAAAAGGCGCGCAGCAATTGTTCTGTTTTCATGGCGTCCTCTCCCTTGCACAGGAGAGCCTACCCGATCTCCTTGACCGCGGCCATGATACGCGAAATGTCCTGCGGGCGGGACAGACGGTGGTCGCCGTCCTGGATCATGGTGAGCACGACGTCTTCAGCCGGCAGCCGCTGCGCCAGCGTGAACGCATGGTGCCATGGCACGTCGGGATCCTGCGCGCCCTGCAGGATGCGGATGGGGCAGCCGACGTCGATCTTGCTGCCGAGCAGGAGATGGTTGCGGCCTTCCTCGATCAGCGCGCGGGTGATCGGATAGGGATCGCCATATTGCGAAGGCCGGTGCCAGACGCCCTTGGTCATGATCTCCTCACGCACTTCGGGCGAGAAGCCTTTCCACATCAGCGCTTCCGTGAAATCCGGCGCCGGCGCGATCAGCACGAGGCCCGCAAGCGAAGCGCTCTCGATGCCGCGCCGCGCGATCTCGCGCGCGAGCAGCAGCGCCATCCAGCCGCCCATCGACGAGCCGATCACGACCTGGGGGCCGCGGCAAAACCGCTCGAACACGGCAACGCTCTCTTCCAGCCAGCGGCCGATGGTTCCGTCGGCAAATTGGCCTTCGGATTCGCCATGGCCGGAATAGTCGAAGCGCACGCAGGCGCGCTCCTGTTCCGCAGCCCACGCGTCGAGCGCCAGCGCCTTGGTGCCGCGCATGTCGGAGTTGAAACCGCCGAGCCAGAACAGACCGGGCGGCCGCCCGCCGCGCGCGCGCACCGCGATCCGGCGGTGGGCAGCACCTTCGCCGACGTCGATGAAGGCGGGTTCCTGGGCGACGGTATCGGTCTGCGTCATCGGTCTGTCACTCGCATTCGCAGTCCTTTTCGGCGAGCGGAGATGATCCGTCAACGATACCTGGCCAAACCCGCTTGCGGAGCGACGGCGGGCTCTCTATGTGCCCTACGTGGCCAAAATGCCGCGCCTTTGGCGCTTTTCGCCCGCGAAGCATGCGAGTTCGCTTGCCCCTGGCCGCGTCTTGCTTCAAAGTATCGCCCTCCCTTTCATAACCATGGAGAACTACCCATTCGCCGTCCCAATAGAGCC
>Ga0081540_1001460_pt1 | contig 20424 bp, 18 predicted proteins | sample TabmetS2T1R1_FD_71024 | JGI IMG/M metagenome (GOLD analysis project Ga0081540, IMG submission 71024) | Tabebuia heterophylla rhizosphere microbial communities from the University of Puerto Rico - S2T1R1 | ecosystem: Host-associated > Plants > Roots > Rhizosphere ... | reverse complement strand
CCCTGGAGGGCGTCCGCGTGCGCGGGCCTTCGCTGGTCCGCACCGCCGACCCGCCGCTGCGCGAGGCCACGGGAAAGCGGGTGACCGCGCTCCGCCGGCAGGGCAAGCGGCTGGTGCTCGTCCTCGAGGACGACCTGTTCCTCGTGATCCACCTCATGATCGCCGGGCGCTTGCACTGGAGGTCGCGCGGGGCGCCGGTGCCGGGACGGGTGGGGCTCGCCGCGTTCGACTTCCCCACCGGGACGCTGGTGCTCACCGAGGCCAGCCCGAAGAAGCGCGCCCAGCTGTGGCTCCTCCGCGGGGAGTCGGTGGTACGCGCCTTGGACCGGGGCGGCATCGATCCGATGGAGTCCACCCTCGAGCAGTTCGCCGCGGCGCTCCGCAGCGAGAACCACACCCTGAAGCGCGCGCTCACCGATCCGCGGCTCTTCAGCGGGATCGGCAACGCCTACTCCGACGAGATCCTCCACGCGGCGCGGCTGTCCCCGGTGGCGCTCTCCCAGCGACTCGACGACGACGAGGTGCGCAGACTGTACGAGTCGACCCGTGCCGTTCTCCTGACCTGGACCGACCGGCTTCGCGCCGAGGCGGGGAGCCGCTTCCCGGAGAAGGTCACCGCCTTTCGTGAGGGCATGGCGGTCCACGGCCGGTACCGGAAGCCATGCCCGGACTGCGGCTCGCCGGTGCAGCGCATCGTCCACGCCGACAACGAGACCAACTACTGCCCCACCTGTCAGACCGGTGGACGCCTCCTCGCCGATCGCTCGCTGTCGCGCCTCCTGAAGGAGGACTGGCCCCGAAGCCTGGAGGAGCTGGAGGAGACGCGGGCAGCCACCCGGAGCCGCATGCAGGGCCCCGGACAGGGGTAGGCGTGCAGCCAGCGGGCGCGGCCGGGCCGTCGGTGGTGGCCCGAGCTGCAATCGCCCGGCCGGAACCGCGTCATGCTCCTTGCGAGAGCGGAGGAGCCTCGACCGGATGGGGATGCGCATCGACGTCGTGGAGGGCGGGAAGATCGCCGTCCTGGCGCTGCGGGCCAACCGCTTGCGGACCCTGCTCACGACGGTGGGCATCGGGATCGGCGTCTGCACGCTGCTGGCCATCGTCGGCATCATCCAGGGCCTGAACGCCTCGTTCGCCACCCAGCTCGCGAGCCTGGGCGGGAACTCGATGTACGTGACCAAGTTTCCGTGGGTCATGCGCGGGGACTTCTTCAAGTACCGCAACCGCCGCGAGCTCACCCCGCCGCTGGCGGAGCAGCTGCGCGAGCTGCCCGAGGTGGCAGCGGTCGCTCCGATGACCTTCAAGACCGAAGAGGTGAAGTTCGCCAACCTTCAGCTGGCCAACGTCCGCATCCAGGGAACCACCGCCGACTTCCCCTCGGTCGCTGGCTGGGAAGTCACCAATGGCCGGTTCCTGAGCGGCCCGGAGAACGACAACTCCAGCTCCGTCGCGGTGCTGGGAGCCGACGTCGCGGACGGCCTCTTCCCGACCTCCAACCCCATCGCCCAGACCATCCGGATCGGCAACCGTCCGTTCCGGGTCATCGGTGTGCTCGCCCGGAAGGGGAAGATCCTCGGCCAGAACCAGGACCTCGCGATCCAGGTGCCGCTCCGGACCTTCCTCGCGGCCTTCGGAAGCAAGCGCCAGCTGACCATCGGAGTGGCGGTGGCGCCCGGGGTGGACCTCCTGCGCGCGCAGGACCAGGTGGAGATCGCGCTTCGCCGCGCACGGAGCATCGCCCCGGAGAAGGACAGCGACTTCAGCATCAACCGCCCGGAGCAGCTGGCCAACACCTACGCCGAGCTGACCGGGGCACTCTACGGAGTCGCGCTGGGGATCGGGTTCATCACCCTGCTGGTCGGCGGCATCGGCATCATGAACGTCATGCTGGTCTCCGTGCGCGAGCGGACGCGGGAGATCGGCGTGCGCCGGGCGCTCGGCGCGCGGCGGCGCACCATCGTGGTGCAGTTCCTCCTCGAGGCCGCCGGCGTCTCTGCCATCGGCGGCACCATCGGGACGCTGCTCGGGCTCGGCCTGGCGAAGGTGGTCTCGCTGGCCACGCCGCTGGCCGCCGCGATCCAGCCGGGGACCATCGCCGGGGGGATCGGCTTCGCCGCGGCGGTCGGCCTGGTCTTCGGCATCTGGCCCGCGGTGCGGGCCGCGCAGCTAGACCCGGTGGAGGCCCTCCGCTACGAGTGAGCGGGGCTACCTGTTCCTGAGGGCGCGGCGCAGCAGGAGATCCAGCTTCGTCCGCGTGTTCTCGTGGATCTGGGTTCCCGAGGTGAAGATGGCCCGCTCCAGCGACGCCTGACAGGGGCAGCCGCTCGCCGCCATTGACTGCACCCCGGGGAGACTGGCCTTGAGCAGGGCGAGCGCCGCACCGGTGGTGCTGCGGAGATTCGCGACGATCTCCTGGAGCAGCTCCTGGGCGCCGAGGTCGGTCGGGTGAGGACGCCAGCAGTCGTAGTCGGTGACCAGGTTCACCGCCGCGTAGCAGAGCTCGGCCTCGCGAGCGAGCTTGGCCTCGGGCATGAGCGTCATTCCGATCAGCTGCGCACCCCAGGCGCGATGCAGGTCGCTCTCGGCCCGGGTGGAGAACTGGGGGCCCTCCATGCAGACGTAGGTGCCGCCGTCGTGCACCTTCGACTCGGCTCGCGTCGAGAGGAGCGCCTTGCGCAGCGACGCACAGAAGGGAACGGCGAACTCCACGTGGACCGCAAGGTCGTCGAAGAAGGTGGGCTCGCGGCGAAAGGTGCGATCGATGACCTGGTCCGGTACCACCAGCTCGCCTGGACGGATGTCCTCCTGCAGGGAGCCTGCGGCCGAAGTGGCGAGCACGTGGGTCACGCCGACCGCCTTCAGCGCGAAGACGTTGGCCCGATAGGGGACCTTCCCCGGCGGGTAGCGGTGTCCCTCGCCGTGCCGCGGCAGCAGGGCGACCGGGACGCCGCCGAGCTCGACCACGGAGATCGGCGACGACGGCGGGCCGAACGGTGTGTCCACCCGGTGGTGCTCGCCGGCCCCCAGCGACCCGAGCGCCTCCGCCATTCCGGTGCCACCGATGATGCCGAGCATGGGACGATGCGGCGGGGACATGGAGACCTTTCCTCTCTTGGAGCGGGCGCGACGCGGGCCGGCACGCTAGACGAGGGGCGGTGCACTCACCAAGGAGCACGTCGATGAGCGAGGGCGCGGCCGCTGGTCTGGCCTACGAGGATCTCGTGCAGGGCTGGAAGCGGACATTTCCGCCCCGGACCATCAGCCGCGAGGACATCGTCCGCTTCGCCCAGCAGTGGGATCCGCAGCCCTTCCACCTGGACGAGGAGGCGGCGCGGAGGACCCACTTCCGGGGCCTCGTCGCCAGCGGGTGGCACACCGGATGCCTCGCGATGCGCATCGTGGTCGACGGTCTCCTCACCAACAGCACCAGCATGGGCTCACCGGGTCTGGAGAAGCTCGAGTGGCTGCGGCCGGTCCGTCCCGACGACCCACTGACGCTCACCATCGAGGTGCTCGAGGCGCGCCCGTCGCGCAGCAAGCCGGATCGCGGGAGCGTGAAGTTCGGCTACGTGATGGTGAACGGGGCGGGCGAGACCGTCTTCACCCAGGTGGCCTGGGTCATCTTCGGGCGCCGGACTCCAGCCGCGACATGACCGCCGCCGCGAGGCGCTCGACGCTCACCGGCGCGCTGCCCTCGGCCTTGTTGTTGATGCTCACGTAGACCGGACGACCCTCGGACAGGGCCTCCACCACGAGGTCGGCGATGTCGCCCCGGACGGCAGGGTTCTCGTTCACCAGCCGGTCGAAGGGCCAGTAGAGCTCGCGCGCTTCCTCGTAGCCCAGCTCCGGCGGAAGCATCCACCGCACCACCAGCGCGCTTCCGGCGCGAGCCCGGAGCCTCCAGGCCTGCTGCGGCAGCGGCGGAAGGTTTCCCCAGGCAGTGAGCACCGGGATGGCTCCGACGTCCTCCAGCACGTCGGCCACGTCGGAGGTGTACAGCTCACGGTTGCGGAGCTCGACGGCGTAGAGCGCCCCGGGCGGGAGCGCGGCGAGGAATGCGTGAAGCCGGTCGGCAAAGCGCGCCGGTCCTCCGAGCGCCTGGACGTCCTGGGGCGGAAACTGGAAGAGCAGTGGGCCCGCCTTCGACCCGAGTCCCTCGAGCATCGGGGCGATCACCGCGTCGCGGGCATAGACGGGGTCGAGGAAGGTCGGGTTCTCCTCGCCGCGCCTCGCCCCGTACCGCTCGTGGAGCGGGAAGCGGGGGAGGGTGAGCGCCTCGTGCGCCTTGACCAGGAAGCGAAAGTCCTCGGGCACCGCCTCTGCCCAGAGCCGGAAGGTCTCGGCGGGGACGGGTCCGTAGAAGGTGCGGTCCACGCCCACCGTCCGGAGGAGCGGGTGGCGGGCGTAGGCGGGAAGACCCTCGCGAGCGAGCACCTCCGTCCCGGCCTCGCGCGCGTAGACGAGCCCGGTCCAGCCGGGGAAGGACCAGGAGCTCGTGCCCAGTCGAAGGTCGCGAGGGAGTCGCTGGCCGAGCTCCCGCATCTCGTCGGGCACCGGGGCGGGCGCGGGGGGCTCCGGCGGGCGCTCGGGCTCGGCGGCGACGCCGGGCGAGGGGGCGAAGAGCTCCAGCTGCGGGTCGGAGGGCATCGGACCGGCCGAGCCTCGGCGAAACGCCCCTCGGCGCTCAAGCGCGGCCGCGTGGGGGACACCAGACCTGGACCGGACTGCTCGGCCGGTCGGCGCGCGCGCGTCGTCGTGTCCCGGAGGCTACGCTCGGGCCGTGGCGTCGATCCCGGAGCGAATCACCACCGACCGGCTCGTCCTCCGCTGCTGGGAGCCGGCCGACGCGCCCGCGCTTCGCAGGGCGATCGACGCGAGCCTGGATCAGCTCCGTGCATGGCTCCCCTGGGCAATCGCCGAGCCCACGCCGGTCGAGGAGCTCGCCATCCGCCTCGAGGGATTCGCCCGGCGGTTCCGGGCCGGCGAGGAATGGGCCTTCGGCGTATTCGATCTCCGCTCCGGCGAGGTCCTCGGCGGCGCGGGCCTGCACCGGCGCGAGGCGGCGGACGCGCTGGAGATCGGCTACTGGCTCCGGGCGGACGCGGTGGGCCGCGGGCTGGCCACCGAGGCGGTCGAGGCGCTCGCCCGGACCGTGCTCGCACCGGGCGGCGCGACCCGGGTCGAGATCCGCTGCGACCCGACGAACGCGCGCAGCATCGCCGTCGCCAGGCGCGCCGGCTTCCGCCATCTCCGGACGCTGAGCGCGCACGCGACGACGCCCGGTGGCGAGCGCCGGGACACCATGGTCTGGGAGCGCGGCTACTTCGTCGAGCCGGATGGTCCTGCAGCCGGCGGCGGGTAGCGCGCGGAGACCTCCTTCATCACCGCGCAGCCACCGGCGTCGGCCTGCTTGTTCGCCGCGAGCTGGGCCGTGAGGGCCGCGCTCTCGCGAGCAGCCGCCGTCCGCGCATCTTTCACCGGGCCAGCGTCGGCCTTGCCTTTCACCTGGGCAGTGGAGCTGGCGGTGGTTTCCTTGGGAATCGTCTCCGGCTGGTCGCAGAGCTTCGCGTAGCCGGCGAAGATGTCCGGGCAGTCCGTGGCCCCGCTCACCGCCACGTCGGTCAGGCAACGATCGCGGAGGATCTCCGCCATGCGGGTGTTCGCCGCCTCGGGCGTGGTGGGGAACTTGAGGTCGCCGATCCTCGGCGCCTTGACCAGCGTGTCCCGGAGCGGTCGTCGCACGGTCCGGAAGTCGGCCATCGTGGTGCACACCTCCGCTGCCTGGCCAACCAGACGTCGCACGTACACGTCGAAGACCTCCGCGGCCTCCTCGACATCGCCGTACTTGCTGAGCCGCTGGGCCACCTTGTCGATGCTGCGAGCGGCGCGGGCGAGTGCCCCGCAGTCGTGCGTCTCGGAGAGCGCGGTGACGATGGCCACCACGGCGTTCCGGTGGGCCTCGTCGATGCCCTGCCCGGTGTTTCGCCGGAGCTCCTGGGCGAGCGACTCCTCCAGCATCAGCATCGCCTTGCTGCTGTACTCGGAGTCCGTCACGAACTCCTGGAGAAGCGCATAGCCGACGAGCCGCTTGTCGTAGTTGGCGGTGTCGGTGGCCAGCACCGTGGTCTCGAAGAACGCCCGGTACTTGTCGGCTTCCCGCGCCCGCTGGAACTCCTTGCTCCACCGGTCCTGGTCCACCTGGGACTGTCGTTCTGCCTGCTGCTTGTTGCTGTAGCTCTGGTAGGCGTTCACCAGGAACCCGAGGATGGCGACCCACCCCACCAGGACCTGCGCCGCGACCGCGAACCGGTTGGTGGACTGCAATCGCTTGCGATCGACCTCGATCAGCTCCTCGGCGCTGCGGAGAGTGTCGAGCTGTTCCTTGTTCGCCGCCGCGGCGAGCGCGTACGGATCCTTGGCAGCGAGCGCCTTGCGAACGTCATCGGAGACGGGAGTGGCCATTGCTGGCGGACGTTAGCGGAACGGATGCCCTGCTGGCTCTGGTGGCCCTGGTCGCCGGGACGGTCGATGCGATCGGTGGCGGGGGAGGGCTCCTGACGGTGCCTGCCCTTCTCGCAGCGGGGTTGCCGCCTCACCTTGCACTGGCGACCAACAAGGGACAGTCGACGTTCGGGTCGGCGGCGGCGCTGGTGCGCTTCTCCCGTGCCGGCCTGGTGCCGCTCCGACGGGCGGGGTGGACTTTTCCGCTCGCATTCATCGGTGGGCTGGCCGGCGCGCAGCTGCTGCTGTGGGTACGCCCGGAGGTCCTGCGTCCCGTGGTGCTGGTGCTCCTGCTGGCCTCGGCGGTGGGAGTCCTCCTTCGCCCCCGGGTGCGGGGAGGTCGGGCGCCGAGCGCCGCCGTGCTTCCCGCCGCCGCGCTCGCTCTCGGAGCGGGTGCCTATGACGGCTTCTTCGGCCCCGGAACCGGGACGCTCCTCATCGTGGGACTGGCCGGGCTCCTCCACCTTCCGCTCCAGCACGCGTCCGCCGAGGCCAAGGCGATCAACTTCGCCAGCAACCTGGCCGGGGCGCTGCTCTTCGCCGCCCGGGGAGCGGTGATCTGGCACACCGCTCTGCCGATGGCGGCAGGCCAGCTGATCGGCGGATGGCTGGGGGCTCACCTCACCATCCGGGGTGGTGAGCGCGTCGTCCGCTGGGTGCTCCTCTGTGTCGTCATCGCGCTGGTCGCGAAGCTGTCGTTCGATGCGCTTCGTTCCTGAGCTCCGGCTTGCTCCGGCCGGATGAAGCGCGGAGGCTGGGGGGCATGCAGACGCGAGGGTTCGGGTGGACCGGGGTCCAGGTCCCGGTCATCGGCCAGGGAACGTGGAAGATGGAGGGCGACCCTCCGGCCGAGGCGCTGGCCGCGCTCCAGGCCGGGCTCGACGCGGGGATGACCCACCTCGACACCGCCGAGCTGTACGGCGGAGGTCGAATGGAGTCGCTGGTGGCGCGCGCCATCGCCGGTCGGAGGGAGAAGATCTTCCTCGTCTCCAAGGTCATGCCCAACCACGCCAGCCGGAACGGCACGGTCCAGGCCTGCGAGGCGAGCCTCCGGCGCCTCGGGACGGACCATCTGGACTGCTACCTGCTCCACTGGGCGGGGTCGCACCCGCTGGAGGACACCCTCGCGGCCTTCGAGCAGCTGGTGCGGGAAGGGAAGATCCGCAGCTGGGGCCTCAGCAACTTCGACGTGGACGAGCTGGAGGAGGCGCTGGCGATCGCCGGGCCACGGCGCATCGCCTGCAACCAGGTCCTGTACCACCTGCGCGCGCGGGACATCGAGGATCGCGTGCTGCCCTGGTGCGTCGAGCACGAGGTGGCACTGGTGGGGTACAGCCCCTTCGGCTCCGGCGATTTTCCGCAGCCGCAGTCCCGCGGCGGCAAGGTGCTCGGCGAGATCGCCCGCAAGCACGGGGTGACGCCACATCAGATCGCGCTGTCCTTCCTGGTCCGTGATCCGCACGTGTTCGGCATCCCCAAGTCCGCGAAGGTGGCGCGTGCGCGGGAGAACGCCGCCGCGGTGGGGCTCCGACTCTCGGCCGAGGAGGTCGCACGCATCGACGAGGCCTTCCCGGTGCGTCGAGGCCGCGGACTGCCCAGCCTCTGAGATCGCGCGCCACAGGGCCAAGTCGTTGATACCGCACCGTTTCTCCCGGTCCCGTGAATGCGGCCTCCGGCCGTCCGTCCAAGCGCCGACCTGGTTTCCCTGGCGAAGACCGGGGCCGGCGTCTCGCGAATCAGGTCGGAGGTTTCGACATGAAGACCTTCGGACCGAAGGCGGTCGCGGCGCTCCTTCTCTGCACGCTGACGGGATGCGCCTCCACCTCGCTCACGGCGTACCAGGACCCGGCATTCACCCGGGCCAGCTACTGGAAGTTCGCCGTGCTCGCCTCGGGCGTGCAGCTCGACGAGCGTCTGGCCCTGGAGAACCGACTGGTGGGCGCGCTGCGGAACAAGGCGGTCGCCGCCGAGCCTGCGATGCGGCTGTTCCCACCGACCCGGCCGCTGAGCAACGAGGAGCTGACCTCGGCGCTGCTGGCCGATGGCTACGATGCCCTCCTGGTCGTCCAGCGCGTCGAGGCCGGATCGAGGCTCGAGCCCAGCTGGACGCAGATCCTCGGTGGCAGCTCCTCCGCCGACACCGCCGAGCACCTCTACGCCTCGTACGACGCGAGCCTGGTCGACCTCCGGAGCGGTCAGGTGGCCTGGATGGCCAGTGCGCGGACGGGCGGGAGCGAGTACGCCGGGGTGGCGGAGATCGTCGACTCCTTTGCGTCCCGGACCGCGGACGCGCTCGAGGAGCGGCAGCTGCTCGCGATCCGGCCGGCGCTCGACCGCTGAGGGGTTCAGGATCGCGAGGAATCGAGCGAGTGCGCGGCCTGCCCTGAGGCGACGGACTGGCGGCGGGTTTCTCCCCGGCAGGCAGTTCCCGCTGGCCTGCGAGACTTTCGGCGCTCGAGAGCGCAGGGGCTCGGCGGACGATGCGCTCCGCTCGAGTCGTCGTTCGGAGCTCCGGTGCAGAACGGCTTGGGGGAGGCCCGATCCCAAGCATTTGGGAACGCTCCGGCCCGAGGGGGGGCGGCCGGGGCAAAAAACGCGTTCCATTCGGTTTGGGAAAGGGCCGATCGCAAACCTCTCGACTCGTAGGCCGACCCGCGCGGGGTCTGCCCGTTCCCGGCACGGGAGGCCCGCTCCGCTGCAGCCCCGGAGGGATTGCCTGACCCTCCGGTTGACCGGGTAAGTTGCCCGGGGCCTCGGGAGCCAGCGGATGGGCGAGGGAGTCGAGGAACGCATCTTCGTACGCCCGCGGAAGCACTTCCGCCGGACGTACTCGACCCGGGAGGTGGGCGTCGGCGGCCTGCTCCTCCTCGCGCTCGGCCTCGTCGCCGGGTGGATCGCGTGGCGCGGCGCCCACCCGGACCCCGAGCTGTCCTCCGCGGTCCCGCTCGAGCACCGTGCGCCCGCCTCGGCGGACCGGGGACCGCTCCCGGCGGGGCTGGCGCCGGCCGGGTGGCGCGAGCAGCGCGTCGCCGTCTACGACCCCACCAACGTCTACGAGAAGATCGACGGCCGCGAGGGCTACTACAAGTCGTTCGGCTTCCAGCGCCTGCACGCGCTCACGCTGGTCGCCTCCGCGGGAGAACCGACGGTCGACCTCGAGCTCTACGACCTCGGCTCGCCCCAGAACGCGCTGGGGGCCGCGGCCGGGGAGATCCCGGCGAGCGCCTCGCCGCGGCTCAACGACGGCACGCTCTCGCTGGTGGACCGCAACACGCTCTATCTCGCGCGTGGCAAGTATTACCTGCGCGCCATCGGCTCCGCGGAGTCGCCCCCGGTCCGCGAGGTGCTCGACGCGCTGAGCGCGCGATTCTCCACGGCGCTCCCCGCCGCCGCGCTCCCGTTCTCCTACGATCTCTTCGTCCCGCTGGGAGTCGCGCCGGGAAAGGTGAGCTACCTCGCCGAGAACGCCTTCTCCTTCGGCTTCGCCAGCGGCGTCCACCTGGGGCAGCTGCCCGACGGCGACACCGAGCTCTTCGCGGTGGTGGCCCGGACGGCAGCTGATGCGCGTGCGCTCGCGGCCCGGTTCACCAGGGCCTTCGCCGAGTATGGCAAGCCGGTGTCAGCCCCGGGCGGAGTCTCCTGGGCCGAAGATCGGTACCTCGCGCGGATCTCCGGCGCGAGCGCCGCCGGGCGACTGGTGCTTGGCGTGCACTCCGCTGTAGACGTCCAGACGGCGCGTGCGCTCCATGAGAAGCTGACGGCCCGGGCCGCGAGCATCCCCGACTCGGCCCTGGTCACCGCGGCTGCCCCCCCGCGGCAGGAGGAGTGAGATGTCCGAGGCAGAGCACGCACGGCTCTCGCGGCGTCAGGTCCTCCGCCAGGTCGCCGGGGTCGCGGCCGGGACTGCCGCGGCGGGCCTGCTGGCCTGGCGGCTCCACGACCCCACCGGCGAGCGGGGGAAGCCGGCGGAGCCCGAGCTCTCGCTGCCCCAGGGTGGGTACGCGGTCGAGCCGAGCACGGTGCTTCCCGCCCTGGGGGTCGCCACCGGGCAGTCGGTCGCCGCGCTGGTGAAGGGCGCGGTGGACGCCATCGGTGGGATGGGCCGCTTCGTCCACCGCGGGGACGTGGTGGTCATCAAGCCCAACGTGGCGTTCGAGCGCGCCGCGGCGCTGGGCGCAACGACCAACCCGGAGGTGCTCCGGGCGCTGGTGACCCTGGTGCGGGAAGCCGGAGCGCGAGAGGTCCGCGTCGCGGACAATCCCATCGAGTCGCCCGAGGCGTGCTTCGTCCGGAGCGGGGTGCAGCGCGCCGCGGTCGAGGCCGGGGCGACGGTGTACCTCCCCACCCCGCGCGACTTCCGGACGCTCGCGGTGCCCGGGGCGACGTGGATCGCCCGCTGGCCCTTCTTCCACCGGCCGTTCGTCGGAGCGACCAAGGTCATCGGGGTCTCGCCCGTGAAGGACCACAACCTCTGCCGCGCCTCGATGACCACCAAGAACTGGTACGGGCTCCTGGGCGGACGACGGAACCAGTTCCATCAGGATATCCACGGCATCATCGCCGACCTGGCGCTGATGATGCGTCCCACGCTGGTGATTCTCGACGCGACCCGGGTGCTGTTCCGGAGCGGCCCCACCGGCGGAAGCCTCTCCGACGTGCGCCCCGGGAACACGGTGGTCGCCTCGACCGACTCGCTCGCCGCGGACGCGTTCGGCTGGCACGAGCTGCTCGATCGCCGCTCCGAGCCGCTCCCCGCCTACTTCGAGAAGTCCGCCGCCCGGGGCCTCGGGAAGCCGGACTGGAAGTCCCAACACGTGAAGCGGGTGCAGGTGGGCTGAGCGATGGCGAGCACGCTGGTCATTCCGGGCTGGGAGAAGCACAAACCGAAGCCGAACAAGGACGGCTCGCCGTGGTGGGCGCGCACCTTCCGCATCACCCGGGTGCGGATCGTCAGCCAGGTCTTCTTCTTCTCCCTCTTCGTGTTCCTCCTCTGGTGCACCTGGTTCAGTCGGCTACGCGGCTACCCGGTGTCGCTCTTCCTGGAGGTGGACCCGCTGGTGGGCGTGGCCACCGCCCTCTCCACCCACACGGTGTACCGCTGGCTCTGGCGCGGGCTCTTCGTGCTGGTGCCGACGCTGCTGCTCGGCCGCGTGTTCTGCAACTGGATGTGCCCCTACGGGACGCTCCACCAGTTCGTGGGGTGGGTCTTCAACATCTGGACCAACAAGAACAACATCGACCGCAACCGCTACCGGCCGTCGTACCAGATCAAGTACCTGATCCTCGCCGTCTTCCTGGTGATGGCCGCGCTCGGATCGCTGCAGATCGGGCTGCTCGATCCGATCTGCCTGCTCGTGCGGACCTTCACCACCGCCATCGCACCGGCCTCGGACCTGGCACACGTCAATCTGGCCGCGGCGCTCCGCGAGCGGATGGGACTGGACCCGCAGCCGCTGATCTTCCTCTCCTCGGCGCCGGGCGCCCCCGAGCAACGCATCTTCCGCGGCGCGTGGTTCGTCGGCCTGCTCATCGTCGGGCTGGTGGGGATGAACCTGGTCATCCCGCGATTCTTCTGTCGCGTGCTCTGCCCGCTGGGGGCCTTCCTCGGAGTGCTGGCGCGGTTCGCTCCGTTCCGGATCAAGCGGGACCTGAGCAAGTGCACCGACTGCAACGCCTGCCTCCGGCGCTGCGAGGGAGCATCGGATCCACAGGCGGCGCTCCGGAAGAGCGAATGCTTCGTCTGCTTCAACTGCATCGACGACTGTCCCGAGGATGCGCTGTCGTTTGGTCTGGGGCCGATCGAGTTCAAGGACTTCATCGTCGGCGCACCGAAGAAGGGCGGGGCGACACTCTTCGGCAAGCCAGTCATCTCGAAGATCCCGGAGACGGTGAAGCCGGCGCCCGCCGTTCCGCGCCGGAGGTGGGCCTTCGCGGTGCTGGGAGGCGTGCTCGCCTATCCGTTCCTCCGGCTCTCCGCTGCGGTGAACAAGCGCGGCTTCAACGCCAAGGCCATCCGCCCGCCCGGATCGGTGGAGGAGAGCGAGTTCCTCGAGCGGTGCATCAAGTGTGACCAGTGCATCCGCGTCTGCCCCACGAACGTGCTCCAGCCCTCGACGCTCGCCGAGGGTGGGCTGGAGGGGCTGTGGACCCCGGTGATGAACTTCTCGGTGGGGTTCTGCCAGCTCAACTGCACGCTCTGCAGCGAGGTCTGCCCCACCGGCGCGATCCAGAAGACCAGCCTCGCCCGGAAGCTGGGAGTGGGGGAGCACGCCCCGAAGGGGCCCATCTCCGTGGGGACCGCGTTCTTCGACCGTGGCCGGTGCCTCCCCTGGGCGATGGAGACACCCTGCGTGGTCTGCGAGGAGGTGTGTCCGGTCACGCCCAAGGCGATCGGGACCTACGAGGAGACCGTCACCCGCTGGGACGGCACGAAGGTCGTGCTCAAGAAGCCGTACATGCGGCCGGAGCTCTGCATCGGTTGCGGCCTCTGCGAGCACGAGTGCCCGGTGCTGGATTCGCCCGCCGTCTACGTCACCGCCATCGGTGAGACCCGGTCGCAGGACCGTTCGCTGCTCCTGGAGACCAGCCGCAAGAGCAAGGAGAAGTCATGAGCAATGACGAGCGGTTCTCCAGGCGGACGTTGCTCAAGGTGGGAGTGGGCACGGCCGCGGGCGCCTCGGTCCTCGATGCGCCGGCCGCGCTCGCCGCCACCGCCGACTCGGGGCTGCCGCGGGTGCCGCGGCGCAAGCTCGGCCGGACCGGTCGGGACGTCCCGATCCTCTTGATGGGCGGCTCGATGAGCTTCGACCAGCGCTTCGATCCCAAGCTCGCCGAATGCCTTCGCTTCGGGGTCAACTACTTCGACACCGCGGACTGCTACGCCGGGGGGACCTCGGAGACCGCGATCGGCAACTTCCTCGAACGAACGAAGCAGCGCGGCTCGGTGTGGATCACCACCAAGAGCGATGCCTGGGACCCGGCGGGGCTGGAGTCGACGCTGAGGACGAGCCTGGAGCGGCTCAAGACCGACCACGTCGACATGTACTTCCTCCACCAGCTCGACGACGCCTCGAAGATCTCCTCCGAGACCGCCCAGGTGGCGGAGAGGCTGAAGAAGGAAGGGCGGATCAAGCACTTCGGATTCTCCTGCCACTCGAACAACGTGGTGGAGCTGCTCCAGCGCGCCGCCGCGACGTCCTGGGTGGACGCGATCATGTTCCGCTACAACTTCCGCGAGTACGGAAATCGGGAGCTGAACGCGGCGATGGACGCCTGCGCGAAGGCAAACATCGGCCTCATCGCGATGAAGACCCAGGGCTCTGAGGCGGGGATCGCGGATGCCTGGAAGAAGTTCGAGCAGACCGGGAAGTGGAACAAGCACCAGGCGGTGCTCAAGGCGGTCTGGGCAGACCCGCGGATCAGCGCCGCGGTCTCGCACATGGACAACCTGGACAAGCTCAAGCAGAACATCGCCGCTGCCCTCGACCGGAACGAGCTCGGGTTGCTCGATCGCGATGCGCTCCAGCGCTACGCGCAGGACACGCGGTCGCTCGCCTGTGACGGCTGCGACCACCACTGCAACCCGGCTGTCGCGGCGCCGGTCCAGATCGGCGCGACCTTGCGCTGCCTGATGTACCACGACGCCTACGGGCAGCCCGAGGTGGCGAGGGAGCGCTTCCGTGCGCTTCCTGCCGAGGCCCGGCGGCTCGCGGGGGTGGACTTCTCCGGCGCCAACCGGGCCTGCCCCCACGGCGTGGACGTGGCGTCTCTCATGGATCGGGCGAGCAAGGTCCTGGTCTGAGGAGTAAAGAGTCCCTCATGTGCAGGAACATCCGCGTCCTCTACAACTTCGAGCCGCCGACCACGCCCGAGGAGGTGGAGGCGGCTGCTCTCCAGTACGTGCGCAAGGTGAGCGGGCTCCCCAGGCCGTCTTCCGCGGACCGCGCCGCCTTCGAGCGCGCCGTGCACGAGATCGCGCACGCCACCGAGCATCTGCTCGAGGCTCTTTCCGCACGCACCGCGGTTCGAACCCGGGAAGGTGAGCGAGAGAAGGCTCGCGCCCGCGGGCTCAAGCGCCGCCTGGTTGCACCGACCGGGTGACCCGGTACCACGGTGGTCGACGAGGGATAGCTCCGCGCGCCGGAGCCTGACCGCCCACCGCGCTGCCGTCAGGGAGCCGCGTCCGCCGGCCCCCCGATGCAGCGGGCCAGGTCCTCGCGCCTCGCTGCCAGCGCCGTTGCCAGTGTCCGGGGATCGTCGGTCCGCGTCGCCGGATTCCACGTGGTCGCCGAATACATGCTCCCCGTTTCGTTCGCAGGCCCGGCGCCGGGCACGGAGCGCATCGGGAAGAGGGTCCGTGCGAGGTTCATCGCGGTCGCCCCGGCGGCCGCCTCGCACAGCTTCAGGTATTCGTAGTCCTCGAGCCCGTCTCGAAGCGCCTTCAGCCGGGTGCTCGCCAGCGGGATGTGCGTCGTTCCGCCGATGGCCTGGCTCGATCCGCCGGGAACCGCGAAAGGCGTTCCTGGATAGAGCAACGTCCCGTCGCCGTTGCCCGTGAAGGCGGTCGTCCCGTTCATGTCCCAGGCCTCGCCGAGGTGGAAGACGGAGTCGAAGTAGTGCAGTCCGGTCACGCGATAGATGTAGTGCATCCAGGGCTCGGCCCTGGCCTGCACCGCGGTCGCATCGACCACCAGCGACGGCCAGCCGTAGATCGAGGGATCACTGGTCGACGTGCACGAATGGGAGTCGCAGCTCTGGTACGCCCAGAGCTCGTTGCGGGAATCAACCGCAAGGAAGGCGTCGTAGTTCGGCCGCTGGTTTCCGTAACGGGTCGTGCCGGCACGGTTGTCGAGCTGGTCGATGGCCGGAGCGATGACGTTGGCCACCCCGGAAGAGGTGCCGGCGTGAGTCGCGTAACTGTCGATCGGCGCGGTGAGCAGCACCTTGAAGCCCGGGTCAGCGCCGTGCGCGACGTTGGCCCAGCGGATCGCGAGGTCCCATCCGCCCGCCTGAAAGTCCGGCTCGTCCACGGTGTAGAAGACCGTTCGGTCGAACCAGTCGCCCTGCGCCCGCGCGAAGGCGGCCCACGCCTGGAGCTTGGACGTCATGACGCTGTCGGTATCGGTGCTCCGCAAGTAGGGGTACGCGATCGCCGTCAGCCTGGCTCCGGCGAGCCGGGAGTAGGGGTCCGAGCCGTCGATCAGCGACCCGTATGCCGCGCGGAAGCTCGCCTGGCTCGCCGGGTAGTCCGGTGTTCCATCGGGACGGAGGTAGAGCGCGTCGCTCAGCCAGGCGCTGAGCCGGTGGTCGAGCAGGAATCGACCGTAGAGCCTCGCCCACCGGCGGAATCCAGCCTGGTCCGGGCAGAACGATCCGATGGTGTCGCCGTGCGCGCGGCAGATCTCGTCGACCCCGAGGCGCAGGCTGCTCCGGAGCGAGGCCGTGGAGGGCAAGGTGAAGCTTCGGACGTGCAGGTCGACCGGGATGATCTGGGTCACGGTGTTGTGACCGGAGCTCGCCGTCACCCGGAGCTCGCCGTGGAAGAGGCCGGTGGGCGTGCCTGGAGGGACGCGGATCTCGACCATGAAGGTGCGGGTCGCGTTCCGGGCGATGGATACCGGGAAGCTGCGACGGGTCTCCGTGATCTGCACCTCCTGCCAGCTGCCGCTGGAGAGGCGGAGGCCCGCCTCGGTGTCCGGACCGTAGGGGAGCAGCGCATCGGGCCAGGCTCCCGACTTCCCCTCGATCCCCGACGGCTGGGTGAAGGTGATCGGCAGCTCCTCGTAGATGCGGACCTCGGCTGCAGGGATCTGCGCGGTTCCGCCGGCGAGGGTGAGTGTGGGGAGCGTGATCGAGACGCCCTTGTTCCCCCCGAACAGCACGACGTGGAACAGCTCGAACTCGTTCTTCGCGCTCCACAGCGTCACGCTCGACGCAAAAGGCCCCCCGTTGCTCGGCGTCGGCTTGCGCGTCGAATCGAGGATGCCGGCGAGCGTCGGATTCGCGCCCCTCGCGGCGAGTGGAACGGCAGCCAGCAGGAACAGCCAGCGGAGAAGTCTCACGTCACCCCCTCGGTGCGCGTCACCTCGCCCGCAGATCGTCCCGACTGCCCGTGAGAGGACAATCGTCCTGCCGAACGAGGGCGAGCCCTGACGGCAGAACGTCTGGTCAGCGAGCGAGGAAGAGCCGTCGCTCGATCAGGGCGATGGGACGAGCCCCGGCCCGCGCTTGACCAGCACGGGCCGCACGAACGCCAGATGGTACCCGAGTCGCCCAGCGTTCCGCTCCGTGGGAATCCCGGGGTGCGAGGTGATGTCCGAGAGATCCGAGCCGAGCTCGAGCGCCCGCTCCAGCCGCACCGCCATCAGGGCCTGCTGGATTCCCCGACGCCGGAAGCGGGGGAGGACCGAGGTCCCGAAGAGCGAGGTCACTCCGCGGCGGGTGCCGCAGCCACCGGCTCCTGCGACCTGCTTGCCGAGGTACGCGACGTAGTTGTCGTGCTCGGGAGCGACGGCTGCCCGGGTGCCGGTGCGGAGGTACTCCTCGGAGATCTCCACCCCGTCGGGGATGAAGCCACTGGCGCTGGTCCGGACGAAGACATCCACCTGGCGCGCGTTCCGCGGATCGATCCGCTCGATGCGCACGCCCTCGGGCCAGCCGCCGGGAAGGAGCGTCCTCGGAGCCGGCAGACCCCGCAGCGGAAGGGCCAGCGTGTTCTCGAACTCCTGGAGCACGAAGCCGTGGTCGGCCAGGCGGCGAAGGAAGGACACCGGCGCGAACTGGGTCAGCTCGACCTTCGGCTCGATGCCCCTCGAGGCGAAGAAGCGCTCGACACGGACGACGTCCTCGTCGGTGGGCTCGGCGTCGAAGCCCAGCCCGACTGCCTTGTTCAGGTAGGACCCCGGGCCGTTCGACGCCATCCAGCCGCCCGCGACCGGCTCGGAGTCGGACGCGAGCTGACGGACCACCTCGGCCTGGATCGCCTCGAGCCGACGGGCGACGGCGAGGAGGTCCATGATCGTTCAGCGCCTCTTCCCGGAGGCCGTTCCGGCGCGGGTGCCCGGCGCCGCCGTGCCAATCTTCTCCAGGAACTCGTCGTAGGTGCCGCGGAAGTCAACCAGCCCCTCGGGGGTGAACGCCCAGAGGCGCGTCGCGAACTGCTCGATGAGGTCCCGGTCGTGGGTGACGACGAACGCCGTCCCCTCGTACTTCTCCAGGCCGTCGCCCAGCGCGATGATCGACTCGAGGTCGAGGTGGTTGGTGGGCTCGTCCAGGACCAGCACGTTGTCCTTGGTGAGCATCAGCTTGGCGAAGATGAGCCGCACGCCCTCGCCGCCGGACAGCGCGCGCGTCGGCTTCAGCCCCTCCTCGCCCTTGAAGAGCATCCGCCCCAGGAGCCCGCGGATCGCCTCGTTCCCGGCCTTGTGATCGAAGGTGTGGAGCCACTCGGCTGCGGTGGTGTCGTCGGGGATGCCCTCTCGATGGTCCTGCGCGAGGTAACCGACCTTGGCCTCGTGGCCCCAGGTGAGCGTCCCCTCGTCGGGCTCGAGCTGGCCCATGAGCATCTTGCAGAGCGTGGTCTTGCCCACGCCATTCCGGCCGATGATGGCGACCTTCTCTCCCCGGGTGACCAGCGCGTTGAAGTCCTCGCACACCGTCACACCCGGCCAGCGCTTGGTGAGGTGCTCGATGGTGAGGGTCTGCTTGCCGCTGGGGCGCTTCTGCTCGAACTTGATGAACGGCCGCTCGATGTTGCTCCGCTTGAGGTCCGCCAGCTGCAGCTTCTCCAGCGCCTTCTTCCGGCTCTGGACCTGGCTGGCGCGCGTCCCGGCGGAGAAGCGAGCGACGAAGTCCTGCAGCTGGGAGATCTTCTTCTGCTTCTCGGCGTTCTCCGACTCGACACGGGAGCGGACCTGCGCCTTTGCCATCACCATGTCGTCGTACCCGCCGGGGTAGGTGATGATGGTCTGGTAGTCGATGTCCGCGATGTGCGTGCAGATCGCGTTGAGGAAGTGCCGGTCGTGGCTGATGGCGACCAGGATGCCCTCGTACTCGTTGAGGAAGGTCTCCAGCCAGCGGATCGAGTCGAGGTCGAGGTTGTTGGTGGGCTCGTCGAGGAGAAGGGCCTGCGGCTTGCCGAACAGCGCCTGGGCGAGGAGCACCCGGAGCTTGAGGCCACCGGGAATCTCGCGCATCAGCCGGGTGTGGTCGCCCTCCGGAACACCCAGGCCGGAGAGCAGCGCCGCGGCGTCGCTGTCCGCGGTGTAGCCGTCCTCTTCCGCGATGGCGGTCTCGAGATCGGCCAGCCGGTGCCCGTCGTCGTCGGTCAGCTCGGGCTTGTGGAGCAGCCGCTCCTTCTCCTGGAGGACCGACCAGAGGACCTGGTTGCCCTGGAGCACCACGTCCAGGACCCGGACGTCCTCGTGGGCGAACTGGTCCTGCTTCAGCACCGAGGTCTTCTTCGGGCGGCTGACCATCCCGGTGTCGGGGTCGATCTCTCCGGAGAGGATCTTCATGAAGGTCGACTTGCCGGCGCCGTTCGGGCCGGTCAGGCCGTAGCGACGATGCTCGGAGAAGGCGACGTCGACGTCCTCGAAGAGGCGCTTCTGGCCGTAGGCCTTGGTGACCTGAGTGACTTGCAGCGTGGGCATGGTTCAGGTTGCTCGGGACGCGCCGGGCGGGCTCCGTTCCGGGCGTGGACACACTAATGATGCGGTGCGACGTCTGCAGGGGAGGGGGACCCAGACCACACCTCCTGCCGGGATGCAACTCGGCCGCGAAGAGGAGGTGCGGCGTGCGAGATTAGGCCGGCTTGAGATCGGGCCTCCTCCTGGTGCTGTGTCTGGTCAGCTGCGCCCACTCCCGGCGCAGTGTGGCGATCCCCGCCGATCTCGAGTCCGAGGTCGAAAGGATCAAGCGGAACGCTGCGCGTCTGCTGGCGATCGAGCGATTCTCGGCGACGAGCGTGCGCTACCTTCGCAACGTTCGCCGGCCCGGTGACCCTCCGATCCTGGGAATGGTGGCGCTCCGAACGAGCTGGGCACAAGCTGGCAGCGTCGTCTTCGTCGTCAAGCGCCCTGCAGGAGGCGTCCAGGTCCTGTATGAGGCACGCGTCGAGGCGATGAAGAACCTCGCCTGGATCAGGCGCCTGAACGACCCGCGCCCGCTCGTCGGCGAGGAGGAGGAGGTCTGGCGAGCCCGCGAGACGGTTCTGGCCGAGCTGCCCGAGAGTCGATGCTGCGGCGCGGAGCTCGACGTCCTGGTCTTGCCCCGCGAGCCGCCCGATGGCTCCTTCGACGTCTATCCGATGCCGGCGCCTCGAGTGAAGGTGAGACAGGAGTTCATCATGGTCCGGAGGAGCGGGCACGACGAGTCTTCACCCCAGGCGAGCATGGAGCTCGTCGTGGCCGGCCAGCATCGCTTTCACGTCTCCGCCGACGGACGGACGGTACTGGAGCACCCTCCGATCTCCGGCGCGTGTCAGGCGCGTACATTGGACAAGGTTCTCGGCGAAGGCGACTTCATCGACGTCACGGACAAGGAAGTGGATCTTCCGAACGAGGCCCAGCTGCTGGATAGCGCCGTCCTCGGGTGGAGCTTTCGGTTGGTCACCCGACGCGGCGTCTGGGAAATCGTCAACGGGTATCTCTCGCTCGTGGAGACCCGCTGAGCTGGGTCGAGCCCATCCGGTCTCAGATGCCGACGCGGTTCAGCATCAGCATCGCCCCGTCGGGGAGTGGCCCGCTCGCGAGCGTGACCGAGCAGTCCAGCATCCAGTCCGCCTCGCCGTCGGGAGAGAGGATCTTCTGCCGGGCCTCCCAGTGGCCCGGGGCGTCGGATCGCACGACCGCCATGCTGGGGCGGCGGGCCTCCGGCGTCAGGACGATGCGCTCGTGGGCGGCGAAGTAAGGCTCGACCTCGGCG
>Ga0081540_1001459_pt1 | contig 20428 bp, 19 predicted proteins | sample TabmetS2T1R1_FD_71024 | JGI IMG/M metagenome (GOLD analysis project Ga0081540, IMG submission 71024) | Tabebuia heterophylla rhizosphere microbial communities from the University of Puerto Rico - S2T1R1 | ecosystem: Host-associated > Plants > Roots > Rhizosphere ... | reverse complement strand
GCGACCGCGGCGACAGGCGGGGGACCTCCGCGTCCGGCTCGGCGACGCCGGCGTGGTCCTGCTCGCCGGTCTCGCGCCGGCGCCCGCCGCTGCGCGCGACGGTCGTGAAGCGCTCGCCCGCCCGCATGAGCCCTTCGAGCGGGCTGCCGGCGATCGTGCCGCGTCGATCGTCGGCCTCCGGGAGCGCCTCGGCCAGCCCGCGGCGCAGCTCGGCCACCGTGCCGCGCATCTCCGGTCGCGGCAGGACCGCCTGGTCGATCGCCCGGCAGAGCTCGAGCGGCAGGTCGCGCCGGAGGCGGGCGAGGGGCGGCAGCCGCGCACCGACCCTGCGCGCAGTCGACGCCGCGCCGCGCCCGCGGATCGGGTTGACGCCGCTGAGCGCCTCGTAGATCACGAGCGCGAGCGCGTAGAGGTCGGCCTCCTCCCCCGCCGAGCGCCCTTCTGCCTGCTCGGGCGCCATGTAGGCCAGCGTGCCCACCACGTCGCCGGTGACGGTGAGAGCGTCGTCGCCGACCATGCGGGCGACGCCGAAGTCGGTGAGCTTGGCGATGCCCGCGCCCTCGTGCGGCGCGTCGGGGACGATGACGTTGCCGGGCTTGACGTCGCGGTGGATGACGCCCCGGGCGTGGGCATGTGCCAGCGCGTCGCACAGCGCCACGCCGACCCGGAGCACGTCGCGGTCGGAGAGCTCGCCGTCCTCCATGAGGTCGGCGAGCGTCCGGCCACGGACGAGCTCGGAGACCAGGTAGACCGCCTCGTCGTCGCGGCCCGACTCGTACAGGGCGACGATGCCCGGATGCGAGAGCCGGGCCGCGGCGCGCGCCTCGCGCTCGGCGCGGGCGGCGACCGCCGCGTGGTGCATGACGATCCGCTTGACGGCGACCATCCGCTGCAGACGCTCGTCCTCGGCCAGCCACACCACGCCGAAGCCGCCCGATCCGATCCGGCGCACGAGCCGGTAGCGGTCGAGCACGCGGCGATCGGCCGCGTGCAGCGCGTCGGCGGCGCCGGCTCCGCCAGCGGTCGCCGCGCCCTCCGAGCCAGTCGCCTCCGTGGCGTCGTCGACGGTTCTCACCGCCTCCCTGCTTCGCCGCCGCCGTCCTGCCTCCTCGCCGTGCACGCTTCCGTGCGCGCCCGCGTTCGGGCAGCGCAGCGCGCGGGTCGTCGCCCGCCCCTTTCGGGCTCTACGCGGGCACTCCTACAGCGCTGCAGAGTTCCGTGCGCTGCGCGCGCAGTCCGGTGCTATGGGCATACTGAGCGCTTGGCAAGCCCGACTGGAGCAGTTCTTGTCGTTCTTCGACGAGGGTGACGAGCCCACACGAGTGCGAACGCCATCGCGTCCGCGCCGCCCCGCAACCGGTTCCCGGGGTTCCGCACCTCCCGATCGCCAGACCGCGCGCACGCGCCAGGCGGTCGCACTGGGCGGGCTCATCGTGCTCATCATCCTCATCGTCCTCGGCGTCAACGGCTGCCTGAACAGCCGCAAGGACAACGCCCTGAAGGACTACAACCGCAACGTCGCCGCGGTCATCAACGACTCCGACAACTCGGTCGGCAAGCCGTTCTTCCAGCTCATGTCGCAGGGCGCGCGCAACTCGCAGGACCTGCAGGTGCAGGTCAACCAGCTGCGCCTCAACGCAGACGAGGACGTCAAGCGCGCGAAGTCCTTCAGCGTCCCGGGCGACATGACCGCCGCGCAGCGCAACCTCGAGCTCGTGCTCAACCTGCGCGACGAGGGCCTGAAGAAGGTCGCCGACGCCATTCCATCCGCGCTGGGCCGCGGCCAGACCGCCGATAACGCGATGAAGAACATCGCCGCCGAGATGCAGAACTTCCTCGCATCCGACGTGGTCTACAGCGCGCGGGTCGCGCCGCTCATCGGCGACGCGCTGGACAAGAACGGCATCCACGGCCAGCAGATCGCCGGCAGCCGCTTCATGAGCAACGTGGCGTGGCTGAGCCCGACGTACGTGAGCGATCACCTCACCGGCACGAGCACCAGCACGGGCACGAACGGCCAGCCGACTCCCGGCCTGCACGGTCACGGCCTGCTGAGCACGAGCATCGGCGACAAGGTCCTGCAGCCGTCCTCGACCGGCGCGGTGAACACGGTGCCGGGGACGAGCAACGTCACCTTCACGATCAAGTTCGCCAACCAGGGCGACAACGACGAGCGCAACGTCAAGGTGTCGCTCAACGTCAAGGGCGCGGGCAAGAACATCACGCAGACCAAGACGATCGCCCAGACGAAGACCAAGAGCGATTCCACGGTGAACATCCCGCTCGGGCAGGCGCCGCCGGTCGGCACCGGAACGACGGTCACCGTCTCGATAGCGAAGGTCCCGGGCGAGACGAACCTCACCAACAACCGCTCCGAGTACACGGTCATCTTCACGCGCGGCTAGCGAGCCCTGGCGCTCTGCGCCCGCGCACTTATCCTTGGGCGACCGTGGACGAGCTCTCCTCCACCACCGGCATCGTCGCGCTCGCGGCCGGGGGCGTCGCGGTCATCGCGCTGATCTGCGTGGCGATCCTCGCTCGCTCGGTGCGCCGGCTGCGCGCGGACCAGCGCGTCGTGCTCGGCGGCAAGTCGCCGCAGGACCTCGTCGCCCACGTCGCCGAGGTCGATCGCGGCTTCAGCGGGCTCAACGACTACGTCACCGACGTCACGGCACGGCTCGACGAGCGCCTGACCACCGCAGAGCGCCGGCTCGACGGCGCCGTCGCGTTCCATGGGCTCGTGCGCTACGACGCCTACAACGAGATGTCCGGGCGTCAGTCGACCTCGATCGCGCTGCTCGACTCGCGTGCCTCGGGGATCGTCATCTCCTCGATCCACCACCGCGACCAGGCCCGCCTCTACGCCAAGCAGGTGGTCGACGGTCAGGCTCAGCTCGAGCTCTCGCCCGAGGAGGAGGAGGCGATGCGCGTCGCGCTGGCCGGCGAGGTGCCCGACTCCGCCGAGCGGCGCCGCTAGCCCGGCCGATGCGGCTCGGCTACCTCGGCCCCCCCGGGACGTTCAGCGAGGAGGCGCTCCGCGCGCAGCCGCTCGCCCCCGATGCCGAGCTCGTCCCGTTCGCGTCGATCCACGAGACCGTCATGGCGGTCCAGGCGGGCGACGTGCACCGGGCGCTGGTGCCGATCGAGAACTCGCTCGAGGGCGGGATCTCGGCGACGCTCGACGCGATCGCGGTGGACGCGGGCGACGTCGCGATCGTCGGCGAGGCCGTCCTCGCCATCCGCAACTGCCTCATGGCCCACGACGACCTCGCGCTCGACGCGATCGCGGTCGTCGTCTCGCACCCCCAGCCGCTCGGGCAGTGCGCGCGCTTCCTGCGCAGCGAGCTTCCCCGGGCCGAGCTGCGGGCGCTCGGCTCGACGGCCGAGGCGATCCGGACCGTCGCCGCGAGCCCCGAGCCGTGGGCGGCGCTGGGGCCGCGCGGCGCCGCCGAGCGCTACGGCTGCAGCGTCCTGCGCGAGGGCGTCGACGACGACCCCGACAACGCGACGCGCTTCGTCTGGCTGGCGCGCGCGGGCACGGACCCGGTCGACGCGGCCGCCGGCGCGGGCTGGAAGACGTCGGTCGTCTTCGCGGGCGCGGGCGACCTGCAGCCGGGCTGGCTCGTGCGCTGCCTCTCGGAGTTCGCCTTCCGTGGCGTGAACCTGACGAAGATCGAGTCGCGCCCGCGGCGGGGCCGGCTCGGGCACTACCTCTTCCACGTCGACATGGACGGCCGAGCCGACGAGCGGACGGTGGCTGAGGCGGTGCAAGCGCTGCACGCACACTGCGAGGTCGTGCGGCTTCTCGGCAGCTATCCGGCTGCATAGGAGATCGGACGCGGGACCCTCCTCCGGCGCCCACGTGGGCGCCTCCGGCACCCGCGCGGAACGGCCCGGTCCTTGCTCTACACTTCCCGCCCAGAGTCGCCATGGGGAGGGTTACACCACCAGGCCCATTACGGTCCGCGCCGGTCCATGAGCACCGGCGGCGCGGGCCTGACGCTGGCCGGGTGCTCGTCCTCAACGCGACGTATGAGCCGATCAACGTCTGCTCGGTACGCCGCGCGGCGGTCCTCCTGCTGAAGGAGAAGGCCGAGATCCTCGAGCACGCGACGTGGGAGCTGCGCTCCGAGCACACGTCGATGCCGCGGCCGGTCGTGATCCGCCTGGTGACCTTCGTCAAGGTCCCGCGCGACACGCACCGGCGCAAGATCACGCGCCGCGCGGTCTTCGCCCGCGACGGGTGGGCCTGCCAGTACTGCGGGTCGCGGTCGAACCTCACCGTCGACCACGTCATCCCTCGCTCGAAGGGCGGGCCGTCGAGCTGGGACAACATCGTGGCCTCGTGCGCGCCGTGCAACCGCCGCAAGGGTGACCACCTGCCCGAGCGCGCCGGGATGCACCCGCGTCGCAAGCCGTCGGCGCCCAGCCCGCACGTCTTCATCCACGTCGCCAGCCCGACGATCCCGTCGGCGTGGCGCCAGTGGCTGCCCGAGACGAGCACCGTCGCCGACGCCGCCTGATGCGCGCGGCCGCGGCGCGGTCCCTCGCCGGCCGCATGGCCGTGTCCCGCGCCCGCCCGTGAGCTGGTCGCAGGCGCTCCCCGCGGCGTCGCAGCGCTGGGCCGAGGCCCAGGCCGGCGCACGGGTCGTCGCGGCCCTGCCGCTCGAGAGCCAGTGGCTGGCCAACCACCTGCTCGTCCTGGCCGATGGGCGCGAGCTCGTGCTGCGCCGGTGGGCCCGGCCGGGCTGGGAGATCGACGACCCCGATCTGAACGCCGCCCGCGAGGCGCTGGTTCTCGGCCGGCTCGCCGGCACCGCGGTCCCGGCGCCCGAGCTGGTGGCCGCCGACGTCGACGCCGCCTCGTGCGACGTCCCGGCGCTGCTCATCACCCGGGTGCCCGGCGCGGAGTTCGACGGCCGCCCGCCGCTCGGCCCGCTCGTCGACGTCCTCGCCGAGATCCACGCCATCGACCCAGACGGCATCCCGCCGTACCGTCGCTACTACGAGGCCGACCAGCTCGCGGTGCCGCGGTGGGCCACCGATCCCGGCCTCTGGGAGCAGGCGATCGCTGTCGCCCACGAGCCACCGCCCGTCCTGCCGGTGCGCTTCATCCACCGCGACTTCCATCCCGGCAACGCGCTCTGGGAGGGCGTCGAGCTGACCGGGATCATCGACTGGACGACCGGCTCGAGCGGCCCGGCCGCGGTCGACCTCGGCCACCTGCGCTGGAACCTCGCCGTCGACTACGGCGAGCGCGTCGCCGACGCCGTCCTGCCCGATCCCGAGTACCACCCCTACTACGACGTGATCACGGCGCTCGACGTGGTCGCCGAGCTCGACACGTTCGACGACCGCACCGAGGTCGAGCGCCTCGAGCAGCACGTGGGCCGAGCGCTCGCGCAGCTCTAGCCCGGCGCGGATCGGCAGGAGAACGGCGAAGGGCGCCCCGTGTGGGCGCCCTTCGCGTACTTCTTGACTGGATAAAGGATCGAGTGGCGTTAGACCTGCACCGGGGGGACCAGTTCCGGCATGCCATTCGACGGTGGCCCGGGTTGGATTCCGCTATGCGGCTCCAGCCTCCGACCTAGCGGCCGGTCACCTCCAGGGTCCCGCAAGAACTAGAACTACCTATACGGACCACCTCCTTTCTCTGGTGATCCGAGAGTAGCAGTCCCTCGCGACGACTCAATCCCCTGTTGGCGGGTCCGTGTCGGGCGAGTCGCCGTCGAGGCCCGCGCCGTCGCTTGAGATGTCGTCCGGGGACAGGCTGTCGGTGCCCGCCGTGGCCGAGATCTCGACCGGACCGCCGGCCGCCGGCGCGTCCTCGGCGACGACCGCCGAGGTCGACGCATCGGACTCGACCACGAGCGCCACGGCCGACACGCGGTCGTCGTCGCGGACGTTCATGAGCGTCACGCCCTGCGCCGCGCGGCCCGTCTGGCGGATGCCGCGTACGCCGGTGCGCTGGACCATGCCCTCCTGCGAGATGAAGACGAGCTCCTGGTGGGGGCGCACGACGAGCGCCGCCGCCAGCCCGCCGCGCCGCTCGGAGAACTTGATCGTCTGCACGCCCTTTGCCCCGCGCGAGGTCTTGCGGTACTCGCTTACCGGGGTGCGCTTGCCGAAGCCGTTCTCCGTGACCACGAGGACCTCCTGGTCGTCGCGCGCGACGTCCATGGTCAGCACCTCGTTCCCCTCGCCGGTGATGTTCATCCCGCGCACGCCGCTGGTGTCGCGGCCCATGGCGCGGACGTCCTCCTCGGCGAAGCGGACGGCGAGGCCCTCCTTGGAGATCATGAGGATCTCCTCTCCCGGGTCGACGCGTCGCACGGCGACGAGCTCGTCGTCGTCGCGGATCTTGATCGCGATGATGCCGTCGGCCTTTATCGGCGTGTTGTAGGCGCCGAACTCGGTCTTCTTGACCGTGCCCTGCTTCGTCGCGAAGACCAGGTACCTGGACTCGGCGAAGTCGCGCGTGGAGAGCACGGACTGGATGCGCTCGCCGTCGCGCAGCGGCAGGACGTTGACCAGCGCCCGGCCCTTCGCGGTTCGCGACGCCTCGGGCAGCTCGTAGACCTTCGAGCGGTAGACCTTGCCGCGGTTGGAGAAGAAGAGCAGGAAGTCGTGCGACGAGCACACGAAGAGGTGCTCGATGAAGTCGCCGTCCTTCATGTCCATGCCGGTGACCCCGACGCCGCCGCGGTGCTGCTTGCGGTACGTGGCCAGCGGCAGCGACTTGATGTAGCCGGACTTGGTGATCGTGATCACCATCTGCTGGTCGGCGATGAGGTCCTCGATGTCGATCTCGTCCTCGCTCGCCGTGATCTCCGTGCGCCGCTCGTCGGCGAAGCGCTCGGCGATCTCGCCCAGCTCCTCCTTGATGATCGCCATCACGCGCTCCTCGTCGCCGAGGATCTCGCGCAGCTCCTTGATGCGCTCGAGGACGTCGGCGTGCTCGGAGCGGATCGACTCCGACTCGAGCGCGGTCAGCTGCGACAGGCGCAGGTCGAGGATCGCAGTCGCCTGGATCTGCGTCAGCGAGAACCGCGACATCAGCTCCTGGCGGGCGTTCTCGCGATCGCGCGAGGCCCTGATCAGCTCGATCACCGCGTCGAGGTTGTCGATCGCGATGAGCAGGCCCTCGAGGATGTGCGCGCGCGCCTCCTTCTGCGCCAGCTCGAACTTCGTGCGCCGGACGACGACCTCGCGCTGGTGGCCGACGTAGGCGGCGATGACCTCGCGCAGCGACAGCGTCCGCGGCACGCGATCGACGAGCGCGACCATGTTCACGCCGAACGTGGTCTGCATCGCCGTGTGCTTGTAGAGCTGGTTGAGCACGACCTTCGGGATCGCGTCGCGCTTGAGCTCGATGACGAGCCGCATGCCGTTGCGGTCGGACTCGTCGCGAAGGTCGGTGATGTCCGGGATCTTCTTGTCGTGGACGAGGTCGGCGATCTTCTGGATCAGTCCGCCGTCGCCGCCCTTCTTCACGGTGAAGGGCAGCTCGGTGACGATGATCGCCTCCTTGCCCTGCCCGATCGGCTCGATGTGGGCGCGCGCCTGCACGCGCACGCGCCCGCGGCCGGTCTCGTAGGCGTCGCGGATGCCCTGGCGGCCGAGGATGAGGCCGCCCGTCGGGAAGTCGGGGCCCTTGATGTGCCTCATCAGGCCCTCGACCGAGATCGTCGGGTCGTCGACGAAGGCGATGACGGCGTCGGTGACCTCGCGCAGGTTGTGCGGCGGGATGTTCGTCGCCATGCCGACCGCGATGCCCGACGAGCCGTTGACGAGGAGGTTCGGGAAGCGCGCCGGCAGGACGGTCGCGATCTGGTACCGGCCGTCGTAGTTGGGCTCGAAGTCGACCGTGTCCTGGTCGAGGTCGCGCAGCATCTCCAGCGCCAGGCGCGTGAGGCGCGCCTCGGTGTAGCGCATGGCTGCCGGCGGGTCGTCGTCGATCGAGCCGAAGTTCCCCTGGCCGTCGACGAGCGGGTAGCGCATCGAGAAGTCCTGCGCGAGGCGCACGAGCGTGTCGTAGATCGGGGAGTCGCCATGCGGGTGATAGCGACCCATGACGTCGCCGACGACGCTCGCGCACTTGACGTAGCCGCGCGCCGGCGTCAGGCCGCTCTCGTTCATCGAGAACAGGACGCGCCGGTGCACCGGCTTGAGGCCGTCGCGCACGTCGGGCAGCGCCCGCGACACGATGACCGACATCGCGTAATCGAGATACGCACTGCGCATCTCGTCTTCGAGCGCGCGCGGCTCGATGTTGCCGCCGCCGATGATCTCCGTTCCGGCCATGCCCTACTTCCTTCCCGAGCGGGTGCCGGAGGCGGCCGCGTGGCCGCCGAAGGCGGGTCCCGCTTCGTGTCTCATCATGCGTCGACCATCGCCGCCAGCGCGTTGTCCTCGATGAACTTGCGCCGGAACTCGACGACCTCGCCCATCAGCATCGAGAAGATGCGATCGGCCGCCGCGGCGTCCTCCATCGTGACCTGCGCCAGTGTGCGGGTCTCCGGGTCCATCGTCGTCTCGCGAAGCTGCTCGGCGTTCATCTCGCCCAGGCCCTTGAAGCGCTGGACGTTGATGCCGCGCCGGGCGACCTCGAGCACCGTCTCGCGCAGCGCTTCGAAGGAGAGCGCCTGCTCTGACTTGTCGCCCAGAGTCACGGTGAACGGCGGCGTCCCGGCGAGCTCCACCAGCGCTGCGTGGACCTTGATGAACGTCTTGTACTCGTGCGAGTCGAACAGGCTGCGCTTGATGCGGTGCGTCTGTGCCAGGCCGGTGCGCGCCTCGACGGCCTTGATGCGCAGGTCGTCCTCGCCCTCGGCCACCAGCTCGGTGCTGTGCACCGCGCCGTCCTCGGTCGCGCGGCGGATGATCGCCAGCGCCTCCTCGACCGACCCGGCCTCCTCGTCGAGCAGCGAGCTCTCCTCGAGGAAGCGCACGGTGTCGTGGCCGTGCTCGGCGCGCAGCGCGCTCGCCCAGCCCTCGTACTGCTTGCGCAGGCGCGTGTACTTCATCCAGCGCGCCTCGGTGAGCTTGAAGGGCTTGTTGAAGCGGTCGTAGATCTCGAACTTCTCGAACTTGTCCGAGAGCAGGATCTCCTCGAGCTCGGAGTCCTTCTCGACGTAGCGCTCGTTGCGGCCCTGCTTGAGCTTGTAGAGCGGCGGCTTGGCGATGTACACGTAGCCGGCCTCGATGAGCTCCTGCATCTCGCGGAACAGGAGCGTGAGCACGAGCGTGCGGATGTGGGCGCCGTCGACGTCGGCGTCGGTCATGAGGATGACCTTGTGGTAGCGGGCGCGCTCGAGGTCGAACTCGTCGCGCACACCGGTGCCGATCGCCGTGATGAGCGCCTGGACCTCCTGGTTCTGCAGGACCTTGTCGATCCGCGCGCGCTCGACGTTGAGGATCTTGCCGCGCAGCGGCAGCACCGCCTGCGTGTTGCGGTCGCGGCCCTGCTTGGCCGAGCCGCCGGCGGAGTCGCCCTCGACGATGAAGATCTCGCTGAGCGCCGGGTCCTTGACCGAGCAGTCGGCCAGCTTTCCGGGCAGCCGCGAGTTCTCCAGCGCGCTCTTGCGCCGCGTGAGGTCGCGCGCCTTGCGCGCCGCCGCGCGGGCCTGAGCGGCCTGGACCGCCTTGCGCAGCACCTGGTTGGCCTCGGCCGGGTTCTCCTCGAGGAACTCGGCCAGTCGCGCGTTGACGATCGAGCGGACGAAGCCCTCCATGCCGGGGTTGCCGAGCTTGGTCTTCGTCTGGCCCTCGAACTGCGGGTCGGCCAGCTTGGCCGATATGACGGCGGTGAGGCCCTCGCGGACGTCCTCGCCAGAGAGGTTCTCGTCCTTCTCCTTGAGCAGGCCCTTGTCGCGCGCATAGCGATTGAGGACGTAGGTCAGCGCGCTGCGGAAGCCCGACAGGTGCGAGCCGCCCTCGTGCGTGTTGATGTTGTTGGCGAAGGAGAACACGGACTCCTGGTAGGAGCCGTTCCACTGCATCGCGACCTCGACGGCGCCCTCCTCGGACTCGCCCTCGAAGAAGATGACCTTCTTCTGGATCGGGTCCTTGTTCTCGTTGAGGAAGCGGACGAAGTCCTCGATGCCGCCGTCGTACTGGAACTCGACGCTGTTGCCACCCGAGCGCTCGTCGGTGAGGGTGATCTTCAGGCCGCGGGTGAGGAACGCCGTCTCGCGCAGGCGCTGCTCGAGGATCGAGAAGTCCAGCTCGAGCGACTCGAAGATCTCGGCGTCGGGCAGCCAGCTGATGGTGGTGCCCGTGTCGCTCGTGGCCTCGCCTCTGGCCAGATCGGCCTTGGGGGCGCCGCGCTCGTAGTCCTGGCGCCAGACGTGGCCCTCGCGGCGGACCTCGACGATCAGCGACTCGCTGAGCGCGTTGACCACCGAGACGCCGACGCCGTGCAGGCCGCCGGAGACCTTGTAGCCGCCGCCGTCGCCGAACTTGCCGCCGGCGTGCAGGACGGTCAGCACGACCTCGACGGCCGGCCGGCCCTCCTTCTCCATGATCCCGACCGGGATGCCGGCGCCGTCGTCGACGACCGTGACCGAGTTGTCGGGGTGGATGGTGACGTCGACGCGCGAGGCGCGGCCGGCGAGCGCCTCGTCGACGGAGTTGTCGACGACCTCGTAGACGAGGTGGTGCAGGCCGCGCGTTCCCGTGGACCCGATGTACATGCCCGGCCGCTTGCGCACCGCCTCGAGGCCCTCGAGGACGGTGATGTCCTGGGCGTCGTAGGCGGCCGATCCCTGCCGGCCGTTCGTGGGTGTCGAGTCCTGCGCCAACGTGCCTCCGTAGACGTGAAGAACCCCGGTTCCGGGCTAGCCGCCACCCGACCGGGGCTCGAGCAACTGGTTGACAGAAGAATAGCACATGGAGGGCCCGAATCTGCGGTCCAGGCAGGACCAAAAGTCCTGCAAATCCATACAAAATACGCGCGTCACGACCACCCTTTCGCGGGCGCCGCCGAGCAGCGCAGCGAGACCACCGATTCGGCCCCGATCGCAGCGTTGATCCGACCCACGAGCTCGGGTCCCATGAGGTCGAGCTCCTGGGCCCACACCGCCGACGAGCAGGTGACCGTGAGCACCCCTTCACGCTCCGCCGTGGGCTCGGCCTGGGCGGCGATCACCTCGCCCACGGCCTTGGGCCAGGCACGCTGGACCTCGGCCAGCGTGGTCTGCGGCGCGAGGCGGTCGGCGAGCACCGCGATCGCGTGCGAGAGCTGCCGCGGCTGGGTGCGCCTCATCGCGGAGCAGCCTCCGCGACGGGCTCGGCAGCTTCGCCGGCCGAGGCCGCCGTGTCGTCCGCGGCGACATGGCCGGCGGACACGCGCAGGCGGACGACGTCGTCCTCGTCTGCGCCGGGAACGTGCGCGAGATCGGTGGTCGTCACCACGGCCTGCCCCGCGCGCAGCCGCTCGACGAGCCGCTCGCGGCGGTCGGCGTCGAGCTCGCTCATGACGTCGTCGAGGAGCAGGAGCGGCGGGGCACCGCGCTCGTCGTGCAGCGCCGAGCGCTCGGCGAGGAGCAGCGCCAGCAGGGCCAGCCGCTGCTCGCCCTGCGACCCGTATGCGCGCAGCTCGCGGCCGTCGCGCAGCAGCGCGATGTCGTCGCGGTGCGGGCCGTGCGTGGTGAAGCCCCGATCGAGGTCGGAGTCGACGCGCTCCGCCAGCTCGGCTGCGAGCTGCTCGGCGGTGGCTGCCTTCGTCCGCGGCCGGTAGCGCAGCTCGACTGCGCCGGCCAGTCCGAGCTCGCCCGCCGCGGTGGCGAACCGCTCGCGCAGCAGCTCGATCGCGGCCGCCCGGTCGTCCCGCAGCGCGATGCCATGGCGCGCGAGCTCGAGGTCCCATGCGGCCAGCGCCGAGCGCGGTGCTCCCGCGCGCACGCGCGCGATGAGCGCGTTGCGCTGGGCGAGCGCCTGCGAGTAGGAGCGGCGGGGCGCCGTCCGCGCGGGCCACAGGGCGGCCACGAGCTGGTCGAGGTGCGCGCGGCGCAGCGCCGGCGGCCCCTTCACGAGCTCCAGGCGATCGGGCAGGAAGACGCTGATGAGCGGTCGGTGCGGCGCGTCGATGAGGCGCTCGGCCGGGGCGCCGTCGACGCGAAAGCGCTTGGCCTCGCCGGGCTGGAAGCCGACGCTGAGCTCGTGCTCGCCGTCGCGGTCGCGGCCCTCGACCTCCACGCGCGCGGCGGGAGCCTCGAAGCGCACCACCTCGCGCTCGTTGCTCGTACGGCACGAGCGACCCGTGCAGCCGAAGTACAGGCCCTCGAGGAGGTTCGTCTTGCCGGCGCCGTTGGGCCCGTGGACGATGGTGAGCCGCTCGCCGAGGTCGACCTCCGCGGACGCGTAGGTCCGGAAGTCGCGTAGGCGCAGGCGGGTCACCACCACCGCCGCCTCACACGTTCAGGCGGATGGGCATGATCAGGTAGAGGAAGCCGCTGCCGTCGGCGGACTCGATCAGCCCCGGTCGCAACGGGCTGATGAGCTTGAGCACGACGTCGGCGGAGCCGGCGCTCTCCAGGCCCGCGAGGAGGAAGTCCGGGTTGAAGCCGATCTCGAACGGTTCGCCGGCGAACGGGACCGGCATCGGCTCCGAGGCCTCGCCGACGTCGGGGGTCTGCGCCGAGATCCGCACCTCGCCGTCGCTGAACGACATGCGCAGCGGCGCGTTCTTCTGTGCCATCAGGCTGATGCGACGCACGACCTCGAGCAGCTCGTCGCGGTTGACGGTGAGCTCGTGCTCGTAGGCCTCGGGCAGCAGCTGGCGGTAGTTCGGGAACTGACCGTCGATGAGACGCGAAGAGAGGGCGAGCCCGTCGACTTCGAAGACGACCTGGTTGGCGCGCACGCCGATCCGGATGTCGTCGATGTCCTCCCGGACGAGGCGGCCGAGCTCCTCCAGCGCGCGGGCCGGCACATTGGCCTCGAAGCCCTCGACGAGCGACTCGTCCAGCCGCGTCTCCTTCACGCTGAGGCGATAGGAGTCCGTGGCGACCATCCGCAGCTCCTCGCCGCCTGCCGAGACGAGGATGCCGGTCAGGATCGGGCGGGTCTCGTCGCGCGAGGCCGACCGCGCGACGCGCGAGATCGTCTCGGTGAACGCGGGCGCCGGCATGGTGACGATCTGATCGCCGCCGGGCTCGGGCAGCGGGGGGAAGTCCTCGCTGCGCAGCGTGCGGATGTGGAAGCGGGCCGTGCCCGCCACGACCTCGACGTCCTGCTCGGCGGGGCGCAGCTCCAGTGAGACATCGCCGGACGGCAGCTGACGGACCACGTCGACGAGCAGCCGCGCGGGGAGCACGACCGTCCCGGGACGCTCGACCGCGGCCTCGAGCGGGACGCGCAGCGCGACCTCCATGTCGGTGGCGCGCAGCTCGACCGCGCTCTCGTCGGCCGCGATCTGGACGCCCGACAGGGCCTGCACGGCGCTGCGCGTCGACGCGACGCGCGAGACGACCTGGAGCTTGGCGAGCAGCTCCTGCGACGAGGTCGACAACTTCACGATGGCCACCTCTGGAAGAAGGTCAGAGTCATAGGGGGTGTGGAGATGTGCACAGGCGCTGAAAGGGCCGCAACATGCGGGCGCGGGATGCACATCGCCCGGTGAGGGACCCTGCCCAGTGTGTCAGTCATGCCGGAGAGAACCGCCCGCGGTGAGGCGTTCGGTCAAGCGCCGAACGATGTCGGAGGCCTCGGGGTCGGTGGCCACCCGCTCGGCCGTGCGCTTGTGGGCGTGCAGGACGGTGGTGTGGTTGCGACCGCCGAATCGCTCGCCGATGGCCGGGAGCGTCTCGGAGGTGTGCTCGCGCGCGAGGTACATGGCCACCTGGCGCGGCCAGGCCACGCGGGCGGCGCGGCTGGGGGAGACGAGGTCCTCGCGGGTGACGCCGAAGGCCTCGGCGGTGAGCTCCTGGATGGACTCGACGGTGAGCGCGCTCGTGCCGGGACGCGGGGAGCCGACGGGGTAGAGGTCCGCGAGGACCTCGGACGCGAGCTCCGCGGTGACCGGGCGGCCGGTGAGGGAGGCGAAGGCGACGACGCGAATCAGCGCGCCCTCGAGCGCGCGGACGTTGTGGGGGACGCGGTCGGCGAGGAGGGGGAGGACGCCGTCGTCGGCGAGCTCGACGCCGTCGTGCTGGGCGCGCTTGCGCAGGACGGTGAGGCGCGTGGAGACGTCGGGCGCCGCGATGGCGGTGACGAGGCCGGCCTCGAAGCGCTCCCGCAGGCGGTCCTCGAGAGCACTGAGGTCGCGCGGCAGGCGATCGGAGGTGAGCACGAGCTGGCTGCCGGTGTCGTGCAGCGCGTTGAACGTGTGGAAGAACTCCTCCTCGGTCTTGGCCTTGGAGGCGAGGAACTGGACGTCGTCGATGAGCAGGACGTCGCTGTGGCGGTAGCGGCCCTTGAAGCGGTCCATGTCGCCGCGCTGAAGGGCGGCGAGGAACTGGTTGGTGAACGTCTCGACGGTCGTGTAGCGAACGCTGAGGCCGGCGCCGAAGGCGAGGACGTAGTTGCCGATCGAGTGCAGCAGGTGCGTCTTGCCGACGCCGGGCGGCCCGTAGATGAAGAGCGGGTTGTAGGCCTGGCCCGGGAGCTCGGCGACGGCGAGCGCGGCCGCGTGGGCGAAGCGGTTGCTGTCGCCGATGACGAACTGGTCGAAGGTGAACTTGGGGTTCAGGCCGTGCGGCTCGGGCTCGAGATCGGTCACGCGCTCGCTCGCGCGAGCCTCGGCGGCGGTGCGCTTGGGCCGTGCGGACGCGCTGGCGGCGCGGACGTCGACGGTGATGTGCTCGCCGAGGACGGCCGCGGCGCTGGCCTGGAGGACGCGGGCGAAGCGGTCGGCGATCCACCCGCGCAGCTCCTGCGGCGCCTCCACGAGGAGACGGTCGCCCTCGAGATCGAGCAGGCGCAGGGGCGCGAGCCAGATGTCGTACATGTCGGCCGGGACCGCCTGGCGCAGCTCCTGCTGCACGGCGTTCCAGATGTGCTCGGGGTCCTCGGTCGTCACGGCAGGGGCAGTCGGCTCCTCGTCAGGCAGCGTCCGGCGGGGGTTGGAGGAGGCCGCCCCGGGGGCGACCGGCGCGGCGACTATAGCAACGGGTCCTGGGGCCAAACGGGGCGTCCGACGGGACGTCGGCGAGCACGTCGCAAATCGCGAACAAAACCCGTGCCCGGCTGTGCACACGCCTGTGCACGGCGTGTGCATGCGCGTGTCGACGGCGTCCGCACGCTAGACTGGCGCGCCGGTCCTCGACCCCACTGTCCGCCATGAAGCGCACCTATCAGCCCAAGAAGCGCAAGCGCGCCCGCACCCACGGGTTCCGCGCTCGCATGCGCACGCGCGCCGGCCGCATCACGCTCAAGCGCCGCCGGGCCAAGGGCCGCAAGCGCCTCACCGTCTGAGCGCGGTGGAAGGTCTGCCGCGGGTGGGCGGGACCGGGCCCCGGCGTCCCAAGCGCGGGCGCCTCTCGCGCAGCGCCGAGTTCGAGCGCGTGTACCGGCAGGGCCGGTCCGTCGGCAATCGCTTCCTGGTCCTGTACTCCTTCCCGCGCGCGGGCGCGGGGGAAGAGGCCGACGGACCGCGCCTGGGCGTATCGGTTTCGCGCAAGGTCGGCGGAGCGGTGGAGCGCAATCGAGTGAAGCGTCTGCTGCGCGAGGCGTTCGGCGCGGTCGCCGAACGGATCCCCGCCGACCACGACGTCGTGGTGGTGGCGCGCCCGGAGCTGCGCGAGCTCTCCGAGCGCGAGGGCCTGGAGGGCGTTCAGCGCTCGCTCGCCGAGCTCGTCGACAAGTCGGCCGGCGTACCGGAGGAGGAGTCGTGATGCGGCGCGTCGTCGCGGCGCCGATCGTCGCCTACCAGCGGCTGGTGTCGCCGGCGCTGCCGCGCCGCTGCAAGTACGAGCCGACCTGCTCGGCCTACGCGGTCCAGGCGATCCGCGAGTTCGGCATACTGCGGGGGCTGGTGCTGGCGGCGTGGCGTCTGCTGCGCTGCAACCCGTTCAGCCACGGCGGCTACGACCCGGTGGAGGACCAGCGCCTGTTCCGCCGCCGCGACCCGAACCGATGACCACTCTTCCGATCGCCAACGTCCTGCAGCCGCTGATCGATGTCTTCGATCACGTCCTCGTCTTCTTCCACGACAAGGTGGGGCTCGGCTGGGGCATGTCGATCATCGCGCTCACCGTGTGCGTGCGCGCGCTCCTGATCCCGCTGACGCTCAAGCAGTTCCGCTCGATGCAGGGGCTCCAGCGACTGGCTCCCGAGATCAAGCAGCTGCAGGAGAAGTACAAGGACGACAAGCAGCGGCTGAATCAGGAGATGATGAAGTTCTACCAGGAGAACAAGGTCAACCCGTTCGGGTCGTGCCTTCCCCTGGTTGCGCAGCTGCCGGTCTTCATCTCGCTGTTCTACATGCTGCGCAAGGACCTCAAGGTCGACATCTGCCCGGGCATCATCCAGTACGCGGCAGCGCACTCGACAACGGTCGCGTCGACGACCTGCGACCAGGTCGACCCCGGCAGCGCGCAGTTCCTGTTCATCCCGGACCTGACGGCCAAGGCGACCGGTGTCGTGCTCGTCGTGCTGCTGGTCATGTACGTCGGCTCGCAGTTGCTGTCGAGCGTCCTGATGTCGGTCACTGCCGATCGCAACCAGCGCTTCATCATGATCGCGCTGCCGTTCGTGTTCGTGCCGTTCATCCAGGGCTTCCCCGCCGGCCTCATCGTCTACTGGATCACCACGAACCTGTGGACGGTCGGTCAGCAGTACGTGATCCGGCGAACAGCCGGGATGCCGGTGCGCGGCGCGCCCGTCCCCGCGGGGGCGACTGCCGCCGTGTCCACGCCCGATCGCAAGAAGGACCAGGCGACGGAGAGGGACAAGGAGAAGGCCAAGCCGCCGCCCAAGGCCAAGGAGGAGAAGCCTGCGCAGCAGGCCAAGGGCCGTGCCAGCGATGGCGACGGGGACGGCGCGCCGCCGCCTGAGCGGCGGACCACCGCGCCCCCACGCCCGCCGCGCCAGCGGCGCAAGAAGAAGACCGGCAGGCGGCGCTGATGCCCGCGGTCGTCGAGGACACTGTCCGTGAGGTGCTCGAGGAGGTCGTCGCGGCGCTCGGCCTGAAGGGCAAGGTCGAGGTGGAGCGCGACGACGACGTCGTGACCGGGACCGTGCACGGCGAGGACCTGGGCCTCTTCATCGGTCGGCACGGCCAGACGATCGACGCGGTCCAGCACCTGATCTTCCGCATCGCCCTGGCCCGCGGGGCGGGCGACGAGGGCGACCTGCGCGTCGTCATCGACGCCGAGGGCTACCGGGGCCGTCGCGCCGAGGCGTTGCAGCGCGTCGCCGACCAGGCCGCAGATGACGCGCGCCGGTACGGCCGCCCCGTCGCTCTCGACGCGATGACCGCGAGCGAGCGCAAGCTGGTGCACGAGTACCTGCGCGATCGCGGGGACGTCGAGACCTACAGCGAAGGCGAGGAGCCGGACCGGCACCTCGTGGTCGCGCCGCTGGTCGTGTAGCGCGGGGCGCCCGCAGGTTTCACGATTTACGCCGGGCGATGCGGGTCACCGCGCCGAGCGCACGACGTGCTTGCATCCCGCCGTGGCCATCGCCCCGCACGTCTCGCGCCGGCTCGAGGAGCTGGCGACTCGGTATGCGCTGCCGGACGGCGCTCCCGAGCGGCTCGCCATGCTCCTCGAGCTCCTGGAAGGCGAGCGCAGCGCCATCACGACCGTTCGCGATCCCGCGGTGGGCGTCGACCTTCACGTCGCGGATTCGCTCGCGGCGCTCGAGCTGCCCGCGGTGCGTGAGCGCGGGCGGATCGCGGACCTCGGGTCCGGCGGCGGCTTCCCGGGCCTCGTCCTTGCGATCGCCCTCCCGACCGCGCAGGTCGCTCTGGTCGAGAGCGTCGGCCGCAAGGCGGCGTTCCTGCGCAGCGCCGTCGAGCGGCTGGGCCTCCGCAACGCCGAGGCGATCCAGGCTCGTGCCGAGGAGTGGCGGGCGGGGATCGGCGCCCATGACCTCGTCACGGCGCGGGCGCTGGCTCCTCTGTCCGTCCTCGTCGAGTACGCGGCTCCGCTCCTGGAGCCCAACGGGGAGCTGGTTGCCTGGAAGGGCGTGCGGGATCGCGCAGAGGAGTCAGACGGGAGGGCTGCAGCGGCTGCCCTTGGCATGAGCGAGCCACGGATCGAGCCGGTCCAGCCGTTTCCAACCGCCCGCGCGCGCAACCTCTACCTCTTCTCGAAGGTGAGTCCTACGCCGCCGGACTACCCGCGACGGGCGGGAATGGCCCGCAAACGCCCGATTCGGGCCTCGACCTGAAGGTGAGGGTCCTTCGGTGGCGAACCACATCGTCACGCGCTCCGACCGCGAGCGCCGCTAGCGTGAGGGACTGATGGGCACGGTGTACGCCATCGCCAACCAGAAGGGCGGGGTCGGCAAGACGACGACCGCGGTCAACGTGGCCGCCTGCATCGCCGAAGCCGGCTACGCGACGCTCCTGGTCGACATCGATCCGCAGGCGAACGCGACCGTGGGCCTTGGGCTTCCGAAAGAGCGCGAGCCGAGCATCTACGACGTCCTCGCGGGGGAGGCGAGCGCCGAGGAGGCGGTCGTCGACACGGGGATCGCGAACCTCTCGATCCTGCCTTCGCATCCGGACCTGGCCGGCGCCAACGTCGAGCTCCCGCGCGAGGCGGGGTCCGAGCAGCGCCTGCGCGAGGCGCTCACCCCGCTGCGCGACCGCTATGCGTACGTCCTGCTCGACTGCCCGCCGTCGCTGGGCCCGCTGACCGTCAACGCGCTGGTGGCCGCCGACCGCGTGATCGTCCCGGTGCAGACCGAGTACTACGCGCTGGAGGGCCTCGCCGGGCTGCTCGACACACTCGGGCTCATCCAGCGCGAGCTCAACCCGCGACTCGCCGTCGCCGGCATGCTGCTGACGATGCACGACGGCCGCACGCGCCTGGCGCGCGACGTCGAGCGCGAGGTGCGCGAGCACTTCCCCGAGCTCGTCTTCGAGACCGTCATCCCCCGCAACGTCCGGATCGGCGAGGCCCCGAGCTTCGGCCGGCCCGTCATCCATCACGACCCGCACTCCAGCGGTGCGGAGGCGTACTTCGAGCTCGCCAAAGAGGTAGCCGCCCGTGGCTGAGCGGCGCCGTGATCGCCGCCTGACGGCGTCCTCGGTCGCTCGCGTGCAGAGCACGCCACGCTCCCTGCGTCCTTGTCAGGCGCCGCCACGGCGCCGCTCAGAACCCTGGAGGCACACGCATGAGCACTCGTGATCGCGGCATGGGCCGCGGGCTGGCGGCGATCCTGTCGGTCTCCGAGGCGGGCGAGCGCGAAGGCGCCGAACTGCGCGAGGTCGCGGTCGAGCTCGTCTCGCCCAACCCCGAGCAGCCGCGCAAGCGGTTCGACGAGGACGCTCTGCAGGCGCTCGCCGAATCGGTCAAGGAGCGTGGCGTACTCCAGCCGGTCCTCGTCCGCCCGCGCGCGGGCGGGACCTACGAGCTCGTCGCCGGCGAGCGCCGCTGGCGCGCTGCCCAGATCGCCGGGCTGCAGACGCTGCCCGCGCTGGTCCAGAAGCGCGACGACACCCAGTCGCTCGAGGTCGCCCTCATCGAGAACATGGCCCGCGAGGACCTCAACCCGATCGAGGCCGCGCGAGCCGTCGCCGCGCTCGTCGAGGAGCTGGGGCTCACGCGCGAGGAGGTCGGGCGCCGCGTCGGCCGCAGCCGCGTCGCGATCTCCAACCTCCTGCGCATCCTCGACCTTCCCGACGAGGCCCTGGCGCTCATCGAGAACGGCTCGCTCACCGAGGGCCACGGCCGCGCGCTGCTCATGGCCGACGACCACGCCGACCGCCGGCGCATCGCGCGCTCCGCAGCCGAGGGCGGCTGGTCGGTGCGCGTCGTCGAGCAGCACGCGCGCGCGGCGAACGCGAAGGCGCGGCCCAAGACCAAGGGCCGGGCCGCCGTCCACCCCGACCAGGAGGCGGCGGCCACGCGGATCTCCGACGCGTTCGGGGCCGTCCTCGGCACCGACGTGCGCGTCAAGCCGCGCGGGGCCGGCTACAAGGTCGAGATCTCCTTCGACGACGTCGAGGAGGCGCTCGCCCTCGCCCGCCGCCTGCGTCCGCGCGCCGTCGCCTGACGCTCGCGCGCTCCCCCGGTCGCTCGCTACAATCGCCGTCCCGCGAGGGCGATTAGCTCAGTCGGTTAGAGCGCTTCTCTGATAAGGAAGAGGTCCCAGGTTCGAGTCCTGGATCGCCCACTCCTTCGTCTGCCGCGCCAAGCACGGGTCAGTCACTTCAAACCGCGGCGGCACGCGGGCCGGCTGGGAGACGGGCCCGGTCACAGGGACCCTGAGACAATGCGGCAGCTCGAGCGGAGGCTCACGTTTGAGCTCGAGA
>Ga0081540_1001458_pt1 | contig 20433 bp, 16 predicted proteins | sample TabmetS2T1R1_FD_71024 | JGI IMG/M metagenome (GOLD analysis project Ga0081540, IMG submission 71024) | Tabebuia heterophylla rhizosphere microbial communities from the University of Puerto Rico - S2T1R1 | ecosystem: Host-associated > Plants > Roots > Rhizosphere ... | reverse complement strand
TGCAGGCGTTGGGCCGCTACGACGAAGCGTTGTCGACATACGAGAATGCCCCCGGTCGGGCGGGACGCTTCCAGAATGCAGCGGCCTTGACCGGCTTTTGGGCCGAGCAGGGGGAGACCGTCAGCGCCGAGCGCCTCTATCTCCAAAGCCTCGGCAATTATCGTGGTATCTCTCCGCTCCCGCTGGCACTACTTGATTTTCAGCTCGGCGTCATGTGGATGAGGAAGGAGCGGCTGGATCAAGCGCGCAGCTACTTCGAGGCAGCGATCCGTCGCGTGCCCGCTTATACCGCTGCGCAAGGGCATCTGGGGGAGGTGGAGGCCGCCCTGGGTGAGCCTGAGGCCGCGATCGCGCGGCTCAATCCGTTGGCCATTTCTTCGGACGATCCCGATTACGCGGCGCAACTCGCGCGCATTCTCGGAGAAATGGGGCGCAACGAGGAGTCTCTTACCTGGCGCCGGAGGGCAGCGGACCGCTACGACGCGTTGGTCACGGCTCACCCCGCAGCGTTCGCGGATCATGCGGCGGAGTTCTGGCTCGGTGCGGGAGACGACCCCCAGGAGGCGCTCCGTCTCGCCGAGCTCAATTTGCAAATTCGCAAAACACCACGCGCGAACGAACTCGTCGCCCAGGCACGCGAGGCCAATGACATGCGTGCGGCATCGGTTCGTCGCCAATAATCCAATCGCGAAAGCACGGTCCTACCTCACCTCCGCGCGCATCCTGCGTAGACGCATGCTGTCCCCGGCTGGCAAAGCCCGGCAAATCTCGCCAAATTGTTGCAAACGAAGCGGTGGACCACCCGCTTCGGACTGGCCCAGATCGACGGGCATCTGGCATTTTTCAGCCGTTCGGGTACGATTTCTGTGGGCCGGAAGGAGGCCGCGCCGATGGCGCACATAAAGCTTGGCTAGACGAACTCGATTTGGAGTTCGAATGCGGGAGGCTCACAAATGGTGCCGCATTCGCTGAACGTCGCTCACCCGGACGGCGAATCTCAGATCCTGTGGGAGGACGGCGAACGCGTCTTTCGCCGCGGCTGGCGACTGGACCATGAGGGTAAGCAGCGAGCCGTACTGATTGTTGCTCCTGCCGACGACCATCCATCCCGCTCAAGCCTCGATCGCCTCACGCACGAATACGAGCTGAGGGACGAGCTCGACGCGACGTGGGCCGTGCTTCCGCTGGATCTCGTTCGCGACGCCGGCCGGACCGAGTTGGTGCTCGAAGACGAAGGTGCCAGGCCAGTCGACCGGTTGTTCGGCGCGCCGATGGACTTGGGACGCTTCCTGCACATCGGCATCGCTGCTGTGTTCGCTCTCGGCAGACTTCATCAGCGCGGGCTCGTTCACAAGGACATCAAGCCGGCCAACATCATGTTCAACGAGGCGACCGGCGAGGTGCGGCTGACTGGGTTCGGCATCGCTTCGCGCTTCGCACGCGAGCGCCAGCCGCCGCATCCTCCTGAGACGATCGTCGGCACCCTTGCTTACATGGCACCCGAACAGACCGGTCGGATGAATCGGTCAGTTGATTCCCGCAGTGACCTCTATGCGCTCGGCGTCACCTTCTATCAAATGCTCACCGGCTCCTTGCCGTTTGCCGCCGTTGATCCGGTGGAGTGGGTGCACTGTCATCTCGCCAGGCAGCCGGTGCCGCCGCCCGAACGACGGAAGGAAATTCCTACCGCGGTTTCTGCGATCGTCATGAAGCTGCTCGCGAAGAGAGCCGAAGATCGCTATCAAACGGCGGCCGGCCTTGAGAGCGACCTTCGAATCTGCCTCTGCGACTGGGCGGCGCAGCGTTCCATCAGGGACTTTCTCCTCGGTGAACGCGACAGAGCCGATCGACTATTGATTCCCGAGAAGCTTTACGGACGGCAAGGTGAGGTCGAGACTTTGCTCGCCGCTTTTGACCGCGTGATCAATGACGGTTCTCCGGAACTGGTCTTGGTCTCGGGCTATTCCGGCATAGGAAAATCCTCTGTCGTCAATGAGCTGCAGCCGGTGTTGGTGCCGCCGCGTGGCCTGTTCGCTTCCGGCAAGTTTGATCAATACAAGCGCGACATTCCCTATGCGACGCTGGCACAAGCGTTCCAAGGCCTGATCCGGCCGCTGCTCGGCAAGAGCGAGGGCGACCTTGCGCTATGGCGTGAGGCGTTGCAGCGGACGCTGGGGTCTAACGCAGGCCTGATGGTGGATCTTGTTCCTGAGTTGAAGCTCCTTATTGGAGAGCCGCCGCCGGTTGTCGAGCTTCCGCCGCAGGACGCGCAGAGGCGCTTCCAGATGGTGCTTCGGCAGTTTGTTGGCGTGTTCGCCCGGCCTGAACATCCCCTCGCACTGTTCCTCGATGACTTGCAATGGCTCGATGCAGCGACGCTCGACCTTTTGCAAGATCTGTTGAGCCGGCCCGATCTTGGCAATCTTCTCCTGATCGGTGCCTTTCGTGACAACGAAGTGACGGCGGCGCATCCGCTGCTGCAGAAGCTGGAGACAATGCGCGCAACCGGCAGGGTGCGCGACATCCGGCTTGTTTCGCTCAGAACCGAAGACTTGGCTCTTCTCGTCGCCGACACGCTCCGCTGCGACACGGAGCAGGCCGCACCGCTCGCGAGCCTGGTTTACGCGAAAACAGACGGCAATCCGTTCTTCGTGATCCAATTTCTTCAAACGCTCGCTGACGAGGGTCTCTTGGCCTTCGATCACGAGCGGGCGCGATGGTCCTGGGACCTCGGCGCTATCCATGCCAAGCGGTACACCGACAATGTCGTGGAGCTGCTTGCCGGAAAGTTGACGCGATTGTCGTCAAGTACGGCGGATGCATTGCGGCAGCTCGCCTGCCTCGGAAACATTGCCGACGTCGCGAGGCTGTCTATCGTTCTCGAAATGCCCGAGGATCAGGTGCACGCCGCTCTGGCGGACGCCCTGCACCAGCAGTTGATCGATCGTGTCGGACCTGCCTACAAATTCGCCCACGACCGGGTGCAGGAAGCAGCCTATGCGCTGATGCCGGAAATTTCCCGTGCCGAGGAGCATTTGAGAATCGGCCGCCTGCTGCTGGCGCAGATCCCGTCTGAAAGACGTGACGAGACGATCTTTGAGATCGTCAATCACTTGAACCGCGGCGTGGCGTTCATCGAATCGCAGGAGGAGCGCGAGCGGTTGGCGGAGCTGAACTTGAGGGCCGGCAAGCGCGCCAAGGCGTCATCAGCTTACGCCTCCGCGTTAGCGTATCTCAGCATGAGCGAGGCGCTCTTGCCCGAGGATGGATGGCAGCGTCGGCATGACCTCGCTTTCGAATTACAGCTTGACGCATTCGACTGCGAACTCTGCACCGGCGCCCTGCAGGACGCCGAGAAGCGTATCGCGGCGCTCGAACCCCGTTCGGTCGGCACAATTCAACGATGTGTCGTGGCACGTCGGCGCGTCGACCTCTACACCATGCTGGGGATGGCCGAGCGCGCGGTGGCCGTGGCTCTCGAATGCTTGGCGCATGTCGGTATCGTTTGGTCCGCCCATCCTGGCGAAGCGGAAGCACGCCTCGAGTACGAGCGCGTCAGGTCTCGGCTTGGCAGCCGCGCGATCGAGGATCTCATCAATTTGCCGCTGATGGAGGATCCAGAGATTCTGGCAACGCTCGACGTGCTGACTTCCCTTGGCGTACCGGCTCTGGCCACAGATCTCGATTTGTACGCGCTGAGCGTGTGCAGGAGCGGCAATCTGAACCTGGAACACGGCAATAGCGACACTGCCCCGGCCGCCTACGTGTCGCTCGGTTTGATCACGAGCCTCTGCTTTAGCCATCACGATGAGGGCTATCGGTTCGGAAGGATGGGCTGCGATCTGCTCGAACGTTGCGGCCTAAATCACGGCGGAGGACGCACGTATTTCCTGTTTGCAGTCCTGGTCCCCTGGACAAAATCGCTGAGAGAGGGGATCGATCCGGCACGCCGGTCCTTCCAGATGGCGAAGGCGCATGGTGATCCTGCATTCGCTGCATATGCCTGTCGCGCTTTCACGACCATTGCGCTTGCTTCGGGCCTCCCGCTGGATCAGGTCGGACATGAGGCCGAGCAAGGATTGGAATACGTTCAGGGGTTCGGAGCCTTCCTAGACAGGGTTTCCGCACCACTCGCGCTGATCCGGACACTGCGCGGACGAACCGTCAGGTTCGGCTCCCTCGACGATCGTCGTTTCACGGAGCGCGCCTTCGAGGAGCGTGTGACGGGTAAACCTCACTTCGGTCCGCTGGAATGTTACTACTGGATCCGAAAGCTGCAGGCGCGTTTTTTCGCCGGCGATTACGTTGCGGCAGTGGAAGCGGCAGGGAAGGCCGGAGCGTGGTATGGCGCTTCCGCATCGATGTCGTTTTTCATGATGGAGAAGCTGGAGTACAATTTCTATGGCGCGCTGGCTCGCGCCGCGCTGTGCGAGTCCAGTGACGCAAATACCGCGCATCTCGAAGCGCTCAGGGATCACGAAAGTCAGCTGCGAGGCTGGGCAGACACTTGTCCGCAAAATTTCGAGGATCGGGCAGCGCTCGTCGGCGCAGAGATTGCCCGTATCGAGGGACGCACGCTTGCGGCCATGGAGCTCTACGAGCGCGCCATCGCCGCGGCACGCACGAGCGGCTTCGTGCAACACGAGGCGCTCGCCTGCGAGGTGGCTGGCCGCTTCTACGCCGGGCGGGGCTTGAAGGACATCGCGCATCTCTACGTGCGAAACGCCCGACAGGGCTATCTCAGATGGGGTGCCGAAGGAAAGGTGCGCCAACTCGATCAATTGCATCCATGGCTGCGGCCGGACAACCGTGCGGCAGGCGGGGCGGGCACGATCGAAGCGGCGGTCGAACATCTCGACGTTGCAACGTTCATCGAAGTCTCGCAGGCACTTTCCGGCGAGATGGACGGGGAGAAGCTTGTCGACCGGTTCATGCGCGCGGCCGTTGCGGAGGCCGGTGCCGAACGAGCCGTCCTGGTTGCGGTACGAGGTGAGGAATTGCGAACGTCCGCAGAAGCGGTCGTACGCGGAGATGAGTTAAGCGTGCAAGTGCGGCAACATCCCTCGCGGGATGCAGTAGCACTGCCCGATTCACTCATTCTCTATTCAATACGGGCACGCGAGCCGGTGATTCTCGATGACGCATTGGTTCAGAACCCGTTTTCCACCGATCCGTATGTCTTGAAACGGCGCCTCCGTTCCGTTCTCTGTCTGCCATTGATCAATCAGGGAAGGCTGATCGCCATTCTCTATCTTGAAAATAATCTGACACCGCACGTCTTCACGCCTAGTCGCGTGACCATTTTGAAGGTGTTGGCATCGCAGGCGGCAATCTCGCTCGAGAATACGGCGCTTTACCGCGATCTCGCGGATCGGGACGCGAAGATCAGGCGGCTGGTCGACTCCAACATCATCGGGATCTTTTTTGCCCGCCAGGGCCGCATTCTTGAAGCCAATGACGCGTTTCTTCGCATCCTGGGATATGACCGTGAGGACATGGCGTGGGGGCGCATCGGTTGGGCCGATCTCAGTCCCCCGGAATGGCGCGAGCGCGACCTGCTCACGCGGGCGCTGCTGGACACGACAGGCGTCGTTCCGCCCTTCGAGAAGGAATACTTTCGCAAGGACGGCAGCCGCGTTCCCGTGCTCATTGGCGCGGCACTCGTCACGAAAGGCGCCGAGGAGGGCGTCGCATTCGTGATCGATCTGACCGAGCGCAAACGTGCGGAGGAGGCGCTACGCGAAAGCGAGCGACGTTTGCGATCGGCAATTGACGGGATACCGGGTCTCGTTGCGAGCCTGGCCCCGAATGGCGACGTCGAGGCCGTCAATCGCCAAATTCTGGAGTATTGTGGCGCGTCACTCGAAGAAATGAAGAACTGGGGCACAAACGGAACCATTCATCAAGAAGACCTTCCTCATCTCACCGAAGTCTTCACAAAATCAATAGCCGCCGGTGTTCCTTACGAGACCGCAGCACGCATACGGCGCTTTGACGGCGCGTATCGGTGGTTTGACATCCGCGGCATTCCGGTTCGCGACGCCTCAAACGGCATTTCCGGCTGGTATGCGCTGCTGACTGACATCGAGGACCGTACGCAGGCGCTTGCGCGGTTGCAGCAGATGCAGTCGGATTTCGCCCGCATGAACCGTGTGAGCATGATGGGAGAATTGGCAGCCTCGCTCTCTCACGAGATCGCGCAACCGATCGCCAGCGCGCGCAACAACGCCCGGGCGGCCCAGAATTTCCTGAAGATGCAGCCGCCGGACCTGGGGGAGGTCAGGGAAGCGCTCTCCTGTGTCGTTGCGGACGCAGATCGATCCGGAGCAATCATCGATCGCATCCGGGAGCAGATCAAGAAAGCGCCGCCGCGAAAGGAGCGTTTTGATCTCAATGCGGCAATCGACGAAGTGATTGTATTGGCGCGAAGCGTGACCCTCAGGAACGGCGTTTCGGTCCAGACCCGGCTTGCGGAGGGTTTGCTTTCGGTTCTGGGGGATCGCGTGCAGGTGCAGCAAGTGTTGCTGAACCTGATTTTGAATGCGGCTGAGGCAATGGGCTCGGCTGCGGAGGGAACGAGAGAGCTGTTGATCGGCACAGAGCACGATCAAACGGGCGCGCGTGTGGCCGTGCGCGATTCCGGGCCCGGCATCGATCCGGGGCGTTTCGATCGGGTCTTTGACGCTTTCTACACAACGAAGTCCGGTGGAACGGGCATGGGGCTATCGATCTGCCGGTCTATCATCCACGCTCATGGCGGCAAGCTGTGGGTGGAGGCGAACGAACCCCGCGGCGCCGTGTTCCAGTTCACGTTGCCCGATGCCGAGAGAGAGCTCACGACTCCGAGGCGGCTGACGTGAGCGCTTCGCGAACGCATCGTGTGAGATGTTCCTCATCCACAGGCTTGGCAAGGTAGCACAAAGCCCCATCGTTCAGGGCGCGAGCCCGGTCAGCGTCATTGGGAAACGCTGTCACGAGGATCGTCGCAATTGCTTGGCCCGTATCGATGAGTCGCCGGTAGAGTTCGAGCCCGGTCATCCCAGGCATATGGATGTCGGTGATCAGGCAGGCTGTTTCGGCGAGGCGCGGTGACGCGAGAAATTCGGCTGCGGACGAGAAAACGTCGACCGTATGGCCCAGTGACCTCATGAGCCTGCACATGGAGTCACGAAAGAAACGATCATCATCGACCACCGAAACCAGCACCTTTTTCATCATGCCGCCTAAGACCATTTGCTGGACCCGATGTGCGGGCAGCCAACCATGCCGACGCTCTGCCTGGAGTTGCCTATTTGTGCGAGCATGCCACCAGTGCAGTGCAAATGCCCCGTAAACTTTGGCTTATCTCGACGATGATTGTGAAGCAGAGCCGGCCATGGCATGTGACCGGCGCTTCGGCTGAGCGAACGCGATCGTAGATATCTTGACCGATTTCTGGGACCAAGTCCGAGCGCCGTAAGCCTTCGTATCGTCGTTTTGACACCTTTGGATGGCTGGCATCGACCTGCGTTCAATTGAGCCGCCGGTAACGATCCTCCTAGTCTGCACGCGTTCGAAATGCGGGGGCCAAAGGAGAGAGCAATGCCTTACCGCTTGGAAAGTCATGGGTTCCACAGCGCCGCGCGGTGCGCGATCTGTGATGGCAAGTTTGGGCTCGTCCGGCATTATTCGTGGCGGACCCCACTTTGTTCCAGGAAATGCGTCGATCGCTTCAAGACCCGCCACCACAGCGACAGCAATTGGATGGGCTGGCTGCAAATTGCCTTCGACCAATCGATGGAAAGCCGTGGGAGGGCGTCATGACGCTTCATATCTCGCCACGCGGCAAGCAATATTTGAAGACGGCGCAGACGTTGCTTCGCACCGCCAAGACCATGACCGATCAGGCGATTGCGGGCCAGCTCAAGGCCCTTGCCGACGACTACGAGCGGCGGGCTGAGAAGGCTTCGCGCGATGATGCAGCCAAGGTATTGGCTCGACCGGCCGCTGGCGCTGAACCCGAATGGGTTGCTTGAGCTGAAGGGTAACATCGCTCGCCGGCTATCGGGTCAACCGTAGATCGTCCAGCCGAATTCGACCAGAGTGTCGGACGGACGGGCTGTGTTAGCATGCGTAAACTTTGGTTTACCCCGCGTGCTTCCTCCAGCCAAAAACGGACTATTCAGGTTCGGGGATTGGGACTAGAAATAAGCGGCCAGCCAAACGTGCATCCAAGGTACCGGCTGATTTCGCGATCTCTCCCGAGCAACAGCGATGTCTGACGCAACTTCCACCGTGTTGGTCATCGACGACGACCCGGACCTCCGCGCGTCGGTCGGACGTTTGCTGCGATCGCTCAGCATCAACGTTCAGCTATTTGCGTCCATTTCCGAGTTCCTCAAGTCCGATCCACCGGATTGCCCTAGCTGTCTTGTGCTCGACATCAGAATGCCCGGCCAAAGCGGCCTCGATTTTCAACGCGAGCTCGCTGCGGCAAACCGGGAGATCCCCATCATCTTCGTCACGGGACACGGCGACATACCGATGTCCGTGCAGGCCATGAAGAGGGGCGCCATCGAGTTCCTGACCAAGCCGTTCCGCGATCAGGATCTCCTCGACGCCATTCAGCTCGGTCTGTCACGCGACCGTGCCCGGCGGGAAAGTGACAAGGACTTGTCGGCCCTCCGAGAGCGGTTCGCCTCGCTAAGTCCAAGGGAGCGCGAGATCGTGATCCAGGTGGCGCGCGGCCGCCTGAGCAAACAGATTGCCCACGAGATCGGGATCGCCGAAGCGACGGTGAAGGTGCATCGCAGCAGGGCGATGCAGAAGATGCAGGCTGGTTCGCTTCCTGAGCTCGGCCGCATGGCCGGTAGGCTCAAGCTGGTGCCTGACACGCCATAGCGCTCTTTAGCTACCACCTTTGCGCGACGCGTCACCTTGCATGAACAGAGCACGGGCAAGCGCGCCCCTCCTTTTTGGTGTCCGGCAAGGCACTACGACCCGTAAATTTAGGTTTAGCTGACTCAGCCAAATCGATCCCTAAGCGCCACCAGCGTGCAATAGCCGACTGGACAACAAACCATCAAATTGCGCTTCACTAGCATTTTTGCCGGGAATGGCCCCTGCCAAAGCACGCGAGGTTGCAATGCGCGCACTAGGATTGACTGCGGATTTCGGAAGCTTGGCGCAATTTCATCCCGAAGCGGGAGTTGACGCGGGAGGCGCCTCCGCTCGAAATCCGGATTCGGACAAGCCGCTCTTTGGCAGACGAACCGCATTGGCCGGCATCGCGCCGGCCGACGTTTCATTCGGGCCCTTTCGTCTGCTTCCGACGCAGTTCCTTCTTCTGGAAGGTGACAAGCCCGTGCCGCTCGGAAGCCGGGCCTTGGAAATCCTGATCGCCTTGCTTGAACGCCGCGGTGAGTTGGTCAGCAAGCAGGATTTGATGGCTCGCGTTTGGCCCAATGTCTTCGTTGAGCCCGCCAATCTCACGGTCCATATGTCTGCGCTCCGCCGCGCGCTACGTGACGGCCGGGACGGCAATCGGTTCATCGTCAACATCCCCGGACGCGGTTACTGCTTCGTCGCCTCGGTCGATGTGTCGGGACACGGGAACTGAGCGCGAGTGATACCGTGGTCGCGACGACAGCAGAACAGCCGTTCACTGTAGCGATGATTCCCGTCAGTTCCTGGGGCTTCGCCATCCGCGTTTGGCTGGCCATCGTACTGGCCCTGTTCGTGAGCTTTTGGTTGCAGCTAGAATCGCCGACGACGGCCGCGCTTACGATTTTTGTTCTTGCCGAACCAACCCGCGGTCAAGCGTGGGACAAGGCAGGTTTTCGGTTGCTCGCCACTGTCATAGGCGTGACAGCGTCAATCGCGATCACCGGCCTGTTCGCGCAGACGAGAGAACTGATCCTCGCGGCGTTTGCAGTATGGCTCGGCATTTGCGTCTTTGCGGCGAAGCTTTTGGACGGCTATCGGGCCTATGCGGCGGTGCTGTCCGGCTACACGGTAGGATTTATTGCGACACAGCAGATCGACAACCCGCTGCACGTGTTCGAATCCGGCATGGCGCGTGGCGCCGGGATCGCCGTCGGCATTGTTTCGATAGCGCTTGTAAACACATTGATATTTGCTCCCGACGACCGACCTCGGTTGGTAGCGCACCTCGCGGCCCTCCATCGCCGCGTACGCGAGTATGCCGGCGCAGCCTTACGTCGCGAGCCAGGCAGCTCGACTACATTCCTGTCACTGCTGCAGGAGATTGTGGCGCTCCGGCCGGCGATCGCAAGCGTAGCTTTGGAGTCGAGCAGCGGCTCGGTTACGAGCGCTGCCGCGCGCAGCGCCGCGGTCGCGCTGGTCGCCGAATTGCAGGCTGCGCGAACCAAACCTGATCCCGAGGGCGAAGCTTCGGAATGGGCGGCCAGGGATTTGCTGCGTCGGGACGAGGAGGTTCGCCAGGATCTGGTGGCCCTGCGGTCGGCGAGATGGCCGCTGCGGATCTGGCGGGCGCCCTTGCATCGATCCTATAGAATGGCGGCCGAAAGCGGCATCCGTGCTGCTGCATGGTTTGCAATCGCCTCGACGTTCTACATATGCGCCGGCTGGCCTGCGACGAGCGTTTCGCTGTCTTTCGTGGCGCTGATTGCCGCATTGGGGGCCACAACTCCGAATCCGCGCGCCTTCACCGCTATCGCGCTGATTGGTACGCCGATCGCAACTGTCCTGACCGGCATCCTCGAGTTCATCATCCTTGATGGCGCCGACGCTTTTCCTCTACTGGCCATCGCGCTTGCTCCCTTTGCGATCGGCTCAGCACTCCTGATGACCTCCAAGAATCTTCTGTGGTCATCACTTGGTCGCGTCAATCTACCCTTCACCTTGCTCATCCTGTCGCCGAGCAATCCGCAGACCTACAACCCGCAGGCTTTCCTCAATACTTCTCTATTTATCGCCGTGGCAGCGTCGCTCCTGCTTGCATTACAGATACTGATTCCGCCCGTTTCCGGTGACAAGCGCAGGGGATGGCTGCTCGCGGCGGCTCGCAGCGACTTGCAGCAACGGGTCCGCCCGAACGGAGAGGCTCGGGAGGAAGCAGCGTTCCGGGACGCCTCGCGAATCGAGCAATTTCTTGCCGCCGGAGGCGCGCAGGACGGTCGCGCCCTCGCCGAACTGCTCTCCTGCTTCGACCAGATGGCAATGCTGCGGCTTTGCGATGCGAAGCTGATGCAGTTTACCGATGGGCCGCTTGCACCACTGGCCGGCGAAGCGCGCGCGGCAATCGCCAAGCTAGATCCGGCCAGCCTGCGCGCCATTGCACACAAGTTTCGTGTGCAGGCCCCGCAGAAAGACTCGATCGAGGCAGATGTTGCTGCCTGCCTCGTCCTGACAAGCGATATCGTTGAGCGCGGTAGCGGCGTCGATTCCCAACGAAAGGCAGCCTGATGGCACACGCCTTTTCAGAGCTGATTATCGGAGGCGTCCTGTTGGCGCCGTTCGTGACCTATTTGGTGATGACCCTGGTCGTCATCATTGTCCTGCGACCGCTTCTGCATGTCGTCGGCTTTGCGAAGATGTTCAGCCACCCCTCGATCGCCGAGCTGAGTCTGTGCGTAGCAATTCTCGGCTTATTGGTGTTGTTGTTCTAGAGGATTTGGCCATGGATTCAGCCGTTCATGATGAGGCTGTTCAGCAGGACAAGATGCAGGCGACCGCCACGCGCCCGTCGCCGATCGTCGGTGACGCATCGGCTCGCCAAGGCGGTGAGCTCGACAATGTCGCAAGGGTATCCGAAGTTCTTCCTGGCAAAAAACCGATTGTCGCGTCCCCACGACCCTCCATGCCACGGCAGCGAAGCAGCGCCTTGCGAACCGCGCGGGCTCTGCTGCGCAAGGTAGCCACAGCCGCCATCGCAGTCGTTGCGGTGCTGGTCGCACTCGTGACCTGGGACCAGTACAACGCCGGACCCTGGACACGGGATGGGCGAGTGCGGGTTCAGGTTGCAAGTGTAGCGCCACAGATTTCTGGTCAGATCAAGGAGCTGCGAATTGTCGACAACCAATTCGTCCACAAGGGCGATCTTTTGTATGTCATCGATCCCTTCGATTTCGAGGTAGCGCTGCGTGCCAACAAGGCGGCCCTGCAGCAGAAAACGGCTGATATGAACGTAAAGGAATTGCAGTCCGAGCGACGGAGCCGCTTGTCCGATCTATCTGCCTCCATCGAAACGAAGCAAATCTATGAGGGAAGTGCCCTTCAGGCCAAGGCCGCCGTCGATTCGGCTCAGGAGCAGGTGCGACAGGCGGAGATCAATTTGCAGCGTACCGAAGTGCGAAGTCCGGTGAATGGAATCGTCACCAACCTCCTGCTCCGGGAGGGCGACTACGCGCATCAGGGCGCCACCAGCGTCTCGATCATCGACGCGGATAGCTATTGGGTCGACGGCTATTTCGAGGAAACGAAGTTGGCCCGCCTGTGCGTGGGGGATCGCGCCGAGGCAAAACTGATGGGTTACTCGGCGCCGATCATTGGTCACATCGCAACGGTGACACGTGGCGTCAGCGTGTCCAACGCAGCGGCCGCCACACAGGGCTTGCCCAACGTCGATCCGATCTACACCTGGGTGCGCCTGGCGCAGCGGGTGCCGGTCCGGATTGCGATCGACAAGGTGCCGCCCGGTGTCCCGCTGGTGTCCGGCTTGACCGCAACCGTCACGATCCGGGACGGCAAGGACGGCGACAACGGAACGCTGTTGCAAAGGGTTCGCACCGAACTCGATACGAGCTTCTTCGGATTGATCGGCGGAGCCTCGGCGCGGCCAGGCTGCATTCCTGGCTCCCCGTCTCCGTTACCGTAGGAGGCGGCCATTCGATGAATGCAGGCGACCGCGCCCGCTGTCGACCGATATTGGTGTCGTCAACTCGCTAGGACGGCGGTGCCTGATCTGCCATCCCAAACCGTCGCGCGTCCCTCCTAAGCCAAGGTTTATGTGGGGCAACTACAGCCGTACTCGGAGCGACTCGCGTGCAATAGAACTGGATCCGCAGAGCTGCAATTCTCTTCGCAACAATTCGCTCTGTGGAGTTCGATTATGAGGAGAATACTCGTTCTCATCGCTTCTGCTGCGATCAACGCGTCCACACTTCCCGCAGTTGCGGCGGAATGTACGTCGGTCAAGGACATCGACGCCTCTCGCTCGCGCTGGGAGATCGTGCGCAGTCAGCCCGCCAAAGCAGCGGACAGGGAGAACGCCTGTCGCGCCTACGCCGCCTCATTCTATGAGTCGGTGACGCTCCGGGATGCCGCGGCAAGGTGCGCCGCCGGCGCGCGAAATCTGGCTGTGCTCGACTCCGAAATCAACGCTTTCAACGACCTGTTGGCGACGAAGTGCGGCGGTTGAGCCTCACCATGGCCCGGCGAACGGCAATCCACGAGATGTGCAGATGATCCTGTTTCCGCTGATGACCATCCGGATGTGGTTTCAAATCCTCAATGCATCACCGAATCTGGCTTTCGTACCGGACCGTCGAGCACGCCGGCAACGCTGAATTCACTTGGCTGCCCGTCAATTTGAAGGAGGTTCAACGTGACCCAGGTCTATTTCCACTGTTCCAACACGAAGAAGGTGTTCGTCGATTACAGCGGCGCCATGGTGGACGATCTCGCGGAGGCGCGCGATCACGCGACTCGTGTCGTGCAATCCTTCACCAACGAGCGCAGCCTTCAGGATTGGCGGGACTGGGTCCTGCATGTCAGCGACGATCAGGGCGATGAGCTCTTCGTCGTGCCCTTCACTTTCGTGCTCGGCAAGCCGCATTAGGGCCGCCGCAAGTTGAGACAACGAAGACAAATCCTGGAGCAGACAATGAGAAACCCTTTCGCTTGTGCGGCAGCCGCAGGCTGCCTGTTGGCCTCAGTCTCCGTGGCGCAGGCCCGCTCTGCATACGACGGTTCATGGGACCTTGTTTTCGTCACGGAAATGGGGGCTTGCGATGCGACCTATAATTTTGCCGTCAACGTCACCGACGGAATAGTCACGCATCCGAATCTGGTCAGGTTCAGCGGCTATGTTGCGCGGTCCGGCGCGGTTCGCGCGTCGGTGACGGTTCATGACAAATTCGCCTCCGGCTCTGGTCGGCTCTCAAGTAATTCCGGTCGTGGCACGTGGAGTGGCCATTCAGGGAATTCGCGGTGCTCGGGGCATTGGACTGCCCAGCGCAATTGAGAGCAGATTGTGCAAAGCCGTTATACGCGCGAGGGCGTCGAAATGCCGGCCACTGTGCTTGAAGACCTGGAACGGAAAGCCGATTCGCCACGATTTGCCGGGATTTGGACTGCTTCACTCGCACCGAGGTTTCTTGTCGGATACCAATTTGCCTCGCGGAGGCAGACAGCTTTCGCAAGCGCTCGGCGCCCGGCGGTCCCTTCGCCGGCTCGCCAGCGGCCGGTCCTTTCCCCTCCCGAGGACCGGCCGCCCTCTTTCGGGGCATGATAGGCGACGGCGCCGGATCGGATGGGCACGGCGGCCCAGCAACTCGATGAGAGCCAAGTCATGCAGATGATGAGTCCCAAAAAAATCTGGGCCCGTGAAGCCGGCGCTGTAGAAAAGCGCGATCTGTGGTCTTCATTGAGGCGCGGGTTTCGCGGCCGTTGCCCGCGCTGCGGCGCAGGAAAACTGTTTCGCGCCTTTCTGAAGACCGCCGACAACTGCTCGGCCTGCGGGCTCGACATCACCCCGCACCGCGCTGACGACCTGCCCGCCTATCTCGTGATCATCGTCGTCGGGCATATCGTGGTGCCGACCGCACTGTGGATCGAAACCAATTTTGCGCCTCCGGTTTGGCTGCAACTTGCGATCTATCTGCCGCTGACTCTCGTCATCTCGCTGGCCTTGCTGCAACCCGTCAAAGGCGCGGTGGTTGGTCTGCAATGGGCAATGCGCATGCACGGCTTTGACGATAATGCACCTGAGGGCATTCCCCCGGCCCAGGCTCCCGCCGGCTTGATGAAAGTAGCCGATGCCATGGAGGATACAATGACTATGCTTGATCGGAGAGTCGCTCAATGATCTATGATCGTTTCTTTTCCGCCGCGCTTGCTCGCCTGCACGCCGAACGGCGCTACCGCGTGTTTGCCGATCTCGAACGCTTGGCCGGGCGTTTCCCTCATGCAATATGGCATTCCCTGGACGGCCGGCGCCCCGTCGTGATCTGGTGCTCGAACGATTACCTTGGCATGGGCCAACATCCGAAGGTGATCGGCGCCATGGTTGAAACCGCTACGCGCATGGGCGCTGGCGCTGGCGGCACCCGCAACATTTCCGGTACTAACCATCCGATGGTCGAATTGGAGCGCGAGCTCGCCGACCTGCACGGCAAGGAGGCGGCGCTGGTCTTCACCTCGGGGTACGTGTCGAACGAGACCGGCATCCCGACGATCGCCAAGCAGTTGCCGGACTGCGTGATCCTGTCGGACGCCTGGAACCACAATTCGATGATCGAGGGTATACGGCGTGCCGGCGTGGAAAAGAAGATCTGGCGCCACAACGACGTTGATCATCTCGAAGAATTGCTGAAGGCCGAAGCGCCCGAGCGACCCAAGTTGATCGTATTCGAGGCTCTCTACTCGATGGACGGCGACATCGCGCCGGTGAACCGTATCTGCGATCTCGCGGAGCGTTATGGCGCGATGACCTATATCGACGAGGTCCATTCGGCCGGCATGTACGGCCCGCGCGGTGCCGGCATCGCTGCGAGTCAAGGCGCTTCGGACCGAATCGACGTGATCGAGGGCACGCTCGCAAAGGCGTTCGGATGCTTGGGCGGCTATATCGCGGGAAGCACTGACCTCATCGATGCGGTGCGTTCCTACGCGCCGGGATTCATTTTCACCACCGCGCTGCCGCCGGCGGTCTGCGCCGCCGCTACCGCGGCGATTCGGCACCTCAAGACTTCGCAATGGGAGCGCGACCGCCATCAGGAACGCGCGGCGCGGGTAAAGTCCGTGCTCAATGCCGCGGGCCTGCCGGTGATGCAGACCGACACGCACATTGTGCCTGTCATGGTGGGTGATCCGGAGAAATGCAAGGAGGCGACGGATCTCCTGCTCGCCGAACACGGCATCTATGTCCAGCCGATCAACTATCCGACCGTCCCGCGCGGCACCGAGCGGCTGCGCATCACGCCGACGCCATACCATGATGACGCACAGATCGACGCGCTCGCTGAAGCGCTGGTCGATGTCTGGGGGCGTCTTGGGTTGCCGCTGCGAAAGCACGTGCTTGCAGCCGAATGAACCCATCACGTTGGACAGCGACTTGCTTGATCAATTAGTCTAGGCACGTTCGCCAGTTGATAAGAGAATTGTAGAAAGCTTATCAGTCGGCGGGTTTGAATGTCCGCTTGGTGCTCGTTAGCATACATAGCAATCAGGCCAGCAAATGTCGGCTCGTGGCCCGAAGCTGACATTTTGGCCGGGCCGATCGATGTCTGCTGTCGGTGGCGGACCTGGGGCAGGGCAGTGCCGAATGTCGGCTAATGACCCAAAGCGGTCCGCCCACGCCGCTGACGAGCGCTCCTCCTCCGACATCAAGTCAGTGGGCCGAAGATGCTGAGATGATCTGCGCACGCTACGGCACTGCTATCCGAGCTCGACCATTTGCCGCGATTCGCTGAGATTTGCTGAGATTCGGAGTGTTTCACTCACACCGACGCTCTCAGTTGGATAATAAATGGATTACCCATCCGTGACCAAGCGTCGACCACTATTAGCGAGGCAAATGACGCTGGCCCACGTGGGCACAATGGAACGTTTGTGATGATCGATTGGGTTGCAGCAGTTTTGGGTCTAGTGAGCGCCGGCATTTTCCTTGCACACGCAATCGAAAGCTATCGCGCGCACGCTTTGGTCGGAGCTGAGGCGCGGTTGCAGCAACCATCCGCTCGCGGCAGGCCTCGTGCGTCGAAGTCATGACCGCCTATCTCGACCATATCGATCAACTGAACAGGGCCGGCTCGGGCGATAGCATCTCCGCCGCAACGCGGATCGGGAAGGAGCTGCGATGAACCAGCTCGAAACCAGAGAAGCGTTCGAAGCCGCTCGCGGCAATTCAGATTTGCAAAAGGAGCTGGCCGAGGTCCTTCGGCAACGGGCGGCCATCTCGGAAGTGCTGCGCGCTATTGCCAATTCATCACACGACTTGCAGCCCATATTCGACACCATCCTCGACAACGCAGTGCATCTCTGTCGAGCAGAGTGGGGTGGCTTCCGTCTTATCGAGGAAGCGGGCTCTCGTCTCGTTGCATTTAAACCGCACCCCGCAGCGTCAGAGTGTCCGCCAATGCTGGAACATGGCAGCTATCTTGGTCGCATCTTCGGAAGCAAGTCGCCGGTTCACATCCCCGACTTAGCCAGACATCATGAACTCAATTCTGCGGGAGAAGCTGAACGAGAGGCTAAATCCAAAGGTGGCGTTCGGACAACCCTCATCGTACCAATGCTCAGAAACAACGAGCTAATGGGAACGCTTGGTCTTATGCGGTGGCGCATCGAGCCCTTTACGGAGAAAGAGATCGAACTGGTAACGGACTTCGCTGCGCAGACTGCCGTTGCCCTGGACATTACCCGCCGCGAGCGAGAGCTGCGCGAGCTGCATATCGAGCTGGCACGCGTCAATCGTATCGCAACCATGGAACAACTGAGTTCATCTATCGCCCATGAGGTCATTCAGCCGATCGCGTCGGCGCGCATTAACGCCCGTGCCGGGCTGCGCTTTCTGGAACTGAGTCCGCCCAACCTGGGTGAGACGAGGGAAGCGTTCGACCGTGTTGTGGCCGACGTCGATCGGGCCGGAGACATCATCCACCGGATCAGAGATCACGTCAAAAAAGCGCCGCCGAAGATGGACCGGTTCGACGTAAATGAAGCGATCCGCAACGCGATCATTCTCACTCGGGGTGAGGTCGTCAAGATCGGCGCCTCGATCCAGACACAACTCGCCGAGCCCTTGCCTTTCTCTCGGGGCGATCGGGTGCAGATTCAACAGGTGATGGTCAACTTGATCGTCAACGCAGTCCAGGCGATGAGCGGCGACGGCAACAGCAGGCGCGAATTGCAGATCAGCACGGAAACAGACGAGGCGGAAGGCGTGCGCGTCGGGGTACGGGATACCGGGCCGGGCCTGACGCCGGAGAGCATCTCACGCCTCTTTGAACCCTTCTACACGACCAAGGCGGAGGGCATGGGTATGGGCTTGGCGATCTGCCGCTCTATCGTTGAGGCTCATGGGGGACGGCTCTGGGCCACGGCGTGCGAGCCACATGGAACCTTGTTTCAATTTATGATTCCTGCCGAGCAGGCCGCGACGTCGTAATCGGATCGTCCATGTCGCCAATTGGCCTATAACGGACTTCCTGGCCGCAGGCTCTTATGTCCGCCTTCAGCAGGGAAGCGGACATATCGTCTTGAGCTGGGTATGTCTGCAAATGACCCCAGAGCGGACATGGGGCGGGAACACACGGGAAGCCCCCACTTCCGCAAATGACCCATTGCAGACTTCTCCCGAAGATTGCGCGCGCCCTCTCTCCCCGAAAGAGAAAAGGCCGATGGGCGTTACGCCACCGGCCTTCTCTTGCAGCTGCCGGCTCCGCAGTCCGGTTCCGCTGCGATTCGTTTTCTGACTCAAGCCTTGCCTCGACAGGCTAATGAAGTCTTAACGGAGCGGCCGGATATGATGCGGCTGGCCGTGAACGCCAAATGACCTATCCCGGCGTAGCCCGGGGCCAGGACTTCTTCCAGTCGACCCTTGAACACATGGGGTGCCATCCATATAACATCCGCGTGGATGGTTCATGGATGGAGAATGGGGTTGTCGAACAACGTACGCGACGTCAGACCAAAGCCGGCGGATACCGAAAAAATCACCATCAATCTGGGCTATGTCGACCTTGGGCACGTCGATCTCATGGTGCAGGAAGGATTTTACTCGAACCGAACCGACTTCATTCGTACCGCTATCCGCAACCAGTTGGATCGTCATGCGGATGTGGTCAAACAGTCGACTGCTCGGAACAGTCTCGATCTGGGTCTACGGATTTACAGCCGTGAAGATCTTGAAACGGTCCGACGAGCCGGCGAGATGCTGCACATCAATGTGCTGGGCCTTGCGACAATTGCCCAAGATGTCACGCCGGAGCTTGCTCGCGCCACGATTGCCTCCGTCTCTGTGCTTGGAGCTCTCCACGCCAGTTCGGCGGTGAAGGCCGCGCTCGCCGACAGGACGCGGTGACGGCGATGCTCAATCAGGACATCCTTCGCGAGGCTACACGTCTCACGCGCGCGGGCCGAGTCGTCGAGGCCACGGCTCTTCTCCAGCACATGCTTCGCGGTGAAAGAACGACGGACCCGACATTCCACACGGATGCCATCGCTCTCCCTCAGCCATCAATTGTGGACGTGAAAGCAAATTGGGTTAAGACGGAGGGCTCGCAGGTACCGCGGACCACATCCGCTGAACCGCGCAAGGCACAGTCGAATCGGACAAACAATTACCCCGGCCTCGGATTGCGGGGCACAACTAAGCGGGCACCGCCGTCCACGCGCGACATTGTGCCGGAAGGTACGAGATTTATCGGCGGTAGCTATAGCAATCCAGCTGGAAGCCGTGCCTACAGGCTCTTCATCCCGAGCGGTTATCATGGGCAACCTCTTCCCTTGATTGTCATGCTCCACGGTTGCACGCAATCGCCCGAGGATTTCGCCGCTGGCACGAGAATGAACTTTATCGCAGAAGCGCAGCCTTGCTTGGTGGTCTATCCCGCGCAGCGCAGGGAAGCCAACCCGGCGAAATGCTGGAACTGGTTTCGCACAATCGACCAGCAGCGGGGTACAGGGGAACCCTCGCTTATCGCGGGAATCACGCTCCAAATCATGCGCGAGTACTCGGTTGATTCAAAGCGAGTCTACGTCGCAGGACTTTCGGCAGGAGCGGCGGCAGCCGTCGTCATGGGGTCGACATATAACGATCTATACGCGGCCGTTGGTGTCCATTCCGGCCTCGCATGTGGAGCCGCCGTCGACCTTCCCTCAGCGCTCCTCGCCATGCGGCAAGGCGGCAGCTTCGATCATCAGGCGACGTTAACCGGCCAGCCAACGGTCCCAACCATTGTTTTTCACGGCGATCGCGACAGCACAGTGCACCCAAATAACGGCGATCAAGTAATCAAGCAGTCCATCAACGCAACGAGCACGGAAAGAAATGTGCAGCGCGGGCGGGTGCCTGGAGGTCACGCCTATACCCGCACCGTCCATAGCGACGCCAGCGGGCGCCACGTCTTCGAGCATTGGAGCATCCACGGAGCTGGACACGCATGGTCAGGGGGAAGCTCGGCGGGCTCCTATACTGACCCGCGAGGACCGGACGCAACGAGAGAAATTCTGCGTTTTTTCCTCGAG
>Ga0081540_1001457_pt1 | contig 20438 bp, 23 predicted proteins | sample TabmetS2T1R1_FD_71024 | JGI IMG/M metagenome (GOLD analysis project Ga0081540, IMG submission 71024) | Tabebuia heterophylla rhizosphere microbial communities from the University of Puerto Rico - S2T1R1 | ecosystem: Host-associated > Plants > Roots > Rhizosphere ... | reverse complement strand
TTCCGACAGCGCTGCCTCGTCGTCGCCGTCCGTGATGACGTTGCAGCCCTTCTTGCCCATGATGATCGCGGTGCCGGTATCCTGGCACATCGGCAGCACGCCGCCGGCGGCGATATTGGCGTTCTTCAGGAAGTCGAAGGCGACAAACTTGTCGTTGTCGCTGGCTTCCTTGTCGTCAAGGATCGAGCGCAACTGCTTCAAATGCCCGGGTCGCAGGTAGTGATTGATGTCGCCGAAGGCGGCCTCCGACAGCGCCCGCAACGCGTCGCGCGACACCACCAGCATGTCCCTGCCCAAGACCTTCTCGACCCGCACGCCATCGGTCGTGATCTTCTTGTAGGGCGTGGTGTCCGCGCCCAGCGGGAACAGCGGGGTGTGCTTGTAGGGCGGAACGGGCTTCTGATCGGGAAAGGCGGTGGGGGCGTTCATGGATCTGATCTCGGGTTGGAGCCGGAGCGGGCGCGGAAGGCCAGCCGGCGATATAGAGCCGTTCTAAGCACTTTTTGCGTAAAAGGAAGGGACATCAACCCGCCTCTACACCTTCGAGTTAGGCCCAATGCGGACAATATTCCGCGTACTGACAAGCGCTATGCGCGAGGCGGAAATAGCAGGAGACTAAGGAACGCCAAGCGCTCCGGCTCGCTGGTCTTATCGAAGCGGCCCAAGGCCACCCGCGCCGTGTCGATGGCAAGGGCAGCATCCGATCTGTTGATGCGGATCATGACATCGTAGTCGGCGGAATGCCTCTTTTCTTGAAGCTCTTCAGTCGCTGCAGCAAACGAGACAATGTTTGCACCGAAGCCCATTGCCGGAGCGTAGCGCCTGAATTTGCTGGAGAGCGTCGGCTTTTGGACTTCTTCGCACAACTTCCGAAGCCATCCGTGATCCACGCTGCGATAAACCAAGCCGTATCGCGCTTCGTCGCGGTTAGTCACCCCAATGAACTGGTCAGCGGCCGCTGTGATGATCGCGTGAAAGATGGCATAATACGCCGCCGAGATCGCGCGCCTGATATCGACCTGACGCGGACGCCCTGCCTGAAACGCTATCAACTTTTCGGCCTGCTCAAACAGGTGATCTGGATTAAGGATCGCCACCTGCTTCGAGCTCTTCCTTGGTCGCGTACTCCACGATGGCCAATCGATCCTCACCTTCGCGACGCAGCCGATCCTTTATGCCAACGAGGGTGTCGAGTGTAGCATCGCCTCTGATCTTCGACTCCGCGCCGGGCTCGATCACAATAGTAATCCGGAGCGCATCATGTCCTTCCGAGTCGATCGCCGTGCTACTCGAAATCGAGGAGATATTCGCGCTCGCTATGTTCGCGGCGGCGACTTCTCGGGCAATTTCTCGTATCCTTTTCTCATCCAACATGACGTCTTCGATTCCTGCGCGATCCAGGATAATTTTCACTTTGCGCTTTGGTCGTGACGTTACGATAGCATGGTTCCGGAAAGGTGTAACCCCCGACAGCAACCTCCGCGAGGAATTGCTGAACCGCGTCACTTTTGGATGTCGTAACCAGTGGCTCGGCTTTGAAGCACTCTGGTCAGCATCCCCACACTGTTTGGTGTGGTTGGCGGTGACCGAAATCAGCGCCTTCCTCTACCGGTTCTGACAAGCAAGTTGACTTCCGCGAGCACTCCTTGCAGGAAATCCGACGCGCGGGCCTTTTTACGTATGGGGGCACTCATAATGGCTTTCGGACCACAATTTCGCCGACCGACCCTGCTTGCCGCCACGCTGGCGCTCGTCGCTGCTGTCACCGCCTCCCCCGCCCTTGCCGACCGCTGCGACGACAGCGCCAAGGAGCTGGCCAACAACATCGACAAGCTGAAGGTCAACTTCAAGGCGGCCAACACCGTCTATCTGACGCATCCGCTCGCCAAGGAATTGTCGGTCGCCTGCCGCGGCGACAAGTATTCCATCGAGCTCTACGCCAAGGGCGACCGCAAGCCGAAGCCGGAATTCATCTCGCTGGTCAGCGCCATGGCCGCGATCGTCTTTACGGTGACCAAGGACGACACTACGACCGCAACGAGCCGCTGCCTCAAGCGCATGGGCCTGCTGCGCGGCGACAAGATCGCCATGCGCTTCCGCCGGCTCAACCTGGAGTGCCAGCGCAACAAGACCGAGGCCTGGATCGCGATCACCCGCGGCAAGGACGAATAGATCGCATTCTAACGATTACACGAGCCTCCGGTTCACCATTGGGGGGGATTGGGAGGCGTTGCCGCGGGATCGCCGCGCCGGATTCACCAATCGTTCGTTTCAAGCCGGCCAGTGTCGCGAAGCAACCAAAAGGAATGCTTCCGATGAACGTCTCTGCGGTCCCGGCAACGGTGGTGGTCAAGGCGCCCGAGGTGCCCGTGTTCAAGGCCCCTGACAAGACTCCCGACGTGCAGAACGGCGCCCCCGCCGATGGCACCCGCAAGCCGCAGCCGACGCTGGTTGCTCCCCTGCCCCCGGGTCAGGGCACACGGGTCGACCGGCTGGCTTGAGCCAACTCTTCAGCACCCCCTCACCCGCGTAGCCGCGGGCAATCCGCTATTGCAGAAACGGCGACGACCGCAGCCGACAGGCGGCGGTCTCCAATACCTGCTTTCGCGGATATGACAGTTGCGGGAAACGAGGGTCTTACCACTCGCGACGCCGCAAGTTTGTCGAAGAATCGAGCGATCATACGGGACGAGTGGAACCCGCGCATGATCGCAAAACTTCTGCTGCAAAACACTATTACTGTCGTCGTACTCGGCGCGTTGCTGTTCGCCTCGGCCGGCACACTGCACTGGCCGGCAGCGTGGGTGTTCCTGGCCGTGAGCGCGATCATCGGCCCGGTCTGCGGATTGTGGCTGGCGAAGACAGATCCGGCGCTGCTCGCCGAGCGCCTGCGGCCGACCTTTCAAGCGGGCCAGCCCGCGGCCGACAAGAAGTTCATGCTCACCTTCGTCGTCGTCATGCTCATCTGGCTCATCGCCATGGGACTGGACCACCGCGCGCAGGCGTCCCATGTTCCGCTTGCACTGCAGGCGCTGGGGCTTGCGATGTATCTCGCCTCAATCGCCTTCATCATGTGGGTGTTCCGCGAAAATTCCTTTGCCTCGCCGGTCGTGAAGGTGCAGGCCGCGCGCCATCATCGCGTCGTATCCAGCGGCCCCTATGCCTTCGTCCGGCATCCCATGTACAGCGGCGTCATGCTGTTCTTCATTGGCGTGCCGCTGCTGCTCGGATCATGGTGGGGCGTGGCGATCGCGCCGGTGTTCGCCGTCCTGTTCGCCATTCGCGCCCGCATCGAGGAGCGCGCGCTGGTCGAAGGATTGCCTGACTATGCTGACTACGCCGCGCGGGTGCGCTATCGTCTGCTGCCTGGAGTTTGGTAAGAGGGATCAGCATGCCCGACAGCAAGACCTATACCGGCGGCTGCCATTGCGGCCAGGTGCGTTTCGAATGCACCAGCGATCTCGCAATGGTCACGGCCTGCAACTGCTCGATCTGCACCAAGAAGGGCCTGCACTTCACCTTCCTTGACCCGAAGAGCTTTCAGCTTCGCGCCGGCGAGGAAAACCTGAAGGAATATCTCTTCAACAAGCACGCGATCCATCACCAGATCTGCGTCGATTGCGGGGTCGAAGTGTTTGCGCGCGGCAAAAAGCCCGACGGGACCGACGCGGTGGCGCTGAATGTGAGCTGCATCGACGGCATCGAGCTGTCGAAGCTGAAGATGACGCCGATGGACGGGCGGAGCATGTGAGAATTTGCCGTCATTCCGGGGCGATGCGAAGCATCGAACTGGAATGTGCGATTGCACATCCGAGAATCTCGAGATTCCCCGGTGCGCAATTGCGCACCTGAGGTCTGGTCCTGCGGACCATCCCGGAATGACGGGCTAACCATCCAGCGCCTTGTACCGCCGGAAAATCCCGTCCTCATTGAATTCAATCCGCCGGTCGCTGGCCAGATAGGTCTTGATGTTCGGCCGCGCTGCAACGCGGTCGCGCAGCTCGACGAGCCCGGGAATTTTCCGCTCGAAAGCCTTCATGCGCTTCGGAAACGCGTAGCGCAGCCCCTCCACGATCTGGAACAGCGACAGATCGACGTAAGTGAGGCGGCGGCCGGTGACGTAAGTCCCGCCATTGGCCGCCAGCAGATCCTCGAAATAGCCGAGATATTTCGGCACGCGCTCTTTCCAGAATTCCTCGGTGCGCTTCTTCGCCGGCGCCTTCTGCTCCTCGTAATAGAGCGAGGGGCCGAGCGGGTGATGGGTGTCGTGCACCTCCAGCACCAGGTCTGATATCGTGAGCTGCAACTGATGCACCCACAATCTGCCGGCCTCCGCCTTCGGCGCCAGCCCGTGGCGCGAACCGAGATAGAGCAGGATGTTGGCGGTCTGCCCGATCACGAGCTTTCCGTCCTTGAGGAACGGCGGCGCGAACGGCGGCATTCCCTTCCCCACCTCCATCATTCCTGACATCGCAGCCATGCCGTTGCCGTGGCGCGCGACATCAGCGTAGCGGGCGCCCGCCTCTTCCAGCGCGAGGCGGACATATTCGCCGCGGCCCTGAATGTTCGGCCAGTAATAGAGCTCGTAACGCATCGACGACACCTCCAACGAACGCTTGCCAATACCTAACAAACCATTCTGCGTTGCGTTCGTCACGTCCAGGCGCCGAAATCTGTCCGAACGCGAACGAGCGTGTTAGGCTGGCGCCGTTTCGAGCATCGATTCTCAGTGCGACGGGAGAACGGGATGGCGGACGACAAGAAGAAACGCGGTGGGGCCGATCGCCGGCTGATCGCATTGAGCGAGCCTTACGAGGTCGCCTATTGGTCGAAGAAGTTCAAGATCACGCCGGCCAGGCTGAAAACCGTGGTCAAGAAAGTGGGCCGCTCCGCGAAGAAGGTGGAGGCCTACATCGCGCTGCAGAAACACAAGGCCGCCGACCGGGCGCGGATCGCGATCACCCAGACCTATGAAGTCAGTTACTGGTCGAAGAAATTCAAGGTCACGCCGGCCAGGCTCAAGGCGGCGGTAGCCGCCGTCGGTCATTCGTCGAAGAAGGTCGGCGAATATCTCACCGGCAAGAAGACGGCGAGGAAGACCGCCAAGAAAACAGCGAAGAAAGTGGTCGGGAAAAAGAAGAACGCGAAGAAAAAGGCCGCCTGAGGGGCGGCGCTTTACCCGGGCTACGCAGCTTCCGTCATTGCGAGCCAACGGGTCGCGCGAATGCGCGCCCGATGACAGGCTCCGCGAAGCAATCCATTCATCCATGGGCGCGGAGGGATGGATTGCTTCGTCGCTTCGCTCCTCGCAATGACGGACGTCCCTCAATTCGCCGCGAAGCAGTACAGCAAGCCGTCGCCGCCGGTGCTCTTCAAATCCGCCTGCGAGCAGCCGCCATCCTGACCGCGCGAAGGGTGCGAGGAGTTCCAGGATTTCGAGGCGTCGTCGTCGCGCAGGCCGATGCGATCGGAATGTCCGACCATGGCGGCGCCTTGCGTCGAGCTCGTCCAGTTCTTGCAGGTGCGATCCTCGCCGGCCGCGAACGCGGTGCCGTCCGGCTGCGATCCCGTCAGCACGTCGTGGCGGTTGGGCGTATCGCCGCGGCCGTTGATGACCTCGCCCTTTTCGCTCAGCGCGGTCTGTTTGGTGAGGCCGTTGGGGCCGTGCAATTCGGCGACGTCCTTGGCGACCACCTGGCCCTTGGCATTCTTCCACGGTCCCTTGCCGATGCGGTCGCGTGCGTTCACCGCAGGCTTACCGTCGGCCGCTTGCGTCGAGAGATAGGCGTGCCAGGTCTTGCCACCCGCTCCCGCCGCCTGCGCCAGCGTCTGGCAATGATTGTCGGCGCCGGCGAGCCCGCCGAGATTGCCGCCATTGCCGATGCCGTTGCTGGTCAGGAAGAAAGTGGTGTCGGCCGACTGCGCCTGCGCCGGCGCGCTGGCGAGAGCCGACATGGTGGCCACCGCGAAAAATACCGGCGAGATGATCCGGGCGAAGCTGTTCATTGAAGTCCTCCCTTTTGTTTTTTGCACGTTGTCATCAACACACCGCGGCAACCATTATTCCGGCGGCGTGCGGCGGGAGACAACGCAGGCCACCCGGCAAAGAAAAAGGCGCCGCGGAACTGGCCGCGGCGCCCTTATCGTCATTGTGCAGGCGATCAGTTGGTCTGCTGGATCGCCGAGAGTTCCCAGTTGCCGCCGCGCCGGCGGGCAAAGGTCCAGACCTCGGTGACTTCGACCGGGGTATCGCTGCCGGCCACCAGGCGGCCGGTGGTGCGCTCCAGGGTCTTGTCGACGATCGAGAACCGCATCGCCACGCTGGCATAGTCGGTTTCGCCTTCGCGCCAGGCTTCCGCGAGGTCGCCCTGCAAGAGCTTGGTGTTGGACACCTTGTTGATGTCGTTGCGGGCCTTGTTCTCCTCGAGGTCCTTGGAGAAGTAGGACACCATCTCGGGCGTCGCGAGCGTGTGCAGCTTGGCGACGTCTTCATCCGACCATGCGGCCTGGATCTCGCTGAGCAGCCGCTCGAATGCTTCATAGTCGGCCGGCTGGATTTCCAGCGGCGGCTGGCTCGAGCCGAGCCCGAAGCCACTGAGGCCGGAGCGGAAGCTGGTCTGGGCACCCGGACCTTCCGCGGCGGGCGCAGGTCCCGTCGCATAGGCCGAGGCCGGCGTATGGCGGCGCTGCCACCACGACATTGCCAGCCGCACCACGATGACGATCAGCGCGATCTGCAGCAACAGGCCGATGATCGACGACAGGCCGCCCAGGCCGGAGAACAAGCCACCGCCGAACAGCATGCCGAGCAGGCCGGCGCCGAGGAAGCCCGCGGCGAGGCCGCCGAGCATGCCCATGCCGGGTCGGTTGAAGAACCCGCCCTTGCTGGCCGCGCCGGCCGCCGCCGGTCCGGCCATTCCGGGGCTACCCGGCTGGGTGAAGGAGCGGTTCATGGGTTGCGCCGTGCCCGGCGCCGTCGTCGTGCTGGGCGGCGCCGAATAGGTCCGCGAGCCGCGCGAACCGGAGCTGCCGCCGCCGCCGACGCGGGCGTCAGCCGCCGAGATCGTGATCGCCAGGGGAACCGCCACGGACAGGACAATGGCCATGGCCCTCACAATTCCGCGCGCAGTCTGCGTGAAATTCATATCTTTTTCCTCAGTCCCCGGTATGGGGAAGCGCTCCTAAGATGGGCAGGGCTGCCCAAAAGTGAAGCCACCATAGAGACGCACCGCTGCGGCCCTCGGTCGCGGGGATGTGACGATTGGGCCGGTTGCTAGGGCAAGGATCGGCCGCGGTCGGAATCAGGACGCCGTCATGGTTTCCTTAACCTTCTCGACCAGCGCGCTCAGCGCAAACGGCTTTGGCAGGAAGGCGAACTGCTCGTTCTCCGGCAGGCTCTTGTCGAAGGCTTCTTCGGCATAACCCGAGACGAAGATGATCTTGAGGTTGGGATTGCGCTTGCGCATCTCGCGCAGCAGCGTCGGGCCATCCATTTCCGGCATCACCACGTCGGAGACGACGAGGTCGACGGCGCCGTCCTTCTCGTCCAGCGCTTCCATCGCCTCGATGCCGTTGGAGGCCTCGATCACGCTGTAGCCGCGCGAGCGAAGTCCGCGCGCATTCAGCGAGCGCAGGCCGTCCTCGTCTTCGACCAGCAGGATGGTGCCCTGCCCGGTCAGGTCGGGCCGCGGCTTCGGCGGCGCGGCTCCCGCTTCTCTCGCCGCGCCGTTCGCGGCCTGCGGTTCGGGTTGCGCTTCCAGTTCGGGACGATGCCGCGGCAGGAATATCTGGAAGGTGGTGCCCTCGCCCGGCGTCGAGTCGACGTAAACAAAGCCGCCGGTCTGCTTGACGATGCCGTAGACCGTCGAGAGGCCAAGGCCGGTGCCCTTGCCGACTTCCTTGGTCGAGAAGAACGGCTCGAAAATCTTGTCGACGATTTCGGGCGGAATACCGGTGCCGGTATCGGTAATGTCGATCCGCACATAGTCGGCGGCCGGCATGCCTTTGTGGGCCAGGTGAACGGATTCGTCCGCCGTGACATTGGCGGTCTTCACCGTCAGCTTGCCGCCGTCGGGCATCGCGTCGCGAGCGTTGACGGCAAGATTGACCACCACCTGCTCGAACTGCGAGACGTCGACCTTCACCGGCCAGAGATCGCGGCCGTGCACGAGGTCGAGCTTGACCTTCTCGCCGATCAGCCGCCGCAGCAGCATGGTGAGATCGGAGAGCGCGTCGCCGAGGTCGAGCACCTGCGGCCGCAGCGTCTGGCGGCGCGAGAACGCGAGCAGCTGCCGCACCAGCGTCGCGGCGCGGGTGGCGTTCTGCTTGATCTGCATGATGTCCTGGAACGACGGATCGGTCGGCTTGTGCGCGTTCAACAGGAAGTCGTTCGCCATCATGATGGCCGACAGCACGTTGTTGAAGTCGTGCGCGATGCCGCCGGCGAGCTGGCCGACCATGTCCATCTTCTGCGACTGGTTGATCTGGTTTTCCAGCGTGCGCCGCTCGGTGGTCTCCAGCAGATAGACGATGGCGGCCTCGGTATCGCGCTCGTCCTCCTCGACCGCGGTGACGAAGAACTGCCCCCAGCGCTCCTTGGCGCAGTCGAGCATGGCCTCGACCGGCGGAATGTCGCCCTGCCCCTCGGCCGCCTGGTTGATCGCCGCGATCAACAGGCCACGGTCGCGCGCATTCACGGTGCGGAAGATCGACTTGTTGGCCGCGCCATCGGCGCTCAGGCTCTGCGCCAGCTTGGCGAAGCGGGCATTGGCGCGCACCACCGCCCCGCCGCGGTCGACGGTTGCGATCGCCATCGGCGTGTGATCGAAGAACCGCATGAAGCGCACTTCGGCGGCACGCTCCGGATCGGAATGCTCGTCGCGGGTGCGGCTGATCACCAGCGTCCGCGACGCGCCCGGCTTGCCGTCGGCGCCGAAAGCCAGCTTGTGGTAGAGCCGCACCGGCATGGTCTTGCCACCGCGCATGCGCAGGTCGATGTCGAACACTTCGGTCTTGACCTCGCCCGGCACCGCCACGATCGAGGTCAACAGCGACGCGCCGTCACCGGAGACGATATCGGCGAGCTTCAGCCCGCCCGAGCCGATTTCGGCGAGGTCGTGATCGAGCCAGTTCGCCAGCGTGGCGTTGACGTAGATGACGTCGCCGGCCGGATTGACCGAGAAGAAGCCGCACGGCGCGTGATCGAGATATTCGATCGCGTGCTGCAATTCCCGGAACACGTCCTCCTGGCGTTCGCGGTCGCGCGTGATGTCGGCGATCGACCACACGGCATATTTCGCCTCGCGCTTGCTTTGGCCGAGCGGGCGAACCCGCATCCGCAGCCAACGGCCCTGCGCGCCGTCGGTCCCGGCGATGCGGACCTCCTCCTGCTGCCGCTTGCCTTCGCGCGCGGCCTTCAGCAGCCGGAACACGGCTTCCGAGACATCCGGATTGCCGATGAACACCCGTTCGACCGGCCGCACGTCCTGCGGACTGGCAGCCCCGGTAAGGACCAGATAGGCGGCATTGGAATAGACCACATGGCCGCGCGAATCCGTTACCGCCAGCCCGTCATAGGCATGGTCGGCGATTCGGCCCATCACGGGGTCGTCGTTGGTCCGGTCGGTGAAGCGGATGATGCCCGCGGCAAACGCGAACAGATTGAACAGGCCGACCATGGCCAAAAGCGCCAGCACGCCGAGGATATAGGGCTGGGCCTGGGCCCGGCCGATCGTCATCAGCCACACCGCCACCGCGACGATGCCAGCGGCCACCAGCAGCACCAGCACGATGCTGCCCCCGCGCCGCGCCGGCTCATTGGCCGTGAGAGGCTCGGAGGGCGGATGGCTGTCGGTTTCGGCGGTCATAGGGTCATTTGAAGAAGCGCTGCTGCCCTTCGGCATGGAGGTGTCGATCCGGATCGGCCGGCCGCGGGCAATTCCCGCGTTCGGCTGGCGCACCCGCCCTGAGTGCCTGAATCGGCCCTGCAAGCGCAAGTCCATCAGGCGGTTATTCGACAAGTTGAAGGCATTTCGAGGCGATTTCTGGCCGTTTCTTCACATTAACGGGTGGAACCCGCGTTCTTCAGGCGCATGACGTAGCCGATGATCTCAGCCACCGCATGATAGTGCTCGACCGGGATCTCCTCGTCGACGTCGACGGTGGCGTAAAGCGCGCGCGCCAGCGGCACGTTCTCCACGATCGGGATGTCGTGCTTTTTGGCGATTTCCCTGATCTTGAAGGCGATGTTGTCGACGCCCTTGGCGACGCACATCGGCGCCGACATGCTGCGGTCGTAGGACAGTGCGACCGAATAGTGCGTCGGGTTGGTGATGATCACGCTGGCCTTGGGAACCGCGGCCATCATGCGCTTCTTCATCCGCTGGACACGCAACTGCCGGATCCGGCCCTTGATGTGGGGGTCGCCTTCCGACTGCTTGAACTCGTCCTTGATCTCCTGCAGCGACATCTTCTGCCGCTCGAACCACTGCCGGTACTGGAAGAAGTAGTCGGCGATCGCAACCGCGGCCAGCATCGCCACCACGGCACCCATCAGATGCAGCGTCAGGCTGGTCGTAACCCCGAGGATCGCCGAGGGGTCGAAGCGCAGGAACGATTCCAGCCGGTGGCGCTCGGGCCACAGCACCGCCATCATGACCGCGCCGAGCGCGATCAGCTTGAAAATGCCCTTGACGAAATTCGCCAGCGCCTGCTTGCCGAAGATGCGCTTCAGCCCGGCGCCGGGCGACACCTTGCTGAAATTCGGCTTCAGCGATTCGGACGACCACACCAGGCGGTGCTGGATCATGTTGCCCGCGATCGCGGCCAGCGCCAGCATCAACAGCGGCACGCCGATGGCGCCGAGGACGGCGTAGCCCAGCGTATTGCCGAGCGCGAGCAGCGAGGCGCCGTCGGTGTGAAGCTGCCCGGCCTGGGCGATCAGGTTGCGCAGCGGCACCAGGATGCCGCCCCCGATCGAGCCGGAGAACGTCGACAGCACCAGTGTGCCGCCGGCGATGATGAACCAGGTGTTGACCTCCTGGCTCTTGGCGACGTCACCCTTGGCAAGCGCATCGTCGAGACGTTTTTGCGTAGGGTCTTCTGTCTTGTCATCGGAATCGTCGGCCATCGCGGGGCCCTAGCTTCCTGTTTGAGTATGATCCCGGCGCAGGCGCATTGCGCGCTTGTCGCGAGGGAAAACGGGTACCGAATCGTGCTCTATTTCAGCGGCGTCAGCTCGTGCATGACGCCGATGAAGTAATTGAGATACGTCGTCATCATCCCTGTGAGAACGAAGGCGAAGATCAGGAATCCGATCATGATCGACAGCGGCACGCCGACGAAATAGACCTGCATCGCCGGCATCAGCCGCGCCAGCACGCCAAGGCCGATATTGAAGACGAGGCCGAATACAAGGAACGGCGCCGAAAGCTGCATGCCGATCTTGAAGGCGGCCGCGAACGCGCGTGTGGCCAGCGCCGCGACATCGCCGCTCGGCATCAGCTCGCCCGGCGAGAAGATCCGATAGCTCTCGCTCAGCGCCGCGATGACCAGATGATGGCTGTCGGTGGCAAACAGCAGCGTCATGCCGAGAATGGTGAGGAAGTTGCCGATCAACAGGCCCTGCTGCCCCTGCGTCGGGTCGACCGCCGTGACGAAACCAAGCCCGAGCTGCTGGGCGATCACCGAGCCTGCGACCGCGAGCGCCGACAGCGTGACGCGCGCGGTGGCGCCGAGCACGATGCCGATGACGATTTCGTGCACCATCAATACCCCGAGCGAGGCCATCGAGGTCAGGTCGACATGATAGGCCGCGCGGTGCAGCGGCAGGATGATCAGCGTCAGGAGCAGCGCGATCGCGAGCTTGATGCGCACCGGGATATTGCTCTCGCCGAATCCCGGCAGCAGCATCACCATGGCGCCGACGCGGGCGAACACCAGCATGAAGGTCGCCGCAAGGGCCGGCAGCAGGGATATGTCGATGCGCATTCATCGACAATGCATCAGCCGCCGATGATTCGCGACGATATCCGCATCATGTGACCGTGCAGCGAATCCGCCATGAACGGCAGCGCCAGCAACAGCGTCACGAAGATCGCGAGTATCTTCGGAACGAAGATCAGCGTCTGCTCCTGGATCTGAGTCAGCGCCTGGAACAGCGACACCACGACACCGACCACGAGGCCGATCACCATCAGGGGCGACGACACAATCACGATGGTCCAGATCGCATCGCGCGCAACGTCGAGGGTTTCAGCACCGGTCATTGTCTATTCCTTGCTCTTCACTTTCACCGTCGTTCCGGGGCGATGCGAAGCATCGAACCCCAATGTGCAATTGCACATTGTGGAATCTCGAGATTCCGGGTTCGCTTCGCGCCCGGAATGACAGCATCAATCAGATCGGCATCTTCATGATGTCTTCATAGGACTGGATCACGCGGTCGCGCACCGAGACCAGCGTCGACACCGCGACGTCGGTCTCCGCCACCGCCGTCACCACGTCCATGACGTTGGCCTTGCCCGAGCTCATCGCCATGGTCTGGGCGTCGGATTTCTTGCCGGCCTCCAGCACGCTGCCGACCGCGTCCTTGAGCAGCGCGCTGAAGGACGGACCGCCGGTGGACTGGCTGCCCTTCTCGGCGCCGCCGGTCTCCATCATGCGCGAAAGCGCGGCGTAGGCGTTTGCGGCAACTGTCGGTGAAGCCATTTTCTATTCTTCCTGTTCAGGCCTTGAGAATATCGAGCGTGCGTTGAATCATCCGGCGCGTGGCGCTGATGATGTTGAGATTGGCTTCATAGGAGCGCTGCGCTTCGCGCATGTCGGTCATTTCGACCAGCGGATTGACGTTCGGATATTTGACGTTGCCGGCGGCATCCGCCGCCGGATTGCTCGGCTCGTGCTTGATGCGAAACTCCGACGGGTCGGCGCGGATTTTTCCGAGCGTCACCACCTTGGCATCCAGGGTGCGATCGAGCGCGGACGAAAACGTCGGCACCTTGCGGCGGTACGGGTCGCCGGCAGCGGTCGGCGCGGTGGAATCCGCATTGGCGATGTTTTCCGAGATCACCCGCATCCGCCCCGCCTGCGCGCGCAGGCCGGAGGTGGCGATGCTCATCGAGCGGGCGAAATCGCTTCCATCATCTGCCATGATCCGGTTCTCCTAATCGAGACGCGTCAGCGTTTTCCGATGGCGGTTTTGATCAGCCCGAGGCTGCGGCTGTAGAGCGAGGTCGCGGCCGCGTAATCCATCTGGTTGGCGGAGACTTTCAGCATCTGGTCTTCCAGATTGACCGAATTGCCGGCGGGCTTGGTCATGAAGCCGCTTCTGCCGCCGTCCCCCCGGAAGCTTGGTCCGCCGCCGGAGACGCCGATATGGGTCGCCGAGGTGCGCATCATGGCTAGCGACCCCATGGTCGCGTCGGCATTGGCGCCGCTCTTGTCGAATTTCGGCTCTACCAGATCGCTCGGCCTGAAATTCGGGGTGTTGGCGTTGGAAACATTCTCGGCGAGGACGCGTTGGCGTTCCTGGTGCCACTGCATCTTGGTGCGCAGCGCCGACAGGATCGGAAGATCGTTGATGGCCATCGAGCTGTTCCCCGTTAACCTCTGGCACCGCCGCGAGGTAGGCAGAATTTGCCCGGTGCATGGTTAACGGCTGGTTAAAATCGCTTGCGCCGGCCATGAACATCCCGCCAAAGGCAACCGACGATGGCAAACGAGCGCATTTTCGCCACGAAAACTGCGTTAACCAGCAGCAACCAACACTGCCCGGAGCGCTCAGAAGTCGTTTTGGACCGGACGATTCTTGGTCTATTAGTTAATCGGGCGGCAGCATTTGCCGTGGGGCATTAAGAAATAAGGCTGATCTCGGGCGTGATTCGCGGTATGCGGATCACTTCGGGGCATGGTCCGGACGTGGGGAAAGGTGTTCCCGAATCGGGCCTTGCTCGAACAGGAAGACCAGAACCGCACGCGTCGAAGCCAGCATGTAAGAGAAGGCCGTGGCCGGGGACTAAAGAATGCAGACACTGACATTCCTCTTCGCATTCATCGCTGTTCTGGCGCTGATCGGCGTGGCCGCATGGCTGGTTCGTCGTTTCGCCAACAACCGCCTCGGCACCAACACCCAGCGCGGGCGGATGCCGCGGCTGGCCGTGATCGACGCTGCCGCCGTGGATGGCCGCCGTCGCCTCGTGCTGGTACGGCGCGACAACGTCGAGCACCTCCTGATGATCGGCGGTCCGAGCGACATCGTGGTCGAACCCAACATCGTGCGCGCGATGCCGAACCGCGATCAGATGGCGCAGCGTTCGGCCGCCGCCGAGCAGCCGCCGCGGATCGCGCCGTTGCCTGAACCCGCCTGGAGCGACGAGATCGCAAGGGCCGACCTGCGATCGGCAACCGACGCCTTCGATCATCATGTCGAACCGCAAATGCCCGAGCCGCCGCCGCGCCCCTCGCGGCCCTCTTTTGCCGACGAAGTCCGCCGCCCCGCGCCGCCGCCGATGCCGGAGCGCCGCAGCGATCCGTTGACCGGCTTTACGCCGGAGTCGATCGGTGGCCGCGCCGAGCCCGCATCGCCCCGCATGCCCCGCGGCGAACCGTTGATGCCCCGGCCGCAGCGCGCGAGCGAACTGCCCAAGCCGCCGCCAGTTCGAGAGGCACCGCCGATTCGAGGAGAGGCACCGCCGGTTCGAGAGACGCCGCAGGCCCGCGAGGCGCCGGTTCGTGACGTGCCGCCAGCTCGTGAAGCGCTGCCGCCCCGTGAAGCGCCGGCAGCCCGTGAGATGCCGCCGGCCCGCGCGCCCGAACGCGCAGCGGCGCCGCCTCCGCCGCCGCCCCCTCCTCCGGCTCCCGCACCCTCGAGCGCCGACCAGAATCTCGCCGAAATGGCGCAGCGGCTGGAAGCTGCGCTACGCCGGCCGGCCGAGCCGGTTGCGCCGCCAGTCGCGCCGGAAACGCCGCCAGCCCGCAATTCCCGCAGCGAGCCGCCCGCCCCCGCCCCGGCTCCGCCAAAGAGCGGCTTTGAGAATCTCGAAGACGAGATGGCGTCCTTGCTTGGCCGTCCGAAGAACCCTTCGTGAGGCTGTCAGCATTTCCGCGTAGAGTTGTATTTCTTTCTGTCCTGATCGCCGCCGGATCGTTCGCCGATCCGGGGCTGGCGCAGGACATCAGCATCAATCTCGGCCAGGGCGGCGGCGGCGTCACAGAACGCGCGATACAGTTGATCGCGCTGCTGACGGTGCTGTCGATCGCGCCCTCGATCCTGATCATGATGACGTCGTTCACGCGTATCGTCGTCGTGCTCTCGCTGCTGCGCACCGCGCTCGGCACCGCAACCGCCCCGCCCAACTCCGTCATCATCGCGCTCGCAATGTTCCTGACCGCATTCGTGATGGGGCCCGTCCTGCAGAAATCCTACGATGAGGGCATCAAGCCGCTGGTCGCCAACCAGATCGGCGTTGAAGAAGCGCTGCAGAAGGCCTCTGTGCCGCTGCGCGGCTTCATGCAGAAGAATGTCCGTGAAAAGGACCTGAAGCTGTTCATGGATCTCTCCGCCGAACCGCCGCCCGCGACGCCGGAAGACATGTCGCTGCGGATCCTGGTCCCGGCCTTCATGATCTCCGAACTGAAGCGCGCATTCGAGATCGGCTTCCTGCTGTTTCTCCCCTTCCTGATCATCGACCTCGTCGTGGCATCCGTCTTGATGTCGATGGGCATGATGATGCTGCCGCCGGTCGTGGTGTCGCTGCCATTCAAGTTGATCTTCTTCGTATTGGTCGATGGCTGGTCGCTGGTGGCCGGTAGCCTGGTACAAAGTTACGGCGGCGGGTAACTCCGTACTGTCTTTGAGCCAAATCGGTAAGGACGCGTTACCTAATTGCCGGATTTTGACGCATTTTCTGCGCCGATTTTGCAAGGAATTAAGGCCAGATTAGCCTCCTGCGTGCACTCTGATGAACATTGCAAGTTTATCCCGTAGCAAAGGCGAAGGCACCCGGATCACGACGATGGCAGGTCACTCGACCGGCGAAATGGACGCCGAATACGCCACGACGATTGCTGATCGAGCCATCCGTTTGATGTCGCAACAATCCGTTCCTGCGACGCCGAACAATTTCGCGGTATGGTTCGAATATGCGCTCGGCAACGCAGTCGCGTTGCGCAAGACCATCGACATCCTGATCACAGGCAAGCGCAAGTTCGACCCCGCGATCAATCACGAACTTTACATCACCTATATCGCGCCCCAATCCGCGCCCGATCCGCTGCGTGACCTGCCAGAGCAATTGGGCGGCCTGATCGCCAGCGCGCAGCAATTCCTCAGCACCGCGGTCACCGACAATCGCACGCAGATCAAGGCGCTCGGCGAGGTCACTACCCAGGCTCAGACCAGCACCGATCCGAGGCCGATCATCGCCAAGCTCGTCGACGAGTTGTCGAAGGCAACGGCACGCGCCTCGGCGCTGGAGGCGAATTTCGCCGCCACCTCGGAGGAGCTCGACAGCATCCGCGACTCGCTGAAGGCAGCGGAGCAGCGCTCCAATACCGATGCGCTCACGGGGCTCGCCAACCGGCACTCGATGGATGAATTCCTTCGCCTGGCGCAGATCGCGGCGATGGAAAAGGACGAACCGCTCAGCGTGCTCCTGATCGACATCGACCACTTCAAGAAATTCAACGACGACTACGGCCATCAGGTCGGCGACCAGGTGCTTCGGCTCGTCGCCAAGGTCCTGCAGGAAGGCGTTCGCGAAATCGATCTGGCCGCGCGTTACGGCGGGGAGGAATTGATCGCGGTGCTGCCCGGCGCCGATCTCGACTCGTGCACGACCGTTGCCGAACGAATTCGCCGCCGGATTGCCGAAGCCAAACTGACGCGTCGCGCGACCGGCAAGGAGATCGGCAGCATCACGGTTTCCATCGGGGTGGCGCAGTTCCGCTTGGCGGAGTCCGCTGACGCCATGATCGAGCGCTGCGACCGCGGACTCTACAAAGCAAAGCGGCTGGGACGTAACCGGACCGTGACGGAAAACGAACTCGAGCCCGAGGCCGGCGCGGCCTGACACCTCGAATCGTCATTCTCTTGATCTCCCTTGTTCACGCACGATCGCGCGTCAGCGGATTCGGCTGATCCGCGGGAAAATTCAAATTGCGGGAGTCCGGCCCCGGGTCTCGCGCAATGCGGGTTTTCTCTTCCGGATTCGATTCCGACAAAGTCGTTCTCTCGGTAATATCGAATCAGGGACGCGGGACCGCCGCATTTGCACGGCAGGAAAAATCCGCAAATGCCGGTGCGCCACGGAACCAATCACGGCCGCTCCGGCTTATTCCAGATGTCCTCAACGCCGGGAGTATTCCATGAAAATGGCAGGGATCATTATGGCTGCCACCGCGGCCCTCAGCATCGCCGGAACGGCGGCGCTGGCCCAGCAAACGCGGACCGGAATGGTGACCAGAATAGATCGCATCAGCGGCACCATCACGATTCAGGATGCGCCTGACGGCACGGTCGGCGGTGGCACAGGCGCCGCAACCGAGGAGTTCAAGATGCAGGACGGCGCGCGGCTGAACGACCTGCATGCCGGCGACCGCGTCACCTTCGCCGTGAACGAAACGGCCGGGACCAAGACGATCACCAAGATCGACAAGAAGTGAGGTATCGCGGGAGGGCAAATCCGCCGGCGGTCGGAGATAGACGAGGCCCGGAGTGCCTAGGAGTCCGGGCCTCGCATCCGCCGCTGCCCCATCCGGAAACAAGGAGCCGCCCGGCGCAGCATGCACTCTAGGGCGCGTTCCGCTGGCATGCCTTGATCTGCAGCAAACGCGCCCGATTCTTTCTTTCCCTATCGCGGCAAAGGCCGTTCAAGTGACGCACGAAGTTCAGCGACGGTCTCATCGCAATATTCGTTCAATTTCTGAAAACGCTGCTGTAACGCCTTGAGTTTTCCAGCACGTTTTGCAGGTCCCTCCCGATCAATGTTGAATCTGTCGGCCGGCGAAGGGCGGGATACCGCCGTCTCGATGGCCGCCAGCGCCGCCAGGATCGATCTGGATCTGTCATGACTGATGGAAGACATGTACGCACGCCTCACAAACTCGGATCCAGACGGCTTTGAAGGTCTCGGCCGACTTCCGTCCGATGGCGCGCTGGTGGCCCAAGTCTGCCCCTCGCAGTGTGTCGTTTGGATGCCAGGCCAGAGTCGATTTGATGACAAAAGGTGGACACCGGCAGTGCGGGGGCGTGACCGATGGTCACGGTTTTCCTAGTATTCTTACGGACTCCCGCCTCCATGATTAAGATGCAATCGATAGTCACCATTGCCGGCGAGTTCGTATATTGCCTACAGTGATAGTCGACGATAATGCCCGCACCGCCCTCCGAAATCGGTTCGCCGCCACGCTGCGAAATCTGCGGAACAGGCACGGCCAAGATCGGCAAGCTGCCGCGGATCGGATTGCGTCCTCTCGTCTACGTTTATAAGTGCGCCCTGTGCAACCAGATCACGTCGATCGAGCCTGAAGGGCAGCAGGCGGCAAGTCCGCTGTCGCTCGGCTGACGCGGCAGCCACGCGCAGTCTGGAAAACCCCGCCATTCCGGGCAGACCGGGTTTCATCCCGGAAATGCCGGATGTAAAGCTTCGGCCACACTCCGCGTAAAGAAGAGGCAGGGGCATGTCCGACGGCTTCATCGAAGAACTGCGCAATGCGCTCGACAGCGGCTCGGTGCTGTCAGGCTCCGACATCGACGCGCGCTATCATCACGATATGGCCGGCAATCCGGTGCCCAGGCCGCGGGCGGTCGTCCGCCCCAAGACGACGGAAGATGTCTCCACCCTGCTGCGGCTCTGTCATCGCGACGGCGTGCCGGTGACGACGCAGGGCGGCATGACCGGGCTGGTGCGCGGCGCGCTGCCGAATGCGGATGAAATCGTCCTGTCGATGGAGCGCATGAACGCCGTCGAAGAAGTCGACGCCTCGGCCGGCGTCGCCATCGCGCAGGCGGGCACGCCGCTGCAAAAGCTGCAGGAGCGGGTCGAGCAGGATGGCTTGATGTTTCCGCTCGACCTCGGCGCGCGCGGCAGTTGCACCATCGGCGGCAACATCTCGACCAATGCCGGCGGCAACCGCGTCATCCGCTACGGCATGACGCGTGACCTGATCCTCGGCCTCGAAGTCGTTACCGCCGACGGCACTGTCCTGAGGGGCCTGCGCAAGTACATCAAGAACAACACCGGCATCGACCTCAAGCATCTGTTCATCGGCAGCGAAGGCATCCTCGGCGTGGTCACGCGCGCCGCGGTGCGCGTCTTTCCGGCGCCGGCCGAACGGCAGGTGGCGCTTTGCGCCCTGCCCTCGTTTGGACAGGTGGTCTCGTTGCTGCGGCTGGCGCGACAACAGCTCGGCGGCGAACTGACCGCGTTCGAGGTGATGTGGAACGCATATTACCGCCTCACCGTCGAGCGCGTGCAGGGCGTGGCGGGGCCGCTGCCGACCCATCACCCGTTCTACGTCCTGCTGGAAGCTTCCGGCAGCGATGCCGAGCGCCTCCACGGCGATCTCGAAAAGCTGCTCGAGACGGCGATGGACGATGGCATGATCCTCGACGCAACGCTCTCGACGTCGAATGCATCCGCCGCCGCGATCTGGCGCATCCGCGATTCCAGCGTCGAACTCGGCCGCAGCTTTGCCTACGCCGAGCGGATCGGCTTCGACGTCAGCCTCGCCATCGACCGGATGGAGGAATACGCCGAAACCATCGGCGCGCGCATCAGGGCAATCGATCCGCATGCATTCGCCATCGTGTTCGGGCATGCCGGCGACGGCAATTTGCACGTGGTCGTGCATCACGAACACACGCCCGACAAGCACGACGAATTCGAGAAGCTGGTCTACGACATCACGGGCGAGTTCGCCGGCTCGATCTCAGCCGAACACGGCATCGGCATGCTGAAGCGGCCGTACCTGAAGATGAGCCGGACCGCGGAGGAAATCGAGACGATGCGCACGCTCAAGCGCGCGCTCGACCCGAAAAACATCCTGAACCCCGGGCGAATTTTTACGGTGTGAGACAGCTCGAAGCGCGCAGCGTGGGCAATTATCCCTCTCAGCCCTTCAGGTCATACTGCCTGCTGAGGTGGTCGCCGATCTGGACCAGCATGGCGACGCATTCGGGATAGCCCGGCTTCGCGATCGTGGCCTCGTCGGCCGTGGCGCGGAACTCCCAGCTATCACCGTCGCGGATCACCGAGATCACGATGCCGTCGGGACAATCGACGTGGGCCTTCAATTCGGCCTTCGCCATCTCGATCAGTTCGGCTTCGGTCTTGTCTGGCTTGCTCATGTGACGGCTTCCCGGGCTATCGAGACCTGCCCGCAGGTTGCCGTTTCAATGAGCGTCTGTCGAGGGGACGAAGGTAGCGGTTTGCTCGGAA
>Ga0081540_1001456_pt1 | contig 20446 bp, 17 predicted proteins | sample TabmetS2T1R1_FD_71024 | JGI IMG/M metagenome (GOLD analysis project Ga0081540, IMG submission 71024) | Tabebuia heterophylla rhizosphere microbial communities from the University of Puerto Rico - S2T1R1 | ecosystem: Host-associated > Plants > Roots > Rhizosphere ... | reverse complement strand
CGTCCTCGATGACATCCACGGCAACCTGACCTCGCTCGAGGCGGTGCTCGCAGATCCGGCTTTCGCGCGCGCTGGCGCAGTCGTCATCGGCGGCGACGTGGCCGCCGGGCCGCTGCCCGCGGAGGTGCTCGAGCGGCTGCGCGCGCTCGAGCTGCCGGTCCGCTGGGTGCGCGGCAACGCCGACCGCGAGGTGGTGGCGTCCTTCGATCGCGGCGACACCGACCCCGACGCGCATCCCGACGACCCTGCGGCCCGTGCCGACGCCTACACCGCGGGGCGCATCACCCGCGCGCAGCGCGACCTGCTGGCGAGCTTCGAGGACGTCGTGTCGCTGGAAGGCGCGCTGTTCTGCCACGGCTCGCCGCGCGACGACAACGAGATCATCACCGCCCTGACGCCCCCCGAGCGCCTGGCGCCGATGCTCGAGGGCGTCGACGAGGCGCTCGTCGTCTGCGGGCACACCCACCACCAGTTCGAGCTGCGTGCCGGCGAGCGCCGCGTGGTCAACGCGGGCAGCGTCGGGATGCCGTACCAGGGCGACGCCGCCGCGTTCTGGGCGCTGGTCGAGGACGGCGAGGTCGACCTGCGGCGCACCGCGATCGACGTCGCCGCGGTCGCCGCGTCGATACGCGCCAGCGGCTACCCCGACGCCGAGGACCTCATCGAGACGTGCTTCACCGACCCGGTCGCGGCGGAGACGGTCGCCAGGCTCTTCGAAGACCGCGCGTAGCCACAGATGCACCGATTACCGGCGTGTTTTCGACCCGACAGCGGGCCGGGCGGGTGCGTCTGAGCCGGGAACTCATCGAAAGCCCCGGCCCTGCCCCTGAGGTCGGGGACTCGCGGCCGGGGCACGGATGCCCTGGCCCACTTAGTGGTTGCGCGACCTACCCCCAGAAGAGGTTGAAGAGGCCGAACTGGCACTGGGGCCGCCAGGCGACGGGAGGGCCCAGGCGCATGCGCTCGCCGGCGTTGGCGGCCCGGAAGCCCCAGCGGCGCAGGTTGGCGTTGGCCGCCGGATTGGCGTCGGGTACGACGAGGGTCGCGGGCGCGGCGCCGCCGGCGGCCGCGGCCATGAGCGCGGCGCCGCCCTCGCCGTCGGCGGCGCAGATCGCGATGCCGGCGCCGTAGGGCGCCTTCGCCGCCCAGCCGACGAGGGCGCCGGCGCGGTCGACGCCGACGCCCGAGAGCGGGTGCAGCGCGTCGAGGAGGTTCGAGCGGTCCTCGCCGGTCGCGACGCGGTCCAGCGCAGCGAGCGCCTGGCGGTCGTCCTCGGAGAGGCGGCGCACGGTGACGCCGGGCCCGATCGCGCCCGCGGTGCCGCGCCACGCGGTGGCGGCGCCCTCGGCGACGAAGCCCAGGCGCTCGTAGAGCGGCCGGCCCATGTCGGTCGCGAACAGCAGCACGGTCGTCGCGCCGCGACCGTGCAGGCGGCCGACGGCCGCCTCGGTCAGCGCGCGCCCGATGCCGCGGCGGCGGTACTCGGGCGCGACGCCGAGGGCGCCGATCCAGCCGGTCGGGCCGAACGACACGCAGCAGACCGCGCCGGCGGTGTCGCCCGAGCCGTTCTCGGCGACGAGCACGTCGCCGTGCGGGCTCGTGCGCGGGAAGGCGACCAGGCGCGAGACCGTCGGTCCGAAGGCCGCGCGCGACAGGAGGTCGGCGATCGACCCTGCCTCGTCGTCGCGCGCGTCGCGGACCGCGGCCACCATGGCCGCACAACGCTAGACGAACCGGCGCTAGGCGAGCGGGTCGCGGTCGACGTAGCGCTCGCGCTCGACGACCCGGTCGCTCGGCCCGTAGGCGGTGCGGCGGCTGCTGGCGTACATGAACAGCCCGATCACCAGGCCGACGATGCCGGCGATCATGAGGATCAGGCCGATCGTCTCGAGATCGACGCCCTTGATCGAGTCGGTCACCGCGTAGCGCAGAATCGCGCCCACGGCGACGAGGAAGATGCTGCCTCCCACAGTCATGCGACAGGCCTTCCCTGTCTGAGACGCCCGTACACCCGCGACTGGCCGCCTCTACGATGATCGGATGAGCGCCACCCTGACCGACGTCTACGACCTGCCGGAGGAGCACAAGGACTTCCGGGACACGATCCGCCAGATCGTGGACGACAAGGTCAGGCCGCGGGCGGCCGAGATCGATGCGACGGGCGAGTACCCGTGGGACATCCGCAAGCTGTTCGCCGAGCAGGACATCCTCGGGCTGCCGTTCGCCGAGGAGCACGGCGGCACGGGGACCGGGACGCTCATGCTGCAGATCGCGGTCGAGGAGATCGCCAAGGCGTGCGCGTCCAGCGCGCTGATCCTCATGATCCAGGAGCTCGGCACCCTGCCGATCCAGCTCTTCGGCAGCCCGGAGCTCAAGGAGCGCCTGCTGCCCAGGTGCGCGTCGGGCGAGTGGTCGCCGGCGTTCGCGCTCAGCGAGCCGGAGGCGGGCTCGGACCCGGCCTCGATGCGCACGACCGCCGTACGCGACGGCGACTCGTGGGTCATCAACGGGACCAAGAACTGGATCACCAACGCGTCGATCGCCGACTTCTACGTCGTCTTCGCGGTGACCGATCGCGAGAACCGGCGGATGAGCGCGTTCGTGGTCGAGTCCGATCGCGAGGGCTTCTCGGTCGGCAAGCTCGAGCACAAGCTCGGGATCAAGGGGTCGCCGACCGGCTCGCCGGTCTTCGAGGACGTGCGCGTCCCCGCGGAGAACCTCATCGGCGCCGAGGGCAAGGGGCTCTCGGTCGCGCTGGCCACCCTGGAGCGCACGCGCCTCGGGGCCGCCGCGCAGGCGGTCGGCATCGCGCAGGGCGCGACCGACTTCGCCAACGACTACGCCAAGGAGCGCATCGCCTTCGGCAAGCCGATCAACGAGCTGCAGGCGATCCAGTTCAAGCTCGCCGACATGGAGACGCGCACGGCGGCGGCCCGCGAGCTGCTCTACAAGGCCTGCGCGATGGCCGACCGCGGCGAGGCCGGCCTGGGCAAGCACACCTCGATGGCCAAGCTGTTCGCCTCGGACACCGCGATGTGGGTGACGGTCGAGGCCGTCCAGGTCCTCGGCGGCTACGGCTACGTGACCGAGTACCCGGTCGAGCGGATGATGCGGGATGCCAAGATCACTCAGATCTACGAGGGCACGAACGAGATCCAGCGCGTGGTCATCGCGCGTGCTATGAGGGGTTGATGGCGCCCAGCTCCCGACGCATCCTCGCCGCCGCGGTCGTCGCGCTCTGCGTCGGGCTCACCGCGGTGGTCCTGATGCAGGGCTTCAGCCCCGATCCGACGGTCAAGGCGATCGAGACGCTGGCGATCGTGGTCCTCGGAGTGGCGGTGATCTTCGGCGGCGCGATGGCGATCGGGCTGCGGCTGGCCGATTGGCGCGAGCCGGCGTCGGAGGAGGACTTCGAGCAGATCGTGCTGCGCGCCGAGCGCCTGGCGCGCGAGGGCGTCGCCGCCGAGCCCGACGAGACCGAGTTCCTCGACCTCGACCCCTACGACGACGACGACTTCGAGGAGCTCGTCCGCGATGCCCTCGACGACCTCCCGGACCTGCTGCGCAATCTCGTCGAGAACCACAACGTCGCCGTCGTGATCTCCGACGGCGGCCGGCGCCGGCGCGCCTACGGGCTCTACCACGGCGACGGCGCGACCCGAGACGACGTCCCCGACCGCATCGTCATCTACCGCGACACGCTGCGCCGAGACTTCGGCCACGACCCCGAGCTCCTCCGCGACCAGGTCACGCGCACGGTGCGCCACGAGCTCGCACACCACGTCGGGTTCGACGAACTCGGCGTCCGGGACCTGGGGCTGTAGGGCCGCGGCCGCGGCGCCCCCGCTCGCCCGAGGGCCGCGGCGCCCGCCGCGGTAGCGTTCGCCTCGCCGTGATGATCGTCATGACACCCCACGCCACCGAGGACCAGGTCGAGGCCGTGCGCAAGCGGCTCGCGACCACGGGCGTGCACGTGGTCGTCATGCCCGGCGAGCTGACGACGGCGATCGGGGCGATCGGGGATCCCGTGGGTGTCGCGGAGCTCGGGCTCGAGGGGATGGCCGGCGTCGACCGTGTCGTGCCGATCTCGCGGCCCTACAAGCTCGCCTCGAGCGAGCTCTACCACGAGGGCCCGACCGTGCTCGACATCGCCGGGCGCAGGATCGGCGGCGGCGACACGTTCTGCCTCGTCGCCGGCCCGTGCACCGTCGAGTCGCGCGAGCAGACGCTCGAGGTCGCACGAGCGGTCAAGGCCGCCGGCGCCTCGATGCTGCGCGGCGGCGCCTACAAGCCGCGGACCTCGCCCTTCGCCTTCAAGGGCCTGGGCGTCGAAGGGCTGCAGATCCTCGCCGAGGCCCGCGAGGCGACCGGCCTGCCCGTCGTGACCGAGCTGCTCGACACCCAGCACGCCGGCGCGATCGCCGAGCACGCCGACGTCGTCCAGATCGGCGCGCGCAACATGCAGAACTACGCGCTCCTCGAGGTCGCCGGCAAGCTCGGCAAGCCGGTCCTGCTCAAGCGCGGGCTGAGCTCGTCCCTGGAGGAGCTCCTGCAGGCGGCCGACTACATCCTCAAGGAGGGCAACGAGGCCGTCGTGCTCTGCGAGCGCGGGATCCGCACCTTCGAGACCGCGACGCGCTTCACCCTCGACCTGGGCGCCGTCCCCTGGCTGAAGCTCCACACGCACCTGCCGGTCATCGTCGATCCCTCGCACGCCGCGGGCGACCGCCGCCTCGTCGAGCCGCTCTCGCGCGCGGCCGCCGCCGTGGGAGCCGACGGGATCATCGTCGAGGTCCACCAGGACCCCGATGCCGCGCTGTGCGACGGGCCGCAGGCGCTGCACGCCGGCCACTTCGCCGACTACGCGCGCGACGTCGCGGCGCACGCCGGATTGCTGGGCAAGCGCCTGGCTTGACCGACAGATCGTAGGACGTGATAGTCCCGCGGTCATGAGGGCACGGACGTCGGTGGTGGTCATGGCGGTCGGCGGCGCGCTGGCGCTTGCGCCCGCCGCGGGAGCGGAGACGGTGACGCTGGGGAGCGCGGCGGGCACCCCGACGCTCAACCTGTGCACGGGCAGCACCGAGTGCACCTACGTCCCGTTCAGCAACGCCTACAGCCCGTCGCTCGTGGTCCCGTTCGACGGGACGATCACCAGCTTCTCGTTCAACTCGGGCAGCGCGGGCGGCACCGTCACGTTGCGCATCGTGCGGCCCGCGCGCGGCGGTCGCTTCACCGGCGCCGGCACGAGCGCGCCGGCCGCGATCGCGGGCGGCCCGCAGACCGCGAGCACGAGCCTGCCCGTCCGCACCGGCGACCTCATCGGCCTCGAGAACGCCAACGACGCGCTGCTCTTCGACACCGGCACCCTGACGACGTTCACCGCCTACTACCAGCTGCCTGCGCTGGGCGACGGCGCCTCGGCCGCTCCGTCGAACATCAGCAGCATGCGCCGCCTGCTGCTGAGCGCCGTGCTGCAGTACACGCCGCCGAAGGGCAGCGCCGGAGGCGCGCCCGGCACGGTCCCGGGCACGCCGGTCATCCCGCAGTGCGTCGTGCCCAAGCTGCGCAACCTCACCGTCGCGAGCGCGACGCAGGCCCTGACCGCGGCCGGGTGCAAGCTCGGCAAGGTCACGCGGGTGCGTGACAGGCGCGTCAAGCGCGGGCGAGTGATCTCCCAGCAGCCCGGCGCCAAGTGGCGGCGCGACGTCGGCGCGAAAGTGGCGGTCAAGGTCTCGCTCGGGCCGCCCAAGAAGCACCGCTGAGCCGCGCACGCTCCACCGAACGACAGCGTTCGTTTATGATGACGGTCCCACGTGGAGTGCGACCGCCGTGGGTTCGCGGGTGCCGGAGCGCTCACGTGAGCGCGGAGGCGGGTCCCGCGTGGGAATCCCGGTCGAGTGCGACGGCCCGGGGAATCGAGTCGAAAGGACCGTCATATGCCCGAAGCCGTCATCGTCGACGCCGTGCGCACGCCCATCGGGCGCGCCTTCAAGGGGTCGCTGAAGGACTTCCGCGCCGACGAGCTGGCCGCCGTGCCGCTCAAGGCGCTCGCCGAGCGCAACCCCGAGGTCGACTTCGGCCAGACCACCGACGTCATGATGGGCGCCGCCTCCGGCTTCGCCGAGCAGGCCTACAACGTGGGGCGCAACGCCACGCTGATCGCCGGCTACGACCATCACGTGCCCGCGTGCACCGTCAACCGCTTCTGCGCGTCGTCGCTGCAGACGCTGCGCATGGCCTTTCACGCCGTCGCGGCCGGCGAGGGCGACCAGTACGTCGCCGCCGGAGTGGAGTCGGTCTCGCGCGCCGGGCTCGGCGCGGGCATGGCCGACGAGTTCAAGAACGACAAGCTCGACGGCTCGCAGGGCTCGCTCTTCGACGTCTACATCCCGATGGGCCAGACCGCCGAGAACGTCGCCGACCGCTGCAAGGTCTCCCGCGAGCGCCAGGACGAGTGGGCGGTCGTGTCCCAGAACCGCGCCGTCGACGCCGTTCAGAGCGGGCACTTCGATCGCGAGATCGTCACCGTCACCCTCGACGACGGGACCGAGGTCACCCGGGACGACGGCCCGCGCCCGGGCACGACGATGGAGGTCCTGGCCAACCTCAAGCCGGTGTTCCGTCCCGACGGGACCGTCACCGCCGGCAATGCCTGCCCGCTCAACGACGGCGCCGCCGCGGTGCTCGTCATGAGCGAGGACCGCGCCAGGGAGCTCGGCCTGCAGCCGCGCGCGCGGATCGTCGCCTCGACCGTCGCCGCCATCCGCCCGGAGATCATGGGCCTCGGCCCGATCCCTGCCATCCAGGCGCTGCTCAAGCAGGCTGGCATGACGATGGAGGACATCGACGTGGTCGAGATCAACGAGGCGTTCGCCGCCCAGATCATCCCGTGCAAGGAGGAGCTCGGGATCGACGACGACAAGCTCAACCCGTTCGGCGGAGCGATCGCCCTCGGCCACCCCTTCGGGATGACCGGCGCGCGGATCATGACCACGCTGCTCAACGACCTCGAGACCCTCGACAAGACCTATGGGATCGAGTCGATGTGCGTCGCCGGCGGCATGGGCCAGGCGATGCTCGTCGAGCGGCTGAACTGAGGCTGCCGTGCTCGGCCCGGACGTCAGCGACGTCGACCTCGTCCGGGCCGCCGCACGCAACCACACCAGCTGGATGGGCCGCGCCGCCGAGGCCACGGGCGGCGCGGTCCTGCACGAGCGCGGCCTCATCTGGACGGCGCCCGCGCGCGGCGGCGAGGCGATGCTGCTGTTCCCGGGCGACGCGCCCGAAGCCGCCCTCGACGCCATGATCGCCGGCGCGCGCGAGCGCGGGGCGCGCGGCATCGGGTGCTGGGCCACGGGCCTGGAGCCGTTCGACGACCTCGCCGAGCGCCTGATGGACCGCGACTTCGAGTGGGGCTGGCAGCCGCACTGGATGGCCATCGACCTGGCTCGCCTGCCGATGGGAGAGCAGGACGCGCGGGTGGCCCTCGTCGATCACGTCCCGGAGTACGACGACTACGGCGCTGCGCTCGTCTCGCTGGCCCGCGCGCGGCCGCCCCGCTCGTGGCACGCGGTCGCCCGCGTCGAGGGCGCGTACGCGGGCCACGCCTGGACGCACCTGACCGACGACGACGAGCTCGGTTCGGCCGGCATCTACGACGTGGAGGTCGGGCGGCGCCACCGCCGCCGGGGCCTCGGCGGCGCGCTCACCGTCGCGGTCTGCCGGGCCGCCGCCGACGCCGGCGCGCGCGTCGCGACGCTCAACGCGACGGGCGAGGGCGAGCTGCTCTACCGCGCCCTCGGCTTCCGCTCGCTGGGTCTCGGCCAGACCTGGTGGAGGCACAACCTGAGCTTCACGAGGCGATAACGCGGTAGCGTCAGGCGATGGCGAGCGAGTCCGCCATCGCCACCGAGGGCCTCACCGCTGCCGCGCCACAAGCGTCGCGGCGCTGGGTGCGGCGCCTGTTCGTCTTCGGCGCGCCCGCCGCCTACCTCGTCGCGCTGACCGTCGTCACGCTGAGCTGGGGCCTGCCGGTCGCCCGCGACCAGCTCTTCTTCTGGCTCGTCCTCGGCATCGCTTCCTTCAGCGTGCCGGCATGGCGCAGCTGGGGCGGCCTCCTGCTCGAGTGGCTGCCGTTCTTCGCGCTCCTCGTCCTCTACGACCGCCTCCGCGGGGCCGTCGCGATCGAGCCCGGCCACGCGCACGTCGCCGCGCAGCTGGCCTTCGACAAGGCGATCGGATTCGGGCAGGTGCCGACGGTCTGGCTGCAGCAGCACCTCTGGCACCCGGGCCGGCTGCGCTGGTACGACTACGGCGCCTGGGCCGTCTACATGACCCACTTCTTCGCGGTGTGGGTCACCGCCGCGGTCATCTGGCGCGTCGCGCGCGACCGCTTCCGACGCTACGCGGCGACGGCGGTGGCCCTCTCGCTGTGCGCCTTCGCGACCTACTGGGCCTTCCCCGCCCAGCCGCCCTGGCTGACCGGGCAGAGCATCAAGATGCAGAGCGTCGACCGCATCGTTCCCGAGGTCTGGGGGCAGCTCGGCGTCGGCACCGCGCAGTCGCTCTACGAGAACCGCGACTTCGTCAACCCGGTCGCGGCCATGCCGTCGCTGCACGCGGCGTTCCCGCTCATGCTGCTGCTCTTCTTCTGGTCAGCCGGGCTCTGGGTGCGGCTCCTGCTCGGCGGCTACACGCTGGCGATGGCCTTCGCGCTCGTCTACGGCGGCGAGCACTTCGTCGCCGACATCGTCGCCGGCTGGCTCATGGCGGTCGCCGTCCATCTCGTCGTGACCGCCATCAGCCGGTCACGACGAAGGACTTCGTGAGGTCGGCGGTCGAGCTGTCGCCGGCGTAGACGTCGATGCGGCCCGGCTCCACGACGAACCTGCCGCGGTTGTCGTAGAAGCCGAAGTCGCCGGCGTCCAGGTGGAAGGTCACCGGTGTCGACTTGCCCGGATCGAGCGTCACCCGCTGGAAGCCGCGCAGGCGGCGCACCGGCTGGGAGATGCTGGCCACCGGGTCGTGGATGTAGAGCTGCACCACGTCGTCGCCCTTGCGCGAGCCGGTGTTGGTCACGTCGACCGTGGCGGTCACCGTGCCCTTGCGCGACACGCTGGACCTGTCGAGGCTCAGGTTGCCGACCTTGAACGTCGTGTAGCTGAGCCCGTAGCCGAACGCGTAGAGCGGGTCGCACGACGGCAGGTCGCGGTAACGCGAGTTGTACTTCGAGTTCACGTCACAGGGGCGGCCCGTCGGCTCGTGGTTGTAGTAGATCGGCACCTGGCCGAGCGAGCGCGGGAAGGTCACCGGCAGCTTGCCGCCGGGGTTGACCTTGCCGAACAGGACGTCGGCGACGGCGTTGCCGGCCTCGGTGCCCGGGAACCACGCCTCGAGGATCGCCGGCGACGCGGCGTCGACCTTGGACAGCGTGAGCGGGCGGCCGTTGAAGAGCACGACCACGAACGGCTTCTTGAGCGCTGCGATCCGGTCGATGAGCTCCTGCTGGAGCCCGGGGAGGTCGATCTCGCTGCGCGACGCCGCCTCCCCGCTCTGCCCGCGGCTCTCGCCGAGCGCGAGGACGATCTGATCGGCGCCCTGGGCGGCTGCGACCGCTGCGTCGAACCCGGCGTCCGAGCCGCACTCGTCGGCGGGCGTGTTGGCCGGCGGGTCCTTGTCGACGATCGTGCAGCCCTGCGAGAAGGTCACCGGCCCGGTGGCCTGCGCCTTGATGCCGGTGAGCAGCGAGACGGCGTCCGCGTCCTTGCCCTGGCCCCACCACGGGCCGAGCATGTCGTGCTGGTCGTCGCCGAGCGGCCCGATGACCGCGGTCGACTTCGCAGCGTCCAGCGGGAGCGGGGTGTTGCCGCTCGCGTCCTTGTCGTTCTTCAGCAGGACCATCGACTTGCTTGCCGCGGCGCGCGCGGCGGCGCGGTCGTCGGCGGTGACGAAGCTCGCCGGATCGGTGGCCTTGGCCTGATCGACGAACGGGTGGTCGAAGAGCCCGGCGCGGAACTTGATGCGCAGGATCCGGCGCACGGCGTCGTTCAGGCGCGACATCGAGATGCGGTGCTGCGCGAGCAGCTGCTTGCCGAAGTCGCGGATGTTCGTGCTGACCATCTCCATGTCGGTGCCCGCGTTCAGCGCGGCCTGGCCCGCGTCGGGGCCGTCGGCGGCGACACCGTGACCGCACGGGCCCTCGTCGGGGTTCTTCGGCGGGCAGGCGCGCAGCTCGGCGACCGCGGTGTAGTCGCTCTCGATGAAGCCGTCGAAGCCCCACGCCTTCTTGAGGATGTCGGTCTCGGTCTCCTTGTCGGCGCAGCCCGGGACGCCGCTGATGGCGTTGAACGAGCACATCGCGGTGTCCGAGCCCGCATCGACGGCGGCCTTGAACGGCGGCAGGTAGAGGTTGCGCAGGCGCTGCTCGGACATGTCGGTCGTGTTGTACTCGCGGCCTCCTTCGGGCTGGCCGTAGGCGGCGAAGTGCTTGACGCTCGTGACGACCTTGTCCGGTGCCGAGTAGTCGTCGCCCTGCGCGGCCTTCACGCGCGCAGCGGCGAAGACGGAGCCGAGGTAGGGGTCCTCGCCGGCGCCCTCGGCGATGCGGCCCCAGCGCGGCTCGTGCGAGAGGTCGACCATGGGGCTGTAGATCTGCTTGATGCCGACGGTCGCGGTCTCGCGCGCGGCGATCGTGTCGTCGGCCGTCGCGACCGACGGATCGAAGCTGCTGGCGGCGCCGAGGGGGGCGGGGAAGATCGTGCGGTAGCCGTGGATCGTGTCGTAGGCGAACAGGATCGGGATGTGCAGCCGCGAGTGGTTGACGGCGAGGTCCTGGAAGTGGTTGATCTTCGCCGCGTCGGTGAGGCTGAAGACGCCGCCCACGCCGGCCGTCGCGTCCTTGTCGGTGATCTGGCCGTCGGAGAGCAGCTGGACCTGCTGGAGCTTCTCGTCGACGGTCATCTTGGCGAGCAGGTCGTTGACCTTGCGCTCGATGCCCTTGTCGGCGGCCTGCCGCGTCGGCGCGAGCGCGCTCTCGTCGTCCGAGCGCGTGGCGGCGAGCACGCCGCCGGCGACCAACGAGCTGAGCACGACGACGACCGCGGCGACCACGGCCCTCCGTCCCCTGCGTCCCATGACCCTTCCTCCTGCACCGGTTGGCCGCCCCCGCCACGGGCCACCTACCCGGCCGTTCGGGGCGCAAACGTCAGGCGCCTCACCTCGTCCTCGTCGAGTGGGATCGCGAACACGCCGCGCAGCATGTCGGCGAGCTCGTCGTCGGCGACCTCACGCTCCTCGGCCGATCCGTCGGGCCGCTCGAGCGTGAACGTGCGACCGACGAGCCGTTGCAGCGCGTCCTCGTCGCGGCGGGCCACCACGAGCTTGCCGACGAACGGCGAGCGCGCGAAGGTCGCGGTGAAGTGGCTGGCCATCACGACGTCGGCCGCGTGCAGCCGCTGCTCGCCGAAGCCGTAGTGGGTGACCCACTCGCCGCGCCGCAGCTCGCGGACCGCCCACGACCCCGCGCCGGTGGCGGCGAGCTCGAAGGTCCAGCCGCCCTGGGCGTGAGGGCCGGCGACGTCGAACGGCATCGGCAGCAGCAGGCCCGAGCCGAACCCGACGTCGGCAAGCCACGGCGCGCCGCCGGCCTGCACGCGCAGCGCCATGTGGGTCTTGGCCCGCGGGCGCTCGACGTCCTCGCCGCCGATCCGCGCGAGCATGCGCTCGACGCCGAAGCCCAGGCGCTCGAGCGCCGCCGCGAAGAGAACGCCGTGCTCGTAGCAGTAGCCGCCGCGCCCGCGCTCCACGAGCTTGGCCTGCACGCTGTCGAGATCGACGGCAATCCCGCGCCCGAGGACGATGTCGAGGTTCTCGAAGGCGATCGACGCCACGTGCGCCCGGTGCAGCACGGCCAGCGTCTGCGCGGTCGCGGCGACGTCGCCGTCGTGGCCGATCCGGCGCAGGTACGCGCCGAGGTCCAGCCGCTCGATGTCCCACTCGCTCGTCACGTCCGGGAAGGATCTTGCCGACACGGCGTCTGAAGCAGCATGAGGGGAGCCCTGCTGGGGTCGGTTGCTGCGCTGGCGCTGGCGGCGCCTGCCAGCGCGGCGGACCAGAGCATCACGTTCACCTTCCCGGCCTACACGCCGCCCGAGCCGACGATCAAGACCGGGGACACGGCGACGTTCAGCGGCAGCTTCAGCGGGCATCCGCTCGTCTGGGACGGCGGCGAGTTCGCCGAGACGAACACCGGCTCGTCGAAATCGTTCAGCTTCGCGCGGCCGGGGGACTACGCGTTCCACTGCCGGCTGCATCAGTCCAACGGGATGGTCGGCGTGGTCCATGTCATCGCCGATCAGCATCCCGCGCGAGTCGCCTTCACCGTCGCTCCCGCGGCGCCCGCTGCAGGCCAGCCGGTGACCCTCACGTACGCGGGCGATCCCGATCCGGACGGCACGCTGCAGCGCTGGGATTGGGATCTCGACGGCGATGGCTCGTTCGAGACAAGCACCGCTGCGGCTACGGTGAGCACCACCTTCGCCACCGCGGGGACGTTCACGGTCCGGATGCGCGCGATCGACGACAGCAATGAGGCGTCGGCCGTCGCGTCCCAGGCGCTCACCGTCGCCGCCCCGAGCGGTGCCTCGTCCGTCGACCGCACCGCGCCCAGCGCGACGAAGCTCAGGCTCAAGGGCCTCACGCTCACCTTCCGAAGCTCCGAGCGCGCGACGGCCACCGCGAGCCTGCGCCGCCGCGGCAAGACGCTCGCGAAGGGCACCGCGAAGGCCGGCACGACGACGATCCACCTGCGCCTCACCAAGGCCGGCCGGTCGGTCCTCAAGCGCGGCCGCCGGGTCAAGACGACGCTCACGCTGACCCTGCGTGACGCCTCCGGCAACGCCCGCACGGTCAGGCGGTCGATGGACGTCCGGCGCATCCGGGCCTAGACGATCGTCGACCGGGGGTGCCGGGACCGCGTAAGCTCCCGCGCCGCCCGATGGCCACGACCGTGGATCCGCTCCCCACCGGCGCTGAGGACTCTCTTGGCGTTCTCGCCGACGCGCACGCACGCGCCGACGAGACGCTCTCGCTGGCCTCTCGCCACCTCGACCGCTCGCTCGTCGACGTGCTCGGGATCCTCGGCTTCGACAAGGAGTACCGGTCGGCTCAGGGCTCCTACCTGCGCGACGCCGACGGGCGCCGGTACCTGGACCTCCACACCGGAGAGGGCTTCGCCAGCCTCGGCCACAACCACCCCGACGTGCGCCAGGTGCTCGCCGCCGCGATGGCCAGCGACCTCGTCGACGGCGTGCAGCTGCATTACTCGGCGCTCGCCGGTCTCCTCGCCGAGGAGCTGTCGGCGCGCCTGCCCGCCGGGCTGGACGCCATGTTCTTCGCCAGCGCCGGCGCCGAGGCCGTCGACGCGGCGATGAAGTTCGCTCGGGCGGCGACCGGCCGCCCGCGGCTGATCTCGTGCGACAGCAGCTTCCACGGCGTCACGCTCGGGCCCCTCTCGATCGTGGGCGACGAGTTCTTCAAGGAGGGCTTCGGCCCGCTGCTGCCCGGCTGCGCGCGCGTCCCGTTCGGCGACCTCGACAAGCTCGAGGCCGAGCTGCGGTCCAAGGACGTCGCCGCCTTCATCGTCGAGCCGATCCAGGGGCGCGAGGTCACGCTGCCTGCGCCCGGCTACCTGGAAGCCGCGCAGGAGCTGTGCCGGCGCTACGGGACCCTGCTCGTCGCCGACGAGATCCAGACCGGCCTCGGGCGCACCGGCAGGTGGTTCGCGCTGGAGCACTCGGGCCTCGAGCCCGACTTCGTGCTCGTCGGCAAGGCGCTCAGCGGCGGCTACATGCCGGTCGCCGCGATGGTCACGCGGCGCGAGATCTTCCAGGCCGCGGTGGGGACGCTCGAGCGCTCCTACGTGCACCAGTCGACCTTCGGTCGCAACCGGCTGTCGATGGCAGCCGGCCTGGCGACCCTGCGCATCGTCGAGCGCGATGGGCTGGTCGCGCACGCCGCAAGCATGGGCGCGTTCCTGCAGGCAGGCCTGGCCGAGCTGCAGCAGCGCCACGACATGATCAAGGAGGTCCGCGGGAGCGGGCTGATGATCGGCATCGAGCTGCAGCCGCCGAGCTCGCGCGTGGCGCGCATGAGCTGCCGCCTGATCCGGATGGCCAGCGAGGGCTTGTTCCCGCAGCTGGTGGTCATCCCGCTGCACCGCGACCACGGAGTCATCACGATGGCCGCCGGCAAGAACGACGTGATCAAGCTGCTGCCCCCGCTGACGCTCTCCGAGGACGAGGCGCAGAGCTTCCTCGACGCGCTCGATCAGGTGCTCGCCGACTGCCGCGGCGCAGCCGGCAAGAACTGGGCGGTCGTGCGCGACATCGCCACGGCGACGATCCGCCGGCGAGCCGCCAACGGCCGGTGACGGCGCTCGTCACCGGCGCCTCGGGCTTCATCGGCGGGCATCTCGCGCAGCGGCTGGTCGCCGACGGCCATCGCGTACGCGGCCTCGTGCGCGCGACGAGCGACACGTCGCTGCTCGACGAGCTCGGCGTCGAGACCGTGGTCGGCGACCTCACGGATGCCGCCTCGCTGGCGGGCATCGCCGACGGCTGCGAGGCCGTCTTCCACTGCGGCGCGCTCGTCTCGGACTGGGCCACCACGGCGGAGATCGCCGCCGCCAACGTCTCCGGCACCCGCAACGTCCTCGAGGCGGCCGCATCCGCGCCGCGGTTCCTCCACCTGAGCACCACCGACGTCCACCGGGCGGGCAACTGGTACGCGCGCACGAAGCGCGCCGCCGAGGCGGAGGTGCGCCGCGTGCGGGGCGCGGACGCCACCATCCTGCGGCCCGCGACCGTCTACGGCCCGCGGTCGGCCGAGGTGGTGGGCGAGATCGCCAAGGCGATCCGCGCGGGCACCATGCTCCTCGTCGACGGCGGCCGGGCGATCGCCGGCCTGTGCTACATCGACAACCTCCTCGACGCGACGCTGCTGGCGCGGCCCGGCGAGTTCGACATCGCCGACGGCCTCGACGTCACCTGGCGCCGATTCACCGACGACCTCGCCGCCGGGCTCGGCGCCGGGCGCGTGCGCTTCAGCCTGCCCTATCCCGTGGCCGACGCGATCGGCTTCACGCTCGAGCACGGCTATCGCCTCCTGCGCGCCACCACGGGGCTGACGACGCGGCCGCTGCTCTCGCGCCAGGCGGTCTACGTCATGGGCCGCGACCAGGACTTCGACAACGGCCCGGCGCGCGCGGCGCTCGGCTGGGAGCCGCGCGTCGGCTACGCCGAGGGCATGCAGGCGACGCTTCGGTGGCTCAACGCGGCGCCATCCGCAGCGCCCCGTCGAGCCGGATGACCTCGCCGTTGAGCATCCGGTTCTCGACGATGTGCACGGCCAGCGCCGCGTACTCGGCCGGCTGGCCCAGGCGCGGCGGGAAGGGGATCGACTTGCCCAGCGACTCGCGCGCGTCGGCCGGCAGCGCAGCGAGCAGCGGGGTGTCGAAGAGCCCGGGCGCGATGGTCACCACGCGGATGCCCGCGGCGGCGAGGTCGCGCGCCGCCGGCAGCGTCATGCCGACCACGCCGCCCTTGGAGGCGCTGTAGGCGACCTGGCCGATCTGCCCGTCGTAGGCGGCCACCGACGCCGTGTTGATGCACACGCCGCGCTCGCCGTCCTCGAGCGGCTCGTTCTCGAGCATCGCGGTGGCGGCGAAGCGCAGGACGTTGAAGGTGCCGATGAGGTTGATCGCAAGGATCGCCGCGAACGGCTCGAGCGGATGGGGACCGCGCGAGCCGGCCACCTTCATCGCGATCCCGGTGCCCGCGCAGCACACGCAGATGCGAAGGCCGCCGTCGGCCGACGCCGCCTCCTGCACGGCTGCCTGCACCTGGTCCTCCTCGCGCACGTCGCACGCGGCGAAGCCGGCGCCGATCTCCGAGGCCAGCGCCTCGCCCCGCTCGGCGTCGATGTCGGCGATCGTCAGGACCGCTCCGTGCTGGACCAACCGCCGCGCCGTCGCCTCGCCCAGCCCCGACGCGCCGCCGACGACCAGCGCCCCACTGCCCTCGATGTCCATGCGCCGGAAACCTAGCGGGTGCCGGAGGCCCCCCACGTGGGGGGCCGGAGGCGGGTCCCGCTTTCAGATCCGCGCGCTGAGCGACAGCGCGAAGAGTCCGTCGGGGTCCGTCAGGACCTCGCGCAGCTCCAGGCCCGCGGCGGCCAGGTCGCCGCGCAGGCGCTGCTCGGTGAACTTCGCGCTGATCTCGGTGCGCAGCTCCTCGCGCGGGGAGAAGGCGACCCTCAGCCCGAGCGCGCGCACCTCCACGTCCATGCGGCGCTGCGCGCGCAGGCGCATCTCGATCCACTCGCGCTCGCGATCGAAGAAGGCGACGTGCTCGAAGGAGTCCACGTCGAAGTCGGCGTCGAGCTCGCGGTTGATGACGCGCAGCACGTTGCGGTTGAACGCCGCGGTCACGCCCGCCGCGTCGTCGTAGGCGGCCTCGATGATCGCCGGGTCCTTGACGAGGTCGCTGCCGAGCAGCAGGTGGTCGCTCCCGGGACGCAGGAGCTTGGCGATCCCGCGCAGGAAGCGCCGCCGCGAGCCCGGCGGGAAGTTGCCGATCGTCCCGCCGAGGAAGGCGACGATCCGCGGGCCGTCGGGCTCGGGGACGTGGCTGAGGTGGCGCTCGAAGTCGCCGACGATCCCGTGCACCTGCAGGCCGGGGAACTCCTCGACGAGCGCGTCGGCGCACGACAGGACCATGTCCTGGGTGACGTCGACGGGGACGTAGCGCCGCAGGGTGCCGGCGTCGGCCATGGCGGCCAGCAGCAGCCGCGTCTTGGCGGCGGTGCCCGAGCCGAGCTCGACGAGCTCGCAGGCGCCCGTGGCCTCGACGATCGCGGCGCTGCGCTGCTCGAGGATGGCGCGCTCGGCCCGCGTGGGGTAGTACTCGGGCAGCTCGCAGATGCGGTCGAACAGCTCCGCGCCGACGGCGTCGTAGAAGTGCTTGGGCGGCAGCTCCTTGAACGGCCTGGTCAGCCCGTCGAGCACGTCGTCGGCCAGAGAGCGCTCGTCACCCGGCCCGACGTAGGACTCGACGCGGATGGCCTCGGTGCACAGCAGCGCTTGCATCAGCTCTCCTCTGGAGGATCGGCAGCCAGGCGCACGCCGGCGAAGATCTGGCGGCGCTCGGGAAGGTCCCAGTTGCGGAAGGTCGCGGTGGCCAGGCGCGGGTCGGTCGCCCACGAGCCGCCGCGCAGCACGCGATAGGCGTCGCCGAAGAAGACCTCGGAGTACTCGCGGTAGGGGTACGGCGCGAAGCCGGGGTAGGCGCCGAAGGGGCTCGACGTCCACTCCCAGACCTGCCCCACGGCTTCGAGGGGGTCGTCCCCTTGGGTCCAGGTCGCCGCCTTCTCCCACTCCGCTTCGGTGGGGAGGCGCGCTCCGCGCGAACGGGCGAAGGCGTCGGCCTCGAACCAGGAGACGTGGCACACCGGCGCGTCCGGGTGCCCCGCCTCGGCGTCAGGACAGTGCGTGATGTCGTAGTCCTCCTTCCACGCCCAGCCCTCGTCGCTCCACCACTCGCGGCGCCGGTAGCCGCCGCCCTCGGTGAAGTGCAGCCAGGTCGCGTTGCTCACCGGCCGGCGCGCGATGCGGTAGGCCGGGACGTCGACGTCGTGGCGCGGACGCTCGTTGTCGTAGGAGAACACGCCGTCGGGAGAGCCCATCGCGAACGGCCCGCCGGGCACATCGATCCAGCCGCCGGGACCGTTGAGCGGCGTCAGCAGCGGCTCGCCGGGCGCCAGCATCCCGCCCAGGCGCATTGCCTGGCGCATCGTCTCGGTGTGCTGCAGCTCGTGGCGCGCGACCATGTCGTGCAGCACCGGATCGGGCCCGCGGTCGTCGAGGACGGCGATCGTCCGCTGGCGGACGTCGTGCAGGTACTCGTGCGCCCCCGACGTGTCGAGCAGCTCGATCTCGCCGCGCACGGCGCGCGGTGTCTCGAAGGCGTCGTAGCGGGCGGCGAGATCGGGATGCAGCAACGGGCGGTCCCCGTAGCGGTGCACGAGCCAGAGGTCCTCGTAGGCGGCGATGTGCCCGAGGTCCCACACGAGCGGGCTCATGATCGGGTCGACCTGGCGCTCGAGATCGTCGGCGCCGAGGTGGCCGACGAGCGCGAACGTGCGCTCGCGCACCTGCATGAGAGCTTCGACGGAGGTGAGGGACATCGTTGCTCGCAGTACGAATCCAGGCTAGCGACGGTTCATTGCGAACGATGTGGGGCTACCCCCACCTTCAAGACGCCGGGCGGCTGGATGGTGCTCTGGGCGTCCCCCGACGACAGTCCTCCCATGCACTCGAACACCTTCGCGGCGCGCGCCGGACGCTGGAGCGCGAAGAACCGCAAGAAGGCGATCTGGGGCTGGCTGGCCTTCGTTGCGATCGCCATCTTCATCGGCAACGCGGTGGGCATGAAGAGCACCACCGACGACTCGGGCGCCGGCCAGTCCGGCCGCGCCGACCGGATCATCGACGATCACTTCCCGAAGAACGCGGAGGAGAACGTCCTCGTGCAGGCGCCGAGCGGCGGTCATGCGACGGACGCGGCCGTGCGCAAGGCCGTCTCGCAGACGATGGCCGCGGTCGCGAACAAGCCGGGCGTCTACGACGTCCAGTCGCCCTACGCGAAGGGCAACGAGGGCCAGATCTCCAAGGACGGGCGCTCCGTCCTGGTCCAGTTCAAGCTCAGGGGCGACGACGACCGGACCAAGGAGACGGTGACCCCGGTGGTCGATGCCGTCGACCAGGTCAAGGACGCCAACTCGAGCGTCTTCGTCGGGCAGTTCGGCGACGCCAGCGCGAACAAGGCGATCGAGAAGGCCTTCAGCGACGACTTCCAGAAGGCCGAGATGCTCTCGCTGCCGATCACGCTGCTGATCCTCGTCGTGGCGTTCGGCGCGCTGGTGGCGGCCGGGGTGCCGCTCCTGCTGGGCCTGAGCGCGGTGATGGCGACCCTCGGCCTCGTGGCCATCCCGAGCCACTTCATCCCGATGGACGACACCGTCAGCTCGGTGGTGCTGCTCATCGGGCTGGCCGTCGGCGTCGACTACACGCTGTTCTACCTGCGCCGCGAGCGCGAGGAGAAGCGCCGCGGGGCGGGCAAGATCGAGGCGGTCCACACGGCCGCCGCGACGTCGGGCCGCGCGGTGCTGGTCTCGGGCTTCACCGTCATCGTCGCGATGGCGGGCATGTTCTTCGCGGGCGACAACACGTTCACCGCGATCGCCGTCGGCACGATCATGGTCGTGGCCATCGCGATGATCGGCTCCGTGACGGTCGTCCCGGCGCTGCTGGCATGGCTGGGCGACCGCATCGACAAGGGCCGCGTCCCGCTGCTGCACCGCCGCATGAACCGCGGCAGCGACGGCGGTGTCTGGAGCTGGGTGCTCGGCAAGGCGCTGCGCCGGCCGGTCCTGGCCGTGATCGCCTCCGGCGGCCTGCTCATCGTCCTCGCGCTGCCGGTGTTCGGCATGCACACGGTCCTGACGGGCACCGACGACCTCCCCCGCAAGCTCGAGGTCATGAAGACCTACGACCGGATGCAGGCGGCCTTCCCCGGCGGCCAGATCCCCGCCGTCGTCGTGGTGGCGGCCGACGACGTCACCACCCCGCAGATCGCCTCCGCGACCCGGCAGCTGGGCCAGCGCGCGTTCGCGACCGGCAAGATGAACGGGCCGCTCGACGTCACCGTCAGCCCCGACAAGCGCGTCGCGACGATCGACATCCCGATGAAGGGCGACGGCACCGACAAGCTCTCCGAGCAGGCGCTGGCCGCGCTGCGCGGCGGCGGCATCGTCCAGGAGACGGTCGGCAGCGCGCCGGGCGTCCAGCACGCGTTCGTGACCGGCATGGCCGCGGGCACGCACGACTTCAACTCCCTCATGAAGTCCCACGCCCCGCTCGTGTTCGCGTTCGTGCTCTCGCTGGCCTTCCTGCTGCTCCTGGTGACCTTCCGCTCGATCGTGATCCCGATCACGGCGATCGGGCTGAACCTGCTCTCGGTCGGGGCGGCCTACGGCGTGCTGACCTGGATCTTCCAGGACGGCCACCTCGAGGGCCTGCTGGGCTTCAGGTCCAACGGCGGCATCGTCAGCTGGCTGCCGCTGTTCCTCTTCGTCGTGCTCTTCGGCCTGTCCATGGACTACCACGTGTTCATCCTCAGCCGGATCCGCGAGGCGTTCGATCGCGGCATGAAGACCGAGGACGCGGTGGCCCACGGCATCAAGGCGACCGCGGGCACGGTGACGAGCGCGGCGATCGTGATGGTCGCGGTGTTCGCGATCTTCGCGACCCTCAGCACGCTCGACATGAAGCAGCTCGGGATCGGGCTCTCGGTCGCGATCCTCCTCGACGCGACGATCGTCCGCGGCG
>Ga0081540_1001455_pt1 | contig 20460 bp, 21 predicted proteins | sample TabmetS2T1R1_FD_71024 | JGI IMG/M metagenome (GOLD analysis project Ga0081540, IMG submission 71024) | Tabebuia heterophylla rhizosphere microbial communities from the University of Puerto Rico - S2T1R1 | ecosystem: Host-associated > Plants > Roots > Rhizosphere ... | reverse complement strand
GAGGGGGGGGGGGGGGGGGCGGGGGGAGTTCGGGGAGGGGCGGCGCCCCGCCCCCGCCGCCGTAACGCGCAGCGGCATGTATTCGTGGAAGGCGCGGCCTGCCCGCGCCACCAGCGCCAGCACGTTCTTGTCGACATACTTCTTGCGCTGGTGCTCGGCGCGCGTCAGCGGCTCGCCCGGCCACCAGTTGTTGGTGACCTCATGGTCGTCCCATTGGCTGAAGATCGGGACCTCGGCATTGAACGCGCGCACGTTGCGGTCGAGCAGGTTGTATTTGTAACTGGCGCGGAATTCGGCGAGCGTTTCCGCGTTCTTCGTCTTCTCTTCGAGGACGACGTTCTTCCAGGTCTCGCCGTTGGGCATCTTGACCTCGGCGACGATCGGCCCGTCGGCATAGATCGTGTCGCCCGAATGGATGAAGAAATCCGGCCGGTTCCGCAGCATCGCCGCATAGCAACGCATGCCGCCGCGCGATTCATCGATGCCCCAGCCCTGACCCGCGGTATCGCCGGACCAGACGAACGAGATCGAGCGGCGGTCGGCGGGCGCCGTGCGGAAGCGGCCGACCACCGGCTCGCCCACGATGTCCGGCGACGACAGGTCCTGGAAGCGCAGGCGGTAGAAAATGTCCTGGCCGGCCGGCAGACCGTCGACCAACGCCTTGGCGGTGAAGTCCGTCTCCGGCAGCGCATCGACGAAGCCGGCATGGCGCACCTGCTTGAAGCTCTCGGTGGTGGCAACCTCGATAAGCATGCGCGACGGACGGTCGGCGCGTCCCCACACCATGCCGGCATCGCCCGAGACGTCGCCGGACTGCACGCCGTGGGTGATCACCGGCCGGTCAGCGGCGCGGCTGATGTAAGGCCGCCCGATGCCCATGAGCGGCGTCAGCACGGCCGCCGAGCCCCCCGTCATGAGGACGCGCCGACGGGTCAGGCGCAAGCCGCTGCGCTTTGCCATGTTCGCTCTCCCGGCGCGGCTCGCGCCGCGCGTGCGGCGCGCCAGCATAGCGCGCTCTGAGCCATAGGAGAGCGATTGTCGGCGACACAGGCATGACGGAGGCGCCGAGGAGGCTTGCCTCGACCGGGAGGAAGCGTCATCCGGGCGTCATGCTCGGGGTGCTAAGCAGCCGATAACACAACTGATTCTGCCGGCGGATGCTGGCCGGACCATCGTTGTCGGCCGGAGGCTGAGCCACAACGATCCGCATCAAGTTTGGGTGGTATGCAACAGGTTCCGATGCTGGAACGAGCGACGGATTCACCGAAGCAGGTTCGCACGCTGTTTCTGTCCGACATTCACCTCGGAATGAAGGGCTGCCAGGCGGAGAAGCTCCTCGACTTCCTGCGCCATTACGATGCCGACACCATCTACCTCGTGGGCGACATCGTCGACGGCTGGCAGCTGCGGTCCTCCTGGTACTGGCCGCAGACCCACAACGACGTGGTGCAGAAGCTTTTGCGCAAGGCGCGCAAGGGCGCGCGGCTGGTCTACGTGCCCGGCAATCACGACGAATTCCTGCGCGACTATTACGGCACCCATTTCGGCGGCATCGAGGTGGTGGAGGAGACGATTCACGTCACGGCCGACGGCAAGCGCTATCTCGTGCTGCATGGCGACCTGTTCGACGTGGTGATCCGACACGCGCGCTGGCTCGCGCTCGCCGGCGACAAGGCCTACGACGCGGCGATCTGGCTCAACACGCTGCTCAACCGCATCCGCCGCGCGTTCGGCCTCACCTACTGGTCGTTGTCGCAATGGGCGAAGCTGAAGGTGAAGAACGCCGTCAACTTCATTGGCGAGTACGAGCGCACCATCGCGGCCGAGGCGCATCGCCGCGGCGTCGATGGCGTCATTTGCGGTCATATTCATCACGCCGTTATCCGCGACGAGCACGGCTTCATCTATGTCAATTGCGGCGACTGGATCGAGAGCTGCACGGCGGTCGTCGAGCACTTCAACGGCGTTCTCGAGATCATCAGCTGGGCGACGCGCGCGCCGTTGCCCGGCGACTTTGATGACGTACCGGTGCCGGTGAAGGATGCGGTGGCGGCTTGATCGCCACGCCGACGCTGCGCGGACCGCGGCTGTGGCTCACAGCGGCCGTAGCGGTTCCGCCGCCTTTGCGCGCGTTTGCAACGGCAAAGGTTCATAAGGCGCCGGCCTGAATTGCGCGCCCTTCGGACGATCGCCGACAAACCGCTCGCCGGTCACGATGAAGCGCACGGATTCGGCGATGTTGGTCGCGTGATCGCCGATGCGCTCGAGGTCCTTGAGGCAAAACAAGAGGTGCGTGCACGACGTGATGTGGTGCGGATCGGACATCATGCAGACGAGAACTTCGCCGAACAGGGTGTTCTGCAGCTCGTCGATGTCCTTGTCGCTGTTCCACACCTCGGCGGCCTTGAGGTCGTCGCGCGCGACATAGGCGGCTAGGACCGAGCGCAGGCAGGTCAGCACCAGCAACGCCAGTTCACGCATCTTCGGCGCCAGCAAGGTAGGCACGTCCACATTGAGGGCGAGGGCGCGCTGCGAGATGTTTTTGGCCAGATCACCGGCACGCCCGAGATCGTTGCTGATGTGGAAGGCGCCGATGATCTCCCGCAAATCCACTGCAAGCGGTTGCCGCCGCGCCACCGTTTCGACGATCAGCGTCTCGACCGTCTGCACCATCGCATCGGCCTCGCGGTCCATCGCGATCACGGTCCGAGCCGTCGTCGCATCACGCGCCATCAGCGCAGCGCCCGCATCGGCGACCTGCTGCTCGACAAGGTGGCCGAGCGTCGCGACCCGATCCCGGATCAAGTGCAGGTCATGATCGAAAGCGACAACGGTATGATCCGGCAATGACGCGCCCCCCGTTGTTATCCCAGCAGCATGCGAGGCGTGACCGGCGGAGCCGGCAGCGCTGGGTTGTTTTGGCTCTCACGAAGATTCCCACAGCTTTTTTTGTCGGGCCGTGGTCCCCGCGCGACCCAAATGCTCTAGTAAAGCGTTAAGGCGTCAGCTCGTCTTCTGGGCGTATCGCCCGACGCACGAGTCACCCGGTAACGCGGGGAACGTTCATGACATTGCGAAGTGACGCTCTGATGACGACGCTTGCGGCCATGGAGCACGACAATGCGGATTGAATTGGAACACGCGATCCGGATCTACGCCAAGGCCTGTCAGTCGTGGTATGGCGGCAAGGCGCACAACATGGCGCTCAAGAAGGCGCGCGAATTGCAGGCGTGCGGTGACGAAGAGGGTTTCGCGGTATGGCGACGGCTCGCCGTGGAACTCGAACACAGGGATGAAGGAACCCGTCATCACTGACAGTCGAAACGCGTTTGTCGCTGCTCGTTGCGTGTTCCGTCGCCGGACGTATTGCAGTACCAGCTCGTCTTTAACAGTCTTGGCCTCCGTCGCCGTTGGCAATCTGCGGTGGCTGCGCTACAGAATTTCCGAACAGGTTTGCGGATCGACGGGATGACGTCGGTTTCGCGACAAAGTGATCTCGATCATCAACCGCACCCTGCTTAACTAACCGGAAGGTTCCTTGGTGGCGCCGATCGCAAGCCGGACACGAAACTCGACGATCGGGCGGCGGCAGGACAATGACCGCAAGCGAGCATAGCGAGCAGAGCGATCATCGCCGCATGAGCCGAGCGGTCGGGTTTACCGGTGCGCGCCTGGTTTTCCTTGCGACCGCAATTCTCTTCATCGTCCTTCTGGCAGCCGGAACGCTGTCCCTGCGCGAAGCTGCGATCGGCTTCGCCATCCTGGCCGCCGCGACTCTGATCGCTGAGCTGGCGCGTCCGCACACGCCGAGCGTCGCGCCGGCGGCAAGCCGCAGCGACGGGCAGACGACGATCAGCCTCGTCGAGGCGATGCTCTCGGGGCTGCCCAATCCGGCGTTGGCGCTCGACCGCGACGGCACCGTCGTCGGGTTCAACGATCCTGCGGCCGCATTCGCGCCGGCGTTGCGTCGAGGCGAGCACGCTTCGTTCGCGCTGCGCATGCCGGAAATCGTCGAGGCTGTCCGCCATGCAGCCTTGACCGGCGAGCCTCGCCGTATCGAATTCTCCGAGCGGGTTCCGGTCGATCGCTGGTACGAGGCCCATGTCGCAGCATTGAATCTGCACAGCGACCGCGCCGTCGACGGGCCCGACCTCGTCCTGGTCACGGTCAACGATCTCACCCCGCTGCGCCGCATGGAGGAGATGCGCGCGGATTTCGTTGCCAATGCCAGCCATGAACTGCGCACCCCGCTCGCGACCCTGTCGGGTTTCATCGAGACCTTGCAGGGATCTGCGCGTGACGATGCCGCCGCACGCGAGCGCTTTCTCGGCATCATGAAGCAGCAGGCCTTTCGCATGGCGCGGCTGATCGACGATCTTTTGTCCCTGTCGCGCATTGAGCTCAACGCGCATGTGCGCCCGGAAAAGGCTGTCGATCTCATCGCTACCGTGCGGCAGGTCACCGATGCCATGCAGACCCTGGCGCGTGATCGCGGCGTGGAGATTGTGTTCGATTCCCCTGTCGAGCCGATCATCGTGGCCGGCGACCGTGATGAGCTCGTCCGGGTGTTCGAAAATCTCGTGGAAAATGCCCTGAAATATGGGGCGTCCGGAAAGCGCGTGGAAATCGCCGTCATGCGCGAGATCGCGGTGACGCCGGAGGCCCGCGTCACCATCAAGGATTTCGGGCCCGGGATCCCCCCTGAGCACCTTCCACGCCTGACCGAGCGGTTCTACCGCGTCAACGTCGCCCAGAGCCGGTCTGAAGGCGGGACCGGTCTCGGCTTGGCCATCGTGAAGCATATCCTCGCACGCCACCGTGGGCGCTTGGCGATCAGCAGCATTCTCGGCCAAGGCGCAACCTTTTCGGTGCGCCTGCCGCTGGCGGATGAAATCACTGGCGTTTCAGTAAAATCAAAGCAATATCAGTAGCTTGCTTTGTCATCCAACTGTCATCTGGCTGTCGTACAACGATGACCTGCGGCGCCTAGGACGAGGGAGGCTTCGGACCGACCTCTTCCAAGAAAAGTCCCACCGAAGCGCGTCCGATCGAGGCGTCAAACTCACAAGGAGTTCCCCTGCGGACCGAGCAAAGGCCGGAACGGCGGCTCGGCGGCCCGCGTTGGCCGATAGTGGGGAAAAACAGGAGAGAACCAGTGAAAGTCGCAAGCACTCTGATGGCGGCCGCATTCGCGGTCGCGGCATCCTTGCCCGCGCTCGCCGCCGATATTTCCGGCGCGGGCGCTACCTTCCCCTATCCGGTCTACGCCAAGTGGGCGGATTCCTATAAGAAGGAGACCAATGTCGGACTGAACTACCAGTCCATCGGCTCCGGCGGCGGCATCAAGCAGATCCAGGCTAAGACCGTCACCTTCGGCGCCACCGACATGCCGTTGAAGGAAGCCGAACTGACCAAGAGCGGCCTCGTTCAGTTCCCGATGGTGATGGGCGGCGTGGTTCCGGTCGTCAATATCGAAGGGTTGAAGCCCGGCGAGCTCACGCTCGATGGCCCGACCGTCGCCAAGATCTTCCTTGGCGAGATCAAGACGTGGAATGACCCGGCGATCGCTAAGCTCAATCCCAACGCCAAGCTGCCGTCGCAGGCCATTGCCGTCGTGCATCGGTCGGACGGCTCCGGCACGACCTTCCTGTTCACCGATTACCTCTCGAAGGTCAGCCCGGATTGGAAATCCAAGGTCGGTGCCAACACCGCGGTCGAGTGGCCCGGCGGCATCGGCGCCAAGGGCAACGAGGGCGTCGCCAACAACGTGGCGCAGACCAAGGGCTCCATCGGCTACGTGGAATATGCCTACGCCAAGCAGAACAAGCTCGTGCACGCGAAGCTTGTGAACAAGGACGGTAAGACCGTCGATCCGACATCCGAGTCGTTCAAGGCGGCTGCCGCCAGCGCCGACTGGACCGGCACGCCTGGTTTCGGCGTGATCCTCACCGACCAGGCCGGGGCCGGCTCGTGGCCGCTCGCTGGTGCGACCTTCATCCTGATGCACAAGAAGCCGCAGGATACGGCTGCTGCCACCGAGGCGCTGAAGTTTTTCACCTGGGCGTACAGCAAGGGCGACAAGATGGCCGAGGAACTCGACTACGTTCCCATGCCGGACCAGGTCGTCGATGCCGTGCAGAAGGCCTGGGGCAAAGAGATTACGGATGCCAGCGGCAAGCCGCTCGTTGCCGCCACTCAACACTGAGCCGCGACTAAGGAAGAGGCGCCGTTCGGTGCCTCTTCCTTTAATCCACTCCAATTGCTTCATGGCTTGTGTACAAGCGGCAAATCTCGCTTGAGTGGCCTCTCCTCGAGGGGCGGGATCAAGATAGGCCGTCATGTCGTCTGGGGAGACGCAATCCGTGGCTGATCTGGCGTTGCAGGACAGGGTAACGGGAACGACCGACGTCCCGTCCCGCGGCAAGGTTCTGGCCCGTCTGAGGGCCGGGGATCGGTTATTCTATTTTCTTACGCGTGGGGCGGCCGTCGGCGTCCTGGTCCTCCTCGGTGGCGTGATCATTGCCCTCATCATGGGCTCGCTTCCGGCGCTGCGGGAGTTCGGCCTCAATTTCCTGATCGAGGAACGGTGGAACCCGGTGACCGAGCGCTTCGGCGCGCTGGCGCCGATCTACGGCACGCTGGTGACCTCCTTCATCGCGATGCTGATCGCGGTCCCGGTCGGACTGCTGGTGGCTATGTTCCTGACCGAATTGTGTCCGATGATGCTGCGGCGGCCGATCGGCATTGCCATCGAGCTCCTCGCCGGCATCCCCAGCATCATCTATGGCATCTGGGGCTTGTTCATCTTCGCGCCGTTCCTGCAGGAGACGCTGCAACCGTTCCTCATCGCCACCCTCGGCAATGTGCCGGGGCTGTCGGCGATGTTCCAGGGGCCGCCCTACGGCATCGGCATGCTCACCGCCGGCCTGATCCTCGCCATCATGGTGCTGCCTTTCATCACGGCGATCTCGCGCGACGTGTTCGAAGCGGTGCCGCCGGTGCTCAAGGAGGCCGCCTACGGGGTCGGCTGCACCACCTGGGAAGTGATGCGCTACGTCGTCCTTCCCTACACGCGCGTCGGGGTCATCGGCGGCGTCATGCTCGGTCTCGGCCGCGCGCTCGGTGAGACCATGGCGGTAACCTTCGTCATCGGCAATGCGCACAAGGTGTCGGCGTCCATCCTGGCGCCGGGCACGACCATCTCGGCCACCATCGCCAACGAGTTCACCGAAGCGGTCGGCGATCTCTACACGTCGTCCCTGATCGCGCTCGGCCTCATCCTGTTCGTCATCACGTTCATCGTGCTCGCGATCGCGCGCTACATGCTGCTGCGGCTCGAGCGGCGCGCGGGAGTCTGAGATGAATGCGACCGTTCCGCTCTATGCCGGCCGCCGCCGCCGCAATCAGATCGCCGTAGGCCTGTCGCTCGCCGCGACGATGTTCGGCCTCGGCTGGCTGGTGCTGATCCTCGTCGTCCTGCTGTGGGAAGGGCTCAGCGGTCTCTCGCTCCGCGTCTTCACCGAGATGACGCCGCCGCCCGGCGCCGATGGCGGGCTGCTCAATCCGATCGTCGGCAGCCTGATCATGACGGTGCTGGCCGTGGTCATCGGCACACCCATCGGCATTCTCGCCGGCACCTATATGGCGGAGTACGGCCGCTACGACCGGCTGAGCAGCGTGGTGCGCTTCATCAACGACATCCTGCTGAGCGCGCCCTCCATCGTGGTCGGCCTCTTCATCTACGAGGTCATGGTTGCCCCCATGGGGCACTTTTCCGGCCTCGCCGGTGCTGTCGCGCTGGCCGTCATCGTGATCCCGGTGGTCGTGCGAACCACGGAGGACATGTTGGTGTTGGTGCCCAACGCGTTGCGCGAGGCCACGACGGCGCTCGGCATGCCGCGGTCGGTGGTGGTGATCAAGGTCGCTTACCGCGCCGCCAAGGCCGGTATCGTCACCGGCATCCTGCTCGCCGTCGCCCGCATCAGCGGCGAAACCGCTCCGCTCCTGTTCACCGCCCTCAACAATCAATTCTTCAGCGCCAATCTCAACGCGCCGATGCCGAGCCTTCCCGTCGTCATCTTCCAGTTCGCGCTCAGCCCCTACAAGGACTGGCAGAAGCTGGCCTGGACCGGTGCGCTCATCATCACGGTGACGGTGCTGGCGCTGAGCATCATCGCCCGCATCCTCGCTGCCCAGAGGAAGACCTCATGAACGTAGCTCCGAGCGTCCCCACCGTCACCGTCACCCATGCACCGACGGACACGGCCAACCTGACGGAAAAGGTGTCGATCAAGAACCTCGAGTTCTTCTACGGCGAGTCCAAGGCGCTGAAGTCGGTGTCCCTGCCGCTCTACCGCAACAAGGTCACGGCTTTCATCGGTCCGTCCGGCTGCGGCAAGTCGACGTTGCTGCGCGTGCTCAACCGGATGTACGACCTCTATCCCAATCAGCACGCCGAGGGAGAGGTTCTGTTCGACGGCGAGAACATCCTGGCGCCGAAGCAGGACGTCAATCTCCTGCGCGCGCGCATCGGCATGGTGTTCCAGAAGCCGACGCCGTTCCCGATGACCATCTACGAAAACATCGCCTTCGGCATCCGGCTCTACGAGAAGCTGTCGCGGTCGGCATTGGATGAGCGCGTCGAGCAGGCGCTGACCCGGTCGGCGCTGTGGTCGGAGGTGAAGGACAAGCTCAATGCCAACGGCATGAGCCTGTCCGGCGGTCAGCAGCAGCGACTGTGCATCGCCCGCACGGTCGCGGTCAGCCCCGAAGTCATCCTGTTCGACGAGCCGTGCTCGGCGCTCGATCCCATCTCGACGGCCAAGATCGAGGAGCTCATCGACGAGCTCAAGTCCCTCTACACGATCGTCATCGTGACCCACAACATGCAGCAGGCCGCCCGCGTCTCCGACTTCACCGCCTTCATGTATCTCGGCGAGGTCGTCGAGTTCGACACAACCACCAAAATGTTCACCACGCCGCGTGACCGGCGCACCCAGGACTACATCACCGGGCGCTTCGGTTGACGAAGCCCGATCAGGCGGGCGCGATGAGGAATTCGACCATGCCGGACCATACCGCCAAAGCTTTCGACGCCGACCTGCAGGAGATTGCCCGCAAGGTCGCCGAGATGGGGGGCCTTGCCGAGAAGGAGATCGCCGATGCGGTCGATGCGCTCGCCAAGCGCGACACCGACCTGGCGCAGCGCGTCATCACGGCCGATCTCACCACGGATCAGCTGCAGCGCGATATTGAGGAAAAGGCGATCCTCACCATCGCCCGGCGCCAGCCCATGGCGATCGACCTGCGCGAGATCGTCGCCGCCTTGCGGTTGGCCAGCGATCTCGAGCGCATCGGCGACCTTGCCAAGAACATCGCCAAGCGCGTGGTCGCGCTCAACGGCGATTTCCCGCCGCAGAAGCTGATCCGCGGCGTCGAGCACATCTCCGATCTCGTGCTGGAGCAGCTCAAGGACGTGCTCGACGCCTACGCCCAGCGCGACCTGGACAAGGCCATGATGGTGTGGAAGGGCGACGACCGCGTCGACGCCATGTACACCTCGCTGTTCCGCGAGATGCTCACCTACATGATGGAGGATCCGCGGAACATCACCTTCTGCACGCATCTGTTGTTCTGCGCCAAGAACATCGAGCGCATGGGCGATCACGCCACCAACATCGCCGAGACCGTGTATTACATGGTGCAAGGGCGAACCCTCACCGACGAACGGCCCAAGGGCGACACCACCAACATCGCGCCGGTGGCGATGAGCTCGTGATGAATGACGGAGCGAAGGGCGGAGGAGGCCACCAAATGAGCGCCCGCATCCTCATCGTCGAGGACGAGGAGCCGTTGACGCTGCTGCTCAGCTACAACCTGGAGGCCGAGGGTTACTCGGTCGAGACGGTGATGCGCGGCGACGAGGCGGAGATCAAGATCAGCGAGAGCCCGCCCGACCTGGTGGTGCTCGACTGGATGCTGCCGGGCCTGTCGGGAATCGAGCTCGCCCGCCGCCTGCGCGCGCGGCCGGCCACGGCGCGGCTGCCGATCATCATGCTCACGGCGCGCGGCGAAGAAGGCGAGCGCGTACGCGGCCTCGCCACCGGCGCCGACGATTACGTGGTCAAGCCGTTCTCGTTGCCCGAGCTGATCGCCCGCATTGCCGCGGTGCTGCGACGGGCGAGCCCGGAACGCATCGCCGCCGTGCTCACGGCCGGCGACGTCGAGCTCGACCGCGAGCGCCGCCGGGTCTCGCGCGGCGGCCGCGACGTGCCGCTCGGCCCCACCGAATTCCGCCTGCTCGAATTCCTGATGCAGAGCCCCGGCCGGGTATTCTCGCGCGAGCAACTGCTCGACGGCGTGTGGGGCCGCGACGTCTATATCGATGAGCGCACGGTAGACGTTCATGTGGGCCGCCTGCGCAAGGCGCTCAACCGCGGCCGCACCAACGATCCCATCCGCACCGTGCGCGGATCAGGCTACTCGCTCGACGAGCGGTTCTGACGCCTCTTACGGCGTCTGGCGGTCAGGCGCGCACCGGTCGCCGGTCGCGGCGACGATCGTTGGCCGGCTGGTAGGCCATGCGGGCATGATAGGCGCAGTAGGGAAGGTCCGCGACCGGCTTGCCGCCGCAAAAGAAGAAATCGGCGGCGCCTGGATCGCCGATGGGCCAGCGGCATTTCGAGTCCGACAATTCGAGCAACGTGCAGCGCTGGCCGATCGGCACGATGTTTTCCAGCGGCTCCGGCTCGAGCTCCGGCTCCAGCTCGTAGACGGCAAGCCGTGCCAGTGCGGTATTACCGCGGACCGCGGGCCGCGACATGTTGCGCAGCATGTGCGACGGCGGCCGTGGCTTGCGTGGCCGTGGCACCGCCGAGGAGGGCGCCTTGGCGCGGCCCGACAGGCCCAACCGGTGCACCTTGCCGATGACCGCATTGCGGGTGATGCCGCCGAGCTCGGCCGCGATTTGGCTTGCCGACTGGCCCTCCGACCACAGCTTCTTCAAACGCTCCACACGGTCATCGGTCCAACTCGTGTCCTTTTGCTCGCCGGTGAGATTCATCTCTCTGCTCTCCTCAAAGTCACCGTGCGGCGGCACACGCCCAAACCCGGAATCCCTCCACGCTGCCCGACAACCAGAGGCCGCCGGGACCGAACAAACACACTACAGTTAGGAACTCAGATACGTCCGCCGCACGAGATGTCGTATTCGACCGTCACAAACCTACAATATGGCGCGACTCCCGCGCAAGAGTCGCGGGACTCCCGATTCGCTTTTCCCCAGATTGTCCGCCCCGGCGCGACGAACCGGCCATCGGTTGGCTGTCTTTGTCGTGTTGACACGCAAACACCGTACAATACAATGGAATCAGCGTGCCCCCCTAAGGGGGCGGCACGATTCATTTCAACGTCGCGCCCGCGAGATAGTTCCACGTGACGTCGCACGTTATGCCTACTTACGCGCGAGCCGACCTTGCCTTCGAGCGAGGCGAGGGCGCTTGGCTCGTGGGAACGGACGGCGAGCGCTACCTCGACTTTGCCGCCGGCGTGGCGGTCAACGTGCTCGGGCACGCGCATCCGCACCTGGTTGCCGCGATCACCGAGCAGGCCGCCAAGGTCTGGCACGTCTCCAATCTCTATCGCATTCCGGAAGGCGAGAGGCTAGCCGAACGGCTGTGCGCGGCGAGCTTCGCCGACACGGTGTTCTTCAGCAATTCCGGCGCCGAGGCGATGGAGGGCGCCATCAAGGTCGCGCGCAAGTATCAGTCGGCGAGCGGCAGGCCCGAGCGCTATCGCATCATCACGTTCGAGGGCGCCTTCCACGGCCGCACGCTTGCGACGCTGGCGGCGGGCGGGCAGAAGAAGCATCTCGACGGCTTCGGTCCGGTGGTCGACGGCTTCGACCAGTTGACGGCCGGCGATGTCGAGGCGGTGCGCCGCAAGATCGGTCCCGAGACCGCCGCGATCCTCATCGAGCCGATCCAGGGCGAAGGCGGCGTGCGCGCGCCGTCGCCGCCCTTCCTGCGCGCGCTGCGCCAGATCTGCGACGAGCACGGACTGCTGCTGATCTTCGACGAGGTGCAGACCGGCGTTGGCCGCACCGGCCACCTGTTCGCGCATCAGAAGCTCGGCATCGACCCCGACGTGATGGCGCTCGCCAAGGGTCTGGGCGGCGGTTTTCCCATCGGGGCCTGCCTCGCCACCGCCGAGGCCGCCAAGGGCATGACCGCCGGGACCCACGGCTCGACCTTCGGCGGCAATCCGCTCGCCATGGCGGCCGGCAACGCCGTGCTCGATGTGGTGCTCGCGCCCGACTTCCTTCCCGGCGTGCAGCAGATGGCGCTCCTGTTCAAGCAGCGCCTGGCCGAGCTCAAGGACCGGCATCCGGCGGTGATTGCGGAAATCCGCGGCGAAGGATTTTTGCTCGGGCTGCGCGCGCTCGTCCCGGCCGGTGAGCTCGTCGATGCGTTGCGTGACGAAAGGCTGTTGACCGTCGCGGCTGGTGACAACGTGGTGCGGATGCTGCCGCCGCTCATCGTCGGCGAGAGCGAGATCGGCGAGGCGATCAGTCGTCTCGATCGCGCGGCAACGCGGCTGGAAGCGAAGCTTGCGCGCCCGGAAAAAGCGGATGCCGCGCCATGACCGCCAACGGCATCCGTCATTTCATCGATCTCACCGAGGTTCCGGCGCAGGAGCTGCGCGGCATCATCGACGCCAGCCGCGCCCTCAAGGAGCGGGTGCGCCGGGAAGGCTGGGTGGCCGGGAAGCCGCTCGCCGGCAAGACGCTGGTGATGATCTTCGAGAAGCCGTCGACGCGCACGCGCATCTCGTTCGACGTCGCCATGCGCCAGCTCGGCGGCGAGAGCATGGTGGTGGGCGCGACCGACATGCAGCTCGGGCGCGGCGAGTCGATTGCCGACACCGCGCGGGTGCTGTCGCGCTACATCGACGTCATCGTGATCCGCATGCTGGATCACGCCAAGCTCCTCGAGTTCACGCGCTACGCCAGCGTGCCGGTGATCAACGGCCTCACCAATGTCTCGCATCCCTGCCAGGTGATGGCCGACGTGCTCACCTATGAGGAGCATCGTGGTCCCATTCGCGGGAGCAGCATCGCCTGGGTCGGCGACGGCAACAACGTGCTCACGTCGTGGATTCACGCCGCCCATTGCTTCGGTTTCAGCCTGAGCATCGCGACGCCGCCCGAGCTCAAGCCGAAGAAGCCGATCCTCGACTGGATCAAGAAATCCGGCGCTGCGATCCGCGTCGGCACCGATCCGGAGGAGGCGGCGAGCGGCGCCGACTGCATCGTCACCGACACCTGGGTGTCGATGGGCGACAAGGGTGGCGCGCGTCGTCACAATCTGCTCAAACCCTATCAGGTCAACGCCAGGCTGATGGCCATGGCCAAGGCCGACGCCCTGTTCATGCATTGCCTGCCGGCGCATCGCGGCGAGGAGGTCACCGACGAGGTGATCGACGGGGCGCAGTCGGTCGTGTTCGACGAAGCCGAGAACCGGCTGCATGCGCAACGGGGTATTCTCGCCTGGTGTCTGAACGCAGAGGCTCGATGAGCGATACCGCGATCCCGACCCGCGCGCCGGCGACCACGTCGGCGGACGATACCGTCCAGCCGTTTGCGGTGGAGGCGCTCGATCTGCGCGGTCGCGTGGTGCGGCTCGGGCCGGCGATCGACGAGATTCTCGCGCGCCACGACGATCCGCCGCCGGTGGCCAAGCTGCTCGGCGAGGCGATCGTGCTCACCGCGCTCTTGGGCTCGTCGCTGAAACTGAGTGGCAAGTTCATTCTGCAGACCCAGACCGATGGTCCGGTGCGCATGCTGGTGGTCGATTTCACCACGCCGGGACGGCTGCGCGCGGTGGCCCGCTATGACAAGGACCGCGTCGCTGCCGCCATCGCGGCCGGCGAGACGTCGCCCGGCGCCCTCATGGGTAGCGGCCACCTCGCCATGACCATCGACCAGGGACCGGAGATGAGCCGCTATCAGGGGCTCGTCGCCATGCAGGGCGGCGGCCTCGAGGAAGCGGCGCATGAATACTTCCGCCGCTCCGAGCAGATTCCGACCTGCATCCGCCTGGCGGTGGCCGAGGAGTTTCGCCCGGGAATCGACGGCGTCCGCCATCGCTGGCGCGCCGGCGGCATCATGCTGCAGTTCCTGCCCAAGTCGAGCGAGCGGATGCGCCAGGCCGACCTCGACCCCGGCGATGCCCCGCAAGGGACGGCACCGCATGTCGTGCCGGAAGACGATGCCTGGGTGGAAGGCCGCTCGCTGGTGTCCACCGTCGAAGACCTCGAGCTGATCGATCCGGAGCTGTCGAGCGAGCGGCTCCTGTACCGGCTGTTTCATGAACGCGGCGTGCGCGTGTTCAGGAGCGTCGCCGTGAATGCCCAATGCTCGTGCTCGCGCAGCGGCGTCGCCGCCATGCTGCGCAGCTTCTCGGCCGACGATCGCGACCACATGATCGAGAACGGCGTGATCTCGGTGACCTGCGAATTCTGCAACAGCACCTACGCGTTCGCCCCCGACGAGGTGGACGACGCTTAGAGCATGATCCCGAAAAGTGGAGACCGGTTTTCGGAAAAGATCATGCTTCAACAATAGGCTGACCGGCTGCCGGCCGGGGCGCGCCTTGACGCCGCCTGACGGGCCGCCTCTACTGCTGCGCCGACAGGGCGGCGCGCACCATATCGCCAACAAGCCGCCTTCAGGGAGATCGCGATGACCGCATGGAAACGGCTCGTGACGGCATCCGTCATCGGCGTGGCGATGCTCGCTGCAGGTCAGAACGCATCGGCGCAGGTGAAGATCGGCGCCGTGCTCTCGGTCACCGGGCCCGCATCGTTCCTCGGAGACCCCGAGAAGCGAACGCTGGAGCTGTACGTCGACGAGATCAACGCCAAGGGCGGCGTCAACGGGCAGAAGCTGCAGCTGATCGTCTACGACGACGGCGGCGACGCCAACAACGCCCGCACTTTCGCGACGCGGCTGGTGGAAGACGACAAGGTCGTCGCCATGGTCGGCGGCACCACCACCGGCACCACGCTGGCGATGATCCCGGTGTTCGAGGACGCGCAGATCCCGTTCATCTCGCTCGGTGGCGGCATCCAGATCATCGAGCCGGTGCGCAAATGGGTGTTCAAGACGCCGCACACTGACAAGATGGCGTGCGAGAAGATTTTCGCCGACCTCAAGCGGCGCCAGCTCACCACCATCGCGATGATCTCGGGCACCGAAGCGTTCGGCAAATCCATGCGCGATCAGTGCGCCGCGGTAGCGCCCAAGACCGGCATCACCATCGCGCACGAGGAGACCTATGGGCCGCGCGACAGCGACATGACCCCGCAGCTCACCAATATCCGCAACAAGGCGGGTGTGCAGGCGGTCGTCAATCCCGGCTTCGGTCAGGGTCCGGCCATCGTGACGCGCAACTACCACCAGCTCGCCATCGCGGTGCCGCTCTATCAGAGCCATGGCGTGGCATCGAAGCAGTTCATCGAGCTGGCCGGGCAGGCGGCGGACGGCGTGCGCCTGCCGGCAGCCGCGCTTCTGGTCCCTGACAAGCTCGACGACAAGGATCCGCAAAAGCCCGTGGTCGTAAATTATTCGCGTACCTACCATCAGAAGACCGGGCAGGCGGTCTCTACCTTCGGTGGCCATGCCTATGACGGCCTGATGATCCTCACGCAGGCGATGGAGCGCGCCAAGGGTGCCGACAAGGCCAAGCTGCGCGACGAGATTGAGAAGACGAAGGGCTTTGTGGGGACCGGCGGCGTGGTGAACATGTCGCCAACGGATCACATGGGCCTCGATCTCTCGGCCTTCCGCATGCTGGAGATCAAGAACGGCGACTGGACGCTGGTGCCGGAAACCGGCTCGTGAACTTTTCTCGAGATGCCCGGCCTCCGGCCGGGCATTAAGACTTATGGCCGAGTTTCTCCAGTTCTTCTTCTCCGGACTGACCGTCGGCGCGGTCTATGCGCTCGTCGCGCTCGGCTTCACGCTGATCTACAACGCCTCCGACATCATCAACTTCGCGCAGGGCGAGTTCGTGATGCTCGGCGGCATGACCACGGTGTTCCTCGCCGCCACCGGAATGCCGGTGCCGCTGGCCGCGCTGGTGGCCGTCATCGCGACCATTGCGGTGGGGCTCGCGCTGCACCGCTTCGCCATCGAGCCCGCGCGCGGCGCCAGTGCGGTGGCACTGATCATGATCACCATCGGCGCCTCCATCTTCCTGCGCGGCGCCGCGCAGGTCGTCTTCGACAAGCGTTTCCACTCGCTGCCGCCACTGCTCGGGGCTGAGCCGATCCGTGTTGCCGGCGCCGCCATCCTGCCGCAGAGCCTCGTGGTGCTGGCGGGCGCCGCCGTCATCGTCGTGCTGCTGTGGTGGCTGCTCGACCGCACCCTGCTGGGCAAGGCGGTCATCGCGACCTCGGCCAACCGGCTGGCCGCGCGCCTGGTCGGCATCAATACGCGGTCGATCGTCGGCTTCTCGTTTGCCGTGTCGGCCGCCATCGGGGCGGTGGCCGGCATCCTGGTCACGCCGATCACGCTGACCAGCTACGACGTCGGCACGCTGCTGGCCTTGAAAGGGTTTGCGGCCGCCATGCTCGGCGGCATCGGCAGCGCGGTCGGGGCGGTCGCCGGGGGTCTCATTCTCGGCATGCTCGAGGCCTTCAGCGCCGGCTACGTGTCGTCCAAGTACAAGGACGCGGTCGCGTTCCTGGTCATTCTCGCCGTGCTGTTCGCCATGCCCAACGGCCTGTTCGGCCGCGGCCACATCGAACGGGTGTGACGGGGTGCACGCCCTGCTCACCCATCGCCTCGCCGGGCTTGCCATCATCGCCGTGATCCTGCTGGTGCTGCCGCTGTCGTTTCCCTCCGGCTACTACTATCGCGTCGCCGCGCTGGTGCTGATCTTCGCGCTGGCGGCGCTCGGCCTCAACCTGTTGATGGGTCTCGCCGGGCAGGTCAGCCTCGGCCATGCCGCCTTTCTCGGCGTGGGCGGCTATGCAGCCGCAATCGGGCCGACCCATCTGGCGCTGCCGTCATGGCTCTCCGTCTTCCTGGGCGCGGCGTTGTCGGGTGTCGTCGCGTTCGTGGTCGGGCGGCCGATCCTGCGGCTCAAGGGACACTACCTCGCGGTCGCGACGCTGGGGCTCGGCCTCCTCGTCGCCATCGTGCTCACCAACGAAGCGGGCTGGACCGGCGGACCGGACGGTATGACCGTGCCGCGGCTCACGCTGTTCGAGTGGCGCGTGCGCGGCTCCGACACCTGGTACTGGATCGCGGCGGTCGCCTTCGTGTTCGGCGCCTGGCTGGCGCTGAACCTGATCGAGAGCCCGACCGGGCGCGCGCTGCGTGCCATTCACGACAGCGAGACGGCAGCTTCGGTGCTTGGCGTCGACGTGGCACGGCAGAAGCTCGCGGTGTTTGTCGTGTCGGCCGTCTACACGTCGGTGGCCGGGTCGTGCCTGGCCCTGTTCAACGGCCACATCACGCCGGATATCGCCGGGTTCCTGCGCTCGATCGAGCTGGTCGCCATGGTGGTGCTGGGCGGCATGGGCTCGATCGCGGGGTCCCTGGTCGGCGCCGCCATTCTCGTGGTGCTGCCGCAGCTTCTCACCGCGCTGCACGACTACGAGCACATGGTTCTCGGCTTGGTGCTGATGAGCGTCATGATCTTCCTGCGCCAGGGCATCGTGCCGAGCCTAAGCGCGCTGGTGCCCCGCTTTCGAAGTTCGTGATACATTGCGGCACGGTCTGACACGAACTTCGAAAGCAAAGGGGCACCAGCAAGTAATATGATTCCAGTGCCGCTTTTCGATTTGAAGTTCCTGGACGAGTTTGCGACAGGTGGTGCAGGAACTTCAAATCGGCGGCACTGGCGTGGCGGGTTTCGGTGAGCATCCTTGCCGCCGAAGGCTTGTCGGTCGCATTCGGCGGCGTCCGTGCCATCGACGGCGTCAGCCTCGCGGTCGCACCCGGGACGGTGTTCTCGATCATCGGCCCGAACGGAGCCGGCAAGACCACGCTGCTCAATATCGTGTCTGGGCTCTACCGTCCGCAGGCCGGGCGCGTGCTGTTGGCCGGCGAGGACGTCACCGCGGTGGCGGCGCATCGGCTTGCGCGGCTCGGGTTGTCGCGCACGTTCCAGAACCTGCAGATCTTCTTCCGCATGTCGGCGCTGGAGAACGTCATGGTCGGCCGCCATCGCCACGAGCGCACCGGCATGGTCGCCGACCTCCTGCACCTGCCGCGGGTCGCGCGGCAGAACCGCGCCACCCGGGATGCTGCCCTGGCCGCACTCGCCCGCGTCGGCCTTGCCGCCGATGCCGAGCGTTCCGCCGGCGCGCTCGCCTACGGGGCGCTGAAGCGCCTGGAGATCGCCCGCGCGCTCGCCAGCGAGCCGAAGATCCTGCTGCTCGACGAGCCGGCCGCCGGCTGCACGCCGGTGGAGCGCCGGGAGATCGAAAGCGTGATCCGTACGATCGTGCGCGACGGCGTGACCGTGGTCCTGGTCGAGCACGACATGCGCCTCGTCATGACGGTCTCCGACCGCATCCATGTGCTGGCCCATGGCCGCACCCTGGCGGAAGGCAATGCCGCCGAGATCCGCGAGCATCCGGCCGTCATCGAGGCCTATCTCGGCACCTAGAGCGAGATGGCTTTTCTTCGAATCGCCACCTCGCTCTACGTTACTGTTGGAGCATGATCTTTTCCGAAAACCGGTATCCACTTTTCGGGATCATGCTCTAGACGGAGGACGCGCGTGCTGTCGGTTGAAGATCTTCGCAGCGCTTACGGCCGCATCGAGGTGCTGCATGGCGTCTCGCTCGCGGTCGGACGCAGCGAAATCGTGAGCCTCGTCGGCGCCAACGGGGCCGGCAAGACGACGCTGCTGCGCGCCATCTCCGGCGTGCAACCGGTGACGGCCGGCTCGATCCGCTTCGAGGATGCCGCAATGGAGCGGCTGCCGAGTCATGTCCGCGTCGCCCGCGGCATCACCCAGGTACCGGAGGGACGGCAGCTGTTTGCGCCGCTGTCGGTCGAGGACAACCTGCTTCTCGGCGCGTGGTCGCGCCGCGCCGACGATGTGCGTCCCGATCTTGCGCGCGTCTACGACCTGTTCCCCATGCTGCCGCCGATGCGCCACCGGGCGGCCGGCATGTTGTCCGGCGGCCAGCAGCAGATGCTCGCGGTCGGCCGCGCCCTGATGGCCCGGCCGCGCCTGCTGCTGCTCGACGAGCCGTCGCTGGGCTTGGCGCCGAAGCTCGCCGACCAGATCTTCGCCACGCTCAGCGAGCTCAAGCGCGACGGCCTGACCATCCTCTTGGTCGAGCAGAATGCGCGCGCCGCGCTGGCCATCGCCGACCGCGCCTATGTGCTGGAGACGGGCGCGATCGCGCTCAGCGGTGCCGCCGCCGACATCCGCACCGATCAGCGCGTGCGCGAGGCCTATCTCGGAATGTGATACCACGGCGGCGCACGCGAAAAGCCTTAGGAGACGACCATGAAGCCAAGCCTCGCCCCGGGACAGTCGATGACCAGGCGCCTGACGGTGGACCGCGACCGCACCATCAGCTTCATGGGCGAGGAGGGGCGGGTCTACGCCACGCCGAGGCTGATCGGCGATGTCGAGTACACGTGCCGCGACCTCATCATGCAGCACGCCGACCCCGGTGAGGATTCGGTCGGCATGGAGGTGACGATGCGCCACCTGGCGCCGACTCTGGAGGGCATGGAGGTGGAAATCACCGTGACGGTGAGCGCGGTCGACAGGCGCAAGGTGGTGTTCGACGTCGCCGTCAAGGACGAGTTGGAGCCGATCAGCTCGGGCAGCCACACCCGCTTCGTGGTCGAAACTGCGAAAACCTTCGAGCGGCTGAAGGCCAAGGCGGCGAAGCGCGCCGGGAAGCGGTAATACGATGTGATCGAGGGCATGTCCGCTTCGCCGCCGGAGCGGCCACAGGGCAGACCTCGCGCTTAGGTCAGGTCAGGTGCCAATTCCAGCCGCGAGCCAGCCTTCCGCCTGCACGCGCTGTCGTATATGAGAGAGTTGCGATCGAATCGGGTCGATAGTCCCCAGGAGCGAATTGGTGGCGTGTTGGCGGCGGTTAAGTCCAAAAAGTCGTGATCTGACAAGTGATCTACGAGAAGCGCGAACAGGGCCTCTTCAACCGGGCATAGCATGTCAACTCAATTTCCGACGGAGCAATCCACCCCGGCGATGCGGCGTTGGGGCCCTCCCGCCGTGTTGACGCTCGCGGCGATGGCCGCACTGACGGCGCTGACCGCCGACGCCGTCGCGAGACAGGCGCGCCCCGCGCCCGCGCCCCAAGAGGCGGCGGGGCCGGGCGAAGCTGGGGAGCCGAACAAGGGGATCGGGGCGGTCAAGTCCCAGCAGGTCAAGTTCTAACACGCCGAGGGGCGGGTTT
>Ga0081540_1001454_pt1 | contig 20472 bp, 14 predicted proteins | sample TabmetS2T1R1_FD_71024 | JGI IMG/M metagenome (GOLD analysis project Ga0081540, IMG submission 71024) | Tabebuia heterophylla rhizosphere microbial communities from the University of Puerto Rico - S2T1R1 | ecosystem: Host-associated > Plants > Roots > Rhizosphere ... | reverse complement strand
ATGGCCGGCGGCCTGAGCCGTCAGCCGTCGCAGCGCATCCCCGGGCGGCGCTCCGACCATCGCCGTCACCAGGGCGGTCACATCCGTCTCGGGCAGCGGCCCCAGCGTGACCACCGCGCCGCCGCGGCGCGCGATGGCCGCACGCACCTGCTGCACATCCTGCCGGCGCGGAGTCGGCCGGCACGTCCCGATCAGCAGCAGCCGCGACTGGCCGATCGAGGCGGCCAGCTGATGCCACACCACCAGCGACGCCTCGTCGGCCCACTGCAGGTCATCAACGACTACCACCGTGGGAGCGGCCGTACACAGCTCGTCCACCAGCGTCACCAGGACCTCCACGCCGGTCACCGACGCATCACCGCCGGCGAGCAGCCCCGGCTGCCGGCTGCGTAGCAGGTCGGCGGCCCGCGCCCGACGCGGGTCCGGTGACCCCGCTCGCACCTGCAGGCAGTCCAGCATCACGCGCAGCGGCAGGCGCTTGGTGAGCTGATCCGCCATCCCCCACTCGATCTCCCACGCTGGGTCCCTGACCGCGGCCAGGGCCTCGGCCACCAGGGACGACTTCCCGATCCCCGGCTCGCCCTCAACCCAGACCGCCGCTCCCTCACCACGGCCGAGGGCGTCGGCGGCAGCACGGAGGATCGCCAGTTCCTGCGTGCGGCCGACCCACTGCGGCGGCCTGCCAATCGGCCACATGGCAGTAACGTATGCCGTGCCCATAGCCGACGCCTAGGAAAGGGCATCTCTCCCGGCAGCGCGACGCTGCGGAACGCGAACAGGAACCGCGTCCGCCGCAAGGTGTCGTCAGATGACGACTATTCATCGCCGGGCCCAGGGGATTCCCTTGAAGCATGACACGCAGACCAGGGACCGGACCCCGGCGCACGGATGAGCGGTGGCGGCAGGAGTTCGTCCTGCTGGGCCGCCGGACCGAACGGGCGGCGATCGACCGGGTCCTGAACGCGGTGCGCAGTGGCCTCAGCGGCGCGCTGGTGCTGCGCGGAGGGCCCGGGGCCGGGAAGTCGGCGCTGCTCAAGTATGCCGTCGAAGCAGCGCCGGACCTGCGGGTTTCCAGCATCGCCGGCGTCGAGTCGGAGATCAGCATGGAGTTCGCCGGCCTGCACCAGCTGCTGGTTCCGTGCCTGCCGCAGCTGGACGACCTGCCGCCTCCGCAGCGGGACGCGCTGAGAGTCGCTTTCGGCCAGGAAGCAGGGCCGCCGCCGGAACAGTTCCTGGTGGGGCTGGCCGCACTCACGCTGCTGTCCCGGGCGGCTGAAGCACAGCCGCTGCTGTGCATCGTCGACGACGCGCACTGGCTCGATCCTGAATCGGCGCAGGTGCTCGGCTTCGTGGCCCGCCGCCTCTGCGCGGGCCGCGTCGGCCTTATCGCCGGCGTCGGCGAACCCGCCGCCCCGCCGGCGTTCGAGCAGCTTCCGACGATCACCGTGGACGGGCTGCCCGACGCCGAGGCCCGTGAGCTGCTCTGCTCGGTGGCTGGCGGGGTCCTCAACGCGCAGGCCGTCGACCGCATCTTGACCGACACCCGCAATAACCCGCTCGCGCTGGTGGAACTTGGTACCCAGTACACGGCCGAGCAGCTCTCCAGCCGCGCCGTCCAACCCGAACCGCTTCCGCTGGGCCAGCGGCTCCAGGAGCACTTCCTGCGCCAGGTACGCGGCCTGCCGCCAGACGCCCAGGCGTTCGCGCTGCTGGCCGCGGCTGACCCGGCCGGTGACCGGGGCCCGCTGTGGCGCGTGGCAGCCCAGGCCGGCATCGACCCGGACATGGCCGCGGTCGCAACGGCCAAGGCCGGCGTGCTGGAGTTCCCCGGCAGCTCGGTGCGGTTCCGCTACCCGCTGCTGCGGTCCGCGGTGTATCACGGCGCGAGCATCGTCGATCGCCGCGAGGCGCACCGTGCGTGGAGCGATGAGGGCCACCCGGACCTGCGCGCGTGGCACCTGGCCGCCGCGACGGTCCTCCCCGACGAGGAGCTTGCGGCCGAGCTCCAGCACACGGCCGGACGGGCGGGCACCCGCGGCGGCTACGCGGCCAGAGCCGCGCTGCTGCGGCGATCGGCCGACCTGACACCCGACGACGCTCGCCGGGCCGAGCGGGAAGTCGCCGTGGCTGAGGCCAGGCTTATGGGCGGCGACCCGGCCGGGGCCCAGGACACGCTCGGCGGCGCCCTGCCCCGGCTCACCGGTACGACGGCCCGGGTCGAGGCGCAACGGCTGGAGGGCGCGATCCGCTTCGCCCAGGGCGACGCCGCCGGGGCGGCCCGCATCCTGGCCAGCGCGGCCCGGGCCTTCCCGGACGACAGGATGGCCCGCGACACGATGCTGATGGCGATGCAGGCGGCCATCTGGGCCGGCCCGGCGCAGACCAGGGAAATCGCCCGCGCGGGGCGAGCCTTCCCGTCCGTCCCGCAAGCTTCCGCGTCAGTTGCCGACCTGCTGCTCGACGGATACAGCGCCCGGTTTACCCTCGGCTACCAGGCCTCGGTACAGCCGTTCCGCGCCGCCGTGGCCGCGCTGCTCGCCGACGACCTCGACCCCGCGGTGGGTCTTCGCTGGTTCGCACTCGGTACCATGGCCGCCGGCAGCCTGTGGGATGACCAGGCCACCTTCGACCTTTCCGACCGCTGGGTGAACATGGCGCGTGCTGCGGGGGCCTTCACGACATTGCCGGTCGCGCTGGCCTTCAACGCGTTTTCGGAATCCATGGCCGGCCGTTTCCGCGAGGCCGAAAACACGTGGGCCTCGATGCAGGAGTTGCTGACCATGAACGGCGGTCCCGGCGTGCCCGGCGTCAGCGGGCACATCGGCGGCCTGCTGCTCGCCTATCGCGGCCACCTCACCGAGGCCCGCGAGACCGGCCTGGCCCAGGTCCGCGAGTCGGCCGCACAAGGCCAGGACGGGCCGGCGGACATCGCCCGGCATACCGTCGTCCTGGCCGGCTTGTTCGGCGGAGACTACACGGAGGCGATGTCCTACGCGCAGATCGTGATCGACAACGACCCTGCCTGCACGGCCGAGGGAACCCTGCCGGAGCTGATCGAGGCCGCCATCCGGGCCGGCGATTACGAAGCCGCGGCCACGGCCCATAAATCCCTGTCCGAACGCGCGCTCGCCGCCGCCACGCCCTGGGCCCTCGGGTTGCAGGCCCGCTGCGAGGCGCTACTGGCCGAAGGCGCGGACGCGGAGGACTGCTACCTGGAATCCATCAGCCAGCTCAGGCGGTGCCGGATGGCCATCGATCTCGCGCGCGCTCACCTGCTCTACGGCCAGTGGCTGCGCCGGGCCAAGCGGCGGCGAGACGCGCGGCACGAGTTGCGCACCGCACATGACATGTTCGCGGCGATGGGCATCGCGACGTTCGCCGAGCGGGCAGGCCGCGAACTGCAGGCTACCGGGGAGACCGCACGCAAGCGCACCGTCGAAACCGCTCTCGAACTGACCGCTCAAGAGACCCAGGTCGCGCGGCTGGCCCGGGACGGGCTGTCGAATCCCGAGATCGGCGCCAGCCTGTTCATCAGCGCGCGCACAGCCCAGTACCACCTCGGCAAGGTCTTCGCCAAGCTGGGCATCAGCTCGCGCTGCCAGCTCGCGCAAGCCCTCCCGGGCGCCCCTGACGCCGTCCCGGCGCGCTAGCCTCAGCCACATGACCCAACTCACCGATGTTTCCGCCGCATTCGGCTACGGCGACTCGATCCTGGTCGGGGAGCGGGTGCGGCTGCGCGGCGTGCGCGACGACGACCTGCCCACGCTCGCGAAGTGGGAGATGGATCCCGGGCGCATGACCACGCTGTCGAACTGGGTGGTCCCGCCGTCCGAAGCCGCGGCGAAGGAGCGCATCGCGAAGTGGAGCGCGAACCAGAAGGACGACCTCGGCTTCGCCATCGAGACGCTCGACGATCCGCCGGTGCTGGTCGGCAACATCGGTCTGTTCGGCGTGCGCGCCAAGGACCGGTGCGGGTCGATCGGGATCGCCCTCGGCCGCGAGCACATCGGCCGCGGCTACGGTACGGACGCGATGCGCGTCATCGTCGACTACGGGTTCCGCGAAATGGGCCTGCACCGCATTCAGCTCGGCGTGGCTCCGTTCAATCCCGCCGGGATCCGCGCCTACGAGAAGGCGGGGTTCGTCGAGGAGGGCCGCTATCGCGAGTCGGTCCTGCACGACGGGCGCTGGTACGACGAGGTGCTGATGTCCATCCTCGACCACGAGTGGGCGGCCCGCCGATCATCTGGCCGATGAGCCTTCGTCCAGGATGAACGCGAGGATCTCGGCCTCGTACCGTAGCTGATCGTAACGCCCGGCCGGGCCGACGTGAGCGCCCGCGCCCAGCTCGGGACGGAACAACAGCCGGCCGCCCGGCGCCGCGGTGGCGCGCAGGCGCGCCACCCACTTCGCCGGCTCGTGGATCAGCACGCGCGGGTCGTGCAGGCTCCCGGTGACCAGCAGGCTCGGGCGCACCCCGTCAGGAACGTTGTCGTAAGGGCTGTACGAGGCCAGGTAGGCGCGCGCCGACGGGTCCCGGGGGTCGCCCCATTCGTCCCACTCGCCGGCCGTCAGCGGAATGCCGGGGTCCAGCATGGTCGTGACGCAGTCGACGAACGGGACTTCCGCGACCACCGCCCGCCACCGCCGCGGGGCCATCGTGAACACCGCCCCTTGCAGCAAGCCCCCGGCGGACAGGCCGCGGGAGACGATCGTGTCCGGGGCGGCCCAGCCCTCCGCTGCCAGCGCGTCCGCGACCGCGATGAAGTCGGTGAACGTGTTCCGCTTGCGGTTCAGCCGCCCGTCGAGCCACCACGTCCGGCCGCCCTCGCCGCCGCCGCGGACGTGCGCGACCGCGTACAGGTAGCCGCGGTCGAGCAGGCTGGCCACCGGCAGGCTGAACTCGGGCCACGAGCACGCCTCGTAGGCGCCGTAGCCGTAGAGCAGGCAGGGGGCGGTGCCGTCACGGCCGAACCCGGCCCGGTAGGCGACCGTGACCGGGATCTGCGTGCCGTCCTCGGCGGGCACGGCGAACCGCGCGGTCCGGTACCGGGCCGGGTCGTAGCCCGGCACCAGCTGCCGTTTGCGCAGCTGCCACTCGCCGCTCGCCAGGTCCACGTCGTGCCAGGACGGCGGGGCGATCAGCGACTCGGTACGCACCGTGACGCTGGCGGCCTGGTAGCCGGGGTTATCGGCCAGCTCCAGCGTGACGTGCGGGCTGGCCGTCTGGATCAGGCGCTGGGCCCCGGTGTGCCGGTCGAGGATCCGCAGCTGCGTCGCCGCCCCGCGCCGCTCGGTGAGGACCAGGTATCGGGCGAACGCGTCGCAGGCCACCAGGCGGATACCGGCCGACTCGCCGGCGACTTCCCTCCAGGCGTCCGCGCCCGGCGCTGCGACGGGCGCCTTCACCAGCCGGAACTCGGTGGCGCCGTCGTTGGTGACCAGGTACAGGTCGCCGCCGTCGGGGCCGTCGGCATGATCGGCCCGGTACTCGATGCCGCGCCGCCGGGGCTGGACGACCATAGGGGCCGAACGGGCGTCCGTGGCCAGGATGTACCGCGTCTCCGTGGTCTCGCGGCTTTCGCATTCGATGAAGATGACGGCGCCGCTGCGGCTGAGCCGCACGAAGACCTCGAACCGTTCGTCGTCCTCGGTGTACACGCACACGTCGTCGTCAGGATCGGTGTCGACGTCGTGCCGCCACACCTGGTACGGCCGGTAGATGGGGTCGGTGACGGTGTAGAACACCGACCGTGAGTCGGCCGACCAGGCTAGCCCGTAGTAGCTGCGCTCGATCCGCCCCGGCCGGTCGGTCCCGGTGGCCAGGTCGCGGATGCGCAGCTGGTAGACCTCGTCCCCGTCGAAGTCGGCCGAATAGGCGAGCAGCCGCCCGTCCGGACTGACTTCCCGGACGCCGAGCGCCACGTAACCGCCGCCGCAGGCCGGATCGTCCAGCAGCAGGTTCTCGTCGAGCAGCACCTGCTCCGGGCCGGCGTCAGGCTCCGGGCGGCGGCAGAACTGCTCGTAGTTCAGGCCGGGTCGCGTCCTGGTGAAGTAGTGCCATCCGCCGAGCTCCCAGCCGGCCGACTCATCCGCCGGCGCGAGCCGGGCCGACATTTCCGCCGTCAGCGCGTCCCGGAGCGGCGCGGTGTGAGCGATCTGCCGGTCGTAGTACGCGCGTTCGGCCGCAAGGTAACTGAGCAGGGCCGGGTCGCTGGTGTCGCGCATCCACGCGTAGGGGTCGGCGCCGTCCTGGGCCGGCGCAACGGGCGGTTCCATATCCGGGACTATAGAGAGATGACGGGGAGCCTGCGGGTGCCGATGGTATGGAGCGAGCAGTGCCTGCTCCATGACCCGGGCGGGGAGGTATGGCTCGGCGTGCGGGACGCCGGCACCGAGGTGCCGGCCCGGGCACGGGTGCTGCGGGACGCGCTGGCCGCGGCCGGGGCGCCGCAGGTGCCTGCCGCTGCATATGGCGACGAGGCCCTGCGGGCCGTGCATGACCCGGCGCTGCTAGAGCACCTGGCCGGGGTGTGGGCGCAGTGGGAGCGGGCCGGGTTTCCCGCCGAGCACGGCCGGGACCGGGTGGTCCCTTACGTGTTTCCCACCGCGGGGATGCTGGCCGGGCTGCCGTTGCGATCGCCCCCGGCCGTGCACGGCCGGGCCGGGCGGTTCTGCTACGACACCATGACGCTGGTCGGGCCGGGCAGCTGGGCGGCGATCCGCGGGGCGGCCGACGCCGCGCTGACCGCGGCCGGGCTGGTGAGCTCGGGAACCCGGCTGGCCTATGCGCTATGCCGCCCGCCGGGGCATCACGTTACTCGTGACGCCTACGGCGGCTCCTGCTACCTCAACAACGCCGCGATCGCCGCCCAGGCGCTGAGAGCGGCCGGAGCCGAACGGGTCGCCGTGCTCGACATCGACGCGCACCACGGCAACGGCACCCAGATGATCTTCTACAGCCGCGGCGACGTCTACTACGGGTCGGTCCACGTCGACCCGGGGGCGGGGTGGTTCCCGCACTACCTGGGCTACGCGGGGGAGCGCGGCACCGGCGCGGGCGACGGCGCCAATCAGAACCTGCCGTTGCCGCCGGGCACCGGTGACGAGGGCTGGCTCGCGGCGGTGCGGGCCATGTGCGCGGGCGCGGCCGCTCACGGTGCCGACGCCGTCGTGGTCTCGCTCGGCCTGGACGCCGCCGAGGCCGATCCCGAGAGCCCGCTGCGGGTGACCGAGGCCGGCTACCGGGAGGCGGGCCGGCTGGCCGCCGCGCTGGCGCCGACGGTGCTGATCCAGGAGGGCGGCTACGACCTGGCCACGCTCGGCCCGCTCGCGGTCGCCGCCCTCACCGGCGCCGCGGCCGCCTGATCCGGCCAGCAGGGTTCAGGCCAGCAGGGTTCAGGCCAGCAGGGTTCAGGCCAGCAGGGTTCAGGCCAGCAGGGTTCAGGCCAGCAGGCACGCGACCTCGTGCGAAGCGCTGCTCACCACCCGCAGCGCGGGATCAAGGGCCGAACAGCGCTCCACTGCGATCGGGCAGCGGGGGTGGAAGCGGCAGCCCGTCGGCACGTCTACCGGATTGGGGGTCTCGCCGGTCAGCAGCTGCGGCGCCGAGCGCACCCGCGGATCCCGGGCAGGCACCACCGACAGCAGCGCCTTGGTGTAGGGGTGCTGCGGATGCCGCACGACCTGGCGGGCTGGCCCGTGCTCGACGATACGGCCGAGGTACATCACGGCGATCCGGTCGGCGAAGTGCGCGGCGGTGGACAGGTCGTGGGTGATCATGAGGATGCCCATCCGCCCGTCCCGGCGCAGCCTGTCCAGCAGGGTCAGCACCCCCGCGCGCACCGAGACGTCGAGCATGGACACGGGCTCGTCCGCCAGCAGCAGGTCGGGGCCGAGCACGAGCGACGCGGCGATCGCTACCCGCTGGCGCTGGCCACCGGACAGCTCATGCGGGTAGCGGGCCAGGAAGGCCTCTGCCGGGGACAAGCCCGCGCGTTCCAGCGCCGCGACGATCAGTTCCCGGCGTTCGGCCTGTGAGCCTCCGATTCCGTGCACCAGCATGGGCTCACCGACCGTCGTCTCCACCCGGAACCGCGGGTCGAGCGATTCGTAGGGGTCCTGGTAGATCATCTGCAGCTGGCGTCGCAGCGGCCGCATCTGGCGCTCGGGCAGGCCGGCGATGTCGGTCCCGTTCAGCCTGACCGTTCCGCTGGCCGGCGCGACCATCCCGAGGATGGTCTGCGCCGTGGTGGTCTTACCGCAGCCCGACTCGCCGACCAGGGCCAGCATCTCGCCGCGGGCGAGCGTGAAGCTCACCCCGTCGACCGCGCGCACCCAGAGCCTGGGCTGGCGGGTGGCCCGGTCAGTGAGCCCGCGCCGTACCGGGTAGCGGGTGGTCAGGTTCTCGACCTCGAGCAGGGGTACCCCGTGGCTGCCGGTCAACTCGCGCCCGCCCGTTCGGCATGATGGCAGGCGGCCTCGTGGCCGGGCCCGACCAGCCGCAGGGCCGGGTGCTCCTCGGCGCAGCGGTCGAGCACCACGTCACAGCGCGGCCGGAACGGGCATCCCGTTACCGGCTCGTCGAGTCGCGGCGGCGCGCCGCCGATGGACACCACCTCCCCGGCCCCGTACAGGTCGGGCGTGGCCGCGAACAGCAGCCGGGTGTAGGGGTGGCGGGGCTGGTGGAACAGCGTCTCCATCGGCCCGCACTCCGCGATCTCGCCCGCGTACATGACCGCGGCCCGGCCGCAGGTCTGGGCCACCACCGGCAGGTCGTGGGTAACCAGCACGAGCGCGAGGCCGAGCTCGTGCGACAGCCGGGTGAGCAGGTCCAGGATCTGTGCCTGCACCATCACGTCCAGCGCCGTGGTGGGCTCGTCGGCCAGCAGGATCCTGGGCTGGCACGCCAGCGCCATGGCGATCGACGCGCGCTGCCGCATGCCGCCGGAGAACTCGTGCGGGTAGCGCTCGGCGCCGGCGGCCGGAATGCCGACCATCTCGAGCAGTTCGCCGGCCCGCCGCCGGGCCGCCGCGCCCTGCGCGATGCCGTGGAACGCCATCGGCTCGGCGATCTGCCAGCCGACCGTCTTGACCGGGTTGAGGGCGTTCATCGCGCCCTGGAAGACCATCGCGATGTCCTTCCAGCGGTAGCCGCGGGCCGAGTCCTCGCCGCCGGCCAGGATGTTCTGCCCGTCGACGCGGACCTCCCCGGACACCGAAGCGTTCGGCGGAAGCAGCCCCATCATGGCCAGGATCGTGGTCGTCTTGCCGCACCCGGACTCGCCGACCAGCCCGAACCGGTCTCCCGGGTCGAGCGCGAAGCTCACCCCCTGGACCGGGTGCACCTCATGGCCTTGCGGGACATCAAACCAGACGTGCAGGTCCGACACCTCGAGCAGGCTCATATCGCCCCTGGCCCCCGGCCGGCCAGCGGCCGGATCCGCCAGCGGCGGACCGACAGGTGGGCCACCTTCAGCCGCGGGTTCAGCGCGTCCTCGATGGCCTGCCCGAGCAGGAAGCAGCCGACGATGACGATCGCGATCACGAACCCGTCCGGCACGATCGCCCACCACGCGCCGGAGCTGATCGCCGTCCGCTCGAAGGCGTGCTCCAGGATGGTCCCCCAGGTGGTGACGGTGGGGTCTTCCAGGCCGAGGAAGGCCAGCGCGGTCTCCAGGTAGATCACGAGCGCGATGGTGAGCACGGTGTTGGCCATCAGCAGCGGGCCGACCTGCGGCAGGATGTGCCGGGTGATGACCCGCGCGGGGCTGGACCCGATCGCCTGGGCGCGTTTGACGTACGCCCGTTCCTTCAGGCTCATGACCTGGGCGCGGATGATCCGCGCGGTGGAGGTCCACTCCAGGATGCCGATCACGATGATCACGTGGAACAGGCTCGGCCCCCAGAGGTCCGCGATCACCACGGCGAACACCAGGTCGGGGATGACCAGCAGGTAGTCGGTGACCCGCATCAGGCCGGTGTCGATCCAGCGGCCGAAGTAGCCGGACAGGATGCCGACCCCGCCGCCGATCACCATGGCCACGAACGTGGCGGCGAACCCGACCACGAGCGAGATGCGGCCGCCCTGCATGAGCTCGCTGAGCATGTCGATGCCGCCGTCGTCGCAGCCGAGCCAGTGGCGGCTCGACGGCGGCGCGTAGACGGGGCAGGTCTGGGCGGTCGCGCTGTAGGGCGAGATGTAAGGGGCGATGACCGACAGCAGGATGAAGAACACGATGATCGCCAGCCCGATCACCGCGGCCTTGCGCTCACGCAGCACGCTGCGCAGGAACCCGTGCCGGCGAGGGGGCACGCCCAGGCCCTCGGCGGCCAGAGCTGGGTCCTGGATCGGCAGGGTCATGTGCTGATCCTCGGGTCGAGCCGGAAATAGAGCAGGTCGGCGGCGAAGTTGAGCAGGATGACCGATACGGTGAGGATCAGGAATCCGCCCTGCAGCATGGGGTAGTCGCGCTGGCCGATCGCGCTGTACATGGCCAGCCCGATGCCGGGCCAGCTGAAGATCACCTCGACCAGCAGCGCCCCGCCCACGATGAAGCCGAGTTCCAGCGCGATCAGCGTGACCATCGGCAGCAGCGCGTTGCGCACCGCGTGGCGCCACACGACGCGCCGCACCGGCAGGCCCTTGGCCCGGGCGGTGAGGACGTAGTCCTCACCCAGCGTCTCCAGCATCGACGACCTGACGACCAGGGTGTAACTGCCGAAGGCGGTCAGCATCAGCGTCGCCGCGGGCAGGAACATGTGCTTGCCGATGTCGGCGAGGTGCTGCCAGAACGGTTCGGCCGTGAACAGGAACGGGTCGCTCATCCCGCCGGCGGGCAGGATGCCGGCGAACAGGATCAGCAGCATCAGGCCGAGCCACTGGGTCGGGAAGGCGTAGAAGAAGATGGCCGTGTTGGTGCTGAGGTGATCGGATGCCGAGGTGCGCCGCCACGCGGCCAGCACGCCGGTGAAGACGCCGAGGATGATCGCCGCCACGGTGCCCACGGTGACCATCGGGATCGTGTTCTTGAGGTCGGCGAGCAGCAGGTGGCTCACCGGCTGCTGGTTCGCGAACGAGATGCCCATGTTCCCGTGCGCCAGGTTCTTCAGGTAGATGAGGTACTGCTCCCACTTGGGCTTGTCCAGGCCGAACTCCGTCAGCAGCGCGTGGCGGAGCGCCGGGGACGCGTGCGGGACGCGGGACAGGTCGGTGACCGCGTTGCCCGGCAGCACCCGGAACAGGAAGAAGTTGATCGTGATCGCGACGTAGATCGTCACCAGGGCGAAGAAGCCCCGCTTGACTATGTAGTCGGCGCCGCGCACCGTTACAGCCTGTGCACGCTGACCATGGGGATCGTTGACATCGAGTTGAACGAGCCGCCGCCCACCTCAGGCAGGAGACTCCAGTGGCTGCTCTGCGCCTCGATCGAGTCCGGGTAGTCGATCACCAGGTACGGCTGGGCGGAGGCGATCATCTGCTGCATCTGGTAGACCACCTGCTGCCGCTGCGCCGGGTTCACCGCGGCGCTCTGCTGGGAGTACAGGTTGTCGTAGGCCTTGCTGCAGTACCCGGTGTCGTTCCACACGTCGAAGGAGTTGCAGGTCAGTACCGAGAGCATGAAGTCGGGGTCGGTCAGCGGGAACCAGTCCCACATGGAGATCTCGAAGTTGCGGTAGTTGTTGGCCGTGATCGCGTCGTAGGCGGCCGAGGGGTCGAGGACCTTCAGGTTCAGCTGCACGCCGATCTTCTTGAAGTCCGGCTGGATGATCTGGAACGTGCGGTTGAGGTACTCGCCGGCGAGGTCCGACGGCATGATGACGGTGTAGGACATCGGGTGGCCGTCGGCGACCCGCAGGCCGTCCGGCCCCATCTTGTAGCCGGCCTTGTCGAGCAGCTGGCCGGCGGTCGCCAGGCTGAACGGCACCGGCTTGATCGACGGGTCCGACCACTGGCCGGTGGCGGGCGGGATGATCGTGGAACCGGGCTTCCCGTGCCCGAGCAGTGAGGTGGCCACCACGGCCTGCCGGTTGATCGCGTGGTCGAACGCCTGCCGCAGCAGCGGGTTCAGCAGCTCCTTGTGGCTGGCCTGCTGGTCTGGGCTGGAATTGATGATGAAGTCGTCGAAGGCGATTCCCGGGCTGGACCGGACCGTGAAATGGGCCGCCTTGAGCGTGGCCACGGAGGTCGGCGGGACCGGCACCTCCACCCCGTCCAGCTGACCGCTCTTGAGCGCGGTCACCTCGGCGTCGGTGGTCTGGAAGAACTGCAGCCCGAACCCGTCGATGTGCGGCTTCGGGCCGTAGAAGCTGGCGTTCCGCTTGAACAGGGCGACCTGCTTGGGCGTGTACTTCGTCAGGACGAACGGGCCGCCGGAGACGATCGGCGCGGTGTTCTGGAACGTCTTCAGCGCCTTGCCGTTGCCGGTGGCGTGCTGGGCCCAGACGTGCTCGGGCAGGATCGGCACCTGCTGAACCTGCGACAGCACGTTGGCCACCGGCTGGGAGTAGCTGAGCACGAGGGTGGTCGCGTTCGGCGCCGTCGCGCTCTTCATGTGCGCCACGTATCCCGCCGAGTTGGCCGTGGCCCCGTCGGCGAACTTCAGGATGGTGCTGAAGGTCCAGGCCGCATCCGCCGCGGTCAGCGGCTTGCCGTCGGACCACTTCGCGTTCGGCTGGGTGGTGAAGGTCCAGGTCCGGCCGTCCGGCGAGGTGTTCCAGCTGCGCGCGAAGTTCTCCACGATCTTGAGCGACGGGGTGTACTGGACCAGCGTGGGATAGATGTACTCGAACGTGGTGTACGCGTCGCTCTGGAAGGCGATGAACGGGTTCAGCGAGTCGATGGTGGAGGACGTTCCCATCCGGAACACCCCGCCCTGCTTAACCGTGCTACCGCCGCTGCTCCCCGAGCCGCCGCTGCTGCAGGCGGCCACCGCCAGTACGGCCGCGGCCGCCGCCAGCAGGGCCGCCGGCCTGTGCTTACGCAGTCCACTCATCGGCAGTCCCATCACCAGGTACTTCCTGAACGAACGTTTAAGGTGCGTAATCCTGACATAGCACGCAGGCGGCCCGCAAGGCCGGGACGCAAACGTTAACGATCAGATACCCCGTGTAGGCGCTGGCCAAGACCATGGTCCGCGCAGGGGCGTCGGCGGCCGGCGCCCGGAGCAGGCCGTGACCAACATCTCGTTGCCGTAGCCGCTGCCGGGGAAGAGGGCTGCCGTTCATTTAGTTGCTCTTCACAAATAGTTGCATGAGCGCAAATGCTCGGGGCAGGATCCCGAACGAGCGAGGTGATCCGCTTGCCTGAACTGAGCCGCCGGCGTCGCCTGCTCGTGCTGGGCATCTGCTGCCTGAGCCTGTTCATTGTCGGCCTGGACAGCACGATCGTGAACGTCGCGCTGCCGTCGATCGGACGCGAGCTGCATGCGTCCGTGTCCGGGCTGCAGTGGACGATCGACGCGTACGCGCTGGTGCTGGCGAGCCTCTTGATGTTCTCCGGGTCGACCGCGGACCGGATCGGGCGCCGCAAGACGTTCCAGGCGGGCCTGGCCGTGTTCACGGTCGGCTCGCTGCTGTGCAGCCTGGCCCCGGGCCTGGGCTGGCTGGTCGCCTTCCGGATGATCCAGGCCGTCGGCGGCTCGATGCTCAACCCCGTGGCGATGTCCATCATCACCAACACGTTCACCGATCCGGCCGAACGCGCCCGGGCGATCGGCGTCTGGGGCGGCGTGTTCGGCCTCAGCGTGGCGCTGGGCCCGGTGCTCGGCGGCGCGCTGGTCGATTCGGTCGGCTGGCGCGGCATCTTCTGGGTCAACATCCCGGTCGGGATCGCCGCGATCGTCCTCACCGCGCTGTTCGTGCCCGAGTCCCGGGCCGCCAGGTACCGCCGGCCCGACCCGGTGGGCCAGGTCCTGGTCATCGTCTTGCTGGCCTCGCTGACCTACGCGATCATCGAGGGCCCCGCCTCGGGCTGGACATCGGCGAAGATCCTGTTCTTCTTCGGTCTCGCCCTCGCGGCACTGATCGTGTTCCTGGCCTGGGAACCGCGCCGCGACGATCCGCTGATCGATCCCAGGTTCTTCCGCAGCGCGCCATTTTCCGGGGCGACGGCCACCGCGGTGACCGCGTTCGCGGCGATGGGCGGGTTCTTGTTCCTCAACACCTTGTACCTGCAGGACGTCCGGGGATTCAGCCCGCTGGCGGCCGGGCTCTACCTGCTGCCGATGGCGGTGACGATGGCGGTCTGCGCGCCGCTGGCCGGGCGGATCGTCGCCGCCCGGGGTGCCCGGATCCCGCTCGTGATCGCCGGCCTCGCCCTGATCGCTGGCGGCCTGCTGCTGACCGGGCTTACCGACACGTCGGGCACGGGGTTCCTGGTGATCAGCTACGTGGTGTTCGGTGCCGGGTTCGGCCTGGTGAACGCGCCGATCACCAACGCCGCGGTGTCTGGCATGCCCCGCCAGCAGGCGGGCGTCGCGGCCGGCGTCGCGTCCACCAGCCGGCAGGTGGGCACGTCGCTCGGCGTGGCCGTCATGGGCTCCGTGCTGAGCGGCAACCTGCATGGCGCGATGCGCACCGGGTTCGTGGCCGCCAGCCAGCTCGGCTGGTGGATCGTGGCCGCCTGCGGCGTGATCGTGCTCATCCTCGGCATCGTCACGACCGGCCGCTGGGCGCGCCGCACCGCGGCCCGTACCGCCGCCCGGCTCGAAGCAGCCGACGGCACGCCACCCGCGAGAAGCGAGGTGGCGGTGCCATGACCACCCGCGGCCGCTCGGCGCGCTAGGCCTGCCGCTGGTCGCGGATGTGCCGGACAACCTGTCCCAGGTCTTCCGAACCCGCCTCGGGAAAGGCGACGAGCCAGTCGTGCACGGTCCGCAGCAACGGCAGGTCAGCCGAAGCGGTCGCGAGCGTGACGTCCTTGGCCGCCAGCCGGAGCGGGTAGTTGGCTCCTTGGGCGAAGGCGCGGCCGGCGATCCCGGCCAGCGGCCCGTTGGCCAGGGCGCCGGTCACGAGCTCGGCGGGAAGCCCGAACGCGTCACCAAGGGCCATGGCTTCCCCGACCACGGTGACACCGGCGATCACGGCGTTGATCAGGACGACCTTGAGTGCCGCGCCATAGCCGACCGCGCCGCACTCCGTTACGGTGCCGAATACCTCCAGAATGGGCCGGACCTTCTCCAGATTCCCGCCCGCCAGCACGACCAGCTGCCCGGAGGCAGCCCGGTCCGCGCTGCCCATGACCGGCGCGTCGACCAGCGCCACGCCGCCGGGCAGGAGGGCGGCTACCTCCTCGAGTGCCTGCGGGCCGATGGTGGAGGCCTCGATCAGGGTGGTGCCCGGTCGCAGCTGCCGGGCGATACCCCCTATGACCTCCCGCACCGCGGCTGGATCGGCGAGCATGGTGATGACCACGTCGGCTTCACGAACCGCCTCGGCCGGACTCGCCGCAACCCTGGCGCCCTCCGCCTGGAACGGCTCGGCGCGTGACGCCGTGCGGTTCCAGACCGTCAGCGGGTAGCCCGCCGCGAGCAGGCGCCTGGCCATCGGACTGCCCATGATCCCCAGGCCGATAAAGCCTATGTTCTCCATGCGCTCCATCCTTCCAGGTCATTGAGCGACCTCGGTGAGCGACGCAAAATCCCTTTGGCCCGGTCCGTCGACCGGGCTTACCGTGGAGGCATGAGGGTCAGTTTCACCGGCGCGGCCGCGCGAGCTATCGGCTCGCCGGTTGCCGCTGCCTGACCTGACGAATTTCGTGCTGGCGACCGGAACGGTTCGCTAGCGCCCCTGTGATCATGTCTGTCAATGGCCGCGCCAGCGGTTCCTTTCCGGTGCCGGAAACCCGAAAGGGACCAATGCCATGAACGTGACGGAAACGATCCGGACCTTCCTTGAGTTCTTCGGCGACCGGAGCCATCAGGTCGTGCCGGGCAGCTCGCTGGTGCCGCCCACCGGTGACCCGGTGCTGTTCACCACCGCGGGGATGCATCCGCTGACCCGGTACCTGGAAGGCCGCCCCCATCCGCAGGGCAGGCGGCTGGCCGGCGTGCAGCGCTGCCTGCGCACCACCGATCTGGACGAGGTCGGCGACGACCGTCACCTGACCGTGTTCCAGATGCTGGGCTCCTGGTCGCTGGGCGACTACGACGGGCCGCAGAGCTTGCGCTGGGGCTGGGAGCTGCTCACCGACGGCCTGGGCATCGGCCGGAACCGGCTGCATGCCACGGTGTTCGGCGGCGATGACCAGGTGGGTCCCGATCTGGCGTCGTGGCAGACCTGGAGCGAGCTCGGCGTCCCGGTCGAGCCGCTCGGGCCGGACAACTGGTGGTCGAATGGCCCGACCGGTCCGTGCGGGCCGGACTCGGAGCTGTTCGCGTGGACCGGCGACGGCCCGCCACAGGGCACGCCGGGCACCGACGAGCGCTGGATGGAGCTGTGGAACCACGTGACGATGAGCTACCGGCGGCACGACGACCGCAGCCTGGAGCCGCTGCCGCAGCGCAGTGTAGACACCGGAATGGGCCTCGAGCGGCTGCTGATGGTCGTGCAGCACCAGCCCTCCGTATTCGGCAGCGACCTCTTCCGGCCCTGGACGACCGCGCTCTCGGGCCGGTGGCAACCCGACCAGGGGTCGCTGCGCCTGCTCACCGACCACCTGCGATCCAGCATCGTGATCATCGGCGACGGCGTCACCCCGTCCAATACCGGCCGGGGCTACGTGCTGCGCCGGCTGCTGCGGCGCGCGCTCACCGTGCTGTGGCGCCCGGACAGCACCAGGACGCTGGACGACCTGCCTACGTCGCTGGTCGAGCAGACCCTGACGCAGTTCGGCCAGCGCGAGAGGCACGGCATGGTCCGCGACGTGCTCCGGGGCGAGGAACGCAGGTTCGCGGACCTGCTCACCCGAGGCCGCAAGCTGCTGGCCCAGCTCAGCCCCGGACGGCCCCTGACAGAGGCGGACCTGCGCTACCTGCACCAGACGCACGGCCTCCCGCCGGAACTGGTCATCGAGCTGACAGACTAGAGACTTCACTACCGCGGCCCGGCCCAGCAGCGCCGCGGGATACTGCATGAATGACGCGTTCATGCAGTTCAAGCGACATGAACGCGTCATTCATGCCGTTTGATCCAAGGGCGGGCGGCCCGGCGGCGGCCGGGCGCATTTGCCGCATTCTGCGGCCGGGTTGCCCAGCCACGGCTGAGGTGCGGGCGCCTGTCGATTGACCGGGCGAGGGCGCCCGGGCGTGGATAGTTACGATTTGGCAAAGTATCGGCCGGGATCTTTCTCTAAGCGACCAGAAACCCGCAACATCCCTCATAGAGCCAGCTACAGCCGAATTCGCCTGCCTGAGGGCTCCGCGAAGGGGGAGGAACGTGCGCAAGCTGATCGTTGTCCTGGCCGTAGCGAGCGTGACAGCGGGCGGGGCTGCGCTGGCCCATCCCCCCGCGGCGGCTGCCGCGGGCTCCTCTTCCTCCGCGGTGGCCTCTTCCTCCGCGCACATCACCTGGGGGGCATGCTCGGATCCGGACCTCAAGCAGGCGCACGCGCAGTGCGGCTTCCTGAAGGTCCCGCTGGACTACAGGCATCCGCACGGCGCCAAGATCTCGCTCGCCGTTTCGCGCATCAAGCACACCTCGCCCGCGTCCCAGTACCAGGGCATTCTCCTGACGAATCCGGGCGGTCCCGGGGGGTCGGGACTGAACCTGAACGCCTTCCTGATTCCCGTCCTCCAGCAGGAGGGCCTTACCAACGGTCCGGCCGCCGCCAATGACTACGACTGGATCGGCTTCGACCCCCGCGGTGTGGGATCCAGCCGGCCGGCGCTGACCTGCCTGCCCAACTACTTCAGCTATGACCGGCCGAATTACATCCCGACCACCGCCGCGCTGGTGCGGACCTGGCTCAAACGGTCGAAGGCGTACGCGACGGCGTGCGGCAAGAAGAACGGCCGGCTGCTCTCGCATATGACCACGATCGACACGGCGCGGGACATGGATCGCATCCGCGCCGCGCTCGGCCAGAAGCAGATCACGTACTACGGGTTCTCGTACGGGACCTACCTGGCTCAGGTCTACAGCACCCTGTTCCCGTCGCACGTGCGCCGCCTGGTCATGGACAGCAACGTCGACCCGCGCGACGTCTGGTACAAGGCCAACCTCAAGCAGGACGTCGCCTTCAACCGGAACATCAAGATCTGGTTCGCGTGGCTGGCCAAGTACCACACGGTCTATCACCTCGGCTCCACCGAGAAGGCGGTGCAGAAGCTCTTCTACCGCGAAAAGGCACGCCTGCTCAAGCACCCGGCCGGAGGCGTGATCGGCCCCGACGAGTGGGTGGATGTCTTCCTGTACGCCGGCTATTACGAGCAGACCTGGCTGCAGCTGGGCAGCGCGTTCGCGGGCTTCGTGCACAAGAACGACTGGAAGACCATCAAGGCCCTGTTCGACTCCGATGACAGCCCGGGCGACGACAACGGGTTCGCGGCCTACAACGCCGTCCAGTGCACCGATGTCCAGTGGCCGCTCAGCTGGGCGAAGTGGGCCAGGGACAACTGGGCCACCTACAAGAAGGCGCCGTTCGCGACCTGGGGCAACGCCTGGTTCAACGCGCCCTGCCTGTACTGGCCGGCCAAGGCGCACAAGCCGGTGCGGATCGACGGGTCGAAGGTGCCGAGTGCCCTGCTGATCGACGAGACCCTGGACGCGGCGACGCCGTTCCCGGGGAGCCTCGAGGTCCGCTCCCTGTTCCCGAACGCGGTCCTGCTCGCCGAGCCGGGCGGTACGACCCACGCCGACTCGTTGTTCGGTGACCTGTGCGTGGACAATACGATCGCCACGTACCTGGCGCTCGGACAGCTTCCCGCGCGCCAGGCAGGCAACGGCCCGGACCTGCTGTGCAAACCGCTTCCGGTACCGGTGCCGACCGCGGCCAGTTCGGCCGCGCACGCGGCGAAAGGGGCGGCGGCCCGGCTCGTCTCGCTGGCCCAGTGATCCGGGCGCCGCGCTGCCAGGCCAGCCGGCCACGGCGCGCGCGGAACGTCAGACCGTAGCCGGGGAGCCGAAAACGGTCGCGCTGACCAGCGGTGCCACCGGGCCGCCGAGCAGCAGCGAGATGTCGGCTCCGGGCACCTGGTTGGCCGAGGTGCCGCGGATCTGCCTGACCGCCTCGAGGACCAGCCCGATCCCGTGGACGAAACCCTCGGCCAGGTTCCCGCCCGCCGTGTTGACCGGCAGCGCGCCGGCCGGTGCGGTCAGGTTAGGCAGGGTCATGAACGCTCCCGCGTCCGGGCCGGGGGGACACAGCCCGAGATCGATCAGCGACGCCACGGCCGGGCCGCTGAAGTTCTCGTACACCTGGACAACATCGGCCTGCCCGGGCTTGAGTCCCGCCTCGGCCCAGAGCCGGGCGACCAGGGCCGGGTGGAAGCCCGCGCTGGTGTACGCCGCGTTATTCTCGGCGGACTCGCTCCAGTCCGGCCCGGCGCCCTGCACGCCGGACAGCACGTACGCGGGTACCGGACGCAGATCCCTGGCCCGTTCGGCCGAAGTGACCAGGATGGCCGCGGCCCCGTCATTCTCCCGGGAGCAGTCGTACAGGCGCAGCGGCTCGGAGACCCAGCGGGCGCCGGTGTAGGTGTCGTGGTCGAGGGGGCGGCCGTAGGCCACGGCGTCCGGGTTCTGCTGCGCGTGGTGGTAGGACGCCTGGACCAGCGCCTCCAGCGCTGACTGGGGTACCCCGTCGACCTCGAGCATCCGCTGGGTGCGCAGCGCGCAGACCTGAGCCGGCGTCAGCACCCCGTGGGCCGACAGCAGCGGCGGGAAGTGTCCCTTCCCGTAGCTCTGCCGCCCGTCGTCGGCCTCGGTGAGCCCGCGGTACACGATGACGTGCTCGGCCTGGCTGCTGGCCACGGCCGCGGCCGCCGCGTTGACCGCCGCGGCGACTCCGCCGCCCCCGCCGCCCCACACCATGGTCGACCAGCGGATCTCGCGGACGCCGAGGGCCGCGCCGACCACGAGGCCCTCGCTGAGGTCGTTGGCGTAGGAGACGAAGCCGTCGACGTCGTGAGCGTCGAGGCCAGCGTCGGCGCAGGCGGCCAGGATCGCTTCCAGGGTCAGCCGCAGCGCGGAGTGCGGGCTCGTTCCGCGCTTGTAGTACGAGGTAGCACCGATCCCCGCCACCGCCGTGGCCCCGCGGAGCGACCGGTTCATTCCAGCCGCCAGCGCAGTACCGGCCAGCCGCCGGGATCGGGGGCCGGATCGATCTCGCCCCGCACCGCCCGGCCGATCCGCACGTCGGCGCCGTCGCCGTCGTGCAGCACGCCGAGCAGCCGCCGCCCGCCCGCCGAGGGCAGCTCCGCGAGCACGACGACGAACGGGACGTGCCCGGAGAGTTCGGGGACGAACGGCTGCCAGGTGCGGGTCCAGGAGTAGACGGTCCCGGCAGGCTCCGCCCCCCCCCCCCCCGGGGGG
>Ga0081540_1001453_pt1 | contig 20481 bp, 28 predicted proteins | sample TabmetS2T1R1_FD_71024 | JGI IMG/M metagenome (GOLD analysis project Ga0081540, IMG submission 71024) | Tabebuia heterophylla rhizosphere microbial communities from the University of Puerto Rico - S2T1R1 | ecosystem: Host-associated > Plants > Roots > Rhizosphere ... | reverse complement strand
GGTGGACGTACCCGGCCTGCAAGGCATACGAATTGCGCGCCGGCATGTTCCTATCCCGGATCTCGCAATAGCCGCGGTCCTAGCTATATTCCCGGGATGTTGCGCAAGGAGTTAGTATTGCCGGCCGAGGTCGCGAAAGCTTTCGTCCGAGGTATGCGGGCGTTTCTCAAAGCAAAGGGACACGAGGCCGACGAGATCGCCGCTACGCAGGCTTGGCCTTTGAAGAATCATTTGCCGCGCGGCGCGAAGCTGCGGATTACGGACGTCGAAGAAATACTTCTGCAGATGGGGGATCAGGGCTGGTAGCAGCGACTACCATAACAGAGCCGCCGCGGTCAGCACTACCACAAGCGCTGACCCCAGAACGTACAGGGCTAAGAACAACCGGTCCTCGTCCATGGCACTGAATTGCAGGCACGATTACTGCCCGCAAAACTAGTTGCCCTCGCTTTCTGTTCCAGGCCTGTTTCTACTTTTTCCCAGTGGTACTGATGGCCCCACTCGGAAAGTGGGGTCTGCGGCCCAGAGCAAATCGTGGAAAGCAAGCCCGACCCGCGCTGTGCTTGCGGGTCGGGCCTTAGTATGTGCCGTCAAGGGCGAGTTGACCGGCACGCCTCGCTAACGAGATCCGAGGTATCCCGTTCCTAAGCTTGGCCAGTTGCCGATTTTCCAATTCGGCAACCGCGCTTACGCCGCAACTAGAAAATAGACCAGCACGGACGCTAAAAGCGCCATCCAGATCGTAAGTGCGGTCATCGCTACCCGATAGGCGACAATCATCTTGGCGGCTGCAGTCCGGAAGATCGCAGCCACTCGCTCATTTGCGAGCCGGTTTCCGCCTGACGGGCCTTGCGCAGAAGCGCCTCACGAGCCGCGCCAGGTGGTGTGCCCTTGGCCTCTTCACGCAGGCGCTTTGCCTCCGCCTCGAGACGGCATTCCAGGTTTTCGGTTTGATTGAAACGATGACGTCGTACAGTCATGCGCTTCCCCTCGTTCGAGTTGGGCGGGAGCGCAACTGGCGTTCTCATCACCGATAACTGCCTACCGGTCCGGGCGGTGATGACGAGATCATGCGCTTACCAGAAAGGATGTCACGTATCAATTGATGCAGGCACGTCACTTTTGGCGGACAGAGTGCACCGCACCAATTCGCGACTTTTGCCCAACGCGGCTCACCGCGCGCTTGGTTCAAGATCAAGAATCCGAAGGCGCCCGGCAACAGGGAAGTACTGACCTAATCCGGCCAAGAGTCCCGCCAGACTAACGCTGCTCCCGTCATTGCCATGGGCAGCACAACGAGAAGCATGGCACCCCAGAAAATCGGGTCTTTCAGGATAGCAAGATCGCGATGCATGGCGGACCTCCACTGCACGAGGTAACCGCTTAAGCTCAGCCGTAGTCGTTCGTTCCTATCGCGCGAGCCGACCAAGTTCACCCCAATCGCTTCGCGCCACGGCGCGCCTGCGATACTCGCGGATGTCGTTCGGCTCGTTGAAGTGTTCGCGGAAACTTACCAACGCTCAAGAGCCACGCCCGCTGCAATCAGGCCGTACTCGATCGCCATCGCATCTTTGTGGCTGCCAATAGCACCCCCTCTGTGTGATCCCGCGTATCTGACCGACGCGTTCTGCTTAGTGGTTCGCACCGCAGAATACTCCACGCCGCGGCACTTCATGCGCCCCCTCCCCTGATCCTTGCGTGCAAACGGGACACGTCGCGCGAATCCATCCTGGACGTTTCCACGGAAGATTTCGACGCGACCATGAAGACCAAGCCTCCGCTCGCCTGTCAAAATTGGAACCGGCCTTCCTTCCCCGAATTGTGCCTCGGAGAGACAAGTCGAGAACGAACTCCGGCTGAGCGCGCTATGATGCGCAACAGGCGCGTTTTGGCCCATTCAAACCCAAGGAGCGGGACATGAACCAGCTTATTTATCTTGTCGGACTGATAGTCGTCGTCCTTTTCATTCTTTCCTTCTTTGGCCTGCGCTGAGAAATCCGTCATGACCACGATCGAAGAAGAGCGGGTTTATCCCGCAGGCGCAGCGGCTCCCCGATATTTCAGCTGGTCGCCCGCGGTGGCCGGAGCCCTGATTGCAACCGCGCTTTCGGCTGTCTTGATCGCTTTTGGAACGGCCGTCGGATTGGGGGTGGCATCGTCTGCGCCAACCTGGCGCGATGCCTCAATTGCGCTTTGGCTGCTCTCTGGTTTGTACCTGATCCTGGTGGCCCTGGTCAGTTTTGGTCTCGGCGGCTATGTCGCCGGCAGCATCCGCACGGGCTTGCCCGCCATGGACTCCGCCGATGTCGAATACAGAGACGGCCTCCACGGCTTGGCCGCATGGGCTATTGCCGTTGTCTTGACCGTGCTTCTTACCGCGCTAGTTGGAAGCGCAACACTAACACGCTCGCCTTCCGCACGAACGACACCGTCGGTCAGCGCGGCAGAACCGATGCTAAGCTATGAGATTGACCGCCTGTTCCGCCCGGCAAGAAGAACCCAGAATGCCGAAACCGCGATGGAACGCGCTGAAGCCGGACGTATCCTGCTCACGTCCTCCAGCCACAGTGGCGTCGCCACCGAAGACCGCACCTATCTGATTCAACTGGTGAGCGGCGTTACAGGTCTGACCGGCCCTGACGCAGAGCGACGCGTCGATACCGTCATCGGGGACGCGAAGACCGCGATCAAGCGATCCCGCAGCGCTGCCATCATCGCGGCATTTTCGATTGCTGCGTCCATCCTGCTCGGAGCCGTCGTCTCATGGTTCGCTGCCAGCGAAGGAGGCCGCCATCGAGATGGCGCAATGACGACCGGCTGGTTCCGGAGCCGCCCGTTGGCGACGCAACGGGGACGACCTGTTCCTTGAACATCGACTGATAAAAATTGACGAGCGCGCAAACCAGCTCGTCGACCTGCTGTTGGCAGCATAATGCAGCAAACGTCTACTTTGGGTCACAAGGCGACATTGCCCGCCTTCTCAGCCTTAGTCCGCTCTACCCCCGAGAGCGGACATTAGAGCGGGTTACCAGCGCGACGACGATGTCCCTTTCGCATCCTACCGCTGCCGGCGGCTCGGCAACCCTTGCCGTGCTCATGCGTTGAGACGGATGGCAAGATCAACGCGCGCGCCTTGGAAACGTGAAAATCCACGAAAGCCGACTGGGAAGGCATCCCGGCATCTGTCGTTGTCGGAAAAAACGGCAGCGAAGGCACGGGCGCGCCGCGCGGGCCGACGCTATCCTAACCTCGTGGATAATATGAGCATGGCAGCTAGGAAGAAAGCAAAGAAATCGACCAATAAGCGCCGAAATACCCGGTTAGCTCGCAAATCAAGCGCGAAGAGGTCGTCGCGTAAACACTCCAGCAACAAGTCGCAGAAAGAGGATCCCAAGGGTGGCCTGACTGCGGCTGGCCGCAAGGCGTTCGCGCGCGAAGAGGGAGCGCATCTCAAACCCGGCGTAACCAAGAAGGCATCCGAGATGACGCCTCAGGACATGAGGCGCAAAGGGAGCTGGGCCGTAAGGTTTTATGGGCGCAAAAAGCTGCCGCCCCTGCTCGATCGAAATGGTCGACCGACGCGACACGCGCTCTCGGCACATGCGTGGGGCGAGCCGGTGCCGCACACCGTTGCAGCCGCGCGGCGGATCGCAGCCAAGGGCGAGCGGTTGCTGGCGCGCTATCGGCGAATCAAAGATCGGTAGCGGTTGAATTTGCCCGCAGATCTTCGTGTTTGATGGATCCACTCAATCCGAGGAAGAAGTCATCTTTTTCAAACGGGCAACGATGAGGCGATAGAATTCCTTGCTGGAAATTCGGACTGGATGCTGATAAGTGCGCGTCTGAGCCAAGTCTTTATGGTACCCACGGGCACACCAAACTGATGGGCGAGCGACTGCCGGCTCATGCCCTCAAAATACGCAAGCTTCAACAAACGCTGCCGATCCTCAGGCAGTCCGTTCATAGCTTCCGTGGTAATGCGTTTGGCAAGCGCGTAATCGAAGTCATCGCCGTCCTCACTCGGCGCAGGTATCGACATTGCCTCCTCCAGATCGGCCCACGGGAGCCGTCTTAGCCGCACAGAGTCAATCGCAAGATTTCGTGCGATGGTGCAGAGCCACGTTATGGGTGAAGCCACGGCTCGATCGAACGAAGCTGCGCTGCGCCAAATTCGCAAGTAGGCCTCCTGCAGTATGTCGTCGATGTCGCAGGACGTTCGGCAGACGGACACAATCGTCTTACGAAGCTTGTTCCTTGTGAGTAGGTGAAGCTGCTCGAATGCTGCCGTATCAGCCCGGCCAACCTTTTCAAGCAAGTCGGCCAGAAGATCGAGCCCGTCATCCAGTGACCTTTTTCGCAGTTTCATTTCCAGCCTCCCGTTAGGCCAGAAACGATGCCGCCTTAGCGCTGGATCACCTCGCCCGACTAAAGCCTAATGAACGGATCGATAAAGCGGCCGAGCAGGCCGTTGATGCGCAGCTTGCCAGTCATGGCGACAACGCAGAGGCACGGCCCTTCCTTGCCGACGATCGGCTGGTGTTCGACCGAGGGATCGCCCAGATCAAAGTCACCTGGTCCAAAATGCCCGCCTTCGTGATCAAAGCTGCCTTCGAGCACGCAAGTGAGCTCTGTTTCCGTGTGCGTATGCTCCAGCATTCGGATGCCCGGAGCGGATTTCAGTAGGAACGCGCGGGCACGTCCCGATCCAGCAATGTGGATGGGGCGCATGCTAACGCCAGGTGCGACCCACTTATCAGGCCCGATCGTGTAATGGCGCAGGACATGCGGCAACTGGTCGCGCTCTTCGAACCTCGATTTATTCTCGGATGGCGACGATGGATCGCCCGCGTCAATTCGCGCCATGACCGAAGTGAAAGCCTGTTCGGCCAGGGGCGTCGGCTCGCAGTTGGATAGCGACGCGCCTGCTACCTTCTCAAACGCAGAAACGAATCGCTGACAGCGTGAGCACAGGCATACGTGAGTTGCAACAACGATGTGTTCGGCTTGTTCCAGAGTTCCGGCCGCAAAATGGGCAAGTAATCCCTCGGATGGATGGTGCTTAATTCTCATGGGTGTCGTCCAATAATTCGCGCAACCGGTTCATCGCCAAGCGCACGCGGGATTTGACTGTCCCCAAGGGAATATCAAGGAACGCAGCAATCTCCGCATGCGGCTTTCCATGGATAAACGACAGCTTGATCACCTCAGACTGCTCCGGCGAAAGCTGGCAAAGCGCAGATTCGACGCGTGTGGCATCCTGTTGCCTTGCGATCGATGCCTCGGCGCCTTCGACAGCGGCCGGCGTGTACTCATGCTCCACTTCCCTAAGCATGCGCTCTGAGCGCTGATCTTTGCGTAGAGCGTCAATTCTAAGGTTGCGCGCGATCGTAAAAATCCACGCGGCTACGCCCGTCGTCGCGGGATCGAACTGTTCAGCTTTCCGCCAGACAGCAATCATAGTGTCCTGCGCAATTTCCTCGGCTTCTACGGGGGTCGACCCCGTTCGAATGAGAAAGCTCTTTATTCGCGGCGCAAAAAACGTGAAGAGCGTGCGGAACGCTTCCCGGTCTTTTCGCGACGCGACTTGCCCTATTAGGACGGCCCAATTCACGTTGCTCGTCGATCTTTCCTCTACCGTCGCCCATCTGACGGACTGTGATCCCCATCGCTTATCACGCGCGGGGCTTGCTCGCTGCAAAAGAATGATCATTCGGGACACCCCCGGCCTTAGTAACGTTCCGAAATCTTCAATGGATCACCCGCTCTGAAAATCCATTTGGACTGCGGGACAATTTAGCGGGCGGGCACTGATCTGACACGCTCGCCGAAGCGTTCTCCAAACGCCCGAAAATTTCGGCACCGATGGAGCAAACCTCATGGACCTTACGTTCCAGCGCACAGAAGCTATTTACTGGGGCGCCGCCGCGCTGTTGTTGGTGCTTTTCACAGCTACCATTGCCGTACAACTGTTTGACAAGCGGATGATTGCTGGCGAAAGTGTTTGGGCCAAGCCGCTCAAGTTCTACCTTGCGTTAGCCTTGCACTTCGGCACCCTTGCACTCGCGACCAGCTTGCTCAGCCCGTCTTATCGAACTGCCCCAATCCTATTCAGTGTTGCCGTTGCAGCTGTCATTAGCGCGGGTTTCGAGATGACCTACATGGTTGTCCAAGCTGCCCATGCTCAGGGATCACACTTCAATCTCTCGACACCGTTTTACGCTGCCATGTACGCTTTGATGGCCATCGGCGCGGTTATCATCACGGGCGCGGCCGGTATTGTTGGCGTCGCTGCCTGGCTGGACGCCGCGGCTCGCCTTACCGCTGCGCTTCGCACCGCCCTCACGTTGGGGCTGGTTGGCGGGGCCGTCCTCACCCTGATCGTAGCCTTTCGCATGGGCGCTGCGCTCAACCACCATGTTGGGTTTGAGGGCGCGGGCGCCGCGCGAATTCCGCTCACTGGCTGGTCGCGGACTGTCGGCGATTTGCGGGTGCCTCATTTCTTCGCAACGCATATGATGCAGGCGGTGCCCATCGCGGGCCTTATGGCTGAGCGCGTGGACGCGGGCGCTGCCGCCGTCAGTTTGGTATGGCTTTTTGCGGCTGCGTGGACAGCGCTAACAGCGTTCACTTTCTCCCACGCACTGGCCGGTCAACCGGTTCTTTCCTAGAGCTTAGCAACAGCACTAACTTGCTAATACACCCTCGACACAAACGTCGCCTTTGCTGATCGTAGGCGCACGGCTTGAACATCGCACTCGCCCTGGCGCAACCAGAACCTCCACCGAAGACCTCAAAGCGCGAACATCAGGAGACCGATCGCGCCGATCGTTATGGTCACGTGGTTGCAATGGACAGTGCGTATGCCCAGTCGATCTCAGGCATGGTCAAGGAGCCCCTTGCTCGTCCTCGAACCAGACCAGGGATTGGCAAGGATCGCACCGAAACAGCGATGTTCTTGCCGTTGCGGGTATCGAGTACGGACAGCGGTTTGGAAACGCGTCCGCAGGTGCTGAAAGCCTGTTGTTGCTGGACGGGCTCGCGTTGATGCCCGCTATCACCTCGATCAGTCATGGGCATGATCCCTCCGGACCGCCCTGGTAAGTTACAAAGTGAACACGGGGTTCCTATTCTGCCGCGGTTACATTCCCGGACGCCGCTTTAAGTCGGGAGCCGAAGCAGCACGACTGATTATGTCCGCTTGCGGTCATTTGCAGACATGCCAGGTCCGAGACGGAGTGTCGGCTTCTCCGACGAAAAGCGGACAACGACGAGAGACCGGTGAACGAGTTAACCCGGGACAAGCATCACGGTCACTCACACGAAAAGCGCGCAGACCCTACTGCAACCTTACTCGAGCGGTCACCAGCGATAACCATACCCGCGATAGAAAGGACGACCGTAGTAGGCATATGCGGGCCGTACAACGCGCCGATACCGGGGACCATAGTAGCCAGGGGCATAATAAGAGGACCTGTATCCGCCATAGTATGCGGGGGCGTAACCGTAGTCGTAGTACGCGGGGGCATAGCCCCCGTTATAGCCACCATAGTAACCGTAACCCGGTCCGCCATAGTAGCCGTAAGGGCCGTAAGCATAGGCGCTGGACGCTATGCCGCCAATCACTGCGCCGGCAATCAGGCCGCCTGCGAGGCCGGGACCCCAGCCCCACCCGCCCCGCCATGCTTGAGCTGGTGACGGAGCCACCAAAGCAGCTACACTAACCGTGGCTATGGTCGCTAACGCCAGTACTTTCTTCATGTCGACCTCCCGCTTTCTCTCTTAAAATTCTCAACTGGGCAGTCAGGCCATGGTTCGCCGTTACTGACACTGCGAAAAGGGCTTTCGCAAAATTTAATATTGATGAACGACCTCAGAAAGGCTGTTGGATCGCCACTGCCGTGTCAGCTTACGGGCGACGCCGGATCCTTAAGCCAGGGCCAGGAACTAAAGTAGCCCGTGTTGTATGCCGGCGAGCCTCCTAGATCAGCGCATCTCCACGGCCGCAGCGGAATCGACACCAACACGGCGATGTCAACTTTGGGTCAGAACGGACATTCTGCCCCTTTCCGGCGCGCGCCCACTCTGCTGCTGAAGCGGACGTCGTGGCTGCTTGGCTCCACGTCCGGCAGGGGCGAAAACCCGGCGAAGGCCGCGAGACAAACAAAATTAGGCTACTACGATTCTTCTAAAGATCGGTCCACTTTGTAACGCAACAACGACGCTCCTCCAGATTTAGTCCGTTAGGCAGGCAGGCGGTCTCGTCGTTTGTCTCGACACTTTCCTCCAAGAGAGATCGTTTGCCTGCCGCACACATGGAACGCGGCCTGAGTTGCCGGTGGTCGCGAAACGACTTGTGGCGATCCAGACGCTTCTTCGCTTACTCAGCTCCCACCAACGCGCGATACGCCCGCCGCTAAAAAAGCTTTTGGCAATTTTTCGAGAGAATGCGAGACGACGCTGTTTTTAAGCGAGGCGTGTCCGTCGCCGTTATGCCCTATGTCGAGTTCGGTTGGCGCGCCGTCATTGAGGGGGCGAAGCAGAAAGCGAGCGCGCCAGCCGGAAGCGCTTAAAGAGATTGAAGAACAGCTACGCGCCACGTTCAGGTTGAGCGAGCATTGAACCGGGAGCTGACCTATACAACATTGACTTTCCGATAGGTTGATGAATGCCGACTGCACTGTCCCTTCAGGACGAGTTCACTGCCTGTGCTCTACTAGCGCCATTGGATGGGCAGCGATTGGAAGGGACGCCAATGGCCACGGCTGAGTTCGACCCTCTTGGAGTGGTCGTTGACTGGTTGGACGCGTGCCGAGCACGCCGTTTGGATCAACTGCTAAAACTCTACGAAGCGGGAGCCACTCTGGAATGTGCCTGCGATGGACCGTGCAGCTATCGGGGGCGGCGCGCTATCGCCAGCTACTGGGTTGACCGCCTTGATGCGGCGGTTGACGAGTCCTTCCAGCTGATCAACATCGTGCCCGGCGAAGACCCGGATTGCGTTGTGCTTGACTATCTTAGCTACGAAGGCAAGCCGGTTCGGATGCACTTTACATTTGCCGCCTCAGGGAAAATCGCCGCGACGGTCTGCGCTCCGACGGTACGTTCGCGTGCGGCGTGACCGTAAGCGCGTGTTACACTGAACCGTTTCCGCTCTACGCGATCGTACCTTCATGGACCGGAAACGGCAAATTCCTGTAATTGAAGAAAAGCTTGCGCGCTGCAAAGAGCTTGCCGCTAAGTTCACTAGTGAACAAACTGCCACTCACATCCGGGAACTGCAGGCCGAGTTGTCGGCCGTACTTCGTCGGCAAAAATCGTTAAAGCGCAAAGGTTCCTATCTTAACCATTCCGCTCCCTAAGGTCTGACATCCGAAAGGATGATGCAGTGCTGACCATCTAGCATGTTAATGACCGGTATCAATTAGGAGCACGCTTCAAAGGATGATCATAACAGCGCCGAGGGAAGTAGCTAAACCCGCGCCATACTGCGCAGATTGTCGGCTGCCCGTTTCTTTCAAAACTGTAGTTTCGCAGGCTGGCAAGCCTGTGCGCGTCTACCAATGCCAGAACTGCGCGAAGGTCATCTGGGCCGATTGAGGTGGCTGCGCCGACCATGCTGACCTTAACCTGCGACTGAGTCCCCTCTAAGCATCTTGTGGAAATGTACTTCCGCGACGCCAACTTGGGCTGGATCGGGAAGCGACCGGCGCTGGCGCCCCCTGCCCCGGCTTGCAACCGATCAACACGGGAAAGCCCGCCGCGACTGCCGAAGGGCTTTTGAGCCGGACGACCGTTAAGGAGGAGGGCCGCTAGGAACGACGGCCTCGCCCGAACCGTTTTCGTTTCATGGAGAGGACAAAGCGAATCGCCGTCTTAATTGACTTAGCCAGCGACAATCCCATTCAATTGCCGACTGGATGGATCGTTCGGAGAATAGGGATCCAGCGAGCTTGGCCAATCAATCCGACACGGATCGTGGTTGAGCTTGAACGCAAGTGCTCCGCCAAAAGAGAGTTCCTCGCTACGATCCAGCAACGGGACAGAACGTTAAAACAACGGCCCTCCGACCTGAGGTTAATCATCCCGTGGTCTAACGAGCATCAAAACCTGCCTCTCTAATTTCTCCATATGATCGACGTACTCCGCCTGCAGCCCTTCGAGCGCTTCCAGATATTCGAGCGCATTGGCTGCATCGCGGCCCCTGCGTTCGAGACTTTTGACGAATGCCTTCTGCTCGGTAACGTAGCGCTCACCTTCGATGGCGAAGGCGCGTGCTCGCGAGAGCAGCCCCAGTGTTTCGGTCAACCGCATACTCATAGACATGGAACTCGGAAGTGCGGCGCGCGTTCCTCCGCGTCGGGATTGACCATCGGTCGAACCCTCACCCGACCCTCGCGAGCCGGTACCGCTAACGGCCACTAAAGGTTCGTTGTTGTCTGCGCTCTGCACTATTCAACGGCCTTCCCGCTTTCCAGTGACAACTGGCAATCTTAATTGGAACGCCCTGAAACGATCATGCATTGCAACGACAATGCATTGCAGTAAGGCGGAGGAGGCTCCACATGCATCCGGTTTTTTGGCCAATGCAAGCTGCGGTATTCTGGCTCGATGTTTTCATGATGCCCTGGAAGATGATGATGGCGCCGATGGCTAACTCGCACAACCCAGCGGGGGCCGCCACAGATCCGGCTACAGCGGTGGGGCTCGACCCTGTAAGCCCCAAGGACATCGGCACGAGCGCGACCGATTTCCGGACGAACGCGTAACGCTTACCCAAGCCATTCAACGACCTCAGGATGTCTCGCGGCTACCGAAGAGCTTCGGACCCGATCAAATGCATTCATTTCCAGTTGGACTAAGTCGGGTTGTAGGCGCGGAGTGCCGCGGGCGACGGAGCGTGCCTTGGCCGACCCTGTTCTGGCCGGAGTATTAAGGGCTTTGCGCGCTGCCCAAGGTCCCAAAACATACGTAACCCCCCAACACCGCAGTGGCGGCAAATGCTCCTGTGTGCATCCGACCGATCCACGATCGGGAGCTCCGGGCCCAGCTCGCTACGATTTTCATAGTGCGCGCCTGTTCCCAGAAACGCCCGCAGCGATGCGGAATTCTTGAGTTACCAGCCGCGACCAGCGCCAAAGCCGAATGTGATGCTCGGCCCGCCATAACCATAGGCGCCATAAGGGCCGCCGTATTGCGGCGGCTGGCCGTAAGCGTAGGCGGGGTTGATACCGCATGTTGCAAACGTGCCCGAAGCCGTCGCCATGCACTGGCGGTAACTCGAAAACTGGCAGTTGCCCGGATAACCCCAAGAACGTCCCTGCAGGCAATACTTGTCCTGAATGCCGGACGGCCCGCTGTGACGTCGCTGCGCTGAGGCGGGATCGGCGCTTGCCGAAGCAATAAGAGTTCCCAATAGGATCGTGTTCAGAACTGGAAAACGCATCAGAGGTCCTCCGTGCGGCGAGACTAGCGGCCTTTACCGCAACCATGAAGTCCTGGGTGCGTTCCTAACGGCGCTGTGACATCGTGTCATCAAGCCCGCGGAATTTGGGCCCTCGCCGATAAAATCTGCCTCGGGGCCTGACAGCGGCGCGCGGGTGAAAGCAATCGTTGGACGTCCGCACTCCTTTGGCGCGAACAGGGTCACAAGCGGATATGCGATCCTTCCCTGACCACGTCCGGTCTTACTCCTGAAAGCGGATGTCCGCCGGGGCGGTTGCATGCTCAATGTAGCTTTTGTGCAGCGTAATGGGCGTCTTGCTGCCATCCAACATGATGCGTACACCGCGGCCGAGGGGTTCACCGACGATGACGCCGGTATGGACTTTTACTCGGGGGCAGCGAGCCTTGCCTAAGGCAGAGAGGCGAATTCGTTGACCGGGCTTCATTTCCAGATCGTCGTAGTACATTTTCGCCCTCGATTCGCGATGAGCGGTAAACCTGCCAGCGGCTCAAGCAGCCGCATTAACTGCCGACTATCCATGCTCACCATCCGTGGGCAATACGCGCGGGACGACTTTACGGCCGATCGGGATCGTCTGTCGTGTTGGAGCAACACTTGCCTTTCGGCCGATCCAGTTCTTGTTCACGTTGGAGGGAATACGCGGTACCCACGCTTTGCGTCGGAACCGAACAACTCGGGAAAAGTTGGTAGTCGGAAAGTGAGCGCTGGGTGAGCGCTACACAAACGTTTGCCTCCTATCATGATAGACGCCGAGGCGAGATGTTACGCTGGTTTAGATCAGATTGGCGACGAGCGGCCATCCGTGCGGATCGAAAATATATCTTAGCAAGGGCCAGGCGCTTCTTAATAAACTACCTGGCATCGGACGAACTGCAAAAGCAGAGGTACTACGAACTGATCGCTGGAGCAGTGGCAGGATGTCAGCCTTATCTCTCTGATCCGGATTTGAAGAATACGGAATTATCTCAAATCATCGCAGAGACGGCACTTAGGGTTGTCAAATCGCGTCAACGACAGGCCACGACTGAGCAGGCAGCAATATCAATCACGGATGCTTACGCCACGGTTGCAATGGCATACCGCCGGGCCGCCGCAATCTATGTTCTTGATGAAGAGATCCAGCAAATTGGGACCGCCGCCGTGCACCTCCTAACGATGGCCAACTCGTATATGGCGGCTCAGTCGACAGACACGACGCTTGCCGCTCGGCAGAATTAGCTCCCAGGCTAATCAAGGCCATAATGGACAAGAAGCCCGCCATACGCCAAGGGGAGGATATAGCCCCGACTAGGGCGGCCCAGAACGCTGGGTCCTGCCGGCGGCCGACGAAGCCGCCGCTCCAGACAGAGCCCCAAATCAAGACGCACTGCAGCTAAATAGTCGGCACTACGCCGTAGTAGTCGTTGACCGCACGATTGCGAGTCTGGTCGTCCCAATTCCAGTCGTTGTCGTTGCCGTATTTCGGCGCTCCCTTGAGCTGCTTCTCGGTAATGCCGGTCCGGTAGCCGCCGAGGCCGGTGTCGTACTTTAGCGACTCCCAAGGCAGCGGATAATGGTCGTCTCCGATCCCAAGAAAGCCCCCGAAGCTCAGGACCGCATAAGATACCTTTCCAGACAGCTTGTCGATCATGACGCGCTCGATCGAGCCGATCTGGCTTTCGTCCGCCCCGAACACTGCGGTGCCCTCGACCTTGTCGCTGCCGATTAGGCTGCCGGTCTCTCGTTCGTCCATAGCCATGACATCCTCCTTTCTAAAGGTGCAGGCTAACAGCAGCTCATGGAGGATGTTCCTAGCTGTGGTGCCAAGCAGCGGAGCGGCAGCCTATGCTCGCAAACTATTTGCGACATTCGACGCGGACAAGCGACAAAAGGCACAAGGGAACTTTGCACGGCTTACAGCGTCTATTCTGCACGATTCCCCGGTCCCAGGAGGCGACTATGCCGCGTGAGAAGCCGTTGAAGCCGGATGACTTTCCTGTCGACGCTGAAGAAAACAACGTTGTCACCCAGAACGACGAACCGGTGGCGACAACGCCGTCGCGGGAGAAAGCTGAAGACATAGCGCGGCGCTTGAACGAACAGGCCGCCCGTGAAGAAGAGGATCGCTGGTCCGCTTGATTCCGCATGGAAGACTGTCAAGCGGTAAGGCAAATCGTAACTCTCGGCACTATCTTGTACTGCTCGTCTGGGCATTCGTTGAAAACCTGACGGGATTAAACCCAGCTCGTCCGCTGCGCCCGGAACTCCATTTCCGAGCCACGACCCAAGCCGGGGCGACGGTCAACCGCAGCACAACCCCTTCTGCATTGGATCCTCCTCTCATTGCGCAGGTCCCGGTCGAAGCGAAGCAAGAAGACAAAGCCGAAGCTAAATGACCGGGTGCGTACGTGAAAGCAACGGCGCTGCCATTTTGTCTAGACATCCGATTCAAGACGCGCGCAGCTCGCTCCTGACTGCCGGCTTCCGCCGGCGGCTGCCCGACTGGACGCAAACGCTGGTGTGGTAGCACGGGGCTCCCGCGGAGAACGCCGCACCGGCATCCTTCATTTCGAAACTGACAAAGCATCGCATTAGGAACGCAGCGCATCTCGCGGAATTGTGCCCAAGAGAGAAGAACGCGGGAGGAGGATGAAATGAACGAGAGCGAGACGCGCTCACTAAATCAGATCAGACGCGAGACCGAGCAGACGCGCACCGCTCTGGCCACGACAGTTGAGGAACTGCGCGGCACCGTCAGCGAGACGGCTGCGGACATCAAGAACCGACTGCGGCCGGATGTCCTTAAGGCGGAGGTCTCGGGTTACATCAGAAGCCGCGGAGAGCAGCTCTATCATGATATGACCGAAGCGGCCCAGCGGAACCCGATGCAGGCGATCGCCGTCGGCGCGAGCGTTGCTTATCCCCTCCTGCGGATGGCCCGGGCAATTCCCCTTCCAATCCTGATGATCGGCGCAGGACTGTTTCTGGCGGGGTCCAAGACCGGTCAGGACCTAACCCAAAAGGCGTCAGATCTTGCCCAAGACGCTTCGGAAGAGGCGCGTCGCCGGGTCGACGAGCTTCGCGATCAGGCTTCGCAACTCGGTGATCAGGCCGCGCAAGCGGTCGCCGGTGTTCGCGATCGGGCTGCCGAGGCGCTCGACCGGGCGGGAGACGCAGTCTCGGGGATGGCGCGCCAGGCATCAGATCAGGTGAACGAGTTGGTGGATCAGACGTCTCGCGCGGCCAATTCCTCGGCAGATACCGCCCAAGAAGCAGCTTCACAGGTCACTGGTGCCGTACGCGACGCGCAGACGCGTGCCTCCGAAGCGGGCCGGGAGTTCTTCGACTCCACCCGAGAGAACCTGTCACGGACCGGGCAGAAGGTAACTGACACCGTCAGCGATTCCATTCAGAGAAATCCGTTGCTGGTGGCCAGTGTCGGCCTGCTGGTCGGTGGGCTAATCGCGAGCATTCTACCTCGGTCGGAGACTGAAGAGAGGCTGGTCGGCGACGCCAGCAATACCGTCAAGGATCGGGCTCGGCAGGCCGCTGGCTCCGGCTTCGAGTCTGCCAAGGGCGCCGTCGGCGAGATCGCTGCCAACGTAGCACGGCAGGCTTCTGCTGAGGGGCTCACGCCGGACGGTCTCGCCCAAGGCGCACAGGACGTCGGCCAGCGTCTCCAACGCGTTGCCGAACGCGCGGTGACAACCGCGTTCGATCCTGAGGAACACGACGAAAACCATCATCAAACCGAAAATACGGGCGGAGGAAAGCAAAATGGCTGAGCAAACGTTCCAACAGACCGGCACTGGTCGCGAGACCGGCCAAGGAAGCAGCAAGGGCGGTGGGCAAAAGACCCTGCGCGATCAAGCCGCCGATGCGGGGCGCGAGTTGAAGGAAAAGGTAACCGATTTCGCAGAAGCCTCCGGGGAGACGCTGAAGGAGCAGGCGTCCGAGGTCGCCGACGCAGCAAAGGACATGGCCTCTCAAGCGACCGACAGGCTGAAGGACACGATCTCAGAGCAGAAAGGCGCAGGCGCCGAGTACATCGGCACCCTCGCCGAGACGATGCGCCGTGCCGCCCGTGAGTTCGACAGCGATCTGCCCGTTGCCGGCAAGTACATCCGCAAGGCGGCTGTGCAGGTCGACCATGTTTCCGATTCCATCAGGACCGGCGATCTCAATGACTTGATCGACGGTGCGCAATCGTTCGCGCGCCGGCAGCCCGCCGCATTTCTCGGGCTCGCAGCTTTGGCCGGATTTGTGGCCGTCCGGTTTCTGAAGAGTTCGCCGGGCTCAGGCTCGGTTTCCGCGCGTCGGAGGTCCGGTGGCCAAGCAGAGCGCTCGCATAGCGAATATCGCGGGCAATCGTCATGACCCCCCGTCCCGATCGATCCATCCCCGAACTCCTGAGCGATGTCCTTGCTCAGCTTGCCAAGCTTATTGGAAACGAGTTCGACCTCGCCAAGGCCGAGCTATCCAGCAAAGCCGGTCAAGTTGCGCGTGCCGTCGCCCTGATCGGCGCCGGTGCCGTCATCATGGTTCCTGCTCTGGTGCTGCTGCTGCTCGCAGCTGCTGCGGCGCTGATGCACGCCGGCTTCTCCGATCCGATCGCCTATTTGATAGCGGGCGGAGGTGCCGCTGTGCTCGCCGGAATCCTCATTGGCGTCGGAGTCAGCCGCATGTCGGGAGATGCGTTGAAACCATCCGTGACGCTGGACCAACTGCAGCGCGACAAGGTCGCCGCAAAGGAGATGATGCGATGAATAGCGGTTCTGAACGCATGGGCGGGTTCGTTCGCGATCTTGGGGACGCGGCCCGCAACAATCCAATTTCCGCTGCTCTCATAGGTATGGGCGCTGTCTGGCTGTTTGCAAGCCGTTCGCAGCGCGGAGCGGAACTAATCAAGCGAAGCGGCATCGATCGGTTGCCGGACGCAGCACGAGATGCCTGGGCGGGTGCTTCTTCCAACATTCGCGAAACTGCCGACAAAGCAACGGACACAGTCCGCCGCCATGGCGGTCGGGCCGTGGATCAAATGACCGAGGCTGGCAAGCGGCTCGTGCAGTCAGCTTCCGAAAGTGTGGACGATTTGCCCGATCGCGCCGCCGATCTGGTTGACGATGCAAAGGACAGCCTGACCCAGCTATTCAAATCGCAGCCGCTTGCAATCGGCGCCATGGGTCTCGCCATTGGCGCGGTCATCGCGGCTGCTTTTCCGACCACTGAAACAGAAGCTGAATATTTGGGTGAAACTAGCGAGTTCATCAAGCAAAAGGCCGGCGAGCTTGCGGGCGAAAAGGTCGAGCGCATCGTGGAGGTGGGCGAGAAAGTGGCGGACGCTGTTGCTGACGAGGCCCGTCAACAAGGTCTCACGGTTGACGGATTGAAATCTGTGGCCACCGAACTGTCGGATAAGGCTGGCCGTGTGGCTGAGGCGGCCACTCGAAGCCACACCTGAGCTCCTGTGAGACAATATCACGCGCGTCCGCCCTCGTAGGGTCGGTTCCCAGCCACGGGGTCGCGCCGTTCCGGGACGTCGACGGTATGCCGTCAAGAGGAACCAGCACAATTCCAGCGAGTTAGGTGCGAACCTATACTCACTGGAGGCGGAAATGGGATTTTTCTCAAAAGACATTCAGACTATGGAAGACCTACTGCTGCACGGCCTGCACGACATCTATTACGCCGAGCAGCAGATCGCGAAGGCGCTTCCGAAGATGATTGATCAAGCGACAAATCGTGACCTGGCGCAGGGCCTGAAGAGCCACCTCGAGGAGACCAACAAGCAGATCGAACGACTGGACCAAGTCTTCAGTAAACTGGGTAAAACACCGCAATCGACAGACTGCCCGGCCATCGATGGCCTTATCAAAGAAGCGGATCACACGGCTGGCGAGATCGAGGACAAAGCCGTGCTCGATGCGGCGATCGTGGCTAACGCTCAAGCGGTCGAACACTATGAGATCGCCCGCTACGGCACGCTGATCGCATGGGCCGAGGAGCTCGGCCACGACGACATCGTCCGTTTCCTCACCACCAATCTCAACGAAGAGAAAGCAGCAAACACTAAGTTGAACAGTGTTGCATTGCGCAAGGGTGTCAACCGAAAGGCCGCAAGCTGAGAGCCGCGGTTGAAGGAAATGGGCAAGAGGTCCACCGACGCCGGTCGAGTCTGACTACGTCCGAGGCGGACCCGTCCCGTTTTAAGTCGTGAGTTTTATCGCCGGACCTCGGCTTGTCATCCTCGCCGCTGTAGAGCCGTATGTGCCAAGAAAGCGAGGCCGCCCTACAGGACGGCCTCGCTTCGACATTGGCTAGGCGTCTTCAGCTGTCTGCTCCACAGCGTCAGGCATCTTCGCGACCGACATCAGGCTGCGGCCTATCTGGTTAAGAAGCTGGTCGGCGTTTTCTTCTTCCGCCAGCGACTTCGCGAGCAATGCAACGATTGCGCTGTGGCGCAATTGTTGCGCAAGATTTTTTGCAGTCGTGTAACCGGATATCTCGTAGTGCTCGACCCGTTGCGCCGCCCCAATCAATGCAAGGTCTGCGAGGGCATCTTCCTTCTCCGCCCCCTTTTCCATAACTTCCTGGCCCTCCTCGACAAGCCCCATCATACCCTTGCAAGGCTTGGCGCGTGCCGTTTCTCCCAAAAGTGAGAAGCACTCGTTGAGCCGCTCGATCTGACCTTCGGTTTCGGCACGGTGCTCTTCGAAGCACTCGCGCAAGCGATCGAATCTGGCCGCCTTTGCCATCTTCGGGAGCGCTTTGGTAAGCTGCTTCTCCGCGTGCAGGATGTCTCGCAGCTCGTCGAGAAGAAGTTCGCCGATCCCCTCGGGCGCGGTCGGTGGAGAGCTCTCCGTCTTGATCGATACCTCCGCGTCGGCGTTAGGCGCCGAAAGTGCGGGAGATTCGACGAACTCCCAATCACCGCCCTGATTCCACGGCCCGCGTGTATCGATTTCACCTTCACTGCCGGAACCAGTCGAATCGTTGAAGAACTGGTTCACAAGCCCCGGTGTCGGAGCGATCTTTCCGATCGAGAATGCTGGCTTCTTCATGCTCTCAAGCGCCGCAGCAAACGCCTTCATGTGCGTAATCTCCCGCGTCATGAGGAACTGCAGTGCGTCCTTGGTGCCAGCGTCGTCGCAGAAATTTATCAATCGCTCGTAGACAATTTTTGCCCGAGCCTCGGCGGCGATATTGCTTCTCAGGTCGACGTCAAGTTCCCCGGTGATTTTTAGGTAGTCTGCCGTCCAAGGGTTGCCTTGAGAGTTGAAGAGATTGACGCCTCCGCCGCCGGCGATGGCGATCAATGGATCAGCTTCCGCTCTTTCGCGGTCAAATTTCGTGGGCTTGAGGTGGAGGCGCGCAAGACATCCGACGACCTCGAGATGACTGAGCTCCTCGGTTCCGATATCCATCAGCAGGTCCTTGCGGTCGGGATCTTCGCAATTGATGCCCTGGATCGAATACTGCATCGCCGCCGCCAGCTCCCCATTAGCGCCGCCGAACTGCTCGAGCAGCATGTTGCCGAACTGGGGGTCGGGTTCGTCGACCCGCACGGTATACATAAGCTTCTTGACGTGGTGATACATGACCTACCTCCAGAGGGGGATTTGATGCGGAATGCCGATCATTAATGGTCCATGTACTGCCGTAGTTCCTAACGAAGATGGGACGGCATTTCCCCCGACATCGGTGCAACCGCAGGCCAATCGAGCAACGGCAGCTTTAGTCTGAAACCATCGAGCGGCAGGTTTCGACAACCCGTTGGTCCTCGGGCTGGAGGCCGTCCTCCTGACCTCCTGCGTCCTGATCCGGCAGAACATATCGGTTCAGGCGTTCGAAAGGCGCAATCACCTGGAGCTTCAGATCAACCTGCTTGCCGAGTGAGAGGCGACGCCTTCCCTGGAGCTGCTTCAGCGGATTGCCGCCCATCTAAATTGTCCCGTCGAAAAGGACGCGCAAAAGCGACAGCTCGCGGATAAAACGGAAATCGACGAGATCGCAAAGGATCAGGGCCCGCGAAGCGGAGAAGAATGCGGCCGAATAGGCATCGGCCCCTGCTAGTTTCAGGCCGCGAACTCGCGAAGGGCGGAGATAATCCGGTCGGATAGGTAGGGCTTCCTGAAAAATTTCGCCCCCGGCGGCAGCTTGGGATCCGCGCCCCCAGAGACGACGACAAGTTTGATCGGAGGCCACCTGTCGCAAACCGCAGTCGCAAGTTTTTCACCGTCCATCGAACCGGGCATTGTCACGTCGGTGAACACAATTCGTATATCGTCGCGGCTCTCCAGTATTCGGACCGCCTCGTCCGCGTCGGAGGCGAAGACAGGCTCAAGACCTGCGTCCACAACGAGTTCTCCGGCCATGGCCAGAAGGTGCGGCTCGTCTTCGACCACCAAAACGACCTTCCTACGCGGGCGGGAGTCTTCGTGCACTATGAGATCCTGTTGCGCGCGAAAAGCGCGAGTGATTAAACACAGATAGTAGGGACAGTTCCTCACCGGGCGCCCGCCTTGCCGATTTTTTGAACAAGCGCGGTTAAGGAGTTTTGAAATGTTCCTCTCGCGAAACTTCCGCGCATGCGCCGGGTAGACCGGGCGGGGGCGAAGCGTTCAGGAACTGACCATGTTCGCCGCTTCAACGCTCATCCTTCTGAGCGGTGCCTTCTCCAGCGAGCCGAACAAATGAAGCGCAGTCGAACAGCCAGAACGCGGACATTGCCGCCTGACCTCACCCGGCCTGCTGCCGCCGACATAGCGGCTGCGAAAGGTTAGGAACCCAAGCATCCGGAGCGCGGTTGTTTCCGACTCTAACCAGGAGCTCCGGCCATGAAGACACGACAATTCTTTCTCACAGGCTGCGCGGCAATTCTTCTCAGCACCGGCATTGCGTACGCGGGACCATGTAACACCGCCAACAGGGACGCGGGCTCAGGCCCGACCCCGGGAGCAAACGCCCAAGCGACGACGACTACCGGCACGGCTACGCGAAGTGGAGAGCATCCCCCGACAGCCACGATGAATCGTGCA
>Ga0081540_1001452_pt1 | contig 20481 bp, 20 predicted proteins | sample TabmetS2T1R1_FD_71024 | JGI IMG/M metagenome (GOLD analysis project Ga0081540, IMG submission 71024) | Tabebuia heterophylla rhizosphere microbial communities from the University of Puerto Rico - S2T1R1 | ecosystem: Host-associated > Plants > Roots > Rhizosphere ... | reverse complement strand
GAGCAGTCGCAGCACGATGCGCCGCCCGTGGCCGCGGCGCTGTTCCTCGGGCGCGACGCAGACGTTCAGGATATGTGCCTCGCGCGCGGCGGCCGACAGGATGCCGTAGCCGATGATCTCGACCGGCCGCGCCAGCACCCAGCATTCGTATCCCGCGCGAAGGCAGTCGCTGAAGATGCCGTGCGTCCAAGGGAACGCGTAGGCCGCCATCTCGATCGCGGCGACGCTCTCGAGATCCTCCGTGCGCATCGGCCGGAAGTTCGGAAACGGCTCCTTGAGGATTGCGACCACGTGGTTCCCGCCTTGCCGGCCTTTCGACGCCGTATGGCGTCACGGCGCCCCGATGTCAACCCCGCCCGAGCGCGCGCGCCAGGCGCTTGAGCTCGGCCCAGAGCGCGCGCTTCGCCGCTGCGTCGCCCGGGAGCGTGCCGATATCGCTCGTCGCGACCGATGGCACGGTGCTCCGCCGCTCGACCGGTAACGCTGCGTCGGCCGCTCGCGCGAGCGGATCGCCGAACGCGACCCAACCCGCTGCATCGCCGAGCGCTGCGCCGGCCTTCGATTCGAGCACGCTGTCCCGGCCCGCAAACCTGAGCGCGCGACCGACGTCTGCAACAAGCGCCTTTTCCGCCGCGCTGTTTGCGCGCGCGAGCAACGTGATGCGCGGACCCGCACGCGGGCTCGGCGCAACCGTCGGCGCCGCGACGCTGCGCACGCGCGGCACATAGACATCGACGCCCATCTCCACAAGCCGCGCGAGGCTCATTTCACCGAGCATGCATCTCACCCTTCCTGCGCAGCTCCGCGTAGAACTCCGCGTAGATCTTGTCGAGCGCCGCGCCGTAGGCGTCGACGCTTGCCTTGACGTCGTTGCTCGCGGTCGGGAGCTCCGCGCGATAGTAGTCGTCGATCAGCGGCAGGCCGTCCTCGCCGTCGGCGCGAAGCTTCAGTGCGACCGTCGCATTGAATCCGCCCGAGCCGTTCGGCGAGCGGTCGAAGCGCAGGATCACGCCGGAGACGCGCGTGGCCGGATGGCTCGCCGGCAATTCGTCGGTGACCTGCGAAGCGACGTTCGCGTTGCGCAGCAATTCGATGAGACGCCGCTGGAACACGCGCGTCGGCGGATCGGTCCAGAGCTGGTAGTGATACTGGCGAAGCTGCTGCGCCGAGGGATCGACGGCATAGATCAGCGCCTGATCGCCGAAGATGCCGTCGGCGGCGAACGCATCGACGACGACGTAGCCGAACAGCGGCGCCGGCGCCGCTTCGAGCGGCGTCGGCCGCGGCAGGCGGAAGTACGTGAAATCCGGCGCGGTCGGCACCTCGCAGCCGGCGAGCGCCGTTCCGATCAGCACGGCCGCGATCGCGGCGATCCGGCGCGGTTTCATTGCGGCTCTTCCTCGGGCTTGTCGGCTTTCGGGGCCAGGATCAGGCGGTTCGGATGCGCGCGGATCTCGCGGCTGAACTCGTCGAGGTTGCGGCTCGACGATTCGAGATGATGCGTGATGACGTCCATGCGCGAGGAGAGCGCCTCGAGCACGCTCGAAAGATCCTGCATCGAGGCGCGCAGATCCGGCCGGTTCTCCTTCGCGATCGCCGCGATCTCGCCGAGCGCCTGATCGAGCGTCTCGCGCGTCTTGCGAAGCTCCGTGCTGAGCTTGGACGCCTCGCCGAGGATCGTGCCGACCTCGGCGCGGTTCGCCGGATTCAGCACGTCGTTGAGCGAGGTCGACGCGACGTTGAGCCGGTCGAGCAGCGTGCGCGTCTGGTCGAGGATCTGCGGCGTCTCCTCGTCGATCGCGCCGGTGATCGAGTCGACGCGCTGCGTGAGCGTCCTGATCAGCGGCGTGATCTGGTTGCGCGTCACCTCGCTGATCTGGCCGGCGAGCTCGTTCATCGCCGCGAAGATGTCGGCGCCCTCGACGCCCTTGAGCTCGCCGCCCGGCGGCAACGGTTCCTTGCTGGTGCCCTCGGTGATGCCGACCGAGACGTCGGCAAGGAGCCCCGTCGACTGCAGGCGCGCCGGGCTGTCCTTCGGAATCGGCCAGTCGCGCCGGATCGAGAGCTCGACCTTGTACCGCGTGCCGTCCGCGCCGCCGCGCTCGGGCGTGACGCCGCCGACCTGGCCCACGCGATAGCCCTGGTAGAACACCGGCGCGCCGTAGCGCAGGCCCGTGACGTTGCGATAGCGCACGAAGTAGTCGTTCGTCGCGCCACTGCGGCCCGTGATCAGCGCAAGCCCGATCAGCAGCAGCGCGAGGGCCGCCAGAACGACCGCGCCGACCAGCGTGTAATTGACGGTATCGCGTCTCACAGTCTCCCCCAGGGCACGACTTTATCAGGCCTCCTCCTCGGTGAGGCGCTTCAGGTACGCGTCGGCGTCGACGTGGATCTCGCGCGGACGCCGGTTCAGGAGGTCCTGGATGCGCTCGTTGTCCGCGGCGCGCACCGCGGCGACGGGACCGGTCATCAGGATCTCGCCCTGATCGAGCACGGTGATCGTATCGGCGATCTTGAACGCGCTCTCGAGCTCGTGCGTCACGACGACGATCGTCATGCGCAGCGCGTCGCGCAGGCGCAGGATCAGCTCGTCGAGCTCCGCCGAGACGACCGGATCGAGGCCGGCCGACGGCTCGTCGAAGAACAGCAGCTTCGGATCCATCACGATCGCGCGCGCCAGCGCCGCGCGCTTGACCATGCCGCCCGAGAGCTGGCTCGGCATCAGGTCCTGGAAGCCGCCGAGGTTCACGACTTCGAGCTTGAGGCGGCTCATGATGCGGATCGTCGACGGATCGAGGTTCGTATGCTCCCGCAGCGGGAGGGCGACGTTCTCGCCGACCGTCAGCGACGTCAGCAGCGCGCCGCTCTGGAACGAGACGCCGATGCGCCGGTGCAGATCGAGCATCTCGCGGTCGCTCGCCGTGCCGAGATCGACGCCGAGCAGCTTGACGCTGCCGCCGACCGGTCGCTGCAGCCCGAGCAGGTGGCGCAGCAGCGTCGACTTGCCGGAGCCCGATCCGCCCATGATCACGCGGATCTCGCCGGGATTCACCGCAAAATCGACGCCGTGCAGCACGCGGCGGCGGCCGTACCAGGCCTCGAGTTTTTCGACTTCGATGAGCGGCGCGACGGCATTCATATCGGGTGGTGGCTTCGCCGCACGCTCATCGATTCAGGAAAAAGCTGAATACCATATCCGCCACGATGATCCAGCAGATCGACAGCACGACCGCCCGCGTCGTCGCGCGCCCCACGCCTTCGGCGCCGCCGCTGACCGAAAATCCCGTGCTGACGCCGATCAGCGTGATCAATACCGCGAACACGACGCTCTTCGCGAGCCCTTGCCAGAGATCGCCCGGCACGAGCAGCGAGATCGTCTGCAGGATGTAGGCGGTCGGCGTGACGTTGAGCGCCGGGGCGCTGTAGACCGCGGCACCGAAGATCGCGATCGTGTTCGCGAAGATCGTCAGCGCCGGCAGCATCACGAGCATCGCGATCAGCGCCGGCGCAACCAGATAGCGGACCGGCTCGATGCCCATGACCGCGAGCGCGTCGACTTCCTGCGACACCGTCATCGAGCCGATGCGCGCGGCGAGCGCCGAGCCCGATCGGCCGGCGACGAGGATCGCCGTGATCAGCGCACCGAACTCGCGCGTCACCGACTTCGCGACCGCGAGCACGACCTGCGACTGCGCGCCGAACTCCTTGAGCGCCGCGATGAACTGGATGCCGAGCATGAGGCCGATCACGAGCGAGAGCAGCGCGACGATCGGCAGCGCATCGGCGCCGATCTGGCGCATCTGGTGCATGATCGAGTTGAGGCGCACCGGCTGGCCCTCGCGCCAGCCGACGACGCTGAGCCGCAACGCCTCGACGAGCAGCATCGCCGCGTAACCGATCCCCGCGAGCGCGTCGAAACTCGCGCGGCCGAGACTTGCGAGCGGACGCGTCAGCGAGGTCATCGCGTCAGCCTCCGGCGACCGCCGCGGGATCGGCGACGATCAGGAACACGCGATCGAGACGCGCGAGCTCGAGCACGGCGCGCACGGCGTCGCTGACCGCGACCAGCGCGAAGCGGCTGCCGCGTGCGCGCGCGCTCTGGAAGCCTTCGACCAGCGCGGCGATGCCGGACGAATCGATGTAGCTCACTTGCGAGAGCTCGACGCCGACCGCCGGATGGTGCTCGAGCGCGGCGAGCACGGCCTGGCGCACCTGCTGCGACCAGGAAAGATCGACCTCGCCGCTCAGGCGGATCAGGACCACGCCGTCGTAGTTCTCGTTGACGATGCCGCTCATGCAAACCCCTTGTCTTCGATTCGCTTGCGCAGGATCAGCCGGTTGCCGCAGCGCGCGGAGGCGGGCTCCACGTGCCAGGTGTCCATCACGGTGTCGATCAGCGCGATGCCGAGCCCGCCGGCGCGACATTCGCCGAGCGGTTTCGGCCGCATGCGGGCCGGATCGACGCACGGCGCATCGTCGGTGAGCTCGAAGCTCAGCACATCGTCCGCGCGGCTGACGCGCAGGCCGATGCCGCCGTCCGATTCGCCGCCGTAGGCATGCCGGATGATGTTCGCGCAGGCCTCGTCGACCGCGAGCACGAGCCGGTCGCGCAACGAAGGCTCGATGCCGAGCTGGTCGAGCAGCTTGCGCAGCGCGTTGCGCATCTCGCGCAGATGTTCCGCGCGCGCCGGCATGTGGTGCTCGAGCAGCACCTGCGCATCGTGCGCGCGCGGCTTCTCCACGAGCAGCAGCGTCGTGTCGTCGACGAGCTTCAGGTGCTTCAGATCCGAGAGCAGCGCGCGCAGGCGCGCTTCCGGCGCGGCCGTCGCGTGGCGGGCGATCAGCTCGCGCACGCCGGCGCTGCCGAGGCGCTTGCCCTCGGCGCTGCGCACGTCCGTCGCGCCGTCGGAGAACGCGTACAGCGCGCCGCCGTTGAGATCGACTTCGTGCTCGTCGAACGAGATGCCGGCCATGATGCCGAGCGGCGGGCCGCCCGACGCATATTCGGAGAACGCGCCGCGCCGGTACGCGAGCACCGGCGGAAATCCGCCGCCGGCGAAGTGCACGCGGTTCGCGTCGCGGTCGCAGTAGCCGACGAGCGCGCAGACGAAGCGGCCGTCGTGCATCGTTTCGCAGAGCTCGTCGTTCGCGCGCGCGAGCCACGCGCCGGGCGCGACGCCGTCCTTGCCGGCCCAGCGCAGGAGGCTCGCCGCGCGGATCATCAGCAGCGCCGCGTCGAGACCCTTGCCCGAGATGTCGCCGATGACGAAGCCGATGCGGCCGTCGGCGAGCTCGAAGTAATCGTAGAAGTCGCCCGAGATCTCGTGCGCCGGCAGGTTCACGCCGAGCACGGGGAACAAGCCGCGGCGCCGCTTCGGCAACAGCGATTTCTGCAGCCGGCGCGCGAGGTCGAACTCGCGCTTCATGCGCTGCTGCTCGACAAGATCGTTGGCCAGGCGCGCGTTGTTGATCGCGAGCGCGGTCGGCGCGGCGATGAGGCGCAGCATCTCGGCGTCCTCGTCGCCGAACGCGCGGCCGTCGCGCCGGTTGACGAGCTCGATCGCGCCGATCGGACCCGCCGCGGTCGCGAGCGGCGCGCACAGAAGGCTCTTCGTCGTGAAGCCGCTGCCCTCGTCGCCGGCGCGCCAGACGCGTGCGTCGGTCGCGGCGTCGGCGACGATCTGCGTCGCGTTGTCGGCGACGGCGAGGCCGACCACGCCCTGCCCGATCGCCAGACGCACGCCGGTCATGTCGACCGGTCCGATGCAGATGCGGCATTCGAGCACCTGCGTCGCGGGATCGAGCAGGAACAGCGAGGCGCCCTCCGCGTGCATGAAGTCGGCGACGCGGTTGATCGCCTCCGGCAGCGTCTTGCGCAGATCGAGCGAAACCGCGAACGCCTGCGAGAGATCGGCGAGGAACGCCAGCGTGCGCGCGGCGTCGGCGGCCGGCGCGGTCGCCATCGGCATCGCGGTGCGGCGCGCGAGCTTCATGTCTCCCTGCGCTCGGCGCTGCGCACGGCGCGCCGTCCGCGGTGGCGGATGCGGCCCGCGAGCGTCAGCACCGGACCCGAGATCACGTAGAGACACGCGATGCCGAACAGCACGAGCGGCGTGTTGATCGAGAGCGCGACGATGATCAGCACGACGGCCGGAATCCAGATGAACGGCACGCGGTCCGATTTCGGCCAGGCCTTGAAGCTGAAATAGCGCACGCGGCTCACCATCAGCAGACCGCTGATCACCGCGATGAACGGCGTCACGTACTGCACGTCGAAGCCGCCGAAGCCGAAGTCCTCGACGGTCCAGACGAACGACATGCAAAGGCCGGCGGCGGCCGGACTCGCGAGCCCCTGGAAATAGCGCTTGTCGGCAACGCCGACCTGCGTGTTGAACCGCGCGAGGCGCAGCGCCGCGCAGGCCGCGTAGATGAAGGCGGCCGCCCAGCCGACCTTGCCCCAGGCCGAGCCGTATTCCTTCAGCGAGGACAGCGACCAGGTGTAAAGGACCAGCGCCGGCGCAAGGCCGAAGCTGACCATGTCCGAGAGCGAGTCGTACTGGACGCCGAATTCACTCTGCGTGCCGGTCAGGCGCGCGACGCGGCCGTCGAGGCCGTCGAGGATTCCGGCCACGAACACGGCCACCGCCGCCGCGACGTAGCGCCCGCCGATCGAGGCCACGATCGCGTAGAAGCCCGCGAACATGGCCCCTGTCGTGAACAGGTTCGGCAGGAGATAGATGCCGCGCGGCGGTTTGCGCTCGCCGGCCTGCGTGTGGTCCATGCCGGTGAATCCACTGTGAAAACGCTCCGAAGAGTGTACCTGATCGCTGTTTTGTGGCGCTTTTGCTTGTGTCATCACGCGACTGGTGCTATCCAGTGCGGCGACCCAGGCGCGCCCCGAGCGCCGTGCCGCGCATGCGGAGGACGATCATGAAAGCCCGACTGCTCCTGCTGGTGCTGCTGGCGGCCGGCGTGCCGGCGACCGCCTCGCAGGTCTACTCGTGGACCGATGCGAACGGCGTCAAGCACTTCTCGGATTCGCCGCCGCCGCCCAACGTGAACGCGCAGAAGATCAAGGTGCGCGGCAGCCTCACGACCGACGAGGGCGAAGCCGCCGTCGTCGCCGACGCATCCCAAAAGCCGGTCGAAGGCCAGCCGCCGCCCGCCGCCACTCCCGCGAACAACCCGAACAAGCCGCTGGTCGACAGCCCCGAGAACCGCGCGCGGCAATGCCAGATGGCGCGCTCGAACCTCGAGCTTCTGAAGAGCAACTTCCAGGTCTCGGCGCCGCAAGGCGACGATGGCAAGGCGCAGGTGCTCGACGATCCCGGCCGCAAGGCCGCGCTCGATCGTGCCACCGATCAGGTCGCGTTCTACTGCAAGTAAGCCGGGCGCGATGGAGCGCCGCCGGCACCTTCGAGCTTCGACGGGACGCGCGAGCGTCCCGTTGCTGTTTCTGGCGATCCTCGCCGCCGCCGGACTGGCCTGGTGGTTCTTCGCGCCCGAGACGATGCCGGCGTGGCTCACGCGTCCGATTCTCTCGGCGCATCGCGACGGTCCGCCGCTGTACAAGTGGCGCGACGACAAGGGGTGGCTGCAGGTGACCGACCAGCCGCCGGCGGATCGCCCATACGAGACGGTTCGCTACGATCCGGATACGAACGTCGTGCCGGGCGAGCCGTCGAAGCATTGAGGGTTCGGCGACCGCGGATATCGAGCCGTCGCTCTCGACCCTGCTGCTAGAATCCGCGGCCCCCGATTGCCCGAGCTCGTTCATGCGTCTATCGCGTTTCCACCTCGCGACCGTCAAGGAAGTACCGGCCGACGCCGAGATCGCCAGCCACCGCCTCATGTTGCGCGCCGGCATGCTGCGCAAGCTCGCGGCAGGCATCTACACGTGGACGCCGCTCGGGCTGCGCGTGCTGCGCAAGGTCGAGGCCGTCGTGCGCGAGGAGATGAACCGCGCCGGCGCGATCGAGATGCTGATGCCCTCCGTGCAGCCGAAGGAGCTCTGGGACGAAACGGACCGCTGGGAGAAATTCGGCGGGCAGCTCCTCAAGATCAAGGACCGCAAGGAGGCCTGGTACTGCTACGGCCCGACGCACGAGGAAGTGATCACGGACTTCGCGCGCAACGAGCTCAAGAGCTACAAGCAACTGCCGGTCAACTTCTACCAGATCCAGACCAAGTTCCGCGACGAGATCCGCCCGCGCTTCGGCGTCATGCGCGCGCGCGAGTTCCTGATGAAGGACGCATACTCGTTCCACATCGACGCCGCGTCGCTCGCCGACGAATACCGCAACATGTACGACGCCTACGCGCGCATCTTCACGCGCCTCGGGCTCGCGTTCCGCGCCGTGCAGGCCGATACCGGCGCGATCGGCGGCAACGCGAGCCACGAGTTCCAGGTGCTCGCGGATTCGGGCGAGGATGCGATCGCGTTCTCGAGCGATTCGGACTACGCCGCGAACATCGAGATGGCCGAGGCCGTCGCGCCGGCGACTTCGCGTCCGGCGCCGTCGGCCGCGCTCGAGCGCATCGACACGCCGACGCAGAAAACGATCGACGAGGTTTCGGCGTTCACCGGCGTTCCGCCCGAGCGCTGCATCAAGACGATCATCGTGCGCGGCAACGACGGGCTGGTCGCGCTCTGCGTGCGCGGCGATCACGAGATCAACGAGGTCAAGGCGGCGAAGCTCGCGGAGCTGCCGGGCGAATCGCAGCTCGCCGACGAAGCCGACATCGTCAAGGCGACCGGCGTCAAGCCCGGCTTCATCGGGCCCGTTGGGCTGCCCGATGCGATTCCGGTCATCGTCGACCGCAGCGCGGCCGTCGTCGCCGACTTCGTCTGCGGCGGCAATCGCGACGGCACGCATTTGCGCGGCGCGAACTGGGAGCGCGACGCGCGCGTCACGCGCATCGCCGACCTGCGCAGGATCGTCGAAGGCGATCCGTCGCCCGACGGCAAAGGCACGCTCGGGATCGCGCGCGGGATCGAGGTCGGCCACGTGTTCCAGCTCGGCCAGAAATACGCCGAGGCGATGGGCGCGAGCGTGCTCGACGAGAGCGGCAAGGCCGCCGTCATGCACATGGGCTGCTACGGCATCGGCGTCAGCCGCATCGTCGCGGCGGCGATCGAGCAGAACCACGACGCGTCGGGCATCCGCTGGCCCGAGCCGATGGCGCCGTGGCGCGTCGCGATCTGTCCGATCAACGCGCACCAGAGCGCGGCGGTGCGCGAGGAAGCCGAGAAGCTCTATCGCGAGTTGACGGACGCCGGCGTCGAAGCCGCCCTCGACGATCGCGGCCAGCGGCCCGGCCCGATGTTCGCCGACATGGAGCTGATCGGCATTCCGCACCGCGTCGTCGTCAGCGAGCGCGGGCTTGCCGCGGGCACGTTCGAATATCGCCGCCGCGACGAGGCCGAGAACCGCGCGCTCTCGCGCGCCGAGATCATCGAAACGCTGAAGCGCTGACGCGGTCTACTTGCCGCGCTTGAACAGGTCGCGCACGCGGCCGATCGCGCCGCCGATGCGGCCGATGTTGCGCACGCTGCCGAAAAGTCCGCCGACCTTGCCGGCCGTCGTGTAGACGCGGCGCAACTGGGCGAGCTCCGCGTCGCGGTTGTCGCTGATGCGCATTTCCCAGCGCCGCTTGATCTCCTGCTGCTGCACCTTGCTGCGCAGCTGCTTGCGGTACGCTTCGGGAAGGTCCTCGCGCAGGAGCGTGTTCGGCTCGCGCAGCAGGAAGCGGCCGATCTGCTCGTAGAGATCGTCGTCGACCTGCGCGGGCGCGATCGACTTCACCGTCGTCTCGAAGACGTCGAAGTTCGTGAAGCTCATGCGCAGCATCGCGGTTTCGGCGTCGGCGTGGAACTGCGCGGCGAGCATGATGCGGCCCTTGGCGCGGAACGTCGCCGCGACGATGTCGCCGGCCGGGTCCTTGCGCGGCGCGAGCATGCCGCCGATGCGATGGCGCTGGAAGAAGCCCGCGATCGCGCGCACGCGGCTCGCGCCTTCGACGTCGACCGACGGGCATTCCTCGCTCGCGATCGCGCACGGAAACTCGAGCTGGATGTCGCGCGACGACGCCTGGCGCTCCTCGCTCAATCTGTATTCGTGCTCGACGTAGCCGACGATGTCGCCGTAGCCCGGCACGGCGAAGCGGAGGCGCGTGCGCGGCTGCAGCGTCTTGAGCTTGATGATGAGCTCGCTCAGGAACGCATGCAGCGCGTCGAGCGCGGGGTCGAGGCGCACGCGATAGGCGGTATCGCGCTCGGTCTTGCGGCGCGCCGAATCCTCGCCGGAAAGCCGGCGTTTTTGCGCCTCTTGTTCGAGCTCGTCGAGAAGCCCCACTCGTCTCCCTCGCGTCCTGCCGAAATCCGGGCATTCGCCGTGTTCAGGCATGCGCCAATCGGACGGCCAAATGCGTACCTAAATGCCGCAGCCGATTATCTGCCGGATGAATGCATCGTGCGTTCCCATATCCCCTGTCAGGCACGACGCTTCGGGCGACCTTAATATCAGTGGCGGCGCCAGGCAAGCGGGAGCCAGTCCACGATCCACGCAAGCAGAGAAGGCTTTTCAGTGACGAGCGGCACAAACGGCGCCGTCGACACCTGCGGTACGATAAATGCGGTCGCAATTCGACCTGCTGTCCCGCTCGCGTTTCATCGCTTTCACCCCCACGGATAACGAGGCAACACCGGACATGGCGATCAATATTCGCAATCTGAATCACACTCAGCTTACCGATTTGATCCAGCGCGCCAGGGCGCGCCAGGAGGAGCTCGCAAAGGAGAAGGCAACCAAGCTGCGCGCAAAGATCAGCGCGATGGTCAGAGCCGAAGGATTCGCCATCGAAGAGGTGTTCGGCGGCGCGGGCGCACGCCGCGGCGTGCGCCGCAAGGTGAAGCCGAAATACCGCAATCCGGCCGATCCGAGCCAGACATGGACCGGCCGCGGCAAGCACCCGCGCTGGTACAGCGCCGCGCTCGCGGCGGGCAAGAAGGAGAAGGATCTCCTGATCGGCTGAGCCCAGCGGGCAACGTCAGCGACGGACGCCGGCCTTGTGCCGGCGTCCTCGTTTTGTGAGCTTCGCTTCGGCCCTGCGCGAGGCATCCTATAATCTCCACGAGCATCGCGCGCCGCACGGATGCCGACACGACCAAGAGACCGCCGAGGGTCATGAACAAGCCGATCTGGGAACCGGGCACGGAACGCATCGAACGCTCGAACATCAACCGCTTCATGCGCTTCGTGCGCGAGAGCGTCGGCAACGAGGACATCCGTCGCTACGCGCCGCTCTACGATTTCTCGGTGCGCCATCCGGACAAGTTCTGGCCGCTGCTCTGGGAGTTCTGCGGCATCCGTGCCTCGGGTGACCACGAGCCGGTGCTCGTCGACGGCGACCGGATGCCGGGCGCGCGCTGGTTTCCGAACGTCAAGCTCAATTTCGCGCAGAACCTCCTGCGCCACAAGGACGAGCGCACGGCGATCGTGTTCCGCAACGAGTGGGGTCACGAGCGCGAGCTCACCTACGCGGAGCTTCAAGCCGAGGTCGGCCGCGTCGCGCACGCGCTGAAAGACGTCGGCGTCGGCGTCGGCGATCGCGTCGCCGGCTTCATGCCGAACATCCCCGAGACCATGATCGCGATGCTCGCGGCGACGTCGCTCGGCGCGACGTGGTCCTCGTGCTCGCCCGACTTCGGCATCAACGGCGTCGTCGACCGCTTCGGACAGATCGCGCCGAAGGTCCTGTTCACGGCCGACGCGTACGGCTACGGCGGCAAGCGCTTCGACTGCCTCGCGAAGATCCGCGGCGTGCTCGAGCAGATTCCGAGCGTCGAGAAGCTCGTCGTCGTGCCGTATTCCGGCGCTGCGCTCGCGCTCGACGGCCTTCGCAACGCGGTCTCGTGGCCCGACTTCGCCGGCGACGGCGAGCACGCGCTCGCGTTCGAGATGCTGCCGTTCGATCACCCGCTCTACGTCATGTATTCGTCCGGCACGACCGGCGTGCCGAAGTGCATCGTGCACGGCGCCGGCGGCACGCTGATCCAGCACCTGAAGGAGCTCGTGCTGCACACGGACCTGAAACGCGAGGACCGGCTGTTCTACTACACGACCTGCGGCTGGATGATGTGGAACTGGTTCGTGTCGGGCCTCGCGGTCGGCGCGACGCTCGTTCTCTACGACGGCTCGCCCTCGCATCCGGACGGCAATGCGCTGTGGGATCTCGCCGACGAGGTCGGCATCAGCGTGTTCGGCACGAGCGCGAAGTGGCTCTCCGCGACCGAGAAGGCCGGCGTGAAGCCGCGCCAGACGCACAAGCTCCAGTCGCTCAAGACGATCCTCTCGACCGGCTCGCCGCTCGCGCCGGAGAGTTACGACTACGTCTACCGCGACGTCAAGGAGCGCGTGCTGCTCGCGTCGATCTCGGGCGGCACGGACATCATCTCGTGCTTCGCGCTCGGCAATCCGCTGCTGCCCGTGTACCGCGGCGAGCTGCAGTGCCGCGGGCTCGGCATGAAAGTCGAGATCCTCGACGACGCCGGCCATGCCGTGCGCGAGGAGAAAGGCGAGCTCGCCTGCACCGCGCCGTTCCCGTCGATGCCGGTGTTCTTCTGGAACGACGCGGATGGCGAGAAGTATAAAAAGGCTTATTTCTCGCGCATCCCGAACGTCTGGTGCCACGGCGACCACGCGCTCCTGACCGAGCACGACGGCCTCGTCATCTACGGCCGCTCGGACGCGACGCTGAACCCCGGCGGCGTGCGCATCGGCACGGCCGAGATCTACCGCCAGGTCGAGCAGATCGACGAGATCCTCGAATCGATCGCGGTCGGCCAGCACTGGCAGGGCGACGAGCGCGTGATCCTGTTCGTGCGCCTGCGCGAGGGCAAGACGCTCGACGACGCGCTGCGCGAGCGCATCAAGAAGCGCATCCGCGACAACACGACGCCGCGCCACGTGCCGGCCAAGATCGTCCAGATCGCCGACATTCCGCGGACGATCTCGGGTAAAATTACCGAAATCGCCGTGCGCGATACGATCAACGGGTTGCCGGTGAAGAACACCGACGCGTTGGCGAATCCGCAGGCGCTCGAGCTCTATCGGCAGATTTCGGAGCTCGGCGAGGCCTGACGGCGATCGATCCACGGGCATGCGCGTCATGGGGGCGCGCACCGCAAGCCTGGAGGAGAGGTGCTTAAATCGACGTACGTGGCGGCGGTGCGCACCGCGGCCATGCCGCTCCGTTTTTCCGGAATCCTTTCGTACCTGCAGCGCGGGCCGCGGAGCTCGTTCCGCTTCTGGCTCGGCAGTCAATTCGCGATCCACGACGCCGCCGAGCTCGCGCGACTCGACACGCCGTGGTGGACGCTGCGCGCGATCGATCAGGTCGAGCAGTGGATATCGAGCCGCAAAGGCGCCGTCGATGCCTTCGAATACGGCAGCGGCGCCAGCACGCTGTGGCTTGCGCGCCGGTGCCGGCGCGTCGTCTCGGTCGAGCACGATGTCGGCTTCTCGAAAGTCATCGCGCCGATGGTCGCGCGCGAGAACATCGATCTGCGCGTCATTCCGCCTGCCGAGAACGTCGACGCCCAGCGCGCGCCCTCCGGCCGCCGCGGCTACGAGCGCTGCGACTTTTCGGCGTACGTCGACTCGATCGCGAGCGGCGGCCGCTACGATCTGATCGTCATCGACGGGCGCGCACGCGCCGCGTGCCTTGCGCGCGCGCCGGAGTTCCTCCGTCCCGGCGGCCTCATCGTGTTCGACAATTCCGCGCGGCGGCGCTACCAGGCGGCTTTCGCGGCATTCCCAGGGCAGATCGCGCGGCTGCGCGGCTGGGCGCCGGCCCTGCCCTATCCGTCCGAGACATCGCTGCTCGAGCTCGGTGTCCGGAAGGCGGCGGCATGAGCGAGCCGTCGTTGCCCAGCGTTTCGATCATCGTGCCGGTGATGAACGAGGCGGACACGATCGCGAGCCTCGCCGAGCAGATCCTCGCCGTCGGCGACGAGCGAAAGGGCTTCGTGCTGCGCGAGATCCGTTTCGTCGACGACGGCAGCACCGACGACACGTGGCACAACATCGTTGCCGCGAGCGGCCGCGACGCACGCATCGTCGGCACTCGCCTGCGCCGAAACTTCGGCAAGGCGACGGCGCTGCAGATCGGCGTCGCCGAAGCGAGCGGCGACATCGTCGTGACGATGGACGGCGACCTGCAAGATGATCCGCGCGAGCTGCCGCGCTTCGTCGCGGCGCTCGAAGCGGGCGCCGACGTCGTCTCCGGCTGGAAACGCACGCGCCACGACCCGCTCGGCAAGACGCTGCCGTCGAAGGTGTTCAACTGGATGACCTCGCGCGTCTCGGGCATTCCGCTGCACGACTTCAACTGCGGTTTCAAGGCCTATCGCCGTGAGGTCTTCGACGCGGTGCACCTCTATGGCGAGTTGCATCGCTTCGTGCCGGTGCTCGCCCATGCGTACGGCTATCGCATCAGCGAAATCGAAGTCACCCATCATCCGCGCCGTTTCGGCCATTCGAAGTACGGCGCGCGGCGCTTCCTGCGCGGGTTGCTGGACCTTTTCAGCGTCGTCACGGTCACGCGCTACGCGCGCAAGCCCGGCCACCTCTTCGGTGCCGGAGGACTTCTGCTCGGAGCCGTCGGCGTCGCGATTCTCGGCTGGCTCAGCGTCGAATGGCTACAAGGCGCGGCGATCGGACAGCGGCCGCTGCTGCTGCTCGGCGTGCTGCTGGTGCTGGTCGGCATGCAGCTCCTGATGTTCGGGCTGCTCGCCGAGCTCATGATCAGCCGCGATCGCGACGCGATGCCGTCGGCGCTCGTGCTGGAACGCTCCGACGATCGCGTCGGGAACGCGCAGCACTCGCGATGAGTGCCGCCTCGCCCGGCGACGAAGGGACGACGCGCAGGAAATGCTGAAGCAGACGAGCTATCGCACGCTGGCGCCGTACGCGGTGCTTGCGGCGCTGGTCGCCCTGCTGCTCGTTTTCGGGCTGAGAGTGCCGCTGTCGAGACTCGACGTGCCGTACACGCTCACAGGCGACGACATCGACAAGGTCACGCAGGTTCAGACGGTGGCCGAGAACGGCTGGCTGTTCCACAACGACCGTCTCGGTTATCCGTTCGGCTACGACCGGCTCGATTTTCCGCGCTTCGACTCGCTCAATTACGCGATCATGGGACCGATCGCGGCGCTCACGGGCAAGCCGGGCCTTGCGCTGAATCTTTATTTCATCGCCGGTTTTTTCCTGATCGCATTCGCTGCGTTCGAGGTGTTGCGCAGGCTCGGCATCCGGGCTTGTCCGGCGCTCGTCGGCGCGATCGTTTACGCGTTTTTGCCTTACCACGTGATTCGCGGCGTCTCGCACGTCACGAACGGCGCCTACTTCCTCGTGCCGCCGGCCTTCCTCGTGCTGACCTGGGTTGCGCGCGGCGAGCTCGATCTTCGCGATGGTGCGACGAAATCGCGCTGGCTGTTCGCGCTGGCAACGGCATTCCTGCTGCCGCTGCAAACGCCTTACAACGGCTTTTTCTTCGCCTATCTCTGCGCTGTCGGGGCAGTGATCGCGACCGTACAGCGCAGGCGCTGGCGAGCCGCGCTGCCGGCGCTTGCGCTTTCGGCGGCCGTCGCCGTCGCTTTCCTGATCGAGCTAGCGCCTGTCGTCATTCATCGCATCGGCGTCGGCGAGCCTACGCTCGTCGCGGCGCGCACGCCGGCCGAAGCCGAGATCTATTCGCTGCGTCTCAATCAAGTGCTGCTGCCAACAATCAACCATCACATAGGTGCGTTGAGGCAGATCAAGCGGGCCTTCGACCACACGATGGGATTCGACAATCCGTACACGGAAGTGAGCAACCAGTACATCGGCGCGTTCGGCGTGCTCGGCTTTCTGGCGCTGTTCTGGACGCTCGCACGCAACGCCGCTGCGCGCGACGGCCCGGGGGTTCAGGCGGCGATCGATACGGAGAGCGCGGTTCGCGTCGCGGCGCTGATGGTCGCAGCAATTCTCCTGCTGGCCATGCCGAGCGGCCTCGGCACGCTGATCGCTTACGGCATCACAGCGAAGGTGCGCGCTTACAACCGAATCCTGCCTTTCCTGGCCTTTCCGTGCGTGCTTGCCGCCGCCTGGGCTCTGCAACGCGCCGTGCACGGGATTCGAGTTGTCTGGCTGCGCGACGCGGCGCTGATTATCCTTGGTGTCGCTGCCACGTGGGACATCGTGATTCGTCCATGGGGGAGCGGAATGCACTCGCCCGCCATCGCGATGTACGACAACTACACACCCTACTTCAGTAAGGTCGAGGATCGCCTCGGTCAAGGCGCGGCCGTGTTTCAGAAACCGGTGGTTTGGTATCCGGAGCAGGGGCCCGTCAAGCGTATGACGGATTATGCGGAGTTCATTCCTTATCTTTTGACGAAAACGCTTCGCTTCTCGTACGGAGGAGCGCACGGGCGCCTCGGCTACGCGTGGGGGCGCTACATCGAGAAGCGACCTCCGGCGGAAATGGTCAAAGGCCTCCACGACATGGGATTCGCAGCGATCCTCGTCGACGGCTACGCCTACGACGGCGACGCCGCGTTGCACGAGACTACCGATGCGCTGAGCCACGCGCTGCCGTCCGCGCCGACGGTCAGCGAGGATCGACGCTGGTGGCTCTTCCCGCTCGCTGGCTGCTGCGGCGAGTCCGCCCCTAAAATCCAGGACGGCAACGCGCCTACCGTCTTCGATCTGCATACCGACGGAACACCGGTGCGCTTTGGCGAAAATGGCGCCGGCTGGCTCTACATGGCGGCCGGATGGTGGGATCCGGAAGACTGGGGCGTCTGGTCTTCCGATCGCCGCGCGCGCCTGCGCATGCGCGTCGATCCCGTTCCGACGGGCAACCTGATCCTGACCCTCAACACGCGCATGCTCCTCGGAAAGAAAGTGCGGCAACGCGTCCTGACCGTCGATGGCAACGGGCGCCGCTTAGGTGCCATGACCTATCACCTCGACGCCGAAGTGCAGTCGCTGCGTTTTGAAATTCCCGCCGGCACGGTGAAAAATGACGGCATCCTCGAGCTGGCATTCGAGGTCACACCGCGGACGACGCCCTATTGGGCCGGCACAGGCATGGACGATCGACTGCTCGGTTTCGGGCTTGCGGAGATGTCGCTCGCGCCGCCGGATGCGCCGACGAGCGGTGAGTGAAACCGCGATGAGCCGCTCGTGACCGATCGATGAGCACGCGACGATTCCTGCGCCTCGCCGGCCTCGTGCTGTCGTTCCTTGCGCTCGCATGGATCGGACTTCGATTCGTGCAAAGCGGCGCACTGGATCTGCTCGGACACGCTTCGGTCACGCCGTTGCGCCTCGCGATGATCCTCCTGGGTGGCGCCTGCGCGTACGCGGCGACGATGTTGCTTCCCGGTCTCGCGTGGTGGCGCATGCTCGTCTCGCTGTCACCGAGCCGGCCGCCCGCAGGACAAACGCTCGGCACGTACGCCGTCAGCCAATTCGGCAAATACCTGCCGGGCAACGTCGCGCACTACGCGCTGCGCCATGTCTGGAGCCGCCGCTACGGCATCCCGCACGAAAGCCTCGCGCTCGCCTCGCTGCTCGAAGCGGGGTTGCTCGTCGCCGGCGCGCTCGCCTTGATCGCCACGATAGGCGTGCGACTGCCGGCGCTGATGCGCATCGTCGATCCGCGCATCGCGATGGCGCTGGTCGTCGCAGCGATCGCCGTGCTCGTCATCGCGCTGTACTGGCTGCGGCATCGCGGCACGTTCCGTCATCTCCACGTGCCGGCGCTGCCGCCTTCGATGCTGCTGGCCTGTTTCGCCTGCTACTGCGTTTTCTTCGCGGCGTGCGCACTGCTAGTCATCGCGCTCGCGCACATGCTCGATTTCGCGATCGCCTCCCCGTCGCTCGTGTTCGCGGCGACGGCCGCAAGCTGGCTGGCCGGCTTCGTCGTCGTGGGTGCGCCGGCAGGCCTCGGCGTGCGCGAAGCGGCATTCGTCACGCTGACCGGCGCCGCGCTCGGCGAAGACCGCGCGCTGCTGCTGATCGGCCTCTTCCGCATCGTCACGTTCCTTGGCGATACGCTGTTCATGGCCGCGGGCGCCGCGATCCTGCGCATCGCACCCGCTGCCGCCGTTTCCGAACCCCCGGACGCTCGATCATGACGTGGCTTCGCCAGAACGCTTTCCTGATCCTCTATATCGTGCTGACCACCGCAAGCCAGCTCATCATGCGCTGGCAGGTCAGCGCCGCGTCGTCGACGTTGTCGCAGTCGAGCTCGCGCCTCGCGTTCGTCGTGTCGATGCTGATGACGCCGTGGGTCTGGGTCGCGATCCTCGCGACGTTCCTCGCCGGCGTCGCCTGGATGCTTGCGCTGACGCGGTTCGAGCTGACCTATGCGTTCCCGTTCACCGGCGTCACGTTTGCGCTGATCCTGCTCGCCGGCGCGGTCCTGTTCGGCGAGCACGTCGGCTTCGCGCGCATCGCGGGCACGCTGCTGGTGCTGATCGGGCTCATCGTCGTCGTCCGCTCTTGATTCATCGAGCGCGATCGTCTCAGCTTGGCGCCGTGAAAAACATCGACGACCCGCCGCGCGAAACCACCGTTTCATACGACCCCGCGCACTTTCCCCGGCTCTTCGCGCTCGAGGAACGGAGCTTCTGGTTCCGCGGCCGCAGCGACCTGATCGAATGGGCGCTCGCGCGCTATTTTCCTGCTGCGCGCGACCTGCTCGAAGTCGGCTGCGGCACGGGCTACGTGCTGGATCGCCTGCGCCGCGCGTTTCCGAAGCTCGCGCTGAACGGCAGCGAGCTGTTTGCAGAAGGTCTCGCCTGTGCTCGCGCGAGACTCGGCGACGGCGTGTCGCTTCGCCAGGCGGACGCGACGGAGCTCGGCCTGCACGAAGCCTTCGATGTCGTCGGCGCGTTCGACGTGATCGAGCACATCGAAGACGATCGCAGCGTGCTTGCAAACCTCCACGCGGCGCTGCGCCCTTCCGGCGGCCTCCTGCTGACCGTGCCGCAGCATGCGTGGCTCTGGAGCGCGACGGATGTCGCCGCCTGCCACAAGCGTCGCTACACGCGGAACGAGTTGCGCACGAAGCTCCACGAAATCGGTTTCGAGCTGCTGCGCATGACCTCGTTCGTCACGCTGCTGTTGCCGGCGATGCTGCTGGCGCGCCGCCGCCGCCGCGACGGCATGGCCGAGGTCGAGGCCGAGCTCGACCTGCCCGCGCCGCTCAACGCGATCGGCCGCGGCACCCTCGGCATCGAGGCGTTCCTGATCCGGCATGGCATCGATCTTCCGGTTGGCGGTTCGCTGCTCGCCGTCGCGCGCAAGGCATGAGCCCGGACGGCGCTCAGGCGGTTCGGCATTGTGTAAACTCGCCGCGCGCTGTCTTCAACCAAGACCCGATGACCCAGGACAGGATTCCGTTCAACCGGCCGTACATGACCGGGCGAGAGCTCGGCTACATCGCCGAGGCGCACGCGAACGGGCATCTGTCCGGCGACGGGCCGTTCACGCGGCGATGTCACGCGTGGCTCGAGGAGACGACCGGCGCGTGCAAGGCGTTGCTGACGCACTCGTGCACGGCCGCGCTGGAGATGGCCGCGCTGCTGCTCGACCTCGCGCCCGGCGACGAAGTCATCATGCCGTCCTTCACGTTCGTGTCAACCGCGAACGGCTTCGTGCTGCGCGGCGCGGTGCCGGTCTTCGTCGACGTCCGCGCCGACACGCTCAATATCGACGAACACCTGATCGAGGCCGCGATCACGCCGCGCACGCGCGCGATATGCGTCGTGCACTACGCGGGCGTCGCCTGCGAGATGGACGCGATCAACGCGATCGCGGCCAAGCACGGGCTCGTCGTGATCGAAGACGCCGCGCAGGGCATCCTCTCGACCTATCACGACAAGCCGCTCGGCACGCTCGGCGCGCTCGGCGCGCTGAGCTTCCACGAGACCAAGAACATCATCGCCGGCGAAGGCGGCGCGTTGCTGGTGGGCGATCCGCGCTTCGTCGAGCGGGCCGAGATCATCCGCGAGAAGGGCACGAACCGCTCGCAGTTCTTTCGTGGACAAGTCGACAAGTACACCTGGGTCGATGTCGGCTCGTCGTATCTGCCGAGCGAGATCCTCGCCGCATTCCTCGCCGCGCAGATCGAAGACGCGCAATCGATCACCGCGCGCCGCCTCGCAATTTGGGACCGCTACCACGCCGCGTTCGCCGCACTCGAATCGGCGGGACACCTGCGCCGCCCGATCGTGCCGGCGCACTGCCGCCACAACGCGCACATGTACTACGTGCTGCTGCGCGACCTCGACGCGCCCGACTGGTCCCGGCCCACGGCCTGTCCCGGCTGGGACGTGGCCGGCGTGGCCTCCCACCTCCTGGGTGTGGAGCTGGGCAACGTCTCCCGCCGCCGGGACGGCCACCGCCCACGCCGGGCCGCGGGCCG
>Ga0081540_1001451_pt1 | contig 20484 bp, 21 predicted proteins | sample TabmetS2T1R1_FD_71024 | JGI IMG/M metagenome (GOLD analysis project Ga0081540, IMG submission 71024) | Tabebuia heterophylla rhizosphere microbial communities from the University of Puerto Rico - S2T1R1 | ecosystem: Host-associated > Plants > Roots > Rhizosphere ... | reverse complement strand
CCGCGCCCAAAACGATGGCGAGCCCCATCGCGAGCACCGCCATCCCCATGGTGTTGGTGATGCCCTCGAGGATCACTTTCGCGGTCAGGAAGCGGCTGACATAGGTCCATTCGATCTGACCGTTGACGAAGGCGCGGCCGATCGCAGCCAGTACGACGAGAATCGCCGCCGCCGCGAGCCATCGCCGCCAATGCGCCTGACGCGCAACCGTCATCCCCGAAATATCGGGAAAACCCTCCGCAAGCGCGGGTGCCGCTCTCATTGCGTGGACGCATTCATCATCGGCTGGGCCACCGCGTTCGCGCCCAATCCGTATTTGTCGAGAATGGCCTTGTAGGAGCCGTCAGCGATCATGGCTGCGAGATGTTCCGTCACCACTTCGCGCAGCGCGGCATCGTCTTTCCGGAACATGATGCCCTGATAGCCGGTGGAGAACGGTTCACCTATAATGCGGTACTTCCCAGCCTCCTGCCCTTGCGCATAGGGCAACGTTTCACTGCCCTGCACCGCGGCATCGATGCGGCCCTGCTTGAGCTGGTTGCGGACATCGATGCTGTTTTCGCCCGGGACGTATTGCAGGGCGGGTTTGCCGGTCGCTTCGCAATTCTGCTTGCTCCATTTCTCGATCTCGACCGGGAAGCTGGTGCTGCGCGTCGTCCCGACCTTCTTGCCGCAGAGATCGATGGGAGCCTTCGCGGCATTTTCCGTCAGCACGAAGAACTGCGGACCTGTCGCCAGATAGTCGATGAAATCGGCGGCCTCGCGCCGCGAGCTACGGTCCGAAATGCCGCTGATGATGAAATCGGCGCGCTTGGTCTGCAATGAGGGGATGAGCTCGGCGAACGGCGTCTCGCTCCAGATGATCTTCACGCCGAGGCGCTTTGCGAGTTCGTTGGCGAGGTCGATATCGAGCCCGACGAGCTGGTTGGTCGTGGGATCGCGATATTCCATGGGGGCGTAGGTCGAGTTGACTGTCAGCCGCAACGTGCCCGCCTGTTTGATTGCTTCCGGCAATTCGGCGGCCTCTGCCGTCGTCATGGCGAGGAGCGCGGCGAGCCCAACGGAGAACGAGAGACGTGTCATATCAACTCCTTCGGCCCACGCCGCGGCTGGCCGCTTGATGTTCAATCGCATCGAGCGTGGCCGGTTCGATAACACCGGCACGCTCCGTGATCGCTGAGTATTGTTCCGGCCGCCGGTGCGCGGCGAAATTGAACATCTTGTCCTTGCCCTGGCGGCAGAGATCGAGATCGAGATCGGCAACGATGATTTCGTCCGCGAGCGTTTCCGCTTCAACGACGATCCGGCCATTGGGATCGACGATGCAGGAGCCGCCGATCAGTCCGGAGCCATCCTCACTCCCCGCCTTGGCGACCGCGATCGCCCAGGTGGCGTTCATGTAGGCGTTGGCCTGCGTCACCAGCTTGGAATGGAAGGTGCGCAGCGCCGCGTCTTCGGAGGCACCGCCATTTGGATCATAGGCGGCGGAGTTGTACCCAACGCAGACCAATTCGACGCCCTGCAGGCCGAGCACGCGCCAGGCTTCCGGCCAGCGGCGATCATTGCAGATCATCATGCCCATGATCGCATGGCGCCAGTCCGGCCCCGCCCTGAAGGCAGGAAATCCCAAATCGCCATATTCGAAGTAGCGCTTTTCGAGCTGCTGATAGGCTGCGCCGGCACGCGGCTCGACCGAACCCGGCAAATGCACCTTGCGATAATGCCCAATAATTTCGCCGTCGCCATCGACCAGGATCGAACCGTTGAAGCGCTGGCCGTCCGATGTCAGTTCGGCATAACCGACGTAGAAGCCGATGCCGAGCGCCCGGGCACGATCGAATAAAGGCTGCACGGCCGGATTTGGCATGCCGCGCTCGAAATAACGGTCAAGCGCTTCGTCCTCGATAAGCCATCGCGGAAAGAAGGTCGTGAATGCCAGCTCGGGGAAAACGACCAGCGTTGCGCCGCGCGCAGCCGCCTCCTCCAGCAACGCCAACATCCGGCCAAGCGTATGCTCTCGCGTATCGGCCTTTTGCGTCGGCCCCATCTGCGCGGCGGCCGCGCGGAGAATTCGAACCAACATTGCCTCCAATCTGAGCGGACTGCTTACTCAAGAGGCGAATGATCCCGCTCCGATAGCGCTCCGATGCAGGGGTGATTACGCGCAAGCGCAGCCCTAAACGCAATTACTCGTGCTATGATATTTTCGGTGAGACCATAACCGGCAGTGATATGAACTTGCGCCAATTGGAGATCCTCCGTGCGGTTATCCGCCATCGGACGACGGTCGCGGCGGCCGACGAGCTGGCGCTGTCGCAACCGGCGATCAGCAACGCGCTGAAGTCGATGGAGGCCCAGGCGGGTTTTGCGTTGTTCGAGCGTGTCAACAACCGGCTGTTCCCGACATCAGAGGCGCTGACGCTTTACAAGGAAAGTGAAGCGATCTTTGCGCTCCACGCCAAACTCGAAAATCGCGTGCGCGACTTGAGGGAATGCCGCGCAGGGCTTCTGTCGATCGTGGCGACGCCGCCGCTGGCCTACAGCATCATTCCGCGCGCTCTATCCGACTTCCTGCGCCGCCGTCAGCAGACGCGCGTCTTCTTCGATGTACGGCGCTACGAGGGAATCATCGACGGCGTTTCGAGCAGGGTCGCAGAACTCGGCTTTGCGCTCGGGCTGTCGCATCATCCCGGCATTGCGCATGAGGTGGTTCATACCGGCGAAATGGTCTGCGTCTTGCCGCCGAACCATCCCTTGGCCGAGCAGCCGGTCATTTCCGCTTCCGACCTTGTCGGCTTGCCCTTCATTGGCCTCGAGCGCGGCACGCGACTGGGCGAAGCCGTGCGCGAGAGTTTTGCGCAAGCCGGTGCGCCGTTCCAGCCGACCGTCGAGGTGCGATACTGCAATACGGCCTGCGTGCTCGCAGCCGCCGGCGTGGGCGCTGCGGTCGTCGATCCGTTTTCACCGCGCCAGAGCGATGGCCAAGGCCTGATCGTTCGGCCTTTCACGCCCAAGACGGTGGCCGTGGCCTATATGCTGTGGTCTGAGGCTGAGCCTCTATCGCGCCTGGCCAAGGCGTTCCTGAATGAGGTCCGGCAGGCGAGCCGCTCGCTGGGCCGAGATGCCTCTTGAGCGTTGCGCCCCGCACGCAACCGCGCGTTCCAACAATAGCAAGAATACAGAACTCAGCGCTAAACATGTCTCGTCCGAGGTTTTCCTCGCGAACTTCGTTTCGCTCTCACATCCCTAAGATTGTATTTTACTAGACCATATTGCTATAGTAGATTTCATTGTGAAGCCTCGGGGCCAACATGAAAGCAGCATGGTTCTCTCGCCGGCTAAGCCGCCGCTCCGCTTCTGCGTTCGATCGCAGGCCCGCCGTGCGAGCCTTTGTTCGGTCGAACGACACAACGCCATACCCCGCAGATATGAGCTATCGATGTTACTGCGGCATGGAATATGTCGTTACTCCCAAGGAGATACCGCTGACGAAGGATGAATGGCTCGCCTGCGAGCATTGCGGCTGCGAACTCAAGGGCAAGTGGAGTTCACGAAACTTCGACTACCAGGCATCGCTTCCCATTCCCGAGAAGCCGGCGCGCGAACACTAGAATGACGAATAAAAAGAATCCGCCTTGTACAATATCTGCCAAGGCCCTTCCGAGTCGTTCGCGAAGCACCGCTCCGGAATGACATCTTCCTATTCGAAGCAGCGCCGGTGAGACCGAAGGATCTTGGCAGCGGAGCTGGCGCGTCAGTTGGCAGGACGCTTCGCCAGAGCGAGGCCGACACCCAGCGCAATCATCGCGGCGCCCGACGCCTCTCGCAGCCGCCAGATTAGCGTGGGGCGCGCTGCCGCACCTTGTCGGATGCGACTTGCCGCAAAGGCGACAACGATGTCGGCGAGGGTATTGAGCGCAACCGACACGAAGCCAAGCGCCACGAACTGCAATGCAACGTGACCTTGGGTCGGGTCCACGAACTGCGGGATGAAGGCAAGGAAGAACGCTGCTGTCTTCGGGTTCAATGCCTCGACCAGCACTCCCTCGCGAAACGCGCGCCGCGGCCCGATCGACGGTGCCGTGAATTCCCCATTCAACCCTGCCGACGCTTCCCGGCGCGCCGACAGCAACGTGCGAAGGCCGAGCCAAACCAGATAGACGGCGCCGATCAGCTTCAGCACGGTGAACAGTTCCGCGCTCGCGAGCACGATGGCGGAAACACCGAGGCTGCCTGCAAGCACGTGGACCAGACCGCCCAATCCGGTGCCAAAGCTGGAGGCCACGCCTTCCGCACGACCACCAGCGAGCGTACGCGCAGCGACGTAGAAGATGCCCGGACCGGGCGTGACGGCGAGCACTAAAGCCGCAGCGAAGTACAGCGCGAGCTGGGTCAGATCTGGCATGATTGAAAGCCTTTAATTTCGTCCCAGGCGAAGCGCCAAGGCATCCGCCTCTATTTTGCCGTCCGGCTCCTGCCGCCTGCCGAGGCAGATCGGCCATTCCCGGCAAGACCGAGCACCATGTCCGAGAACCGCTCGCCCTGCACCAGCACGTGGTCGTGAAGGCGGCTCGCGGCAAGCTGCTCGTCGCCGGCGCGGATCGCTTCGAGAATACCGGCATGCTCCTGCAGCGATTGCAGCAGACGGTTGCGGGCGCGAAGCTGGATGCGGCGGTAGGCGCTCAACCGCTTGTGCAGGGCGAAGGCCTGATCGGCCAAAAATCCGTTGCGGCTGGCGCGGTAGATCGCTTCGTGAAAATTGCGGTTGTCGGCGTAGTATTGCTCGCTGTCCCCTGCGTGCACGGCCGCCTCGCACGCCCGATGCGCGGTTTCCATTGCCGCATCGCTCTCCGGCGTAAGCCGGCGCGCCGCAAGTCGCCCGCAGGCGCTTTCGATCTCGGCCATGGTCTCGAACATCTCGAACAGGCCGGTCGGTGAAGGAACGCTGACAATCGCGCCACGGCGCGGCCGAACGTCGATGAAGCCTTCGGCGCCAAGCTGAAGCAGTGCTTCCCGGATGGGAGTCCGCGAAACTCCGAATCTCTCCGCCAGCGAAGCTTCGTCCAGCCGGTCGCCGGGGAGAAATTCCCCTGCGATCACAGCATCTTCGATCGCCTGCTTCAGTCTGAAAGCCTGGCTCATTGCATACAATCCTCCCTCTTTTTCAATACCACAGGCTTGACAAACCATACAGCATGCAGTTTCCTACTAATTGTATACAAAAATATAAATAAAAAATGCAATCTAGCAACGGGAGGTATGGAATGAGGATTTCAAGACGACAAGCGCTTGCCTTCGGAATCGCCGCGCCCGCCCTGCTCCGGTTCGGGAGCGCACACGCCGGGACAGCACTGAAAATCTCGCACCAGTTTCCGGGAGGCACGGCCACTGAAGGCGATTTTCGGGACCGGCTTTGCCGCCAGTTCGCGGCGCTGATCAAGGAACGCAGCAAAGGGGTGATGACCGCCGATACCTATCCGGGCTCATCGCTGATGAAGACCAACGCGCAGTTCTCGGCGATGCGGAAAGGCGCGCTCGACATGAGCCTCATTCCGATCTCCTACGCCGGCGGCGACCTTCCCGAGCTCAATCTCGGTTTGATGCCGGGTCTCGTCACCAGCTACGAAGAAGGGCTCAGGTGGAAGAACAAGCCGATCGGGCAAGAGCTCGGCAAGTTCCTTTCCGCCAAAGGCGTCGTCATCGTCACCTGGATCTGGCAGGCCGGCGGCGCTGCGAGCCGCGCGCGTCCCCTGGTCGACGTCGGCGATGCCAAGGGCATGAAGATCCGCGGCGGTTCGCGCGAGATGGATCTGGTGCTGCAGGCGGCGGGCGCCGCGGTGCTGTCGCTGCCCTCCAACGAACTCTATGCGGCCATGCAGACCGGCGCCTGCGACGCCGCGCTCACCTCCTCGACCAGCCTGGTGTCGTTCAGGCTGGAAGAACTCGCCAAGCATCTGACGACCGGCCGGGCCAAGAGCTACTGGTTCATGCTCGAACCGCTTCTGATGTCGAAGGCCGTGTTCGACCGGCTCTCCAACGAAGAGCGCGACATCGTCATGTCGGTCGGCGCCGAACTGGAAGAATTCGGCCGCGCCGCCGCCGTGCAGGACGACGTCCGTGTGGCAAAGGTCTACGAGGCGGCCGGCGCAACCGTCCACGATCTCGACGGCGGCGTTATCAGTAAGTGGCAAGACCTGGCGCGTGAGACAGCCTGGAAGGACTACGCCAACAAGAACGAAAACTGCGCGCGCCTGATCAAGCTTGCCGTGGAGGCCGGCTCATGAGCGCGCATGGCGTCGACCTCGGCCACTCCGTCGCGATACCGGCATCGCGGCCCGGCTCGGCCATGGCAAAGATCAATCGGGCCATGGCGGTGCTCAACAGGATCATTGTCGTCCTCTGCTCGGCGGCTCTCATCCTCGCCAGCGCGATCCTCAGCTACAGCGTCGTGGCGCGCTACTTCTTCAACGCCGCAACCTATTGGCAGGACGAAGCGGCGGTCTTCCTGCTGGTCGGCGGAACGTTTCTTTCCACCGCCTTCGTGCAGGGAAACCGCGGCCACATCGGCATCGAGGCGCTCACCGGCTACCTCTCGCCGCGGGGCAACGTCATCCGCACGCTCATCGTCGATGCCGCAAGCCTGCTGTTCTGCAGCTTCTTCTCCTGGAAATCCTGGACGCTGTTGCACGAGGCATGGGTCGACGGACAGGTCTCCGGATCGACCTGGGCGCCGCCCTTGTGGATTCCCTACAGCGCGATGGCGCTCGGCATGACGCTGATGACGTTGCAGATCGCGCTTCAGCTTGTCTCTGCGATCGATGCAAGGAGGGCCCAATGAGCACGTTTGCCATCGGAATGATGTATGGCGGCGCGACGCTCGCCGTCATGGCCTCGGGCATGCCGATTGCGCTGGCGCTCGGCACCGTCGCGGTCCTCTTCATGTACTTCTTCATGCCCGCGGCGTCGCTCGATACGGTAACTCAGAACGTCTATGAAGAAATGGCCTCGATCACGCTGCTTGCGATCCCGCTCTTCATCCTGAAGGGCGCCGCGATCGGCAAGTCCAAGGCCGGCCAGGATCTCTACACCGCGCTCCATGTCTGGATGGGGCGCATTCCCGGCGGGCTCGGCATCGCCAACGTCTTTGCCTGCGCGCTGTTTGCCGCCATGGCGGGATCGTCTCCGGCAACATGTTCGGCGATCGGCTCCGCGGGGATTCCCGAGATGCGCAAGCGCGGCTATTCCGGCGGCTTTGCCGCCGGCATCATCGCGGCCGGCGGCACGCTCGGCATCCTGCTTCCGCCCTCGATCACCATGATCCTCTACGCCGTGGCGGCGGAGCAATCGCTCGGGCGCCTGTTCCTGGCCGGAATCGGACCGGGACTACTGCTGGTCGTGCTGTTTGCAGGCTATGCCGTCGTGAAGTTCAGGGCGGAATATGCCGCGGCACGAAAGGCCTACGCCGGCAGTACCGAACAGCATGCGATCCTGTCCAATGAGCGCTTCACGATGGCTGCACGATTTGGCGCGCTGCCGCGCGTCATGCCCTTCATCGTGCTGCTCACCGGCGTCATGGTCGCGCTGTATGGCGGCTATGCGACGCCGTCGGAGACGGCGGGCCTTGGCGGAATCCTCGCGCTGGCGCTGATCGCCTCGATCTACGGGGTGTGGCGTCCCGGGGATCTTGGGCCGATCCTGGAATCGACGCTCAAGGAATCGACCATGCTGATGCTCATCATCGGGATGTCGCTCCTGTACTCCTACGTCATGAGCTACCTCCACATCAGCCAGGCGGCAGCTCAGGCCATCGTCGAGATGCATCTCTCGCGATGGCTGCTGCTCGGTGCGATCCTGGTGCTCGTCGTGGTGCTCGGCTTCTTCCTGCCGCCGGTCTCCATCATCCTGATGACCGCGCCGATCATCCTGCCGCCGCTGCGCGACGCCGGCTTCGACCTGATCTGGTTCGGCGTGGTGATGACGATCGTGATGGAGATGGGTCTGATCCATCCGCCCGTCGGCCTCAACATCTTTGTCATCCGCAACATCGCGCCCGATATCCCCCTGCGGGACGTGATCTGGGGAACGCTGCCGTTTGTTCTCCTGATGGCGTTCGCGGTGGTCCTGCTTTGCCTGATGCCCTCGATCTCCACAGGGTTGCCCAACCTGGTGATGGGGCCCCCTTCCCGATAACCGCGGAGGCTTGAACCATGCTGAACGAAACAAGGTCCGGACGCATCATGGCGCCTGAATTCCTGCAAGGGCTGATCGACACGCTGACGCAGCGTGGTCGAGCGGTGCTGGGCATGAAGCCGGAGCGTCATGCAGGCGAAGACCGCGATCTCGACCTGCTGGGCGAGGCGCTGCTTTCCCGACGCGGCGAGGCGTCCGGTGTCGCGATCGCGCAATCGCTGCTCGCGGCTTTCGAGCAGGCAGCCGAGCCGCAGCGGCTGAAATTCCTCTCTTCGCTCGCCGACCGGTTCGGGCCCGACCGCCGTGCGATCGAGCTTGCGATCGCCGCCTACCAGCGCAAGGAGGGCGGCGATGTTACCAAACTCGAATCCCTGCACGCGGCAGCGGAGCCGCGCCGGCAGGAACTCATCCGGCGCCTCAATCTGTCGCCGGGAGGGACAGCTTCCCTGGTGCGGATGCGGGAAGTGCTGCTCTCGCTGCTGCGCGAGCATCCCGAGCTCCGGCCGGTCGACGACGATTTCGTCCACCTGTTTTCTTCGTGGTTCAACCGGGGTTTTCTGGTGCTGCGGCCGATCGACTGGAACACCTCCGCCAACATCCTCGAGAAGATCATCAGGTATGAAGCCGTCCACGCCATCCAGGACTGGGACGACCTCCGCAACCGGCTCGAGCCGGCGGATCGCCGCTGCTACGCCTTCTTTCATCCGCAGCTGGTCGACGAGCCGCTGATCTTCGTCGAGGTGGCGCTTACCAGGGAAATTCCCGGCGCGATCGGTCCGCTATTGGACAAATCGCGGCAGGCGATCGCGGCCCGCGAGGCCACCACGGCCGTGTTCTATTCGATCTCGAATACGCAAAAGGGCCTGGCAGGCGTCTCGTTCGGCAATTTCCTGATCAAGCAGGTGGTGCAGGATCTCGCCCGCGAGCTGCCCAATCTGAAGACCTTCGTCACGCTGTCGCCCGTCCCCGGCTTCGCCGGCTGGTTGAGGCGTGAGCTCAAGGCCGAAGCCTCGACCGCGCTCGATGAGGACACGAGGCACGCGCTTGCTACGCTCGATGACGGCGGCGATATCGCGCACACGAGAGAGGCCATTACCTCGCTTGCCGCTTATTACTTCCTGAAGGCAAAGCTGCCATCGGGCAAGCCGGTCGATCCGGTCGCCCGCTTCCATCTCGGCAACGGCGCCCGCCTCGAACGCCTGAATTTCCTCGGCGATCCCTCGCCCAAGGGCATGAAGCAATCCTACGGCCTGATGGTCAACTACCTGTACGCGCTGGAGCATATCGAGGCGAACCATGAAGCGTTCGCGGAGCACGGCACCGTTGTCGCCTCAAAGGAGGTGAAAAAGGCGCTGCGCGCCGGACTGGCGTCCCGTGATCTCGTTCCGAGCCCCAAAGCCAATTCTCAACGGAAGATCTCGTCATGACCTGGAATTTGTATCAACGCCTGCTTGCTTCTACAGATTCGGATCAATCCATCTGCATCGAGAAGGAGAACGGCGCCACGCTGACCTACGGCGAACTCGCTGCGCTGAGCGGCAGATTCGCCGGCTTCCTGGCCAAGAACGGCATCGGCCCTGACCACCGCGTCGCCGCCAAGGTCGAAAAGTCAGTCGAGGCGGTCGCGCTCTATCTTGCGACCCTTCGCGCCGGCGCGGTCTATCTGCCGCTCAACACCGCCTATACGTCGGCGGAGACCGAGTATTTCATCCGCGACGCGCAGCCGACATTGATCGTGTGCGATCCGAGGGAGGAGGCCGACCTGCGTGCCATCGCCGCCAAGGCAGGCGGGCGCGTCGAGACGCTCGATTCGGAGGGCAAGGGCTCGCTCGTCGATGCAGCGGCGACTTTCCCCGCGGATTTCGACACCGTGCCACGGGCGAAGGGCGACCTCGCAGCCATCCTCTACACGTCAGGCACCACGGGACGTTCCAAGGGAGCGATGCTGACGCATGGAAATCTGGTCTCGAACGCGTTGACGCTGGTCGAAGAGTGGCGCTACACCAGCAGGGACATCCTGATCCACGCCCTGCCGATCTATCACATCCACGGCCTGTTCGTGGCGTGCAATGTGACGTTCGCAGCGCGTGCGCGCATCCTGTTCATGCAGAAGTTCGATGCGGACCGCATTCTGGCGGCAATGGCGCAATCGACAGTTCTGATGGGTGTGCCGACCTTCTACGTGCGGCTGCTTCAGGCCACCAATTTGAGCCTGCGCACGACCTCCAACATGAGACTTTTCGTGGCCGGTTCGGCGCCATTATTGGCGGAGACACACCGAGCCTGGCAAGACAAGACCGGTCACGAGATCCTCGAACGCTACGGCATGACCGAGACCGGCATGATCGCTTCCAATCCGTACGAGGGTCCGCGCGTTCCGGGCTCGGTGGGCCGTCCCCTGCCCGCCGTTCAGGTCCGTGTCACGAATCCTGAGACTGGCGCCTATTTGCCCGCCAATGAAGTCGGCATGATCGAGGTGAAAGGTCCGAACGTGTTTGCCGGCTACTGGAACATGCCGGAAAAGACCACCGCCGAATTCCGTTCCGACGGTTTCTTCATCACCGGTGATCTCGGCAAGGTCGACGAACGCGGCTATCTGCACATTGTCGGGCGCGGCAAGGACCTCATCATCACCGGCGGCTTCAACGTCTACCCGAAGGAGATCGAGACCGAGATCGACGCAATCCCCGGCGTATCCGAAAGCGCTGTTGTCGGCATTCCCCACGCCGACTTTGGCGAAGGCGTCACGGCTGCCGTCGTCCGCGTGCCCGGCTCTTCGGTGGATGAACGCGCCATTCTCGATGCACTGTCGGGAAGACTGGCAAAATTCAAGCAGCCAAAGCGCATCATCTTCGTCGATACGTTGCCGCGCAATGCCATGGGCAAGGTACAGAAGGCGCTGCTGCGGGAGCGCTTCGGCGACGTCTATTCGGCAAAGGTTGACTAGCTTGAAGGACCGTTCACGCCGGGGACGCGTGAACGGTCCGGGATCAGACGGGATCGAGGAAAGCCCGGCGCTACTTCAAACGCGGATCGCGCGCGATGAAGTCGAGGAAGCTGCGCACCTTGACGGAGAGATATTTGCGGCTCGGATATACCGCGAGCAGCCGGCCAGCGAAAAACAGCTTCTCGGGGAGCACGCGTTCCAATCGTCCCGCGGCGAGATCGTCGGAGACGAGCCATTTTGGGAGGAAGGCGAAGCCCATCCCTTCCAGACAGGCATAGTGCATCAGCGTTTCATTGCCGCTCTGCAGGACGGCCGAGAACTTGATCGTCTTGCGTCCCTGCTCGGTCTCCTGCGTCACGACCCCATCCCCATGCACAAGGCTGTAGGCTAGCAATGGAGCGCCCTGGAGGTCATCGAGCGAAACGGGACGCCCGCGACCGTCGAGAAACTTGCGTGACGCGACGAAATAGAACGGGGCATCGGCAATCGTCCGCGCGATCAGGCCGGGATCGGGAGAGGCTGTGACGCGAAGCGCGAGGTCAAAACCCTCCTCCACGAGATTGACCAGCCGGCCACTGAGGTCGACCTCCAGCGTCACGTCCGGATATCGCGCGCGGTAATCCGCCAGCAGGCTCGCAAACAGCGGATTCGCCATCCACACTGGCGCGCTCAGGCGCAAGCGACCCTTTGGAGCGACAACCGTCTGGCCGACGGCGGCTTCCAGCTCGTCCAGCCCGTCCACCATCTGCCTCGCCTGCTCGAAATAAAGCGCGCCGGTCTCGGTCAGGCTGACATGCCGGCTCGTCCGATTGAGCAGGCGCGCCGAAAGGCGCTCCTCAAGGTGCATGACATGCTTGCTTGCCATCGCCGGCGAAACGCCGAGACGCTCAGCCGCCGCCGTGAAGCTCTTGAGTTCCGCGACTGTGCAGAACACCCGAATGCTCACAAGTGTATCCATCAGCGTCCTCGCTTCCTGGGTCAGCCTACCCTTATCATCAACATACAGGAAACGATCATTCAACATTATCGGCAATGATCAATATAGGAGAAACGCCTAGCCTCCATGGATGCAAACCCCTCTGGAGCAGAAAGCCGATGCCTAACCTCGAAGCCTGGTCCCCTCGCGTGCTCGCCGCAGTCAGGATCATCACCGCCCTGCTGTTCATCGAGCACGGGCTGATGAAGCTTGTCGCCTTCCCGGCCGCAATTCCCGGTCTGCCGACGCCGCTGCCGGGCATACTCGTCGCTGCCGCAATCATCGAGGTCGTGGGCGGTGCGCTGATCGCGGTAGGGCTGTTCACCCGCATCACCGCGTTCATCTGCTCCGGCCAGATGGCGGTCGCCTATTTCATGGCCCATGCGCCGAAAGGCTTTTGGCCGGCGGTGAACCAGGGTGAAGCCGCAATCCTGTTCTGCTTCGTGTTTCTCTACTTCGCGTTTGCGGGTGCGGGTGCCTGGAGCGTCGACGCATACTTGTCGACCTCGCGGCAGAGTCTCGCGAGGGCATGACGGTGACCGCGCGGCGACTTCCCACCTACTATCTCTCGCACGGCGGCGGTCCCTGGCCATACATGGAAGAAGGCATGCGCCGCCGCTTCGCAGCGCTCGAAGACTCGCTTCTTGCGATCCGCCGCGAATGGAGCGATGCGGTGCGCGCGGTTCTGGTGATCTCGGGACACTGGGAGACGGCGGAATTTGCCGTATCGTCATCTGCCCGCCCCGGAATGGTGTTCGACTATTACGGTTTCCCCGAACACCTCTACCAGATCAAATACGATGCTCCCGGCTCACCCGAACTCGCGATCAAGGTGCGCGCCATGCTGCAGGCCGGGGGCTTCGCATGTGACAGCGATCCCGAGCGCGGCTTTGACCACGGAACGTTCAGCCTGATGAAGCCGCTCTATCCGAACGGCGAAATGCCCATCGTGCAGTTGTCGCTCAAGCAGGACCTCGATCCACAAGCGCATTGGTCGGTCGGACGGCTGCTGGCGCCGCTTCGCGACCAAGGCGTCGTCATCATCGGCAGCGGTTCGAGCTTTCACAATCTCGGGCTGAGGGGTCCCGCAGCCCTCGAGCCGTCCCGCCGTTTCGACGATTGGCTGCAGCAATCGTTGCTTCAGACTTCGCCGGCCGAACGACGCCAGCGCGTCGTCACCTGGATGGATGCACCGAACGCACGCACCGCGCACCCCCGCGAGGATCATCTGATTCCGCTGATGGTGGCGCTCGGCGCCGCCGAAGAGGAGCCCGCGGCTCTGGTCTATCACCAGCCTGATTTCCTGGGCGGTTGGGCTCTGTCGAGCTTCCGCTTCGGCGATCCGGCGCTTGCCGCAGCACAATCGGCGTGAGGGTCACCAAGGCACGAGAAGAAATTGGCACCGGCTGACTGAATCGAACAGTCGACATCGGGTTTTGGAGGCCCGCGTTCTGCCACTGAACTAAACCGGTATCTGGTCCTGACTGGGAGAATCGAACTCCGCGTCTCCCGGTCCACAACCGAGCGTCCTGCCATTGAACGAAGTCAGGAAATTGGTCGCGGGTACGGGGGTCGAACCCGTCACTCCAGCCTTATGAGAGCCGGCCCCTTCCCTGCCGAGGCCCCGCGAGGAATTGGCAAGCGCGGCAGGACTCGAACCTGCGGTAACCGGATTCAAAATCCGGCGCCTTGGCCAGCTTGGCGACGCGCCCAAGAATTTGGTCACGAATTTGGTCATGAATTTGGTCCTGCCAACGGGAGTTCAACCCGCGAAGTCCAGCGTTGAAAGCGCCGTACCCTTGGCACCAGGCGATGGCAGGTTGGTGCGGGCGGCCGGGATCGAACCGGACACCTCCTGTTTGGAAGACAGGCACGCAGCCCACTACGCCACGCCCGCAAGAATTCGGTCGACCTGAATCGGATTAGGTTGTATGGGAGGCGCCGCTCTACCTCACCACCGAAAGCACAGAAAATGGCTCAGATCTCGGGATATGTCGTGGTCAATGTCACCGGCTTGGCATCCGCGGGTACGGTCAGCGCGCCAGGTCTGAAGGCCGGCGATCGTATCATCCAGACCTCGTCACCATCGATCAACGGGAACGTCAATATTTTTGAGGCAGTCGTTTCAGTCGACGACGAGTTGCAACAATTTACGGCGTTCGGATCTTCGACGGCGGTCGCGTTCGAAATTCTGGCGCTGCGCCTTTGAGATCCTGTTGCAAACCGGCGCGGATGCTGCCTCCGGGCAGGATTCGTCGCACCGGCTTTCTTGATGGCGGAGAGTACAGGGATCGAACCTGTGCGTCCCAAAGGACTCGACGCGTTAGCACCGCGTTGCCTTACCGCTCGGCCAACTCTCCAAATTCAAATGGTGATCCCGGCAGGGATCAAACCTGTGCCCGTGCGCAAAGGAGGCGCCCGCTCTTTCCAGTTGAGTTACGGGAGGCTCAGTTGCACCGGAGCCGGAAAAGATCATCGCGTGGAAGGCCATCACATGCGGACAAGCATCCGACGGGATCGGATTATCCTTGGGTCAATAGACGATGATGGCGCACCACGGCCGATGAACGCTATGATGACGGCGCCCGCCGCCCCATCCAATCACCACTACTGCGACGGCGTGCGAATTCAGGCTACGCCTTGCGGAAATCTTCGGATGGGCAGCGTCCAGGCGGTGGAGACACAAATGACGTCGGGCAGATGGGCGAAAGGTTACACACAAGCCGCACTCGATGGCGCTCAAGAGAAGTTCGGTTTGGTTTTTCCTCCGGACCTCGTGGCTCTGTTAAGAGATAGGCGGCCATTGGATGGACACGTATGGACCGATGAAGTCGCGATCAGGCGCATGCTGGACTGGCCCTTTGAAGGGCTCCTTTTCGACGTTGAGCACAACCACCTTTGGTGGCCAGAGTGGGGAGAAAAACCGGTCAGCCCGGACGCCCGTAAGGAGGTTTTGCGTTCCGTCGTCTCGCGCGCCCCGAAATTAATACCATTGGTCAGTCACCGATACTTGCCAGAGGAGCCGCACGAGCCGGGCAATCCCGTGTTCTCCGTCTATCAGGCCGACGTGATCTACTACGGTGCTGACCTGATCGACTATTTCGAGCGAGAGTTCGCTGGGTGGAGCCATCGACCGTGGCCGGATCAAATCAAGTACATCCCGTTTTGGTCTGACCTTGTAGAGCGCAACACCTAGAGGCGCAGCTAACCGAGCGATCGATTGCGACCCGCGCCTCAAATAAGTCTTTGGCACGATTTGGTCAGCCAATCCCGAATAGTCGGCGTTGCGCCTGGTTCACCGCGGAAGGATCAACGTCGTCCTCTCGTTTCGCGCGATAATACGTCTTGTACCGCTCAAGCTCGCAGGACAGCGTTCCGTGAATCCCGAGAGCATCCTGCTTCCGGATCGGTCGCTCCCATATCCGGCCAATGGCGGCTTCGACATCCTCTTGCCGCGGCAAGAGCGCCAAGTCCTCAGCATGCTGGATATCCTGTCGAGGATCAGGAAACAGCAACGCAAACTCTTCCTCCGTCGCCTGGAAGATGCTGAAAGTACAGTTCAAAGCTCCATCAATAACCTGAATGGTTTTTCATTCCGCCTCCCGCTGAGGGTCCGCAAAGCATTCAATGCCGAAGTCCAGTTCCAGGTCGATCAGCCTTGCCAGAACGGCCTTCGGGATTTCGTCCCCGAAATATCCGTCCCCAAGGAATTGGAGGATTAAACATGTCTTCCCACCTGTCGATCTCAGTTCTTTGAGAAACGCCTTGTGCGGCTCTATGCAGTCGATCAACTCCGCGATCTTGCCGGCAAACCATTGGTCTGGGGTCTCGTGGCGGCGGCTATATCTCCATCGCGTGTCTTGATACGTGCCTGCCAGCAATGCGCCTTTCGGCGCCTTCCTTTGGTCTCCGACACGATGTGCAAATTTCGCATCCAATCCAAGTGCGGTGCTAATTTCTACAGGATCCAGGGTCGGATGGACGATCAACAACTCAACATCAAACCGCTTCGACGTATTTGCCTCAACGTCGGTTTCGTCGTCCTCCTTCAACCTAACCTCCTTTGTCACCGAGTCCGCACGCAATCAGCATGCCATTGCCCGTCCAAACTCACCGTTGGCGACCCGAGGTACGCGAGCGCATGCTGAAGGCCCCGGCCGGTGCTGCCCCGGCTCATGGCGGTTTTGCAGACCGCCGCGTTCCTGTTTCGCCACGGGGCCGAATTGGCTGCGCGCACAGGAATCGAACCTGTCTGAACGGATTCAGAGTCCGTCGCCTGACCGATCGGCCAGCGCGCGATGATGGTCAGCGTGGGTGGATTCGAACCACCGATCCCCTGCTTCCAAGGCAGGTAGGGACGACCAGGCTCCCCTACACGCTGATGATGATTGGCCTTCCCGGCAGGACTCGAACCTGCATACCTTCGCGTTCGTAGCGCGCTGCTCATCCAGTTGAGCTACGGGAAGATGAATATGGCACTGCCAGCGGGACTCGAACCCGCGTCGACCGCTCGAGAGGCGGGCGTCCTAGCCGCTAGACGATGGCAGCATGTTTTTCGACCGCAATGGAGGTCGCATCCGTTTCGGCGCGCCTGTGTCAGGGCCGAGATCGGAAGTGGTGGATTGGCTCCCGCCGCACGATTCGAACGTGCCTTCCTCCGTTAACAGCGGAGCGCCTTCACCAAGATGGCTCGACGGGAATAAGATGGTGGAGCAACGGAGAGTCGAACTCCGGACGTCGATCTTGCAAGGATCAACTGCAGCCCGCTGCCTGCCCCGAAATGGTGCCCAGCGCCAGATTTGAACTGGCCTCCTGCGTTCTTCAAACGCGTGCAATCACCAGATTTGCTAACTGGGCTAGATGGTGCGGACGTCGGTAATCGAAACCGACTCTCCTGAGTGGCACTCAGGTGCTCGACCTTCCAGCTACGTCCGCGATGGTGGTGGGTAACCCTGGAATCGAACCAGGCAGGCACAAAGGCGCAGGCTTTACAGGCCCGCTCAGTCCCCAGACTTGACGTTACCCGTGAAGTTGGTTGCAGGCCCCGGGGTTGCACCGGGCTCAACGCGGCTTATGAGACCGCATGGATACCTAACCGATCTGCCTGCGATAAATAGTGCCAAGGCTACAAACTCCTCAGCGGCGCCGGCGTACATCCGGCCTGGCGCGATCGTTGATGGCGGAGAGCCGAGGACCTGAGCCTCACACCTTTCGGTGCCATCGGTGTTCGAAGCCGTGCCGGCGCGCCTGTCCGGTTGACTCTCCAAGGTGGCGGACAGCGGAGGCCCTGATCCCCAGCGCCGAAGCGCCCACTCGATTTCCAATCGAGGCCGGCGGCGCGCCGGTTCACTGTCCAGATGGCGGAATGACGGCGGGCTTGCACCGCAGCGCCTTGCGGCGCCCATCTGTTTTCAAGGCAGCGCCGGCGCGCTTGTCCGGTTCGTCATCCAGGGCAGCCCTAGCGGCTTTCGCCGCCCCGCGCTTTTCGGGCATCAAATCTGGCCACCACGATAGGACTCGAACCTACATCCTCGACCTTCGGAGGGTCGTGCTCGTCCAGTTGAGCTACGTGGTGATGGTTCGCCGGCGGCAGAAACTCGCCGCCGGCGCCGTTACTTCTCGAGCTCGACATCCCAATAGAGATAGTCGCGCCAGGTCTCGTGCAGAAAGTTCGGCGGGAACAGACGCTGTGCCGCCATCAAGTCGTACTGCGTCGGCTCGAACGGCTCCCGCAGCGGCTTCAGGTAGAAGCGGTCCTTGCGCGTGTTGCAGGGACTGCAGGCCGCCACGATGTTCGTCCAGGACGTCTGGCCGCCGTCCGCCCGCGAGATAACGTGATCGAACGTCAGTTCGCCGCGAAGATGCTGGTTGCCGCAATACTGGCAACGGAAGCGATCGCGAAGGAAGACGTTGAACCGCGTGAAGGCTACGCGAGCCGGCGGCCGCACATACGCGCGCAGCGCGATGACCGAGGGCAGCCGCATCACCGTCGACGGGCTGCGGACAACCCGATCGTATTCGGCGACGACGACATGCGATCCCTTCACGACCGCCTTGACCGCGTCCTCCCAGTTGAACAGCGACAACGGGAAATAGCTGAGCGGCTGGAAGTCGGCGTTGAGGACAAGGGCCGGGTTTGCTGCGAACATTGCCCTCTCCTCTCTTTGGTGGTGGGCGCCACCGGATTTGAACCGATACGTGGACTGTTATGAGCAGCCGGCTCTACCGTTGAGCTAGACGCCCGGATTGGTCAGGATGGCAGGATTTGAACCTGCGCTCTCACGCGCCCGAGGCGTGCGCTTTGGCCGGGCTAAGCTACATCCTGGAATTGGCGCCCCACGGCCGATGAAGATGGGCACTATTGTCTCGCCGTGGCGCTATGATTCAGCGGCCACCCAAGCGATCCGGCTAGGTATCCTCCGACGGACTTCGATTGCGCTACGCCTCATAAGCGGCTGTGTCCCGATTTCGCAGGTGGTGGGGTTACCCTTCGATACCAGCCCTTTCGATCAATCCCGGAAACGACCTCGCCGGCGCGAGCACCCGCGCCGCCTCGCGGCGCGGGCGCTGCTATGGGAGGTTGATCCCGCGCGCCTTGGCCCAGCGCTCCAGGAGGTTTCGCTCCTCGGGACGTGGCGTGCGGTTGGCGAATCCCCGGACCTGGATCGCCCGGGACTGACGGTCCAGCTCAATGGTCAAGAGCCGCTCGGTATTGCCTGCGGCGCGGCGGCGCAGCGACCAGATCGACGCGTGCCCGGCAATGCACTTTGCCGCGTAGCTCGCGACGCAGTGGCGCATGGCTCGCGTCTCGGCCACGAGATCGGCGGCTGTCCGCAGCTGGATCACCAGGTGCTCCTCGCGCTTGGAGCGATCCTTGGCCGCTCGGCTCCACGACCAGTCTGTGATCGCAGCACCCGGCCAGCTGGCGCCGCCGTCCGCCTCGCGTGCCGACGCTTGTCCAAGTGCACGGGCCTGCGCCGCCTCGGCTCGGCGGCGTGCGGCCTCGATACGCGCGATCGCTTCGAGGTCGCGGTGCCACTCGCGCATCTGCCGGCTCAGCGAAGCGAGCGTGCGGCCCTTGAGGCCGAACTCCGGATTGCGCCGGCGGCAGTCCGCGAGATAATCGCGAAGATCGTCCATGTCCTCGACCGTGGTCGGATGCGCACAGAAGAAGCGCACCACCTCCCGCCAGAAGCCGAGCTCAGCTCGCGGCGTCTGTGCGATCCTGCAGCGCGCGATCCGCAGCGCGATGGCGAGGTCGTCCGAATAGGAACGAGCGATCGCCTGCCAGATCGCTGCCTCGAAGCCGAGGCGCGTCGGCGGATTGAGGAACGCATGAATCTCCTTGCGGGAAAGCCACGCGCCGGCTCCCTCCCGGTAGAGCGAACCGCCGCCGGCAGCCACGATATACCAGCGTTTGCGCAAAACGATCTCGTCGGGCGCGAGCCCGCTGCAGTCTATCCAGATCTGCTCCAAGTGCTCCGCAACCGCGTAGCGCGCGAAGAGATAGCGAGCTGCAGCAAGACGTAGACGCGCGGAGTCGCGGGTCTTTATCTGCGGCCGCCAAGCCGAGGCGTCGCGCAAGATGTCGGCTTCGAAACCGCGCTTGGCCTCGTTGATCGCCTTATGGAAGCTCGGTGCCGGACGCGCTAGCTGCGACACACGCCGCAGCGAGGCCTCATAGGCTTCAACCCGCGCGCGCTCGGCCTCCTGCCGGCGCTGTATCAATGAAAGTGCCATTGTCGTTCAACCAGGATGGATAACTGTCAGCCGGTCGCTCTGCGAGCGTCGGCACGGAATGTGTCGATCTCGGCAGTGGACTCACGGCTGGTCTCCTCGTTGGTTGAACGTCGTCGGTTGAATGGGCCGGAGCCTGTACATCAGATCATTGATCGGCGCAAGTTGCTCGTCCTCGATCACGTTATCCAATCCTCGCGCACGCAATAGGCAGATACGATAGAGCGTGATGGTAGCTCCTAGTCCATCACATCGATCTTGGGACTGATCGAGAGGGCCAACGTCGAAGTCTAACCCGGACCACCCCGGACAATCGAGGCCAGCGCCCACTTGGCGTAGTGCAAAGTCGTAGGAGATCGCAGCTTTGCTGATGGAACGTCGCGGGCAGCGGCATCATAGCGCCACCGCGAAGCAGTAGTGTCCATCGCCGAATTGGCGCCCATGACGAGGATCGAACTCGCCTTCCCGGATCGACAGTCCGGTCCCTTCGCCAGATGGGTACATGGGCAGCTGGTTGGGCAATTGGTGCGCTCGGCCGGGATCGAACCGGCATGGTCTCCCACCGCCCTCTCAAGACGGCGCGTCTACCAGTTTCGCCACGAGCGCGAATTGGGGTTTGGAGGACCTGGTCGGA
>Ga0081540_1001450_pt1 | contig 20503 bp, 16 predicted proteins | sample TabmetS2T1R1_FD_71024 | JGI IMG/M metagenome (GOLD analysis project Ga0081540, IMG submission 71024) | Tabebuia heterophylla rhizosphere microbial communities from the University of Puerto Rico - S2T1R1 | ecosystem: Host-associated > Plants > Roots > Rhizosphere ... | reverse complement strand
GCTCGACCTCGATGCGTTTTTTTATATCTGCACCGGAGTTGCCCCTGTCAAACCGGACAGCCTAGCCAGTTTGTTCATCTTCCGAGTTTCGGCACCGGACGAGGGGCAGCACGGGTGCGAACGCAGTAGCGGGAAGGCCAGCACGGGCTGCCGCGGCGGCTCGCACAGGTGCTGCCGGAATCCCTTTAGCACTCGACGAAATGGAAAAGGTTTCGCCATGGCACACGGTTTCAAATCCGCTGAACGACAAAGGGTGCGACACGCCCCGCGGAACCGATGGACACCGTAGGACAGCGGCACGCCGATCAAGAAGATCGTCGCACGTTTCACAGCGGCGGCAATCCCAATGACGCCACAGCAATATCAGGTGTCAATGCCGGAGCGAACCCGACATCCCACCACGAGAACTGCCGAGCTCTGCTTGTCGTGCGTCATGTGTGCTTCCCAGAGCTAAGGGGCGTACCGGGTGAAGACATAGTCGCGATCCTTAACGGGCTCGTGGCAGGCGAAGCAGGTCTTGTGGAGCGCTTCGTTGCCAGGTTTGCCGTTCGTGAAGTCGGCAAACCCCCAGCCACCACTCGCAGCATATTTCTTTGAGTCCTTGATCATGAACTGAACATTCACGGCGGGCCCGGCGACGAAAGATTGGAGGCCGGCGCCAGGAAAGCCCATGGCTAGGACGTTGTTGTTCTCGTCCGACGCGACCTCGTTCCAATGCAGCGCGGCGATTATCGCCCCGTCGGGGAAAGGGAGCTTCCCTTCGCGAAAGGCCCTTATCGCGACATCGTTGCCCAATTGCGCGCGCACCTGTTTCAAGTTACCTCCTGCCAGGTGGTTGACGGAGATCAATTGCCAGTTGCGGTATCCCTCCGGGATTTCGATTCCATAGATCGGGGCGACCTCTTTACCAACCTGTCCAGATGCCGGGTCCAAATAGGAGACCAAGGCGGCGAGCGCACCAGCCGCAACGATTGCAAAAACAGTCCGTCTCAAGGGCTGCCTCCGGTCAGAGGTCGGCCATGAACCACTCGATCGCGGCGCGCTACCTGAACTCATGTACCTATTCCCGGCTGTTAAGCATCAGCGCCGACAATTGCCGCCGCTCAGGCCACAATGTCGAACCGCGGAATGAAGCTCCATCAGGAAAGACCCCCGCGCGCGCGGCGGAAAAACGATGACGAAGGCTACCTTGGGTTCAGCAGGACGTCAGGAGGGGGGCACGGAACGAGAAGAGCTCACAAAAAAAACCAGCAAAAGCGGACATCCATTCCGTTAAAGCACCGGCTGCGCGGGACGCCCAACACGGGCGCGTCGGCCTTGTTGCGCATGATCATGTCGCCCGCGCCCGGTTCTCCGATGCTCGGCGAGATGCCGCCGCCACTGCCAGTGTCGCCTTCGGTATCGTCAAGACGTTCTTCGTCGCATCGCCCGCCGGCATTGCCTCCTCTGCGTCGCCACGACGCGGGCCGAGGACATGCTTGTGATCCTGCATTCCGACGGCTCGTCCTATGTCGAGGAGCTCTGCCGCAATTGGGAACAGAGGAACCCTGACGAGGAGGCCAGTGCACTAGAGCAATTCCGGCAAGCGAGCTCTGCGGACACTGCTTCTCAGCTCCGAAGAGATCGCGTCATGCCTCAAGCGTCTCAGGTACCAACTAAGGACCTGCGCTCGCCCCTAAGATTGTGGCTCGACGTGCCCCTTAGCAGCGCCAGGCCGCGATCGGTTTTTCGGTATTCTTCTCCAAATCCCGGTTCAATAGGGTGTCCCGTCCTTGCGGGTGAAAATCCATGTCCGCTCGGGTCCGAGCACGGCTTTAAGATCGTCCTGCGGGTAGCTCACGGCATCGCCGGTGCTGCGATCGCCGATCTCGAGATAGGTGGCGTCCGCCGCGGAGCGATTGACGAGCTGGTGCGCGGTGCCGCCGGCGGCAAAGCCAAAGCACATTCCCGGTGTCAGCTCCTGCTCGCCCTCCTCGGTGAGGAGCACGAGTTGGCCCTCGAGCATGTAAACGAATTCATCCTGCCGGCTGTGGCGGTGGAACAGCGCCGAGGCGGCGCCGGGCGCCAGCGTCGTCAGGTTCACGCCGAAATTCTTGAGCGCAAACAAGTCGCCCAGTGGGCGCTTGAGGCGCCCGGACACGCGCGCGGCGAATTCGGCGGGATAATTGCTGGCCTTGGCGCGGGGGGCCGCCGCCTGGGCAAAGACTGCGCGTTGCATGGCCTTTCTCCTTCACGCTTGTGAGCCGGGCGACGCCCCGGACGCCAAATCCTCAGTCAATGTCGGTCAAGGTATCGGCGCAGGCGGCGAGCAAGCTCGCCCGCTTGCGCGGGGCTTGCGTGAGAAAAAGCAGGCTTTGCCCGAAAATGAAGGCATAAAACAGAATGGCCCTGCCTTGTGCGTCGTCCGCCGTTAGCCCGAGCTGGCGGTAGAGCTCCGCGACGGCCTGCAGGCGGGCGGCATCGACGCGGGCGGCGGCCACGGCGGCGCCTTCGTCGGCGCGGGCCCATTGGCGAATGGCGAGCTCGATCGCCATGCCCTGGGCGCTGACGCGCTCCGTATAGAGCTGAACGAGGGCCTTGAGGCGTTCGCGGGGGCTGAGGCCGGCGAGCGCCGTTTGCTGCTGGATGACGGCGATGCGGCCGGCCCTCCAGGTCTCCAGCATGGCGTCGAGCAAGGCCCGGCGGTCCTTGAAACGGCGGTAGAATCCGCCCTTGGTCACGCCCAGCCGTTCGGCCACGACCTCGACGCGCACGCGTTCAATGCCGCCCTCGGCGAGCTCGGCGAGCGCCGCCTCGACCCATTTGTCCGACCCATCCCGCCTGTTGGACATGCCCGCTCGCCAGCTTGTGATACGGCACCGTATTGTGCGCGGCCTAATCGCATGATACGGTATCGTATCAGACCTGAACAGGCGTGGTTTGCATAGACGGGGCCTGAATGGACCTGAAATGGTGCCAGGCAAAGGCTCAAGGGGGAGGGTGCCACGCGCCTTCGCGCACGCGGGCGACGTGGGCCAAGTGCAACGGCGGCGCACAGAGGTCGCACGATGGATCGCCAGCAGCAAATCGACCTGTTGAAACGCTTGTTGCATCACCTTGACAACCGCACGACGGCGCTGGCGGAGGCGCCCTGGCGCAATGAGGTCGCGGTTTATAGCGATCCGCAGCACGCCGCCCGCGAGCAAACGCTGCTCTTCCGGCAGTGGCCGCTGCTGATGGGCTTTGCCTCGGAGTGGCCGACGCCGGGCAGCTTTCGCACCGACGACTATGCCGGTGTGCCACTGCTGATCGTGCGTGACCGTGATGGGAAATTGCGCGCCTTTCTCAACGTTTGTCGCCACCGCGGCGCCAAGGTGGCGCAGGGCTGCGGCAAGGCCCGCCTGTTTGTGTGCCCCTATCACGCCTGGAGTTATGACCTTGCGGGCAAGGTGATTGGCATCCCGGATGAGCGCAACTTTCCCGACGTTCGCCGCGAGCGCTCGATGCTGACCCCGCTGCCGATCGCCGAGAAGTACGGTTTGGTGTGGGTGATGCCGACGCCCGCCGCCGATGCGGCCACCGAGTTCGACATTGATCCCTGGCTAGGTGGGCTTGGCGCCGACCTTGCAAGCTATGACTTTTCCTCCTGGGCCTTTTACGACAAGCGCATCGTCCCGGAGAGCATGAACTGGAAGATTCTGGTCGACACTTTTCACGAGGCCTATCACATCGGCTTTTTGCACAAGGACTCGCTCAAGGAAATCCTGCACGGCAACGTCACGGACTTCGTGCCTTTTGGTTACAACCACCGTCTCGTCGTGCCCCGCAAGAAGCTTGACCGTCTCAAGGCCGAGCCCGAGCAGAGCTGGGATTTGATGTGGAACACCTCCATCATCTATTCGCTGTTTCCCAACACGCTGCTGATCGTGCAGGGCGATCACGTCGAGCTTGCCCGGATTTTCCCACGCGAGGACCGGGTCGATCGGGCCGTGATGGAGCTGGCGCTCTATGTGCCGAAGGCACCGACCAGCGAAGAGGAAAGGGCGCACTGGGATCGCAACATGGAGCTGGTGCTGGATGTGGTCACGGGCGAGGACTTTCCCGCCGGACGCACCATCCAAATGGGCCTCACCTCCGGGGCGCAGACGCACCTCGTCTACGGCCGCAACGAGCCGGCCATGATCCACTATCACCGCTCCTTGCGCGAGGTCCTGGGAGGCGCCCATCGGCTCGCGGCCGCCGAATAGGAGGAAAGTCACGGCTGCCGCGGCGGCGGCCGCCGGCGCGCGTTAGCCGACGGGTGGCCTGGCCGAGGGCGCCTGGCCAGCCGCTGACATCGGCTATGATTTGACCTTGTGTTAGTGCGCCTGCGCGGTTTGCGCGCCGACGTCGTAGGGCCACTTGTTCAGGCTTCGGCACCAAATGGGCGGCTCTGCCGGGAGGAAGTAGACCAGGCGCTGCTCCGGCGTCAGGCAGCGCGGCAGATCGGCTTTGGCTCGATCAACCAGATCTTGGCTTTTCATAAAAGATTCCCAGACCCGCGCGGTACCGTCGTCAGAGAGCGTGAGTATGCGCCCGCCGTCTTGGGAAAAGATGGCGTCGTTCACGGGTCCGGTATGTCCTTCAAGCATGCCAAGTGGCTTGCCCTCAATGTCCCACACGCGTGCGGTGCCGTCCGCCGAGGCGGTCAGGATGCGACGTCCAGCTGGCGCAAACGCCGCTTTGGTGATCTTGCCGGTGTGGCCTAACAGGGTTGCCAACAGCTTGCCGTCGCGGCTCCACAACCGCGCCGTCTTGTCAGAGGAAGCGGTCACAAGCTGGCGGCCGTCCGGGGCAAACACCGCACCATTAATTGGGCCAGTGTGACCCTGCAGGACGGCAAGCAGCCTGCCGCTAGCGTCCCAAAGCCGAGCCGTCGCATCATTGGAGGTGGTTGCGATGCGGCTGGCATCCGGAGCAAAAATCGCGCTGGTGACTTTGTCCGAATGGCCTTGCAATGTGGTCAGCAGTTCGCCAGCGCGGTTCCACAGCCGGGCACTGCCGTCCGCGGAGGCGGTGAGGATGCGTCGATCGTCCGGGGCAAACACCGCATTGGTAAGCGGGCCCGTATGCCCCTGCAGGGTGGCCAGGGGTCGACCATCACGGTCCCACAGCCGAGCAGTACCATCCATGGAAGCCGTGAGGATGTCGCTCGTCTCGTTGGCAAATTGAGCGCCGGTGACGGGCCCCGTGTGGCCTTGCAGCGTGGCCAAGGCTCTGCCGTTGTGGTCCCACAGCCGGGCAGTACCATCCATGGAAGCGGTGAGAATGGCGCTCGTGTGGCTTGCCAATACGGCGCTGGTAATGGGGCCGGTATGGCCGTGCAGGGTGGCGAACGGCTCGCCGTCGTCCTCCCATAGGCGTGCCGTGGCGTCATCCGATGCCGTCAAGATCCGTCGATCGGCAGGCAAAAAAAGCGCGCGTCTTACCGGTCCCGCGTGGCCTTGCAGCGTAACTTGCCGTTTTGGATTGCGATCCCAAAGCCTGGCCGTCTTGTCGAACGAGGCGGTAAGAATCCGGCGCCCGTCAGGCGTAAAAACCGCATTGTAGACCAAGCCTGCATGGCCCTGGAGCGTCCCCAGCGCCTTGCCTTCACGATCCCACAGCCGTGCCGTCGCATCATCCGACGTGGTCAGAATATAGCTGCCATCGCCCGAGAACTGCGCAGTGTTGACCTTGTCGGTATGACCTTGCAAAACCGCGATCAGCTGACCACTCGAACTCCATAGCCGTGCGGTCGTATCCCCAGAGGTCGTGAGTATGGAGCCGCCGTCGGCGGCAAAGACGGCGGAGCTAAGCGGTGCCGTATGGCCTTCGAGCTTGCCGGATGGCTTGCCATCGCGGTCCCACAGCCGCGCGGTCTTGTCGGTGGAGGCGGTTAGGATGCTGCGCCCGTCGGGGGCGAATAGCGCGCTGACGATGGGACCTTTGTGACCCTGCAGCACCGCGAGCAGCGTACCGTCGCGGTGCCACACCCGCGCCGTCTTATCGGTGGAGGCGGTCAGAATGGTATCACCGTCAGGGGCAAACGCCGCGGTGGTGACTACCCCCTTGTGACCTTGCAGCGTGAGCAGCAATGTCCCGTCGGCGTCCCAAAGCCGCGCGGTGCCGTCCCAAGAAGCGGTCAGGATGCGATCACCGCCTGGTGCAAACACGGCGCTGCTGATCGGGCCAGTGTGGCCGCGCATGATGACCAGTTGTTTGCCGTCGCGGCTCCAGAGCCTGGCCGTCTTGTCATCGGAGGCTGTGAGAACCCGGCCCCCATCAGGAGCAAACGCGCCACTCGTCACAATGTCGCTGTGGCCACGGAGAATGGCGAGCGCGTTGCCGGCGGGGTCCCAAAGCCGTGCCGTCTCGTCTGCGGAAAAGGTCAGAATGCCGCTGCCATCTGGCGCCAACACGGCACCCAAAACCGAGCCGGTGTGACCGGTGAGAATTTTCCGCTCGCGCTGATTTTGCAGGCCGATCTGCGCGGCGCGCCAGGTTTCATTGACAAACGGTCGTGTGCGTTGCCTTTCATCGTCCGACATTTCGTCCCGCAAGCCTTCCAGGGCGAGCAGGGTCCCCAGCACCGAATCGGCGCCGGTGCGCGCGGCCTGTGCGGCCCGAAAATAGGAGTCTGCCTTCAGGCCTTCGCGAAAGTTGCGTTCGATGTCGCGTTCGCTGGCTTTCACGACCGCAATCTGCGCTTGCGTCGCCAGTAGCCTTTGCTCGGCGGCATCCTTTTGGCGCAGAGCGTCCTGCTGTTGGGCGAGAAGATGGTAGCCGACCACCCCGGCGCACGTCAGCAGCGCAAGCGCGCCGATCCGTATGGTCGATGTGCTACGCCCAGCCCGATCGGCTTGGCTGCGATGCTCCGGCGCTGCGCCAACGGAGATCGCAACATCTCGGCGAGGCATATCGTTGGGGAGCTTACGTTCGCCGTCCAACTTGCGACCGGCCTGGTGATCCCCGGCGGCGCGCGGCAATTGCGGATAGCCAGATCGAGGCCCAAGATCCGCGGTCAGAGCGGCGCCGAGGCGCTGCAGGCCGGCGCCGAAGCCAGAACCCGGCGAGCCCTTGTCCGCATAGAAGGAGATTGGTTCGGGACTGCTCGCCCACACCGCCGGGCTGATCTGGTCGAGCGGATAGCAAGTTGCGCAGACGGTACGCTTACCAAGGCGTGTCGCCTCTTCGAATTCCCAGCGGCAGATGGTGTTGGTGGCCGACGATGGCGACAGCACGCACACGACCGCTTCAGAGGCGTCGAGGAGCTGGCTCAGGCTTTGTTGCCAATCATCAAGGCCTAAAATCTTGTGGCGACCGGCGATGATGGAAAAGCCACCATAAAGGAGAGCCTTCTCCAGCTGGTCTGCAAAATGAAATTCGCTGCCGGAATAAGAAATGAAGACCCGCGGCTTCCCCGCCGCCCCAAAGGCCTTGGACATGCGCGGCCCCCCTGCTGCCACCGCCCCGCTATGCAAAAAGACAGTATGCTGCCCCCCGGAGTGCGTGCAAGCCGGTCAAAATGGGCAAGCGAGCAACGGCGGCACCGGCGTGGCTCTACCACCACGCCGTTGACCCCTCACACAGCCATGGGCGTTGCGCCACCATCCCGGCGCACGGGCGGCATCCTGGCCGGCCCGGCGGGCGCCGGTGGTGGCCTGGGGTTAGCCGCGAGGGCGGTTGCCAGCCATTGCCAGGAGAGATCGCCAAAGCAAGGGGGCGGATGGTCCCGCAGCAGAGCCCTGCAATCAATGGCGTATTTTTCAGCGCAAGGAAGGCCGGTCGTGCTGCAGGCATCGGCATCCGACGGCCGTGGGCGCTATCGGCACGTGAGGCAAGGCCGGTCCGGGCAGGTTCGGCGGCTCGGCGAAAGACCATTCTGGCGCGTCGCTGCCTGGTCGGGGCAGCCCTGTGTTCGGCCATTGTCAAGCCCCGAGAGGTTAGAACCCGCGCTCAGCGCCCGGCGGCGGCTTGCGTGGTGGCGGTGCAGAACTGGGCCAGCCGTTCGGCAAGAAAGCGCGTCGCGGCGGTGGGATTGGGGCCGGTGACGAGCGCGATTTCCGTATTGGTGATGGCCGGAAAGCCATGTGCCGGCTTGAGCGGGCGATGGTCGGGCAAGATTGCCAAGATCGGCAGAATGCTGACGCCAAGCCCGGCCGAGACCGCCGCCTGAATGCCGGCAAGATTGGGACTGGTGTAGGCAACGTGCCAGGCGCGGCCGGCTTGCTCGATGGCGTGGATCATGCGGTTGCGATATAGGCAACCCTGCTCCGACATCACCAGGGGCAGCGGATCACGCCGAAAGTCGATCGGATGCTTGCGACTGGTGACCCACTGCAGGCGCTCGCGCCAGGCGGCGACGCCACCCTTGTCGCCGGCATCACGCTTGTAGAGGGCAAGCTCGAGCTCACCCCGCTCGAGCGCTTGACGCATGGCAAGGCTCAGCCCGCAACGCACGTCGAGGCGCAGGCCCGGCCGGGCGCGCGTGAAATTGGATAACAGCTCGGGCAGCCGGTAGGCGGCGAAGTCCTCCGGGATGCCGAGGCGAATGATGCCGTCGCCCGTCGGACGCGCCAGGCTGTCGCGCGCCTCCTGCTCCAGCGCCAGGATGCGGCGCGAATAGGAGAGCAGGCGCTCGCCCTGCTCGGTCGGCGTCGCCTGCCGGCCGTCCCGGTGCAGCAGGGGATAGCCCAGGCTCGCTTCCAGGCGCCGGATCTGCTGGCTCACCGTCGACTGGGTGCGGTGAACGCGCTCGCCGGCGCGGGTGAAGCCGCCGGTGTCGACGACGGAAACGAAGCTTCTCAGGAGCTCGAGATCGAGCATGACCCGCTCCATTTGTTTTTCCACTGCAAGGGATCGTATCATTTAATTTCTAAATAGCAAGGTGCGCACCTATCTCGGGGCCAGAAGGAGCCGCGTCATGCCGAGCTCGAAACGCGCCGTCGCCGCCTCGCCCAGCCTCCGCTTGCCGTTCTGGCTGCTGGTGGCCACATTCTGCCTGCTGTGGGCCTCGGCCTTTTCGGTGGCGAAGCTCGCCATCGTCGACTGTCCGCCGCTGCTGCTGCTGGCCGTGCGCTTTTTGCTGGCCGGCCTGCTGACGCTCGGCGCCGCCGCGGCCTATGGGCTGCCGCTCAAGCCGGACGGCGGCGAGCTTGTGCTGTTTGCCGGCCTCGGCGTTGCCAACCAGGCGGTCTATCTCGGCCTCGGCTATCTCGGCATGCGCAGCATGTCCTCGGGGCTGGCGGCCCTCATTATCAGCGCCAATCCCGTGCTCGCCGCGCTGGCCGCCGCGCTGTTTTTGGGCGAACACATGAGCCTTCGCAAAGTGCTGGGGCTGCTGGCCGGCCTCGGCGGCGTTGCCTTTGTCGTGCACGGCCGGCTGGCAGGCGGCGCCGACCATCCGATCGGCATCGTCTTTGCCATCGGCGCGCTGATGTCGCTGGTGGCCGGCACCATTCTGTTCAAGCGCTTTGCGCCCTCGGCTGGCACTGCCGGCAGCACTTGGGGCACCCTATGGGTCGGCAATGGTGTGCAGGCTCTGGCGGCGGGGCTCGCCACCTTGCCGTTTGCGCTGGCCTTTGAGCGCGTCGGCGATATCGTGCCGACCTGGTCGCTGCTGGCGGCCATGGCCTATCTGGTGCTGATCGTGTCGGTGTTCGCCTATCTCCTGTGGTTCCACATGCTGAGCGTATCGGGGGCGACGGCGGCCAGTTCCTACCACTTCTTGATGCCGCCCTTGGGCCTGCTGTTCGGCTGGCTGCTGCTGGGTGAGCCCGTGGCCGCCGCCGACCTCATTGGCATCGTGCCGGTGGCCTTTGGCATCTACCTGGTCACGCGCCCCGCCAAGCCGGCGCCCACCGCCGCCCCGGCCGCCTCGCCGTGGTCTCGCGCCGCGCTCGGAAACCCGCGCCGCGGGGGAGCGACGGCGGCTGCGGCCGCGGCATCCCGGTCGTGCGGGGTTTCGGCCCTCCCCCGGCGCCCCGGCACCGGCTAGGGGGTGTCGTCGGCGATCTGGCGGGCCTCGATCTTGATCGGCTTGTACTTGAAGCGGGCGCAGATCAGGCCGTGGTCGTTGGTGCCGCTTTGTTTGTGATCGTCGAAATTCAAATGATCGTTGTTGACGGTCATGCCATCGAACATCCAGATGCGGCGGCGGCTGTTGTCGTAGAACTCTTCGCTCACCAGCACATGGTCGAGGGATTCCATCATGTCCTGGAAAATGTGGGTGTAATAGACATCCCGCGTGCTGCGATATTCTTGCAGGGTTTGCGCGGTGTAGAGGCTGACGTCGCCGCCACCCAGGCTATCGCCCACGAGGTAGCGTGGTTGTTCGGTCAGGATGTTGGCGGTGTTGCTGTTCTGGGCGTCGTTGATGTCGCCCAGCACGATCACCGGCGTGCGTGTTCCCTTCATCTGTTCGGTCAATAAAAAGCGCAGCGCGGCAGCCTCCGCGGTGCGGCGAATGGTGGAAAGCGCCGCGCCCAAATTGCTTTGGTGCTTCTGGTAGCTGGCGGCATCGGCGCGATACCAGGCCTCGCGAAAGACCTCGGTCGGGGCCTTCGATTTCAAGTGGCAGACGTAGACATGGATGGGTTCGTGGTCCGTTCGCGGACGCACCTGAAAGTGTAGGACCGGCCGGGAAAAGCTGGCGATGTTGACGCTGATGGCCGGCGTCTGCGGGTCGTCGCCGGCGCTTTGCAGCAGGAATTTTTCGGGAAAAGCGACAATCCACTCGGGCTCTCCCAGCAACAGGCCCTTGCGCACGATCGCGGCGCAGACGATGTGGCTGCCGTTGGCGTCCTCGGGCGCCAGCAGGTCATAATCGTTTGTGAGCCCGCCCGCCTCCAAGGCGCGCGCCAGCGAGGCGCGATGCCACAGTTCCTGGAAGCCAAAAATATCGGGATGCAGCAGGGCAATGCTGCGCTGCGTCCATTCGATCTTGCGCGCGTATTCGCTTTGCGACCAGCCGTCCCGATCGCGGTAAAGCGCCAGCCCCGGCTCATTGAGATTGTAGAGATTGAAGGTGCCGATGCTCAAGGTGCGTAAATTCATCGGGGTTGCCTCAAAAGAGCAATGCCTGGGTGGCGACGCAGCGGTCGCCAACTGCGCGCCCTGCCCCACGCGCACGCTACGGCGTCCCCCGGCGCCGCGAGGGGGGAGGTTAAAACCGAGCCTTAACTGCGGTGTCAGGAAAGTCGCTAAAAAGACCGTCGACCCCCAAGGCGTAAAACATTTTCATTTCCAGCACCGGGTCATCCTTGTAGTCGGAGGCCAGCCGCCGCGGCTCGTTGCGGAAAGTCCAGGTGTGGACGAACAGGCCGACGTCGTGGGCATCCTTGACCAGGCTGCTCGCGGGCAGGAGCACGCGATCGCGTTCGTCGATCTTGCCATCGCCGTTGAGGTCATCGGGTTTGCCGTCGCCGTCGGCGTCGATCTGCTTGGCTGCAACGATGTAGCGTTTCCAGGGGCCGACGCCGTCGGCATAGGTCTTGATTTCGGCGAGGCCGGCCTTGGAGACGAGGTCCTTGAAGGTGCGCGGGTCCCCCGCGCTGGTAAAGTCGTAAGGCCGATCGAGCGGCGGTTTCAGGACAATGGCGCCATCCTTGTCGACATCGTCGGCATCGACCAACTGCACCAGGCGCACGCGCGTCTTGCTCCGCAGATACTTGAGATTGGCGACCTCGAAGCTTTGCACGATGACGGGGGAGGATGGCTCGGTCCAGCCGGCGGCTTGGATCAGCTCCAGCAGCCGATCCTCCAGTTTGAGCCCTTCCGCTTCATGGAAGCTTGGGTGCTTGGTTTCCGGATAGACCCCGATCACGCGCCCCAACTGGGCCGACTTGGACTTGGCAAGATCGATCACCTCCTGCAGCGTCGGGATCTGGAAGGCGCCGTTCATGGACTGGTCGCGCTCGGGCATGGCCTGCTTGGCGCGCAGCTGCCGGATTTCCGCGAGCGTGAAATCACAGGCAAACCAATCGGTGATCTCGACACCGTCGACCCTGCGCGCCCGCCGCCGGTCGGCAAAGGCGGCGCGATCGGCAACGTCGGTGGTGCCACCGAGCATGGGCTCGTGCCTCGCAATGAGCACGCCGTCCTTAGTCGCCACCACGTCCGGTTCGATAAAGTCGGCGCCCAGCTCGATCGCCTTGGCGTAGGCCTCGAGCGTGTGCTCGGGGAGATAACCGCTGGCTCCACGGTGGGCGATCACCAGGGCGGGCCGACCGTCAAGCGTCGGGGCTCCCTGCGCAAAGGCCGGGAGCGGGCCGACCACCCAGAGGCCGCACAGGAGGGCGCCGACGGCGGCGCGCGCAGATGGGAAAACTGGGCTGGCGCCCGCCGGTCTCGACATGGAGGTCTACTCGCTCTTGCTTGGCGAAGCGGCTTTCATGCCAGAACTCCGTGACGGTATTGTAGCGTTGCGGTGACCGCTCCCCGTTGCCTTGGCTTGGCGGCCGGTCGCGAACGCCAGCTGCACGAAGCGGCTGGGCGTCACCATCTTCACCTCACTCACGATTGTGGCCGCAATCGGCGCCCTAACCCGCCGCCTTGACCGGCGTCTCCAGCAAGCGGGTCTGGCGATATTTAAGGTCGCGATACTCACCGGATAGCACCGGTGGATACTTCGCCTCGCCGGGCGGGGCGATGCACTCCACCACCGCGTCGTAGTTGGGATGGTGGAAGAAAGCCATCGAGAGGCGCTTGGCAGCGGCGGCGCTGCGCGGCGGCGTGACAACGCGATGCAGGTTGGAGACCCAGCGATCGTTGGTCCAGCGCATGAGCAGGTCACCAATGTTGCAGACAAAGTCGCTGGGATGGGTCTCGACATCAATCCACTCGCCGCGGCGTGTCTTCACCTGCAGCCCGCCTGGGACATTCTCGCCGTTGAGGATGGTGATGAGGCCGTAGTCCGTGTGTTCGCCGCCGCGCAGTTGCCCGGGCTTGGGCGGCTCTTTGAGCTCCGGATAAAAATTGAGCCGCATCGCCGTGATGTGCTTATCGATCTTGTCGTCAAAGAAGTGCTCGTCGATACCAAGCCCGAGCGCGGCAACGCGCATCAGCACGCCAACCAAGCGCTCCATCTCCGCATAATAGCGCGCCGCCGCCTCGGCGAAGCCAACGGGCTGGCGTGGCCAGATGTTCTTTATGAAATAGCGCTGCCCCTCGGATGATGTGAAGTAGGGCTCGTTCGGCCAGCTTTCGCGCCCGAGGTGGTAGTACTCCTTTAAATCGGGCGGCGTCATATTGGCATTGCCGTGGCCGAGCGCCTCGTAGCCGGCAGGCTTATAGCCGCGCGGGCTCTTGAGATCGCAGGGCGTTACTTCCTGCTTCTGCTGCAGCGGCAGGGCGAAGAACGCATTGGCCGTGCGGTTGAGGGCGGTGATGATCTTGGGATCAACGCCATGGCCGGTGACGGTGAAAAAGCCGATCTCGGTGCAGGTGCGGTCGATCAGCTGGCCGAGGCGCAGGCGGGCGCCGCGATCGGTGGAGCGGGCGTCCGTGAGATCGATAATTGGAATTTGCGGTTGCATGACGGGCTGGCCTCGAACTTTTGACCTTTAATGGTAGTGGGCGCCGCCAGCGACCACAATCGTCGGACCGGTGATAGGGGCGGACGACCGGTGGAGCGAGGAAGGCCAAGGGCGCCGACGAGGTCTAGCGGCCTCCCATCGCTCGCGATCTCCGGAAAAGAGTGCAGCGTACGCGGGGTCCCAACCTCTGCGGCTTCCTGGTGGGCCGCCCGTTGCGAGCGGCGGCGTCGCCCAACGACCGTCACGATTTCTTAGCGCACGCGTTGCGCAATCTTCATGCGAGGCAACTAGACTTTTGCATTATGGACCGAACGCTCATTGCGCTGGGGCTCGTGCTCCTCAGCGTCCCTCTCTTGTTCACCCTCACGCGCGGCCTGGTCGAGGCTGTGCTGATCGCGCCCTTCCTCGGCGCGCTTGCCTACTATGTGTTGCTGCGCGATTGGGAGTAGGGCCTCGCAAGGTCGCGCTGGGGTAAAGAGCTGATTGTCTGCCGCCGTGCGGGCGTGGCCCGTCAGTTGCCAAAGCGATAGCTGAGACCCACCATCAGCTGCGGGGACCAAAGATAGGTCTTCAAGGTGCCGCCGCCCTCGAGCTCGGTGGCGAGGTGGGAGTAGCTGACCTTGCCTTCCGCAAACAGCGACCAGTTATCGCTCAGCCGATAGTCCAGGCCGCCCAGGACCTGAGCCGCGCCGCCGGCAAACTGGTATTCCCAGGTGTCTTGGCCCGGAAAGGCCTTGAGTTTCACTTCCACGTGCGGGATGGCGACCCCGCCGCCAAGGCCGAGGTAGGGCACAAGGTGGCCGTCGCAAATTGCCCCGAAGCGATAGAGCAGGTTGAGCATCAAGAGATTGTTGCCGTCGGTGAATTCGAGGTGCCGGTAAACGGGATCGGTGGCAAAATTGAGCGCGGCGTAGGCCTTGGAATGCGTGTAGTCGATGCCCACGCCCCAACTGGCGTTGGCGTTGAGCCAGTAGGTGGCCTGCACCCCCCAATACGCCGGCATTTGAAACGACCGGCCTTCCCAATCGACGGTGCGGCTGTCGCTGAGCCCGTCCTTGTGTAAGGTGACGGGGCTGTTGAAATTCGTATTGGCACCGCCGTAAACGCCAATTTGCACCTCGGCGTGGGGTGCACCGCAGGCGAGATTGGCGCCCAGGGCCGCGAGCGTGGCGGCCAGGCCTCGGAGCCTCGGCAGGTGGCGGCTCATTGTTAGCATGGAGCCCCTAAGCTTTGACGGCTCCTCCACGCCTAACAGCGTTATTTATAGCTTCCGTGACGGCTGCGCCGATGCGGCAAACGCCCGTGACTTTTGGGCAACGTTGCGGCGCCTGCGGTCAGGCCGCCGACAGCGGCGCCAACGGCGAGACCGCGCCCCTCGGTGCGGCGCCGGCCGGTTGGAAGCTGTCGGCGCGCGCCAGTTTCCAAGCGGCCTGGAAGCGCGGGTGATCGGTGCCCACCAGCAGCTCGCCGGGCTCCAGGACGCGGTAGAGGTCGGCGAAGGTGACGACGCGATCGGGCGCCGCCCGGCGCATGAAATGTTCGGGTCCGAGCTCGCTTGGATGCTCGAGCCCCGCCGCCGCGACCAGTTCGGCCAGCGCCTTGACGGTTTCGCGATGGAAGTTGGCGACGCGCACGGCCTTGTCGCTGACGACGATGGCGCGCTGGCGCAGGCGGTCCTGGCTGGTGACCCCGGTCGGGCAATGGCCGGTGTGGCATTGTTGCGCTTGAATGCAGCCGACCGCAAACATGAAGCCGCGCGCGGCGTTGCACCAGTCGGCACCGAGCGCCATCACGCGCGCCATGTCGAAGCCCGAGGTGATTTTGCCCGAGGCGCCGAGCTTGATGCGATCGCGCAGGCGGGCGCCGACCAGCGCCGAGTGCACGAAGGTCAAACCATCCCTGAGCGGCATGCCGAGGTGGTCCATGAATTCCAGCGGCGCGGCCCCGGTGCCGCCTTCGGTGCCATCGACCACGATGAAATCGGGTGTAATGCCGGTCTCCAGCATGGCCTTCACCAGCGCCAGGACCTCCCAGGGGTGTCCGACGCACAGTTTGAAGCCCGCGGGTTTGCCGCCGGCAAGGCGCCGCATTTCGGCAATGAAGTGCATGAGTTCGATCGGCGTGGTAAAGGCCGAATGCGATGCCGGCGAAATGCAGTCCTCACCCAGCGCCACCCCGCGAATGCGGGAGATTTCGGGCGTCACCTTGGCGGCCGGCAGCACGCCGCCGTGTCCGGGCTTGGCGCCCTGGCTCAATTTGAGCTCGACCATCTTCACCTGGCTCGATTCGGCCACCTTGGCGAAGGTCTCCGCGGCGAAGCTGCCGTCCCGGTTGCGGCAGCCGAAATAGCCCGAGCCGACCTCCCAAATAATGTCGCCGCCGTGCTCGCGATGGTAGGGGCTGAGGCCACCCTCGCCGGTGTCGTGGGCGAAGTTGCCAAGCTTGGCGCCGCGGTTGAGCGCGCGCACGGCGTTGGCCGAGAGCGAGCCGAAGCTCATGGCCGAAATGTTGAAGACCGAGGCCGAGTAGGGCTGGCTGCAATCGGGGCCGCCGATCACAATCCGAAAGGGCGCGTGCGCGGCGGGCTTGGGGGCGATCGAATGGTGCATCCATTCATAGCGACTGGCATAGACGTCGTACTGGGTGCCGAAGGGACGCTTGTCGAGCACGCCCTTGGCACGCTGATAGACGATGGCGCGCTTATCGCGGGGAAAGGGCAGGCCGTCCTTGTCGTCCTCAAAGAAGTACTGGCGCATTTCCGGTCGGATTTTTTCCAACAGAAAGCGCAGGTGGGCGGCGATCGGATAGTTGCGCAGGATGGCGTGCTTGCGCTGGAAGAGATCGCTCAGACCTAACAGCGCCAGGGCGCCGAAGGCTATGAGCGGCACGAAGTAGCCGGGGTGCAGCGGCTCCGTCCACCACAAGGCGGCGAAGGCCGCTGTGCCGAGCCAGGCAAGAGCAAGCGGCAAAAACCTAAGTTTGGGGGTGGCCCGCGAAAACTGCATGCTTTGACCCCATAAACCGCGGCTCGGCGCGCCGGCGGTATGAAACCGCAATGCGCCGCAACCACCGCCGGCCTTGCTTAGAAGATTTGAGCAAACAGGTAATAGAGCAGGCCTGAGAGCATGATCGCCATCGGCAGCGTCAGCACCCAGGCGAGCAGCAGATTGCGCACGGTGGCAAGCTGCAGGCCCGAGCGGTTGGCGGCCATCGTGCCGGCGACGCCGGAGGACAAGACGTGGGTCGTGGAAACCGGCAGGCCCAGCACGTCGGCGGCGCCGATGGTGCCGGCGGCGACGACTTCGGCGGCGGCGCCCTGGGCGTAGGTTAGGTGCGATTTGCCGATCTTCTCACCGACGGTGATGACGATGCGCTTCCAGCCGACCATGGTGCCCAGGCCCAGCGCAATGGCGACGGCGACCTTGACCCAGAGCGGGATGAAACGCGTGGCCTCATCGAGCGATTTCTTGTAGGCGACGAGCTTTCCCGCCTCTTCCTTGCTGAGCTCGTTCTCCTTGTCTTTGAGGACGAAGCGCACCGCCTCGGAGGCCAAATACATGTCGTTGCGCGTGTTGGCGACGACATCGCCCGGCAGCTGGGCGATCGAGCCGTGGGTCTCCACCTGTTTGGAGATCTCGCGCACCAGTGCGGCGAGCGAGGGATAGGTGCCCTCGTTGATTTTGCGCGCCGAGATGAAGGCTGAGACCGCGGGCCGCGGATTGCCATAGATGCTATGACCGGCGCCCTTGCTCTCGATCACGGCGGCGGCCGCTGCCGAGTTGGCCTTGAATTCCGCGACCTGGTTTGGGGCTGGCGTGCGATTGAGGGCATAGGCCATCGGCACGGTACCGATCAAGATCAACATGATCAGCCCCATGCCCTTTTGGCCGTCGTTGGAGCCGTGCGCAAAGGAGACGCCGGTGCAGGTGAGGATCAAGATGCCCCGGATCCACCAGGGCGGCGGGGTCGAGCCCTTGGGTTCGGAATAAAGCTCGGGTTTGCGCACGAGGAACTTGAGCACCAGCAACAGCAGCGCGGCCATGCAGAAGCCAAAGACCGGCGAGAGCAGCAGCGAATAGCCGATTTCGGTGGCCTTGCTCCAGTCGACGCCCGAGGTCCCATCCATGCCGCGCATTAAGGCGTTGGCGACGCCGACGCCGATGATGGAGCCAATCAGGGTGTGCGATGAGGAGGCCGGCAGCCCGAGCCACCAGGTGCCGAGGTTCCAAATGATGGCGGCAATCAAGAGCGCGAACACCATGGCAAAGCCGGCGCTGGTGCCGACCTGCAGGATGAGTTCAACCGGCAGCAGCGAGATGATGCCGAAGGCGACGGCGCCGGAGGACAACAGCACGCCCAAAAAATTGAAAAACCCCGACCAGACGACGGCGACGTTTGCCGGCAGCGAGTGGGTATAGATGACCGTTGCCACGGCGTTGGCCGTGTCGTGAAAGCCGTTGACGAACTCAAACCCCAGCGCGATCAGCAGGGCGACGCCGAGCAGCAGGAAGGGCAGCCAAGTTGTGACCGGCATGCCGGAATTCACGACGTCCCTGTGCAGGCTGTAGGCTGCAAACAAGACGCCGGTGGCAAGCAAGGCCAGAAACAGCAGTATCACCCCAATATTGGGCTGCGCCTCAAGCCGCGGCCTGTGGGCCGTTTTTGCACCGCTTGTCGTTTCCGCGCCGACAACTGCATCGACCATGTGCCCGCCTCCTCAAAAGCGCCCCTCCAAGTTTTGTAACAATGGCCTTGTGACAAGCCCGTGACAGGGACGAAGGGGACGCGGGCCGGGGCTAGGCCAGCGACGGCGCGAGAAAGGCGGCGCAAAGCCGCGATGGCGAGCGTCTGATACGCCAAAACTTGAGCTCAGGTGCGCAAAAAAGCAGGGGCAAGCTCGGACTGTGCCTCGCCTTTTTGGCTGCCGCCGCCCCTGCCGTGAGGGCTGGTCACAAGGCTTTGACTTTGCTTGGTTCCTCGCTTGATTTTAGCTAGTGCAGTTCCCATTTTGCCCGGGCCCAGGGCAGCCAATTGAGGGTGCGGTCGTGACATACCCCAATGCGAGGTCTTACCGCTGCGCCGGAGGCGGCGCCGTGGTGCTGTTGGCGCTTGTGCTGGCGCTCGGCGCCGCCGGCCAGGCGGTGGCGCAAGGCGCCAGCAGCCGTGCAGAACCCGGGCGCGCGGAAAAGGGCGGCCAAGCCCAAAGCGACATGGTCATTATTTCCAATATGCCCGAGCGCAAGGGTCCGATTTACAACCTATTGAAGAAGCTCTTCTGCAAGAACAACGGCGCCGTCACCGGTGCCGCCAATTCCGAGGTCTGGTCGGTACCCCAAGGGCAGACCAGCCGCGTCTCCAAGTGGCTCGAGCGCCTCGGCATGAAGGTCACGCAGCTGCGCGAGGACTGGAACCACCTGCTAAAGCGCCACCAAGGGCCGATGACGGCGGCGCAGCAGGGAATGGTCGACAAGATGAAGGCGGCGCCGGGCACGATGGGCGTGCACGTGCTCGAGGCGCCGGACGCGGCGCTCACCGCTTTTCTGATGACCAACGAGCTTGCCTATCGACCGAGCGTCCCGACCGAACTGCAGACGCCGTCCACGAAGGAGAAGGAGCAGGCGCCGATGCGGGTGGTCCTGCCCATCACCGCCACCAAGACCGTCACGCTCGAGCGTGTGAGCTATAGCAGCGACGGGCGCGGCTGCACCTGGCACGGGATTGTCGCCGAGACCGGCGAAAGTGCCCTGCTCATGCGCTGGAACGACGGCCACATCACGGGCCTCGTCGGCTACAAGGGGCGCATCTATACGGTGGAAAGCCTCGGTGGGCAGCTGCATGCGGTGGTCGAAATGGATCCGCGGCAGATGCCGCCCGACCACGCCGCGGCGAAGCCGACCGCCGATCCGCGCGCCGATCTGCGCCCGGATGCGCCGGCCAAGGTTGCCGCCGTATCGACCCCCCCGGCGGTGGCCCCGTTTGCCGATAGCGAGCGACAGGCGCTCGAAGCCAAGAAGATCGTGATCGATCTGATGCTGCTCTATACCAGAAAGGCCGCCAGCCAGTACGTGCGCGACCCCCAGGATCTCCTGTCGATGGCCGTCGAGCAGGCCAACGATGCCTTTCGCAACAGCGGCCTCGGCAACATCTCCTTGCGCCTGGTGCATACCCAGGCCATCGACTACGACGAGTCGGACGGGGATCACTTCGAGCACCTCTACCGCATGGTCGATGGGCTCGGGCCGTTCGCGGGCGTACGCCAGCTGCGCAACGAAAAGAAGGCCGACATCGTCGGCCTCATTCTCGACGACCCTTCGGGCTGCGGTCTGTCGACGCGCGTGGCGCCGGATGCCGAGGACGCCTATTTCGTCGTGCATCACTCCTGCGCCTCGATCACCATTTCGATTGCGCACGAGATCGGCCATATCCTGGGTGCGCGTCACGACCGTTCCATCGACGGCAACGACATGCCGTTCGCCTACGGGCACGGCCACGTCAACGGCAAGTGGCGCGACATCATGAGTTACCGGCAGAGTTGCGACGGCTGCCTGCGCATTCCGTTCTGGTCGAACCCGCGCGTGCTCTACCAGGGCGAGCCGACCGGCACCGCCAGCGAGGACAATGCCCGGGTGATTCTCGAGCAAGCCGAGCGCGTTGCCAAATTCCGCTGACCCGCCCAGGCTCGGGGCCCGCAGCAAAAGCCACGCAGGCTAAGCCCGTTGCCGAACGATCGGGCGTCCCGCGCGGCTATTCCGATTGAAACGATTGAAAGCGGGCTGGGGGCCCCCGTGTACAGGGCCGTTCCCGGAAATTTCTGCACTTTGCGGACAGCGGTCGGCAGCGCCGGGATATCGGCCGGGGATCGCTGCCGCTAAGCGTCTCTTCACTGGTCAGCACGACGACCAGCGATACCTGGCGGGGTGGAGATGAGCGTGAGGACGTATCATGCCAGACATCTATGCTCGGATCGC